>Ga0307479_10005772_pt1 | contig 11321 bp, 11 predicted proteins | sample atmos_gasesECM4C_FD_203743 | JGI IMG/M metagenome (GOLD analysis project Ga0307479, IMG submission 203743) | Hardwood forest soil microbial communities from Morgan-Monroe State Forest, Indiana, United States - atmos_gasesECM4C_515 | ecosystem: Environmental > Terrestrial > Soil > Temperate... | reverse complement strand
GTCCCCATTACGACGGGGGCCCATGCCGAAGCGTTGGATGTGGCCGAGGTCGGTGTCGTGCCGCAGTCTGGGTCGCCCACGATCAGCAGCTGGTATTTGGCGAAGTCGGCCGCGGCCATGGCGTCCCACTGCGCGCCCGTGACCACGGTGACCGTGTACCCCGCCTTTTGTGCGGCGAATTGCTCCAGGCTGATGGGATTTCCCGACCCGTCGGTAATGCCATCTACCGTGGTAACCGAGTCGCCGTTAATGAGAGCGGACAACGGGGTGTAGCCGCTCGGTGGGCTCGCCGCTGAGGCCGCGAACGCCCGGGACAAACCGAACGATCCGCTGAACAATGCCAAGGCGGCCGCCGTGCATACCACCAAATACATCAGAACTTTTCGTTTCAAGGCTGTCATTCCCCCCACTAGGGATGGCATGCCTGAGTAAACATCGCTGCTGTGCCAGCACGACAAGCTAACGGCGGAATCGCCGTTTAACGACCCTCCCCAGGATCCCCACCCTATTTGCACCGATCCCGATCAGGCTCGGCAACGCTGAGTATTCTCTGGCAAGGCACGAAAAGTCAAGACTTTTCCACCCGCCACATCTCGCAGAAATCAGCAACCTTTGCCCTCGGCGTCGTACGCCAGCACCCGACATTCACTGTGAATTCGGAATGCACGTGATTAGCGCGGCGGGGCTGTTGTGATCAGCGTGGCTGTCGTGTCCTATGGGGGCAGCCCCAGACCGCGTGGTTGCCACAATCACACGCAGATAACCGTGTGGTTGCCACAATCACGCGGCTTCTTTGAATCGCTATAGGCCCTCCGTTACCGGGCCGGGCCCGTGACGCTTGGCGCGAACCGCTCGATGCGCTGGCCCAGCTCAGCCAGCGCCGAGTCGAAGCTGCCGGGATCTCCGGCCGGCACCGGGTCAGGGACGGACCAGTGGACCGCCGCCAGTGAGCCTAGTTCTTCCCGGGCCAGGTCGCACACCGTGACCACGAGGTCCCCGTCCTGCCGCACCTGGCTGATATGCCGCGGTCGAAGCCGGCGCAGCGGCAGCTCATGTCGCCGGGCGGCCGCGATCGCGCCCGGTTCGATCGTCGCCGCCGGGCGGGTTCCTGCCGATGCCGCCGGGACGTCGCTGGCGCGGCGCCACAGTGCCGCCGCCAGATGCGAGCGGGCCGAGTTGGCGGTGCACACGAACAGCACCCTTCGCGCGGTGCGCGCCGGCGGACGGCTGAGCGAATCGAGCGCGCCCGGCAGCAGCCGCAGGTAGCTCCGCCGCCGGTCACCCTCCGAACGCCGCCGGGTGAGCACCCCGGCTTGCTCGAGCACGTGCAGATGGTGGGCGAGCAGGTTGGATGGCATCCCCAGCATCGCGGCCAGCTCTGACGGGGACGCGTCGCCCGCCCGGAGCATATCGGCGATCAGCAGTCGAGCTGGGTCGCCAAGCGCGGCGTGGACCACCGCCCGTCGCGTCACGTCCGCCATTCGGTCAGCATCCATTGACTCAATCTTGACTGACCTATCTTTGTCCGTCAAGATAGGTGCCGTGACCAGGACCTCGCTGCCGGAACCTGCCTTGCTGTGGCGTCGAATGGCCGCCGAGTTCCTCGGCAGCGCCTTCCTGGCCGCGATCGTGGTTGGCTCCGGTATAGCCGCCCAGCGGCTGTCCCCCGGTGCCACTGGGCTGGAGCTGCTGGAGAACGCGGCGGCGACCGCTGCGGGCCTGTATGCGGTGATCCTCATGGTCGGGCCGGTGTCCGGCGCCCACTTCAACCCGGTCGTCTCGTTCGCGGACGCGGCCCTCGGCGGGCTGCGCTGGCGGGACGCGGCGGCCTACCTGCCCGCCCAGGTCGCCGGGTGCGTGACCGGTGCGGTGGCGGCCAACCTGATGTTCGGTCAGGCGGCGGTGTCTATCTCGGTCAAGCACCGGGCCACCGGGGCGCACGCGCTGTCCGAGGTCATCGCCACTGCAGGACTGATCGTGGTGATCTTCGCGCTGGCCCGGACCGGCCGGTCGGCCACCGCACCGGCGGCGGTGGGTGCCTATATCGGCGCGGCGTACTGGTTCACCTCCTCCACCAGCTTCGCCAACCCGGCGATTACGGTCGGCCGCATGTTCTCCGACAGCTTCGCTGGGATCGCCCCGTCCTCGGCGCCCGCGTTCATCGCCGCCCAGATAGGCGGCGGCCTCGTCGGCGTCGTCATCATCAGGGTCTTGTATCCAACGCTGACCGCGGCCCAAGCCGCCAATGTGGTGATCCCGCACGAGGTGGGAGACGGCCGCCAGAAAGCCGGCCGGTAACGGAAACGGGAGGTCAACTGTGCACTTGGTCGCGATCGGCGGGAGCGACGCCGGCATCAGTGCCGCGCTGCGGGCACGCGAGGTGGACCCGGGCGCCGAGGTGACCGTGGTGGCCGCCGACGCCTACCCCAACTTCTCCATCTGCGGAATCCCCTACTACGTCTCCGGCGAGGTCTCCCGCTGGCAGAACCTGGCCCACCGAACGACCGCTGACCTGGCGGCCGCCGGGATGGCGCTGCGGCTGGACACCACCGCCCGCCGCATCGACGTGGCGGCCCGCAAGCTGCTGGCGAGCGGCCCGAGCGGCAGCGATGAGGTCATTGGTTACGACAAGCTGATCGTCGGCACCGGCGCCGTCCCCGTCCGCCCTCCGATCACCGGGCTGGCCGGCCCGGACGCGCTCGGCCCCGCGGAAGGTGTGCACCTGCTGCACTCGATGGGCGACACGTTCGCCCTGATGTCCACCCTGGAGCAGACGTCCCCGGCCAGCGCGATCATCACCGGCGCGGGTTACATCGGCCTGGAAATGGCCGACGCCCTAGCCGTCCGTGGCCTCCAGGTGACCCAGATCGAACAACTGCCCGAAGTCCTGCCCACCGTCGACCCGCCCCTTGGCGCCCTCGTGCACGCCGAGCTGGCCGGGCACGGCGTCCAGGTGCTAACCGGCACGACCGTCCAGGCCATCGGCACGGCCGCGCCGGGAGAACCCGGGCGGCTGCGGGTCGAAGCGGTTACCTCCGCCGGCGACCCTGTAACCCGGCACGCCGACCTGGTCCTGGTCGTCGTCGGCGTCCGCCCCGACACCGAGCTGGCCAAGAGTGCCGGGGCGCAGCTGGGCGCCAAAGGCGCGATCGCCGTCGACCACATGATGCGGACCGGGCTGCCGGACATCTACGCGGCTGGAGACTGCGTCATCACCCACCACCGGCTGCTTGGCGAAACCTACCTGCCGCTTGGCACCACAGCACACAAGCAAGGCCGGGTCGCCGGCGAGAACGCGGTCGGCGGACACCGCGAATTCGCTGGCAGCCTCGGCACCCAGGTCGTGAAGATCTTTGACCAGGCCGCAGCGCGCACCGGTCTGCGCGATCACGAAGCCGAAGCCGCCGGGTTCCACCCCGTCACCATCGCCTCCGAAGCAGACGACCACAAGGCCTACTACCCCGGCAGCCACCGCATCCATATGCGGTTCACCGGCGACCGGCACACTGGCCGACTGCTCGGCGTGCAGCTGTTCGGGCACAAGCACGCCGAGATCGCCAAGCGGGTCGACATCGCCGCCACCGCCATCTTCCACGCCATGACCGTCGATGCCATCAGCGACCTGGACCTGTCCTACACCCCGCCGCTGGGCAGCCCGTGGGACGCCATCCAGGCCGGCGCTCAAACGTGGACCCGTCAGGCCCGACCCAGCTAGCTGCAGTGGCCTATGGGACAGCCGGGTTTGCCCCGGCAACCGTGTGGTTGCCGCGACCACACGCTCCCAACCGTGTGGTTGCGGCAACCACGCGGTTGGTCAGCGGCGCCGCCGCGTAAGCGCCGCACGCGCGGCAATGGCGAGCCCCGCGACAGCGGTGACCGGGCCGATGACAGCCCAGGCCGAGCTGCCGCTCATGAAGCTCCCGCCGATGTCGCCGACCCCCTGCAACGTCCATACGATCCCGGCCACCAGCAGCACCACGCCAACGACCGCCATGAACACTCTCAGCACCACGTTCCAAGCGTAGGCGCGGAGTGTGACCAGTGTGCGGCATGCCGGATTACCCGGTGCATTGGGTGGTCGCCTGAACCAGGTCGAGCCCCCAGCCCCAGGAGGACTGCGAGGATCCGTTCTGGACCGTCAGGTAGATGCCGATGCCGTCCGGGATCGCGGACTTGTGGATGGTGAGCGCGATTCCGTTAAACATGCCGGCAAAGTCCTCGGGAATGATCTTTTCCTGCAGCTTCGCGTTCGCCTCGTCCGACATGCGGGGCGCCGCACAGTCCGGCGGCAGTTTGGCGTTCGTGGAAACAACACTCCCGCCGAAGGCCACCCTGGCCGGCACCCCGTCCGCACGTAGTGCCTGCTGAAGTCCGGCCGGATCACGGAGCTGGCGGACGGTCACGTGCACCGTCTGATCCGGTCCCGTCGTGACGGTCCAGGCCGCCAGCCGGGCCTGCGTGATAGCCGCACCGGGTACCAGCGCGACGGCTGCCACGGTCGCCGCGCCGGCGGCAACCGCCACTGCTCCCGCCGCGACAGCTAGCCGACGATGCATACGGTGCGCACGGCCGCGACACGTGATGACATCGAGCGGAACGTCCAGACGCAGGCCTGCAGCGGATTCCGTCACGGCAGCCAGCAGATCGTTGTCCTGGTTCATGAATCCTCCTGCGGAATGAGTTCCTGCCGTAGGGTGCCGATTGCCCTGGCCAGATGAGCCCGCACTGTGCCGGGGGCGACGGATAGGATGTCCGCGGTCTGGACGGTGTCCAAGTCGAGGAAGACCCGCAATCCGATGACCTGGCGCTGGCGCAGCGGAAGCCGCAGCACCGCGGCCATCACCTCGCTGGTCACAGCGCCGGGATCGATGCCTCCGCTATCGACCCCGGCCGCGGCCTCGCCCGGCGGCAGCTCGACCTCTCGCCAGCGTCGCCGCCACCAGGACACCCGGGTGTTGAGCGCGGTGCGCAGCACCCATGCATGCGGTGCCGGATGACGACTGAGCTTGGGCCAGGACGCCCAGGCACGGGCGAAGGCCTCGGCGACAATGTCCTCCGCCACGCTCCGGCTCCCGACGCTGGCCATGACGGCACGGAAGCAGCGGTCCTTAGACGACCGGTAAAACTCGGCGAAATCGACTGGTTCGTGGTCCACGTGCGGTAAACGCGTCAGCATCCCGATCGGCTTACTCACGCCTGGACCAAACTCGCTCTGCTATCCGCTGGTCACGATGATGTAGACGCACGGACCGAGCCGCCGGTTGCTGGGCGGCAGCCTGGTTAGCTCGTCGTCGCGGCTCCGGCGAGCTGGTCGTGCTGGTCGTCCCGCTCGAGCGACTTGCGCATCACGAACTGATCCCGCTGCGAATAGACCGATGACCCCTTGTCCGCGCCGAAGTGGGTGACCGTGATCGACGTCGTTCCGCCAGCCTCGTGCGGCACGACATCGAACGAGGCGAACCCGTAGGGGGTCTGCAGGTCCCGGTATGCGGACCACGGCGCGGGCTCGGTCGTGGTGATCGCGGAATGCTGGGCCTGCGGGCTACCCGGGCCGACAGAGGTGATGAGCACTCCATCGTGCGGCATGTCGAAGGCGGATACCGGCGTGGCCGACGAGTGACCGCCACCGCCGATGATCATGTGAACCGTGCCAGTTGAGGTGTCCATCAGGTACGGGTCGGTGCCTTGCGGCGCTGGGGTGAGCAACGTGCTGCCAGGCAGGATGCCACGCACCGGGAAAGTCCGCTCGAAGTGGTGTTCGTGCCCTGCTACCACCAGGTCCACACCGTACTGGTCGAACAGCGGCAGCCAGTTCTCCCGGATGCCCAGGTCGGCCCCGTTGAAGTGAGCCGACGACATCGACACCTGGTGCATGCACACGACGATCCAGTCGATCTCGTCCGAACGCCGCGCCTCGGCCAGCTCGCGCTCCAGCCACCGCTTCTGCGCCCCCGAGCTGTACCCGTTGATGTAGGGGTTGTCGCCGTTGGATACGTAGGTCGGAACGTGGTCGCGGCGGAACGCGCTGAAAGCGCCGTCCTGCAGGCAGACGTCGTCATTGTTCAGTGAGATCACCCGGATCGGACCGACCGTAAAGGCGTACCAGTTGCCACGGAACTCCTCCGAGCCGTTATCCGGCAGCTCGAACCTGGTCTGATACGAGAGATAGCCCTGCGGGCCGTTTCCGACCTCGTTCTCGTGATTGCCAGCGGACGGCATCCACGGCCTGTTCGCGGCGGACCGGGTGTTGTTGTTGAAGAAGGATTGCCAGGTGGCGACGGGGGCATCGCTCACGTTGGCGTAGCACAGATCGCCGTTGAACAGGTGGAACAGCGGGTCGAGGCTCTCCACCGCCGGCACGATGTAGCCGGCGTTCGGCGTCCACGGGCCGAGACCGAGCCCGACCGCGGCCGGTACGGACTGGTCGCCGAAGCTGGTGAACCGGAAACCGCGGGATCGGCCTCGCGGCCCGGTGCGGAACATGCCGGTAACCGGCGTCGCTCCATCGTGCAGAACCTCGTAGATGTACTGGGTGTCATGACGCAGTCTGTCCAGCCGGGCGTGATATGTCCACACGACCTCGCCGGTCAGCGCCTCGGTGTAGGTGCGCTCCTCAGCCTCGACTTCATGGCCGAAGCCCGACGACGGCGCACCGAGCCGGAGCCGCGGTCGCGACACGGCCGCGGCGGTCGCCCACGAGACCGCCACCTGCGACGACGCGTCCGCGCCAAACTGAACGTGCACCTGTTCGGGCTGGGGAGCCCCGGCAACGTCTGCCCGCCGGACTAGCGCCGCGGCTGGGCGCTGTGTGGCGAGCGGAATGGCAACGCCCGCCAGCCCGGCGGTCGCCAGTACCTGTCGTCGGGAGAGTTTCTGTCCGGCACCTTTGTTGTCCATCCCGCCTCCATCAGCTCGGGCCCACGGTGCGAGCCACGCCGACATATCGTCGTCCTCCGTCCTGCACGCCGGGTTCACGGCGAGTGAACGCACAAAGTCGCGGTTATGAAGAAAGGTGCAATGGGCTTTCGGATCGTACGCTGGTTGGCGTGATCGAGGAGCTGGCGCGGAAGCGCCTGGGCTTCCAGCAGCTTCGTCCCGGGCAGCTGGGCGCCGTGGAGGCGCTGGCCGGCGGCCGTGATGTGCTGGCGGTGCTGCCGACCGGCGGCGGCAAGTCGGCGATCTACGAACTGGCCGGGATGCTGCGGACGGGGCCGACCGTCGTCGTCTCGCCGCTGATCGCACTGCAGGATGACCAGCTGGCCCACCTGCGGGCGGCTGGGCTGCGAGCGATCGTGCTGAACTCGCAGCAGGCGGCGGGGGCGCGGGCGGCGGCGCTGCTGGCCTCATGCGATTCGGACACGTTCGTGTTCCTCGCGCCGGAGCAGCTGGCCAACCCGGAGACCCTCGACACGCTGCGGCGAGCACGGCCTGGGCTATTCGCAGTGGATGAAGCGCACCTGATCAGCCAGTGGGGCCGCGACTTCCGCCCCGACTACCTACTGCTCGGCGCGCAGGCCACCGGGCTCGGCGCGCCGGTCCGTCTGGCCCTGACCGCGACCGCCGCGCCACCGGTCCGGCAGGAGATCATCCGGCGGCTCGGCCAGCGGGATCCCGCGGTGGTGATCGGCGACTTTGACCGGCCGCACCTGTATCTATCGGCGCACCATGTGAGCACCATTCCCGACAAGGAGCGCGAACTGGTCCGCGCGGCGCGGGAGTTCGCCGGCCCGGGGATCGTCTACGCGGCGACGCACGCCAGCGCGCAGGCGGCTCACGATGCGCTCGCCTCGGCCGGGGAACGGGTGACGCTGTATCACGCCGGGCTGTCCGCGCGCGAGCGGCACCAGGCGATGACAGCGTTCGGCGACGGCTCGGCCCGCGTTATCGCGGCCACGGTCGCGTTCGGCATGGGGATCGACAAACCGGATGTCCGCTGGGTGCTGCACGCCGACCCGCCGCCTTCGGTAGACGCGTATTACCAGGAAATCGGGCGCGCCGGCCGGGACGGCCAGCCATCGCACGTGCGGCTGCTGTACCGCTACGACGATTTCGACATGGCGCGCTATCTGACTGCGAGAGGGATCTCCGGCGCGGCCGTCGCGCGGGCCGCGACCGCGCTCGCGGCCGGACAGCCGACCGGGCAGCGGACCGGGCAGCGGACCGGGCCCGGCGCGCGGCAGCAGACGGCCGCGCTGGCCCGGCTGGCCGACCTCGGTGCGGCGGCCTGGCAGCCGGACGGCGACATGCGCTGGACCGCGACGATGACCGTCGCGGCAGCCGTGGATGCCTCGGACGCGGAGACCGAACGCGAGGACGAGGTGGAACGCACCCGGCTGAGGATGATGCGCCGCTACGCTGACCACACCGGCTGCCGTCGTTCGTTCCTGCTGACCTACTTCGGGCAGGATTACCCCGGCCCGTGCGGGAACTGCGACAACGATCTCGGTCACGCCGAGACTGGACCCGTTGTCGCTGGGCCCGCCGACGTCCCATTCGCGGTGGGCGCACGCGTCGTGAGCGAGCGCTGGGGCGAGGGCACGGTGCAGCGGTACGACGGCGACCAGGTCACCGTGCTGTTCGACGAGCACGGCTACCGGGAACTGTTCGTGCCGGTCGTGCTGGAACGCAGCCTCCTCCGGCTCGAGTAGGGGCGGCCGGCCAGCCCGACGGTGGCCTGGCGGGACGGCACATTCAAGGAATCGTTACCGAGTGTGGATCACGGAGACCGACTAGGTCGTGCCGCCAGAACGGCTCCGCGTAGACCAGTGTCCCCGTCATCCACGGCTCATACTTCGGCAGCTTGATGGCCTGGAAACCGCCATCTGGAATGCGCAAGGATGGCTTCCGGAAGCCCTGGTCGCCCCCGGGCGCAAAGCCGAAACGTGAGTAATAGCCCGGATCCCCCTCCAGGAAGACCACAGGGACGGCCTGCTCGGCAAGTGTCTTAAGCCCGTGCCGCACCAGTGCCGAGCCGATACCGCGCTTTTGATGGTCAGGTATGACAGCCAAGGGGCTGAGCACCTGCACGTCCACCAGTCGCCGGGGGGCATCGAGCAGACTGCGGGTGAACATGACGTGCCCGACGATTTGTCCGTCGTGCTCGGCGACCAGCGACAGGCCATCCGTCGACGTGATGGTCTCCCGCAGGGTATCGACCAAGCTGGCGACGACAAGGCCGTGATCAGCGGGCCCGTGACCACCGAACGCCCGCAGGTGGATGTCTCGCACAGACTCCCTGTCGCCGGGAAGTTCTTCGCGAAGATTCATGCCTGGATGCTAAGGAGCCTCCCGGTAGCCCGCAAACGGTTTTGAGCCCGAACGCGCTGATCGACATCACATCCCGACGGAGCCCTCGTCAGCAAGGAGATCGTCCACGCCGTCACCAGCCTCGACGCAGTCGATAGTTCGTTGGCAGTAGTCCGCAAGGGTCTCGGGACGGCTCACTTCTCGACCTGCGCCTCTCCGGTCTTCAGGTCAAAGGTCAACCTAGCTATCCGGTTCCGCAGGTAGTCGCTATCGGGCTGCCCACTGCCGCCCCAATCGACATGGACTATCCACTCATAGTCAGACCGGAAGAAGTCGAACCAGGCGTACCGGGCCTTCAGCGAAGGCCGCGCGTATTGCACGTTATCCCCTGCTCCCACGTAATCCTGGCTGGTCGGGATATCGGCGTCGTAGGACATGTTCAGCCAGACTTCCGCTCCCTCGGTACGTTCGGGGACGAACGCGAACTCGAAAAGCAGGTGCTTCGCCGACAGGGAGATGCTCCGTACCATCAGGTGATACCCGTCAGCGACCTCCCCGATGTCGAGATCAAGTGGGTGCGTAACCCAGGTCTCAGGCGACGGGGCTGGGGTCCGGGCTCTCGCCGCTACCTCGTTGAATCCTGGCCGTAGGTCGGCGGTGGCATAGGGCCAGCCCCGAGGCATTGCCCTCGCCTGCCGGACGCGGTACGGCCGCCAGATCAACTTGTGCGCGAGTCGGCGCAGCACTTCCACGCGGCGAGCCTAGCCGCCATGTATGCGTCTGGTCGTGTTCGGTTGCCGTTCATTACCCTGGTCCCTCCGAAGGACGATTATTTCGGCAACAACGTTCGAAATATGCCGGATAGGACGCTGAATCCACAGCCAGCCAGCCACTGCGGTCGCTCAGCTCCCCAGGGACCCGGTGAAGTCGTTCATGCGGTTTGAAGTTGCAGAGGGCCGATCTACCTGGCGCACCGGCGAAGCTAGGTGGCGCTATTTGGTGATTTTCGGCGAGCTGGCGATTCGGACTGCGCCAGGCCAGATCGTGACGAACTCGTCACAGCCACGGTAAGACAGGCCGGCAAAAGAGCTCGGCAGGCTGTTCCGTACAGCGTTCAGCCCCCGGGCCCGTGCGGTTAGATCGTGTTCGTGGACGCAATCGCGAGCTCGCTGATCGCTGCCTTCGACTACGTCTGGGCCCGGCTGGCCGACCGGATCAGCGGCCTGACCGACGATGAGTACTTCTGGGAACCGGTGGCCGGGTGCTGGTCACTGCGCCAAGGCCACGATGGCCGATGGCACCTTGACGGAGGCGGAGGCGGCGGCCCCGCCCCGGACCCAGTACCGGTGACAACCATTGCCTGGCGGCTCGGCCATCTGGGCGGCATGGCAGTCGGCGGCTTTGCGAACCGCCGGTTCGGAGACGCGAAACTGACCATAGAGCAGATCGAATTCCCACCTGGCGCCGGCGCGGTACCCGGATTCCTCGATGAGCATTACCAGACCTGGCGCACCGGGCTGACCAGGCTCACCGCCGGCGAGTGGTCCGCGCCGCTCGGGCCATCCTGGGGACCTTACGCCGACAGCAGCACCATCGACTTGGCGCTGCATGTCCTCGACGAGGTCATCCACCACGGTGCCGAAGTCGGCCTGCTCAGAGACCTCTACCCGCACCGTCCCTCGCTGCACGGCTAAAGCTCCTGCAGTTAGATCAGGATGGAAGACCTCCGTGCCGCCAGCAAACTGAAAACTCGCCATCTGGACACGGCCCCTGGAGAAGTAGCCTGAGGGTCCGCTGCGGGTCTCGGGCGTGGTGCCGGTTGGCGGCGGCGATGTTGACGTGGCCGTCCAGGCGCAGGAGGCTGATGGCCAGGCTGCGCGCCATCACCGGTGGTGCGTTTCCCGTTCTGACCAGTGATTTGTCCTCCTGGTAGGTCACGTCGCGGACCCAGTGAAGCTTGCACCTCGATGTGCCAGTGGTCCCGGACCCAGGCGGCCAGGGTGGCAGGGTCGGCAGCGGAGTCGCTGGTGATCAGGTAGACGATCTCGGCAGTCTTCTTCCCCTGCTTCGTGACG
>Ga0307479_10005771_pt1 | contig 11321 bp, 6 predicted proteins | sample atmos_gasesECM4C_FD_203743 | JGI IMG/M metagenome (GOLD analysis project Ga0307479, IMG submission 203743) | Hardwood forest soil microbial communities from Morgan-Monroe State Forest, Indiana, United States - atmos_gasesECM4C_515 | ecosystem: Environmental > Terrestrial > Soil > Temperate... | reverse complement strand
GGCTGGGCCGCGGCCGCTGCTCCTCCTCCGGAACGCGACGCGACCTTCGCTTGCGGGTTTGCGCGGCGAATCCTGGGACGCTTGTCAATTTCTTTTTTCAGTTTGGAGACGCGGCGAAACTTGTCGAGCGCGGCCACGTAGTCGATTTTCAGCAGTTCCCGCTCTTCCATGGCCTCGACGTGTTCGACGGTCACGTCGATCCCGTCGATGTTGCTCAGGATGCTCCCGCCCAGATCCTCGACCGTGTGGGCGAAGGTCTTGATTTCTGCGATGGCGCCGTGGAACAGCTCGTCGAAACGGTCGCCAAAGACGACGTTGTAAGGAGCGATGGTGGCGAGCACGCCGGGGTGGTAGAAGGATCGTCCGAAGGATTGTTTCAGCTCGCGCACCCGGGACAGAATGGCCGAGTCAATGAGCGCGTTGAAGCTCTGGAAGTTTTGAATCTGTTCGCGCAGGGGTTCGAATTCGCGCAAGAGTTGGACGTGCTCTTCGGGCAGCAGCGGAGCGTCAGAGTCCGCCAGGATTTCGATCAACGCAATTTCAAACGGTGACAGCGGAAGGCTGCCATCCAGGCCATAGCCACGCTTTTCCCACTGTCCGGGCACGCGCGGGTGCCGATAAAGGAACGTAGCGACCAGGTCGGCTTTGTCGCGGTCGTTGTCGGAAAAATCCCGCTTGCGGGTGTAGTAACGGATCAAGGCTTCCGCAATTTCCGGATCGGTATCGGTGGTCAGAGCCTGGCGCACCATCGCTGGTGCAATGGCCATGTCGAGCAGCTGCAGCCAGCGCTGCATCTCGCCGAGAATTTCACGCAGGTTGGTGTTGGCCTGATGAATGGCCTCGTCTTCCAGCCCGGGATGTACGGGAAGTTCGCCCTGGAGATAATCCCGCAGCAGCTTCTGGTAGAAGCCGCTGACGTTCGCGAGGATCGACAACTCCCACTTCGGGTCTTCGACCAAACCCCACTCCTTGAGGACTCTTTGGGGGATCCGCTCAGGCTGTCAGTAATCTCAGTAATCTAGGGTAATCGAGGTTCAAAAAATCGAAAGCTTACTTCGGTGCAGGTACTTCCACGGCGGAACCCTTTGGCCTGCAGGGAGATAACAATGCCAGAGGCCTTGGGCGGTGTGGCGCTGGCGTCCCGATTCCAGCCCGGGCAGCCTGGGGCCCGAGGTTGTTCGCGGTGGACCGAGCAGCAAGACGGTTCAGCCTGTAAGTGATTGATTATATGGTTGCTAGTTCCACCAGGGCTTCGCCCTGAAACCTCTAGTCAAACACCACCGTCTTCTTGTTCCCGTACACCAGCACGCGGTCGTCTATATGCCAGCGCACGCCGCGCGAGAGCACCACCTTTTCGAGATCGCGGCCCTTCTGGATGAGGTCCTCGACGGAAGCGCGGTGGGAGATGCGGACGACGTCCTGCTCGATGATCGGGCCATCGTCGAGTACTTCGGTAACGTAGTGGCTCGTCGCCCCGATGAGCTTTACCCCACGTTGAAAGGCTTGATGATAAGGCTTCGCGCCGACGAAGGCCGGGAGGAAGGAGTGGTGAATGTTGATGATGCGATGCGGGAATGCCGTCACGAACTCATTCGACAGAACCTGCATGTAGCGCGCCAATACAGTGAAGTCGGCGCCGTGCTCGCGGATGAGCGCGATCTGTTTCTGCTCGGCTTCACGTTTGTTGTCCTTCGAAACTGGAATGACCACAAAAGGAATCTGGTAGAAGTCGGCGATGGGCTGGTTGTCGGCGTGGTTGGAGATGATCAGGGGAATGTCGCAGTTCAGTTCGCCGATCTTGTGGCGATACAACAGATCCACGAGGCAATGGTCGTACTTCGAGACCATGATGACCATCTTCTTGCGCTCGCCGGGCTGGGCGAGGCGCCACTCCATGTCGAACTTCTTTGCGATGGGCACGAAGAGTTGGGGCAGGTCGGTGAGCGGAACGTCAAGGCCGGAGGGATCGAACTCGACGCGCATCAGAAACCATGCCGAGTCGGCGTCAGTGTGCTCATCGGTGTGCAGAATGTTTCCCCCGTGCCGGTAAATAAAGTCGGAGACGGTCGCGACCAGGCCCTTGCGGTCGGGACAGCTGATGAGCAGGACGACGCTGGTTCTCATGATGGTTGGAGTGCTTGACTTTGTATCACGTCGAATGCGGTGGTGTCGCGGCGCCGAGGGCGAGACGCCCCTTCGACAAGCTCCGGGCCGGCTCTCTGGACAGCCGGCAGGATGCCGGCGCTATTTCTTGAGGTCTTTCAAGATCTCTCGCGCTGCGTTCGCCCCGGACCCGCCGGTTAGCCCTGCGCCGGGATGGGTCCCACTCCCACAAAGATACAGGTTGGCGATGGGGGTGCGATAGCGCGCCCAGTCGAGCAGGGGGCGCATGGTGAAGAACTGGTCCAGCGCCAATTCTCCGTGAAAAATTTGGCCGGCGGTCAGACCGTAGGTGTCTTCCAGATCTTTCGGCGTGATGACCTGCCGCTCCAGGATAAGTTCGGGCAAACCAGGGGCGTACCGCGCGATCGTCTTGACCACGGCATCGCCGAGCGGGCCGCGCTGGGTATTCCAGTCGGCCTTCAGTTTGTAGGGGGCATACTGCATGTAGACGGACATCACGTGTTGGCCGCTGGTCGCGAGCGAGGGATCGGTGAGCGACGGGATGGCAATCTCGAGATAAGGCTGCTTGGAGAAGTCGCCATACTTCGACTCATCGAACGCACGCTCCAGGTAGTCGATGCCGGGGCTGATCTGGATCCGCGCGGAGAGCGCAGCGCTGCTGCCATTGTTCAGCGCACTGAAAACGGGAAGACCGCTAAGGGCAAGGTTCACCTTCGCGACCGTTCCCATCATGCGGTAGTGCTGCAGCTTCTGGGCGAAGTCGGGCGCGAGGTGGGTGGGATCGACGAGCTTGAGCAGCGTCCGCTTCGGATCGGCGTTCGAGATGATGGCCTTCGCGGGAATCTCTTCGCCCGACTGCAGGACGACCGCGGTCGCGGCGCCATCTATAACGCGAATCTCCGCGACTTCCGCTCCGGTGCGAATCTCCGCCCCCGCTGCCTTGGCAGACGAGGCCATGGCTTGCGTAACTGAGCCGATTCCGCCGGCGGCGAAGTGTGCGGAACCTGCCGGGCGTGGATCGCCGGCGCCACGGAGCAGAAGCACGAGCGCGCTGCCGGCGGACCACGGACCCAGGAAAGTCCCGAAAATGCCGCGGGCTGCGACCGTCCCGCGCAGCAGATCGGTGTCAAAGTATTCGGCTGCGAGGTCGGCGATCGCCATCGGCCCCCAACGGAGCAGGCGGTATAGATCTTTCTTGCCAAGTTTACGCAGAGCGCGTCCGGTCCGCAGCATCCCCCACAAGTCGGTGTTGCTGGGGTCGTCGATGTTGGGGGGAGTGAGCTTGAGTGCGTCTCCGATTACGCTCCCAATCTTGCGGATGGATTCCTGCAACTCGGGATACTTGGCAGCGTCCTTTGGGGAGAACTTTGCGATTTCCCGCGCAGTCTTTTGCGCGTCGTTGTACAGCATGAGGGCACGGCCGTCCGGGGTGAGCGACACGACGCCGATTTCGGGTGTGATCAGCTTCAGGCCATGTTTCTCGAGTTGCATGGCGCTCGCGATGTCGGGACGAATGGGGCCCGCGCTGTGCGCAAGCGTGGAGCACTTGAAGCCGGGATGAAATTCTTCCGTGATGGCAGCGCCGCCGGGTTGCGCACGGCGTTCGAGGATGAGCGGCTTGAATCCGGCTTTGGCCAGGTAGAAGGCGGCGACCAGACCGTTGTGACCGCCACCGATGATGACGACGTCGCGTTTCTCGGCCATGGTCTAGGCAGCCCCCTTGACGTCTTTGAGAATCTCGAGCGCCGAAAGACGGCCGGGAGCGCCCATGATGCCGCCCCCCGGATGCGTGGCCGATCCGCACATATAGAGGTTCTTGATCGGCGTCCGGAACTGCGCCCAGCCTGCGACAGGCCGCAGAAAGAAGAGTTGTTCGAGGGAAAGCTCGCCCTGGAAGATGTTGCCTTCGGTCAGGCCGAACTCGCGCTCAAGATCGAGAGGCGTGACCACCTGCCGGTGCAGGATGACGTCGCGGATGTTGGGGGCGTACTCGGCGATGGTGTCAATCACCGTGTCGCCGAACTTCTCTTTTTCGTTGTCCCAATGGAGACCGGGCGCAAGCTTGTAGGGCGCGTACTGCACGAAGCACGACATCACGTGCTTGCCCGGAGGAGCGACCGACGGATCGGTGAGGGATGGGATCACCGAGTCGATGTAGGGGCGTCGCGAAAAGTGCCCGTACTTGGCGTCGTCGTAGGCACGCTCCATGTATTCCACGCTGGGTGAGAACGACATGGCGCCGCGCAGGTGGAGACCCGGACCGGGCATGCACTTGAAGTTCGGCAGCCCGTCGAGGGCAAGATTCACTTTGCCGGAAGAGCCGCGGTACTTGTAGCGGCGGACTTCGTCGAGGAAATCGTCGGCTATATTGCCGGGTTCGATGAAGTCGATGAAGGTGTGCTTGGGATCGACGCTGGAGGAGACGATGTCCGCTTGGATTTCGTCGCCATTTGCGAGGACGACGCCCTTGGCTCTGCCGTTCTTTACCAGGATTCTTGCGGTGGGAGCCTCGGTGCGGATTTCCACCCCCGCCTCACGTGCCGCATCGGCAATCGCATTTGAGATGGCCCCCGTTCCGCCGCGCGCGAAACCCCAAGCGCGAAATGCGCCGTCGATCTCCCCCATGTAGTGATGCAGGAGCACGTACGCTGTGCCGGGCGAGCGCACGCCGAGAAAAGTACCGATGATTCCCGACGCGGACATCGTGGCCTTGAGCACGTCGGTCTCGAACCACTGGTCGAGGAAGTCGATCGCGCTCATGGTCATCAACTGGACCTGGTTGTACTTGTCTCCGCTGGGGAGAGCTTGGAAGCGGCGTCCGATGAAGAGCAGTTTCATCAGTTCTTTCGGATTGAGGGTCGCGGGATCGGGCGGCACCATGCCGAGGATCGGCTTCACGAAGCGGCACATGGCCTGCATGGCCTTACCGAATTCGTCGTAGGCCTCGGCGTCAAGTTTCGAGTGGCGGGCGATTTCGCGGTGCGTTTTGCCATGATCGTTCACGCGCCACAGGTAGTCACCGCTGGGCATCGGAGTGAACGTGCCGTCGAGGGGAAGAATCTCGAGGCCGTGGCGCGGGAGGTCGAGGTCGCGGATGATTTCCGGACGCAGCAGAGACACCACGTAAGAACACACCGAGAACTTGAACCCCGGGAAGACTTCCTCGGTTACGGCTGCGCCGCCCAGCACGTGGCGGCGCTCGAGCACGAGAACTTTCTTGCCGGCCTTGGCGAGGTAGGCGGCGTTGACCAGGCCGTTGTGACCTCCGCCGATCACGATGACATCGTATTTGGCCATTAGCTTTTAGCTGGTAGCTTGCTTTTCGGATCAGGAAACGCTTGGAAAGCTGGCTAGACGCAGGTCTGAGGCGTAGATCAGAGTCCACTGGGGAGTACGGACCACGCTATCAAGATGCCGCGCATAAAGATGAGGGCTCGATTCTATCTGAGGAAATCAGCTCTTGTCTGCAAGATTGCGCACGTTGTCGGCGGGCCTTGCCGGATCCTCGGCGGGGGGGCAAAACGTCCACCGGACAGCCGCCGAGACGGCGGCGCTACAGTCCACCCCATTGGCGGTGCGCGCGCGGGAACATGGCTGGCAGTCACAAAGAGACGAGGTTGGAAATCGCTCAAGGCCTCGGTCAGTCTTTGCCTCGACCCAGCGCGTCTCGATATAATCGGCGCGAGCTAGCAGTTCATCGCGAGGAATTCTCTTGCCCATCGGAACCGCCTTTCACGAGCGCACTTTTCCTCTCTGCCATAGCCTGAACTACCGCGAGTGGTCCGGTTACTACACCGTGAGCGTGTACGAAGTGCATCATGAGCACGAGTACAACGCCATTCGCAACGCCTGCGCCGCGATCGACATTTCGCCACTCTACAAGTATCTGGTCACGGGGAAAGACGCGACCAAGCTGGTGAATCGCGTCATCACGCGCGACATCAACAAGGTCAAACTGGGGCAGGTGATTTATTGCTGCTGGTGCGACGAAGACGGCAAGGTCATCGACGACGGCACGCTCTCCCGGCTCGAGGAGAATGTCTATCGCTGGACCGCAGCCGATCCGAGCCTGCGCTGGTTCAAGCAGAACGGCCTGAACATGGACGTACAGGTTGAAGACATTTCCGAGCAAGTGGCGGCGCTCGCCTTGCAGGGGCCGACTTCGGGGAAGCTGCTCAAGACCGTCGCCGAGGCCGACATCGCCAACCTGAAGTATTTCCGCGTGACCCGCGGCAAGATCAATGGCGTTCCGGTGGATATCTCGCGCACCGGCTACACCGGCGACCTGGGCTACGAGATCTGGGTGGGGTGGAAGGACGCCGTGAAGGTCTGGGACGCGCTCATGGACAAAGGCAAGCAGTTCGACATCCACGCCGCGGGCATGCTGGCGCTTGATGTGGCACGCGTCGAAGCGGGACTGCTGCTGATCGAAGTGGATTACACCAGCGCGAAGAAAGCGCTGATCCCGGCGCAGAAGTATTCGCCGTACGAACTCGGGTTCGGGAAGATGGTGCACCTCGAAAAAGAGAACTTCATCGGGAAGCGCGCCCTCCACCACGATGAGAGGCAGGGCGTGTCGCGCCAATTGGTTGGCCTTGAAGTGGATTGGGTGGAAGTCGAAGAGCAGCACGACAAATTCGGTTTGACCCCGGCCGCGCCCACACAGGCGTCGCGGGTCGCGGTGCCCGTTTACGTCGGCGACAAGCACGTAGGGAAAGCGACCACAACCACGTTTTCTCCGTTGCTGAAGAAACTGATCGCGCTGGCGAGCGTGGAGACCAAGTATTCGACGCCGGGAATGAAGCTGCAGATGGAACTGACGATTGAGGCTCGACGTCTGAAAACGACGGCGACGGTGGTCAAGTTGCCGTTCTTCAATCCGGCACGCAAAACCGCGGTGCCGGTCTAGGGTTCGCTTTCCGCCAACGAAAAGGGCACGCCCGTCTTGGCGTGCCCTTCTTGCAGGTGCTCGACGATCGCTGAACTGCTCTCCGGGTCAGCGGGACGCCACTAGTACGACCTCGTGGGCCGCGGCGTCCATGGCGATTTCCGACTCCAGGGGGCTCTTGGGAAGTTCGCGTCCCATCTGGCTACCCAGGGTCCAGACCTGCGCCAGGAAGTAACGGTCCCCATAGCAACGGAAGACCAACTTGGTACGATCAGAAAACTTCGATGCCTGTACGTGATGGGAATCCACCAATTTCAGAGCCTTGCCGTCGAGGCCCCGGATGACCAGGATCGAGTCGGTTCCGCCAGTGGTAGACACGGAGTAGTTTCCGGCGGGTAGGGTGGTGTGGCCCACCGTGAAGTTAAAGGGGATGTTGGCGCGAATCTGACCAGCTTGCGCGAATGCCGATCCGGCAACCAGAAGCAGGCTCAGCACGCCGACGAGAGCAAGAACTTGCTTTTTCATATCTCCTCCTTCGTGTCGAGGGCGGTGCAAGCCAAGCAGATCGACCTGACCTCGGCGCCTGGGGCGCCTTCTGTTCTTAGTCTCTCCGTCCCCACACCTTGCAACGGTGTTGATCACCGTATACGACTTTAGGTAAAGCAAGCTCCGTGCCAAAGCTGTGCGGGTGTCGGCTCGTACGTCACTGCGCCTGCAAGTTGCTGATTACCCTCCGCATCCGCACGGTCGGGCATTTCTCGCTGCGCTCATGCAACGGTTAGTCTCCTCATTTCACTAACCAGAGGGTTAATGCGTACGCTGACCGGTTAACGAGCGTGGGTGATTCTGGAAAACGAACGTGCATCGGACGCCCGACTGTGGTAAAGAGTCGCCAGACTGGGTGCGGCATGAGTTCGTCTCCCGCGTGTCCCAAACTCGTTGGCGTTTCTGGGCCGCTCAAGGGCCAGACGTTCTGGTGTTCGTCTCGAGAGATATCTATTGGGCGCGAGCCCAGCAACGACCTCTGGACTCCTGACCCCGCCTTGTCGCGGCGGCACTGCCTGATTCGTTGCGAGGGCGCAGGATCAGATGCACGGTTCACCATCCGCGACTCGAGCAGCCGCAATGGCACGCTGGTGAATGGTGCGCGGGTCGAAGAACGACAGTTGCTTCATCGAGACCGGATATTGATCGGGGACTCGCTCCTTGTGTTCCTGGTGGGCGACGAAGGCTTTCATCCGGACGGCAGTGCGGTGGAATTAACCGAGACCACAGAGTTGGGGTTAGCTACGATGCTTCATCCAGAAGACGCGCTTTATCTGCAGCCGGATCGAATTCTCGCGGCCCTGCCGGAAGCCGACAGGCTGGCTCGCGACTTGAATACGTTGCTCAAGATTGCAAACGGGATCGGTGCGATTCGGGACCGCGAATCGCTCGAGTGGCAATTGCTGGGGATGGTTTTCGATGTGGTTCCTGCTGACCGTGGTGCGATCCTGCATTTCAACCAAGGGAGCGAGAAGCTCGATTCGGCGATTGCCTGGGATCGTCGGTCGGGACCGGGTGTCCCCGTCCGGGTTGCGAGTGCGGTGGTGCACCGCGTTTTGTCGGAACGCGCGGGCCTGCTGGTGCGCGACGTGAAGCTGGATGAGTCCCTGGCCGATGTGCAAACAGTGGCCGAGCCGCGCATACGTTCCCTCTTGTGTGTTCCGCTGATGGCATCTGGCGCGGCGATCGGGGTGATCTACCTGGACAGCCGAAATGCGCAACAACTCTTTGACCAGAACCACCTGGAGTTCATGACCACGGTGGCCAATCTAGCCAGCCTGGCGCTGGAGAACGTTCGCCATTGCGAGGGATTGCAGGAAGAGAACCGGCGACTGCGTTCGGAAATCAATCTGGAACACAGCATGGTCGGAACCAGCCCGCGAATCTGCGAGATTCTTCAGGTGATCCAACGGGTTGCCCCGACCACGACGACCGTGCTGATCCAGGGTGAGAGCGGAACCGGGAAAGAACTGGTGGCTCGCGCGATTCATTGCAACAGCCAGCGGGCAGAACGGCCGTTCGTGGCGATCAACTGCGCTGCGATAACCGAGTCGTTGCTGGAGAGTGAACTGTTCGGCCACGAGAAGGGCGCGTTCACCGGCGCGGTGGCACAGAAGAAAGGAAAAATCGAAGTTGCCGAGAGCGGCACGTTGTTTCTGGATGAAATCAGCGAACTGGCGGTCGGGCTGCAGGCCAAACTCCTGCGCGTCTTGCAAGAACGGGAGTTTGAGCGAGTGGGAAGCACGCGGCCGATCAAGGCGGATGTGCGCGTGATCGCCGCGACCAACCAGAGTCTGCCGGAGGCGGTGCAGGCGGGTAGCTTTCGGGAGGACCTATTCTACCGGCTGAACGTGGTGACCGTGACGACGCCACCGCTGCGCGACCGGCGCGAGGATATTCCTTTGCTGGCGGAAAGCTTCATCGAAAAGGTCAGCAAGAAATGCAAGGTGAGGAAGCGGCGCTTGTCTCCGGATGCGCAAGCCGCGCTCATGCAATACGACTGGCCGGGTAACGTACGCGAGTTGGAGAACGCCATCGAGCGCGCCGTGGTTCTGGGCACGGCGGAGGAAATCCTGGCTGATGACCTACCCGACGCGCTACTGGAAGCCTCGTCTTCGGCTGCGAGCCTGGCCGCGAAATATCACGGTGCTGTCAAAGAGAGCAAGAAGCAGCTCGTTCTCAATGCTCTCGAACAGGCGGATGGGTACTATGTGGACGCGGCAAAGATCCTGGGGCTTCATCCTAATTCGCTGCTGCGCCTGATTCGCAACCTGGGGTTGAAGTCGACGGGAAGGCAGGGGAATCCTCCGCCTGGCGCGAATTGAATGCAGCGTGATTCCTTCCCGATGTGCGCTAGGACCGTGCGAAGCGGTGCCAGATTTTCGGGAAATAGAAAACCGCGACTCCCGCCAGCACAAGCAATCCCGACAAGCCGACGACCTTGAGGACAGCTAGCGGCTTGTTTGGTTCGTCCGGCGGCGGGAGCAGAGAAATGCCTATCGTCAAAGTGGTCGTGACGAGGCCGACGATCGCAACCAGCTTGGCCACCGGTTTTCCTCCCGGCACCCGGATGACGCCGGGACCGGCGGGCTCGGATTGCAGCTTCAGCATCGCGGCGAACAAATACAGGTAGGGAATGAAATACGCGATTACACTCATGGCGACCATCACGTCGTAGGCGCCTTTGACCCCGGTCCCAGCCTGACCAAGAAAGATGAACAGTACTCCGAAGGCGAACTGGGTGAGCAGGCCGACCCAAGGTGTTTTCCAGCGCGAGTGCAGTGCGCCAAACGCCGCCGGTAGAAAGCGGTCGATGCCCGCGACAAACGGCAGGCGAGCCACCGCGGCCAGGTAAGCGCTGGCGGCGCCGATGTTGCTCACGGCGATCAGAAACGCCGCCAACGGAATGATCTCTTCAAACCCGATCCGGTGGGCGGTGTTGGAGATGGCCTGCATCAATCCTTGCAGGTTGCCGACTTCGGAGGACGGCAGAGCCACCAGCACGCCCACCGTTCCCAGGATGTAACACAGCGTGACCGTGATTCCCCCCAGAAAAAGCGCCCAGGGAATGGCGCGACGCGGATTCTTGATTTCGTCGCCCATCAGCGAAGCCGTCTCACATCCGGAGAACGCGTAGGCGAGGACCGACCAAAAGATGATGTCGTTGAGATGGGTACGAGGTGTCATGGAGGAAACGGTGAACGACGTGGCCGACCCATAGCGGTACCAAGACACCGCCCCCATCGCGAGAATGATGCCGACCGGGATCCACATGGCCAGCGCGCCCAGGTTGTGCAGCCAGGTGCCGACGTCGAGGCCGAGAATGTTCAGCCAGGTCGCCACAGCCAGTGCCACGAGCGAGAAGACGATGTAGAAAGTCGTGTTGTTGGCGAGATGACCCCAGGCGTGCGGGCGCATGTAGAGCGCGTTGCTGGCCGCGAAATAGAGCACAGCCGGAAAATAGGGGAGGTTGGAGGTCCAGTAAGTCCAGGCGGTGATGAATCCCGCGAAGTCGCCAAAGGCGCGCTTGCTCCAGACGTAGATGCCGCCCTCATTGGGATACCGGGACGAAAGTTCGAGGACGGAGAGAGCGAGCGGCGTGTAGAAGGCCAGCCAGGCGCCGATCCAGATAACCACGGAACTCGGGCCAGCTGCCGCCGCGGAGGCGATCCAGCGCAGGCTGATTCCGGTTACGACGTAAAACAGGATCAGGTCGCGAAAACCCATCGCCCGCTTAGGCCGGTGGGGATCTTCGGCTTCGGCG
>Ga0307479_10005767_pt1 | contig 11324 bp, 9 predicted proteins | sample atmos_gasesECM4C_FD_203743 | JGI IMG/M metagenome (GOLD analysis project Ga0307479, IMG submission 203743) | Hardwood forest soil microbial communities from Morgan-Monroe State Forest, Indiana, United States - atmos_gasesECM4C_515 | ecosystem: Environmental > Terrestrial > Soil > Temperate... | reverse complement strand
TTTCCTTGAACTTTTGCTTCTGGCGGTTGGTCATCATGCTGAAGGCCATGGAGAGCATTTCTTCGGGAGTGACGCGGGGAACATCGGTGACGGCGTTCAGAAGGCCGTCGACGCGGAGGTAGGGGTGATTGCCGACTTTGAGGTGCAAGTCGGAGGCTTTGTTTTCGACTGCGCGGCGGAGGAGATCGTCAATGCTGAGTGACATGATTTTTCGACGTTAGCATCGGCGGGAGGGGCGGACAAGGCGGGCGAGGAGAAGAGTTGCGCGGTAGTTACTGGCAGAAAGTGGACGAAAAGCGAAAAGCGCTCACCACAGAGTGCACAGACGAGTGTGCTAGACAGCTTTTTTCAGGTAGAGGGAGTCGTAGAGGAGGCCGGCGAGGAAGCCGCCGGCTAGGGGGCCGATCCAGTAGACGCCCCAGTTGGTCCAGTGATTGGAGGCGAGGGCGGGGCCAAAGGCGCGGGCGGGATTCAGGGCGGCGCCGGTGAGCGGGCCGATGACGAGGAAGCCGAGGGTGAAGGTCAGGCCGATGCCGAAGCCGCCGATGGCGCGGAAGGCGCCGCGCTCGTCCACCGCAGTGGCGAAGACGACGAAGACCAGGAAGAAAGTGGCGACGGCTTCGAGGATCATAGCGGAGAGGCGGGAAAAATCGCGAACGAGTTCCGGAGTGCCGAGAGCGACGGCGCGCCAGGTTTCCTCCGGAAAGAGGGCCCGGAGAAGAAATGCGGCGGCGATACCGCCGAGAACCTGCGCGGCCCAATACAGAAACACTTCCAAGGTGCTGATGCGCTTGGTGACCCAGAAGCCGATGCTGACGGCGGGATTGAAATGGCCGCCGGAAATGTGGCCGAGGGCGGAGACCATGATGGCGATGGCCAGTCCGTGAGCAAGCGCGATGCCGAGAAGGCCGAGGCTGCCGCCGGAGGCTTGCAGGTAACGGTCGGCGCAGATGGAGCCAGCTCCGAAGAAGATCAGAGCAAAGGTGCCAATGAATTCGGCGACGAATTTTTGGAAGGTGGTGTACATGGCGGGAAGATTTTAGCCGAGGAACCAGCGAGGAGGGAAAAAGATTTAACACAGAGTGCGCGAAGACAGGAGCACGGAGGACGCGAAGAAAAGAACAATATCTCGAATCGACGTATACACCTTGCCGAGATGGGGCGCAGCAGTGCTGCGCCCCTACGGGGAAAGCTAGCGACTGGCGGCAGTTACGGGGGCACTTACTGGGGTCAGCCAGTTGTGGCGGTCGGGCTTGGTGCCGCTGGTGATGGCGAAAAATTCTTCCTGAAGTTTGCGGGTGATGGGGCCGGCGACGCCTTTGCCGACCTGGATGTGGTCGACGCTGCGGATGGGCGTGATCTCGACGGCGGTGCCGGCGAAGAAGACTTCGTCGACGATGTAGAGCATTTCGCGCGGGATGACGCGTTCCTTGACGGGGACCTTCAAGTCTTCGGCGATTTTCACAACGGTGTCGCGAGTGATGCCGGGCAAGATGCTGGTGGCGAGCGGCGGGGTGTAGAGGGTGCCGTCGTGCACGAGGAAGATATTCATGCCGGAGCCTTCGCTGACGTGGCCTTCGGTATCGAGCGCGATGCCTTCGGTGTAGCCGTTGAAGCTGGCTTCCATGCGGATGAGCTGGGAGTTCATGTAGTTGGCGGCGGCTTTGGACATGGCGGGCAGGGTGTTGGGAGCGATGCGCGTCCAGGAACTGACGCCGACGTCGACGCCTTTTGCGAGCGCTTCGGGGCCGAGATAGGCGCCCCAGAACCAGCAGGCCATGTAAATGTCGATCGGGGAACTGAGTGGATTGACGCCGACCTCGCCGTATCCGCGGAGGACGATGGGCTTGACATAACAGGAGTTGAGCTTGTTGAGGCGCACGAGTTCAGTGGCGGTGTTGCAGAAATCGTCGAGCGCGTAGGGCAGCTCCATGCGATAAATTTTCGCGGAGTTGATGAGGCGCTGCATGTGTTCGCGGAGGCGGAAAATGGCGGGGCCTTGCTTGGTTTCGTAGCAGCGAATGCCCTCGAAGACCGCGGAGGCGTAACTGACGACGTGGGAGAGGACGTGGAGTGTGGCGTCGTCCCAGTTGATCCATTTGCCGTTGTGCCAGATTTTGTCGGTCTTGGTGATGGGCATGTGCGCTCCTCAGTGCGTGGCAATTTCAGAATACGGGAGAGGTGGGGAGGCGTCAATCGCGGGAAAGTACTAACGGACGACAGGGGAAAGACAAATTGGCGCGGTTAGGGCTGCGGTTGGCTGTCCTTTTTGGAGTGGGGCAAGGTGCCCATGGAAGGCGAATCGGATTTGGGCTGCTCCGCTTTGGGAGGGTGATCGGATTTTGCGGGTTGATCGAGGGAGCGATACGCGGCCTGGGCCTGCGTGAGGATTTGACCGTTCTTGTTTTCCCAAACGCCGAGGAGAAAGAAGGGAAGAGCGGTCGCGAGCGCCCAGAGCTTGGCATTGCGCGGGATTTTGGATTCCGGCTCCCAGCGGAAGAGTTGTGCGGCGACGAAGAAGGTGAGAACGGTCCAGAAGAAGAGGGACAGAATTTGCGTGAGCAGCTTCCAGACGGGGAACGAAGAGTACATGGCATTTTGCAAGCCGGTCACGAGATAAGTGGCGGGGAGGAATACGGCGACGCCTTGCGCTACTTTCGGAAGATAGGCGATGGGCAGCGTGGCACCGGAAAGGAAAATCAAGGGGAGCCAGAGGAGCTGGTTGAGGACTTGCGTTTCTTGCATGGTGTTGGTGACGCTGGCGACCACCAGGCCGAGGGAGGCGAAGGCGACGGTGCCAACGGTTACGAGGACGAAGAGCGAGAGGAGATTACCGAGATTCGTGACATGGAAAATGAGGCGAGCGAAGAGGAGTTCGATGCAAACGGTGGGGAGGGTAAGCAAGTAGTTGGCGAATATGCTGGATGCCAGCATGTCGGTGGAGGAAACGGGCGTCGCGTGGAAGCGGCGGAGGATTCCTTGCTCGCGAAACGTGACCAGCATGGCGCTAAGGCCCCAGAAGCTGCCCATCACGTTTAGAGCGATCACCGGGCCGAGGAAGAAGCTGACCACGCGCGGATTGCCCTTCGCGAAAATGCCGGCGTAAAGAAAAAACATCCCGAGCGGGAAGATCACGCTGAAGAAGAAGAACATTCTGTTGCGCAGGGCGAGTTGAATGCGCATGCGCGTGAGGCTGGCGAAGTTGCTCAATCGCGTAGCCTCCTTCCGGTCATTTCGATGAAGACGTCCTCGAGGGAAGGCGTGGCGATTTCAAGGCTGACGAGCTGGTTGCCTTCGGCTTCGAGGTGCTTGACGAGGGAGACGATGGCTTGCGGCGGGCGCTGGGTGTGGAGGACGTAAGTGCCGCCGACTTCGCGCGCATCGGCCACGCCCTCCAGTCCTTGCAGCGCGCCGTTGGTGATCGGCCGGGCGAGCTTCACTTCGATGCGCGTTTTCCCGCCGGAGCACTGCTTTAGTTCGCGGGGCGAGCCGAGGGCGATGACTTTACCGTGATCGACGATGGCCACGCGGTCGCAGAGGCGCTCGGCTTCTTCGATGTAGTGGGTAGTCATGAGGATGGTCTTTTTGTCGCGGCGCAGCTCTTCGATGATGTCGTAGATTTCGCGGCGGACTTGCGGGTCGAGACCGGCGGTAGGCTCGTCGAGGAACAAAACGCGCGGGTCGCTTAGCAGCGCCATGGCTAAAGCGAGACGCTGTTTCTGTCCGCCGGAAAGTTGGCTGTAGTAGGTGTTGCGCTTTTCTTCCAGGCCGAAACGCTTGAGCAACTCTTCGGGATCGCGGCGGCGCTTGTAGAAACCGGCGAAGAGCCGGAGCGCTTCCATTACGCGCAGTTTGTCGGGCAGGGCAGTGGCCTGCAAAGCAGCGCCGATTTCATGCTTCAGTTCGCGGGAGTTGACCTGCGGATCGAAGCCGCAAACGCGGACGGAACCACCATCGGGATTGCGCAGACCCTCCAGGATTTCGACGGTGGTGGTCTTGCCGGCGCCATTGGGACCGAGCAGGCCGAAAACTTCGCCTTCCTCGACGCTGAAGCTGACGCCACGCACCGCTTGCACGTCGCCGTAGTGCTTGACCAGATTATCTACTTGCAGAATGGGTTCGGGCATGACCGGCAAGCGCATAGCATACCGTAGATTGGCGGCGCCTACCTCTCTCGGACGCTCTACTAGAATGCTGCAACCTGAAAGGCGGCGGCAAGACCGCCGCACTCCAAAGTCATTTGGCCTTTGTTCGATTTCGGCGGGAGCTAGATAGTTTCTTGGTTTTGGGCGGCTTGCCCGACGGAGTCCAGAGGTGAGCTTTTAGATCGACCCGCGATTCGGTGATTTTGACGCCTTCGGATTCGAGGAGCTTTTTCTGCAACGAGGCGTACGGCTCGCGGATGAGGATTTTGCCGCGCTCGCCGACCACGCGATGCCAGGGAATGCCCTTTCCAGACGGAGTCGCGGCCATAGCGCGTCCGGCGCTGCGTGCGCCGCCGCGCAGGCGCAGGGCTTTGGCTAACGCCCCATATGATAAAACCCTGCCGCGCGGAATTTGTTTCACAAGCCGATAGACCGGATCCCAGGACATTGTTTTTGACCCACGTGATTTGCGCAGTCAGCAGCATCGTACTAAATTCCCGCGGCATTGCTCCACAGCAACGACAAAACAGTGGCTGCCGGGTTTCATACCTTGAGCTCCCAATTACGGACGAAGGCGTGGTTGACAAGAAAATGACAGGGCACAGCAAAGCGCGCGATGGAGTAAAGGAAGCATATTGCGCGGCCGCGCATCTAAGTAAGTGTAGGGTGACGTGGTGAAGCAGATGGACGCGCAAAACAAATGGAACGCAGCAAGAAAAGTGATGAAGGAAATGGAATCGCGTCGCGTATTGTCGAGTCCGGCTGCAAATGTTTGCGCTCGTGCTGGAGACGCTAGCGCGAATGCGACGAGCGACGCAGGGGTAACGCTTTGGAAGCATTTGCGCGTCAGCATGAAGCGGATGTTGAAGGTTGTAGTGGAAGTACAGTACACTACGGGCAAGTTGGAAGTCGCGGGGTGAGTGTCATGGCTTTTGTTCGCCGCAAAGGAAACGCTTTTTATCTGGTGCACAACGTTCGCCACGGCGGCAAAGTGCGGCAACTGCACCTGGCACGTCTGGGCGACCGGGCGCGAATCACGGAACGCGTGGTGCGCGAGGTCGCGAAGAAACACCCGTTTGTGGAGCTCAACTGGCGGGCTCTGCGCGAACAGATCAACAGTCACCTGGACCTGGCGAATCCAGATTCGCCGGCGGTCCACAAATTGGTGGCGGCTTTGCGAACGTTGAATATGGACCTGGCGGACCTGTTTCCGCCGATACTCCGAATTTCTGAATCACCCGCGGTGGCGCGGGAGCTGCTCGTCCAGTTGCGGCTTCTGCAGTCCACGCTGCAGGTCAAGCTGGCCCAGTTTGACCACGGGCGGGGTCGATTTGGTTTAGGGTCTGCGCATCATCTGCGCAGGCGCTAAGGAGGCGGCCATGAGTGAACAGATACTGCCACTCGATCCAAGCCAGCGCAGCACGGATACGCTGGAATTTCAGACCGCGCTGCGCGCAAAGATCGTCGGCCAGGCCGAAGGCGTGCAGTCGCTGGTCGACCTCTTCCAGGTATTTTGCGCGGGCTTGAACTCTCCGGGACGGCCGGTGGGGAATCTGCTGTTCTTGGGACCTACAGGCTCCGGCAAGACGCGCATTGTGGAAGCGGCCGCGGAGATCCTGTTTGGAGACGCGCGATCGGTAATCAAGGTCGATTGCGCGGAATTTCAGCATTCCCACGAAATCGCCAAGCTAATCGGCTCGCCGCCTGGGTATTTGGGCCACCGCGAGACACATCCGCTGATTACGCAGGAAGAGCTGGCCAAGAGCCACACGGAGAAGCTGAAGCTATCTTTCCTGCTCTTTGACGAAATCGAGAAAGCCTCCGACGCGCTGTGGCAACTGCTGCTGGGAATTCTGGACAAGGCGACGTTAACGCTGGGCGACAACCGGCGCGTGGACCTGTCGCAAACTGTGATTTTTCTCACTTCCAACTTGGGCGGTGGGGAAATCACGGAATTGATGCACGGTGGAATGGGTTTTGTGCAGCCCACCGATACGCCAGCCGCCGGACTCGACCAAAAGGTAGAGCGCACGGCCGTGGAAGCGGCGCGGCGCAAGTTTTCGCCGGAGTTCATGAACCGGCTGGACAAAGTGGTGGTGTTTCATCCGCTGCGACGGGAACAATTGGAAGAAGTGCTGGACATCGAGCTTGGCCAGGTGCAGCAGCGTGTTCTGGAGACTGCCAAAGGGCAGTTCCTGTTCCGTGTGACCTCGGCCGGACGCGATTTCTTGCTACAAGAAGGCACAGATCAGCGGTACGGCGCTCGGCATTTGAAGCGAGCCATCGAACGCCATGTGGTTTATCCGCTGGCCAACCTGCTGGCCACGGAACAAGTGCATCTGGGGGACCTGGTTTGCATCGATTGGGACCTGGAACATTCGCAGCTTACGTTTGTTCGCGAGGGTGAGGGTGCACTGGTGCAGAACCCGCCACCGGACAACGAGGAAGTCGCTGCTGGGGCCGAAGCGAAAGACGGCCGTAAGGCCGACGTTCCTACCGAAGCGGTCTCAGAAGGAAAGAAGCCGCGGGTAGCGCCGGCAGCGGCGGGCCCAGGGGCGGCTCCGCAAGCGCGCAAGAAGCCAGAACGCTGAAAAACTTACACTTAGAATGATCTAAGGGGCGGCAGAGTAAACACTCTGGCGCCCCTTTTCGTCGTGCCGGTGATGACACAAACTGTTTCAGCTCTCTCACTTTTTGCAGCAATGAAACAGTGTCTCACGGCATGAGACAACTTTTAGGTTCCTAAAATTGGTATGTCTATGAATTTGCACGCTTTTCGGACAAATAAGAGGGAGAGGAAAGTGGCACGCCCCATGCAACGTTCCCAGCTTGCGACTTCCTGCGATGCTTCGTTCGAGGGAATGTGGACGCATTGAGGTTAGATAACATGAAAGCTGCCGTCCGACACCAACTGGATCCTACTATCCGGAGCAGCGATACCCGGGACTTTCAGGGGGCGTTGCGGGCGAAAATTGTCGGGCAAGAAGAGGGTGTGCAGGCGCTGGTGGACCTATATCAGGTTTTTTGCGCTGGGTTGAACTCACCGGGCAGGCCGGTGGGGAATTTGCTGTTTTTGGGTCCAACGGGGTCCGGCAAGACGCGCATTGTGGAAGCTGCCGCGGAGATCCTATTTCAGGATTCGCGCTCGGTGATCAAGGTGGATTGCGCGGAATTCCAGCATTCTCATGAGATTGCGAAGCTAATCGGCTCGCCACCCGGGTACCTGGGTCATCGTGAAACCCATCCGCTGATCACGCAGGAAGAGCTGTCCAAGAGCCATACTGAGAAGCTGAAGCTTTCGTTTCTGCTATTCGACGAAATCGAAAAAGCCTCGGACGCGCTGTGGCAATTGCTTCTAGGAATGCTGGATAAGGCGACTCTAACCTTGGGTGACAATCGCCGGGTGGACTTGTCACAAACGGTGATTTTTCTTACTTCCAACCTGGGTGGCGGCGAGATTACGGAACTAATGCACGGAGGCATGGGCTTTATACAGCCCACTGACATCCCCATCGCCGGATTAGACCAAAAAGTGGAGCGGACGGCGGTGGAAGCCGCGCGGCGTAAGTTTTCGCCGGAATTCATGAACCGGCTGGATAAAGTCGTTTGCTTTCATCCTCTTAAGAAAGAACAGTTGCAAGAGGTACTGGATATTGAGTTGGGACAGGTGCAGCAACGAGTGCTAGAAACGGCCAAGGGGCAGTTCCTGTTCCGCGTAACCGGGCCGGGGAAAGAGTTCTTGTTGCAGGAAGGCACGGACCAGAGATATGGCGCTCGGCATCTAAAGCGGGCCATCGAGCGGCATGTTGTCTATCCCCTGGCGAATCTGCTGGCTACAGAACAGATACACCTCGGCGACCTGGTTTGTATCGACTGGGACCGCGACCAGGAGCAGCTGACGTTCATTCGCGAGGGCGAGAATCTGGCTATGCCGGCACGCCGGCTGGAGCCTGCAGCACCGCCGCGTCTGGCCAAGGCGCACAGTGGGAAGTCCGCGGATGCCCCTACGTCTGCGACCGCTGCCGATCCGATACCGAGAGTGGCTCGTTAGGCGGAGGCGTCGAGACGAAAGGCCGCCACAAGTCCAAATAACGCCGGAGTCAACCGAGGCCCGAGTGGCATGCAAACTCGGGCTTTTTTCTTTTGGCTGCCCGCCGGTGTAGAGTAATCCTGAAATGCGCATTCATCATCCTAGGCTATGACTCCGGGGAGCAACGATGAGGGTGTGGGTAGAGTCCGGGAAATCGAGAGGGCTGCGGAGAGCGCGCGCGTGCCTGGCAGCGATGCTGGCGCTCACTTGTGTGCCGGGAACTTGGGCGCAACGCAGCAATCTGAAGCCGCCCTGGAACATGTATTCTCCGGAAACGGATGTGCAAGTTGGTAGGCAGAATGCAAGGTTCCTGGAGAAGCGCCTGCCTTTGTGCAACGACCCCAAAGTGGATGCCTATCTCACGAAGCTGGGACTTAAGCTCGTCGCCAAGCTGCCGACGCGCGGAGTGCAGTATCCCTGGGAATTTCATTGCGTAAACAGCAAGGAGATCAACGCGTTCGCGCTGCCCGGTGGGTATGTATTCGTCAACCGGGGGGCGATTGAGGTGTCGGACAATGAGGCGCAGCTTGCCGCGGTGATGGCGCACGAGTTGTCGCACGTCGTGCTGCGGCACGGTACGGCGCAAGCATCGAAAGCACAGATCATGCAGGGTGCGGCGGGAATTTTCGGCGGGATCTTTGGCGGAAGCACGGGCGGGGCGCTGCTGACACAAGGCGTGGCGCTGGGAGCGGGTAGCGTGCTCCTGCACTATTCGCGCTCTGATGAGACGCAGGCCGATGTGCTGGGAACGCAGGCTTTGTACGACAGCGGATACGACCCGCGGGCGATGGCGCAGTTTTTCGAGAAGCTGGAGTCGGAGACGCAAGGGAAGAATCCGCCGCAGTTTTTGTCGGACCATCCGAATCCCGGGAACCGTGTGGCGCGCGTGGATGAAGAGATCGACAAGCTGGGGGGCGTGCCGGCCAACGCGAAGAGGGACTCCGCCGAGTTCGAGGCGGTCAAGCGGGAAGTACTTGCGCTGCCCGTCGTGAAGGTGCCAGTGGCTGCCACGGCAAGCGCGGCTCCGGCGCCTTCTGGCACATTTGCGGAATACCAAACGAGTGTGTATACGCTAAAAGTTCCTGAGAATTGGACGAAGTCTGAGGACAAGGGAAGCGCGACGTTCGCGCCGGACGGCGGGATCTCGCAGAGCGGTAGCCTCGCGTACGGAATGATTGTGAGCGTGAACCAGGTGCAGGCGGGCTCAGACCAACGTGCGCTGGAGAATGCCACGCAATCGCTGATTCAAGAATTGACCAAAACTAATTCGGGGCTGAAAGTAACGCGAGAGCCAGGACGTGTTCAGCTCAACGGGCAACCGGGGCTTTCGACGTATTTGAGCAACGATTCGCCGGCCGGCGGCAAGGAAACTGATTGGCTGATCACGGTCTTGCAACCGCAGGGATTAGTTTCATTTTTGTGCGTGGCTCCGCAGGCAGCTTATCCGGAGTATGAGAAAACGTTTACTGCGGTGCTGGATAGCGTGCGGCTGCCGAAATAAAGAGAAGAAAAAGATTTAACGGGCACAGAGTTCGGAGCACAGAGGTCACGGAGAAGAAAAGGGCGCCTGCATATCGGCCGGCGCCCTTTTGGTTGAGCGAGACACAGGCTAGTTGTTGTTTTCCCCTCAGTCCTGGAAGAGAAAGGGAAGGATCGGCGTGCCTTCCTTGCGTACGGAATTGAGTTGGTCGGGGTCGAGTCCGAGCGCCTTGAGGATCGTCGGCGCTACTTGTGAGCTGGCCACCGGGGTCTTGACGGTGCGGGCATGCAGATCCGGGTTAGAGACGACCAGGCCGACGTTGGTGTCGCTGTAGTTGAAGCCGCCGTGCTCGGCGTTCTTGGCGGTCGACCCGGTGTAGATGGTGCCGTAGTTGGGACGGACGATGATGTCTGGCGTGGCTGGATCCTTTGACGGATCATTGAATCTGAGGTCGAGATCGCTGCCAGCCATCACCTCATCTATGAAGAGCCCTTTGGAGTTGGTGCTGGGGTCGGGTTTGGCGTTGGCGTTGAGATATGCGGCGACGGCGGCCGTTTGGCTCTGGTCCTGCAACCAGACTAAAGCGATGTCGTCGTCTTGAACGAATCCGCAGGGACCCATGGAGCAATTGTTGGCGGCTGCGATGGCCAGGGCGGCAGGATTGGTGGAGGCATCGGGAAGGGCGGCAACGAGGTCCGCGAAGTGGCCGGGCTTGTTGGTCTTCACTGGGTTGATTGGCGTCTGGCCGTGCTTGGCGCTGACGATGAACAGAGTGGATTCGTAAATGTGGCGCGCCTTCAAGGCGTTGATCATCATGCGAAGGGCTTGATCCGTTTGGTCGAGACCATATTGAAGAACGGCAGTGGGCGTTCCCGCGCCGTCGGTGTATCCGCCGACTTGCCCTGTGAGGGGATCGTTGGGGCAACCCTTAGCAGAATTGTCGATCGAGAGTTTTTGGCCGACGCTGACACCCTGGAAGTTCATGCCGAGCACGGTGGGCGTGCCGCCTAGAGAAGTCTTCCCGTCATCTCGCAGGCCATTGATTTCGTTCACAATGGCGTTCACCTTCAAGAAATCGTTCCTGACGGTACAAACGACGCTCACCGTGTTATCGAAGCCGTTAAAGTTAGTAACTTCTGGCGTGTAAAGATCATCGACGCCTTTTCCGGAAGGACCGTTGACCATGTCGTAGGCGGGATGTTTGTCGGCCCACGCGGTAATGCCACCCGCGGCCTTGACCACCTCGAAAATGGTGTTGGTGCGCAGGGCATTGTGGGGAAACTTGGGAACGCACTGCCCGTCTTCGTTGATGTAGTGGGGCAAAGCGGCCGGGTCTATCCTGTTCAACGACACTTGGTTTGGAGGATTACCGGTGTACTGGTCAATGCTCTCGTCGAAGACCTGCATGTTACCTGGTTGGCCCTGGCAAGTGGTATTTGTCGGATCGAAGATGCTGCGATTGTAGCTGACGTCATAGAACAGGCCACTGGTTATCGGCGAGCCGCCGGTCACCAGCGCCAGCAGGCCCGGGAACGAGTCCGAGTTAGCGGGAGTGTTCGCATTGGAATACGTCACGCCGTGACTCGCGAGTTCAGCGAGTGCGGAGTGC
>Ga0307479_10005765_pt1 | contig 11326 bp, 11 predicted proteins | sample atmos_gasesECM4C_FD_203743 | JGI IMG/M metagenome (GOLD analysis project Ga0307479, IMG submission 203743) | Hardwood forest soil microbial communities from Morgan-Monroe State Forest, Indiana, United States - atmos_gasesECM4C_515 | ecosystem: Environmental > Terrestrial > Soil > Temperate... | reverse complement strand
TCCGGGCCGGCTACGCCCCGCGTTCAACGGCCTGCTGCTGCTGCTCGCCGCGCTGGCCGTCGCCCTGGCCTCCACCGTGCCCTCGGCGGCGCGGGTGAACCTGGTCGATCTCTCGCTGAACCTCACCGGTCCGGTGCTGCTCGCGCTGGCGGTCATCCTGGTGGCCGGAGCGCTGGCAACCCCGATCGGGAGCGAGTGGGTCGCCTTGCTTGGCGCCCTCGCCCTGGCCGCGCCCTCCCCGGGCATTCGATGGGCGGCGCTGGCGGCGGTGGTCGCGGTCGCCACCGTGCTCCAGCGGCGTGGTGAGCGGCCGGCCTGGCTCGCCATCGGCGTGCTGAGCGTGACCCCGGTGCTGGCGTCGCTGGCGGCCCCCGCCTGGAGCCCGCGGGTACAGGCGGTGGGGCTGGCCTTCGGCCTGGTATTGATGCTGTTCGCCGCGGCCACCGGGTTGCTGCGAGTGGTGGCGTTGCCCACCACCACGTTCGCCGTCATGCTGGGCGTGGGCTCGCTCAGCGCGGGCCAGCTGGTTCGCTTCCAGTGGATCGCGGCGGTGGGAGCCCTGCTGCTCGGCGCCGGCGCCCTGCTCAGCACTGTCCTGCAGAAGAGCGGGCCTAACGAGGTCCTGCGTGACCCGCTGATCATGGGGCTACTGTTGCTCGCGATTGGAGCCCGCGATTCCCTCGGGCTGGGCGATCTGGCGGTGGTCTTGCTGGTGATCGACCTGGCGCTGGTCCGCCCCACCAACACCGGCGAACTCACGCGGGGATGGGTCGGACGGCTGCTCACCCTGGCGCGATCGAGCTGGCCGCCGTCGGTCACGTTTGCCGGGGCGACGCTGGCGGTGGTGGCCGACCTGCAGTCCTCCCTCGCCCTCGGCTTGCTGGCGGCCCTGACCTGGGCCGGCCTCCAGTTCGCGCCGCTGCTCGACCGCCAGGCGTTGCTGCCGGCGCCGGAACGTCCCCGCTCGGCGTTCCGTCTACTCGGCCCCGCCCTCTCGATCGCCTGCGGGGTGGCCCCGGCGCTGATCCTGCGCATGTTGCGAATCAGCGGCTGATGGCGAGCGATCCTCCGCCGCTCGTGCTCGCCTCGTCCTCGCCACGCCGGATCGACATGCTGACCAGGTGGAAGATTCCGTTTTACGCGGTGACGCCGGGCATCGACGAGAACCCGCCGAAGCCCCTGGGGCCATTGCGCTATGTCGCCTGGGCCGCGGCCGCCAAGGCCGAGGCGGTGGCGGCGCGCATCCCGGGCGCGCTGGTGGTCGGCGCCGACACCGAGGTGGTCTTGCACGGACGCGTCTTCGGCAAGCCGCGTGATGCGGAGCAAGCGGGGGACTTCCTGCGCGCGCTCAGCGGTCGGACCCACCAGGTCTACACCGCGCTGGAGATCATCGATGGCCGGACCGGCCGCCGCGCTCGGGGCGTGTCGAGAACCGATGTTACGTTCCGTGACGTTGACCCGGCCGGCCTCGCCGCCTATCTGCAAACGGGTGAAGCGCAGGATAAGGCGGGTGCCTACGCTATACAGGGCGAGGGCCGCCGCCTGATCGCGTCGATCCGCGGGCCCTACGACAACGTCGTTGGGATGCCGATGCGCCTGCTCCGGCGGTTGCTGGCCGAATGCGGGATCCCGGTTCCGGCAAAGAATCCGGATGAGTTGCAGAAATCATTTTCGAACCGCGTCCCACCGAGCACTGGCCGCCGGCCTGCTGCTGCTCGGTCCGCTCGCCTTTAGTGCCTGCGGTCCCAGCGCCAGCTCGCGACTGGTGATCAGCCAGAGCACGGATGCGAGCACCGGCGTGGACCACAAGGGTCACCTCTCGCCGGGCGCCTTTACCGGCCTGACCCTGTCGATCCGCAACACCGGCGCCGGCCCGGCGCGGGGCGTGACGGTGGAGGATGTCTTGCCGGCCGGCTTCCACTACTACGAGTTCACCACCCTGGGCGGCAACGCCATCCGGACCGCGACCAACGAGCCGCCGCCGCAGGGCAATCCGCGCTGGGGAACCTTCACCATCCCGGCCGGGAACGGCAACACGGTCAGCGAGCTGATCCTGAGCTTCACCGTGCAAGCGGCGGTGAAACCTGGCGACTACGTCAACCAGGTGAAGATCACCACCTCGACCCCGGCCGAAATCGACCAGAGCAATCCCGTCGGCCTGGTGGTCGAACCGCGACCGTCGCTCACCCTGACCGCCGCGGCCGTGACGGCGACGGTCACCAGCGGCAGCATGGCAACTTATGTCATCTCGGTGAGCAACGTCGGATCGGCGGTGGCGAAAGGGGTGGCGGTTTCGGTCAGCCTGGCGCCGGGATTTCTCTACAACACGACCAACGGCTATGACGGCAACAGCGTGCGCGTCGCCGCCGTGGATCCACCGGGGAACAGCCTGCTGCCGCTCTGGTCGGCCTGGGACATCCCGGGAGCGAGCAACGGTTCCGCCGGACTCCTGCGGCTGACCTTCCAGGCGAGAGTCCTACCGGGTGTCACCCCAGGGGTTTATAACCTGACCGCCGCCGTCACCGGCGTCAAGGATATTCCGCCGCAGACCATCGGCAATACGGCGCCGATCGCGGTTGGGAAGGGCACCCGGGTGCCGATCACGATGACCGTTGCACCGACGGCGCCCTTCGCCGCGCAGAACGGGACGGTCACCTACGTCATCACGGTCGAGAACGACAGCACGGATGCGGCGCAGTCGGTTACGGTCACCGACACGTTGCCGCAGGGCTTCGCCTACCAGGCGACGAACGGCATCGTGATCAACGGCCGGGGGGTCGGCTCCCGATTGCAGCCCGCCCCCGGGTCGGCCACGCCGCAATGGGGCCCGTTCGTGGTGCCGGCCGGCGGCTTCAACGGCGCCACCCTGGTCATCACCTTCACGGCGAAGATCACCAGTGCCTCGCTGGGGCCGCATGCGAACGTCGTCTCCGGCAATAGCAGCAATGCCCAGATCACGGGCGGTTCCGACCAGTCACCGGTGATCGTGACCGCCAGCTAATCGAATTCTTGATCGCGCCTGAGAGAATGTAGAGTCGGATGTCTCGAACCCAGCGGGAGATGAAGGCGCTGCGGCAGCAGCAACGTGAGGAAGCCGCGGCGCGGCAGCGGGCGCGCGATCTCCGCAACCTGATCATCATCGTCGTGGTGCTGGTAGCGGCCGCGCTTGCCATCCTGCTGGTCGCGCTCTACCTGAATCACCAGTCGCAGCAGGCGAACGCCAACCGACTGCCCTTCCAAACCGTGAGCGGCGTGGTCGGTACCCCGGTGCCCGACGAGGGGCGCAACCACGTCGATCCGAGCACGACGCCGACCTATAAGAGTTATCCGCCGGCGTCGGGGCCGCACTATTCCGCGCAGGGGATCGCTCCCGTCCCCTGGCAGACGATCGCCACTCTGCAGGAGGGCCAGTACATCCACAACCTCGAGCACGGCGGGATGGCGATCCTCTTCAACTGCCCGAGTGGCAGCGACTGCACCACGCTGAAAAACCAGCTGCAGAACTACGTGCAGAACCTGGCGCCCGCCGAGCCCCAGTTCAACGAGGTCAAAGTGATCATGACGCCGTACAGCCGCGGCATGGGGACGCACAAGTTGGCGGTGGTCGCCTGGGACTACATCGAGTTTCTGGACTCCTACGACCAGGCGGAGATCACCCGCTTCTACGAAAATCACGTCGACAGGGGTCCTGAGCAGATCTCGTGATAAACTCGGAGGTCGCGCCCGCGGGCGCCATTGCCATGTTCGCCATTGTTGCCACCAGCGGAAAGCAGTTCAAAGTGTCGGAAGGCGACCGGATCCTGGTCGACCGGGTGTCGGCCAACGTCGGGCAGACGGTGCGCCTCGACTCGGTCTTGCTGCTGGGCGGCGATGACAAGCCACTGGTCGGCACCCCGTTCGTCGACGGCGCCGCGGTGGAGGCCACGGTCGTCTCGCATCGCTCCGGCGACAAGGTGATCGTGTTCAAGTTCGAAGCCCGCAAGCGGCACCGGCGCAAGACCGGGCATCGCCAGCAGCTCTCGGAGCTGCGCATCGGTGCCATCCAGGCCCCCGGCGAGCGAACCGCGGAGCAGCCCGCGGCAGCGGAGCGCCCCGCCACCGGCGAACGATCAACCGGAGGCCGGCCTGCCTCCAGAGTACGCAAGCCCGCGGCAGGCGCCGCGACCAAGAAGAATCAGGAGTAGCAGATGGCACTCAAGAAAGGCGCAGGCAGTTCACGCAACGGACGCGACAGCGTCGGTCAGCGGCTGGGGATGAAGACCGGAGCGGGCCAGGCGGTCAACGCCGGCACCATCATCCTGCGGCAGCGCGGCACCACGATCTTCCCTGGCACCAACGTGGGCATGGGGCGCGATCACACCCTCTTCGCGCTGGTCGACGGGGTAGTGCGCTTCGAGCGGACCGGCCACCGGCGCAAGAAAGTCTCCGTGCTCGCCGAGGCCGTCTAGCGCAGCAGGCATCTCCGGTCGCATCGGGGGGCTGATGTTCACCGACCGCGTCAAGATTTTCGTCAAGGCCGGGGATGGCGGAGCCGGCGCCCTCAGCTTCCGGCGTGAGAAGTACGTGCCGCGCGGCGGCCCGGACGGTGGCAACGGAGGACGGGGTGGCAACGTGGTACTGGAAGTGTCGCGGCAGCTGAACTCGTTGCAGGACTTCCGCTTTCAGCAACACTTCGCCGCCGGCCGCGGCGGTCGCGGGAGTGGCAGCCGTCGTCACGGGAAGGACGCGCAGGACCTTGTCCTGCGGGTGCCGCCAGGCACCCTGGTCAAGGACGAGGAGGGCAAGACGATCGCCGATCTGATCGACAACCAGCAACAGCTGGTGGTAGCCAAAGCGGGTCGCGGCGGCCGGGGCAACGCCAGCTTCAAGACCTCCACCCGGCAGACGCCGCGCTTTGCCGAGCTGGGCGAACCGGGTGCGTCCCACTGGTTGTGGCTCGAGCTCAAATTGATCGCCGACGTCGGCCTGGTCGGGTTGCCGAATGCCGGCAAGTCGACGCTGCTGGCGGCGGCCAGCGCCGCCCGGCCGAAGATCGCCGATTATCCCTTCACCACCCTGGAGCCGGTGCTGGGCGTGGTCCAGCTGGCTGACGACGCGAGCTTTACCATGGCCGACCTTCCCGGGTTGATCGAAGGTGCCCATGCCGGGGCCGGGCTGGGGTTGCAATTTCTCCGGCACGTGGAACGCACTCGCGTCCTGATCCACGTCATCGACGCCGCAGCCGGCGATCGCGAAAAACTCTGGGCGGACTACCAACAGGTGCGCAGCGAGCTGAAGAAGTACAGCGCGGCGCTGACGCGCCGTCCCCACCTGGTCGCCCTCAACAAGATGGATCTGGTTCGCGATACGTCGGAGGTGGTTGCCTTTCGCCAGCGGTTGGTGAAGCTGCGGCGGCGAACGTTTCCGATTTCCGCCGCCACCCGCGACGGGATCGACGATCTGCTCTGGGCGGCCTGGCGGACGCTCGAGCGGCGGAAGGCCACCGCTCCGGAGCCGATCCCGGCGTTGAAGGTGTATCGGGGTCCAACGTCGGCCGAGCCCTTTACCATCGCCGCCGTCGACGACGGCTTTCGTGTCTCCGGCGAGCAGCTCGAGCGCCTGCTGGCGATGACCGACATGACCAATCCCGAAGGCTTGGCGCATTTTCAGCGCATGCTCGACCGCTGGGGCCTCAACGATGCGCTCGCTCGGCACGGTGCCCGCGGTGGCGAGACGGTGAAGATTTCGGACGTGGAGTTCCTCTACGATCCCGAGCGCTGACGCCGGTCTCGAGCCGAGCCCCGGGCGCCCGGGCGGCGGCACCATCGGCATCATGGGCGGCACCTTCGACCCAGTCCACAATGGCCACCTGGCCGCGGCTCGCCAGTTGCGCGAGGTCGCGGACCTCGACCAGGTGTGGCTGATGCCGAACGCGCAGCCGCCCCACCGCAGCGACCCGCCGCTGGCGCCGGCCGAGGACCGGATGCGGATGGTCGAGCTGGCGGTCGCGGGGCAGCCGGGACTCCTGGCGTCGCGGCTCGAGGTCGATCGCGGGAATATCTCGTACACCATCGACACGGTGCGCGAGCTGGCCCGCCGGTTCCCGGGCCAGCGTTTTGAGCTGCTGCTCGGATCGGACGCGGCGCTCCAGATCCGGGCTTGGCACGACGCGGCCGCGCTGCTCGCCGAAGCCAGCTTCGTGATCTTCAATCGGCCGGAGACCAGCCTGGCGCCGCAGACCATGCACGAGCTTGGGTTCGCCCCGGCGCGCACCCGGGTGGTGCATCTCGATACCCCGGCCATCGCCGCCCACCAGATCCGCGACCGGCTCGCCCGCGGCTCGGCGATCGACGACCTGGTGCCGGGCAGCGTGGCCGACTACATCCGAGAACACGGGCTGTATCGCCCTTGACGCCCAACGCCGCCCACTTGGGATAATCGTTTCGGTGACCCCCCTTCAACTCAGCCGGCTGATCGCCGATGCGGCGGCAGATAAGAAGGCGCGGGGAATCGTCAGGATCGACATCCGGCAGAAGTCCTCCATCGCGGACTATTTCGTGATCTGCGAAGGTGACACCGACCGGCAGGTGCGTGCCATCACCGACGCCATCGTCGAGGCCGGCCGGGCCAAAGGCATCCGTCCGCTGCGGACCGCCGGCTACCAGGAAGGATCGTGGGTCGTGCTCGATTACGCCAGCGTCATCGTGCACGTGTTTCTTCCCGGCGAACGCTCGTACTACGACCTCGAGTCGTTGTGGAAGACGCCGCCAAAGACACGAGCCGCGGCGACCACCCGAAACGGCTCCAGGAAAACCCCCGCGAAGCGGCGCGAGCCGCCGCCGAAGGACAAGCCCGCCCGGCCATCGCGGCGGCGGGTCCGCACGGCTTAAGAGAACCCCCTCCCCGAACGCCTCAAACGCTCGCATCGCACGTTCCGCGCGGCTCGCGTCGGCCGGCGGGCCCGCCCTCCCCACAACGGGGGAGGGAGAACATGGCCGACGGTTGTGCAAATTGCCTGAAGGGCCCGCGACCATCTGTGGGATAATGCCGATCAGTCCGTTGCCTTAGGGCGCAGCGCACTAACTATGGGCTCGAAGACTTCGGTCGCCCCGCCCCATCCCCACGTTACGGTGGAGGATGTGTGGCACGGCGCCCTACCCAAGGAGACCGAGCTGGTCGCCGGATCCGGTGGGAGCCGGCGAGAGGTGGTCTGGTGCACCACGCTGCGAGCCCGGCCACCAGCCTTCACCCCGCTCCGCGGCGGTGAGCTGTTGCTGATCGACCCCCGGGTGCTGGCCGCCGTCGATTCCCGCCTGACGCTCGCCCGCCTGCTCGAGTCGCTGGCCGGACAGGGGGTGGCCGGAGCCGCCGTCTTGGGTCGGGTCTCGACCGAGGCGCGTCGAGTGGCCGAGGCCAACGGCCTTCCGCTGTTGGCGCTGCCGGGGACCGTGCCGCTCGACCAGGTCGAGCAGCAGGTGCTCCGATACATCGTCGACCGGCGAGCCGAGCTGCACGAGCGGGCCCAGGACCTGCACCGCCAGCTGAGCGAGCTGGCCCTGGCGGGGCGTGGCCTGCCGGCGCTGCTGTCCCGGCTCCACGAGCTGACCGGCGTGCCCGTGATGCTCGAGCGCGATGCCGCGCTCGACGTCGTCGGCGCCGGCCGTCTTTCCGAGCGCGCCTCCGCGGCGATCGCCGCCGAGCGGCCCGCGCTGGAGGAGTGGTTGCGCGAGGTGCCGCTCAGCGCCTTCGATCCACCCGTCGCGCTGCGTCCGCTGCTCGACGGACAAAGCCGCTTGATCGCGCCCATCCTGGTGCAGGGGAGCATCGCCGGCTTCCTCTCGTTGCTCGGCTCCGATGGGGAGCTGGGTGAGTTGCACCGGCTGGCGGTCGGCCGCGCCGCCCACGCCTGCGCCATCGAGCTGGTCCGGGCGCGCGCCGCCCGCGACGCGCGTGATGAAGTCGAAGAGGAGCTGCTGGACGTGTTGACCGCCGGCCGGCCGGGCTCGCAGGAGGCCGCCCGCGCCCGAGCCAAGCGCAAGGGCTTCGATGTCGATGCCCCCTACCTGGTGTGCGCCGCCGCGGCCGATGAGGCGGCGGGGGCCGCCAGGATTCGTGCCGCCTGGGAGCGCCTGCTCTCCACCATGCGGCTGAGCGCGCTGGTCCGCGAGCGCGGGGCGGCCACGATGGCGCTGATCAGCCTGCCGCCACGACGCGCCCCGGACGCGAAGTCACTGGTCGAGCAGCTGCAGCGCGCGGCTCGAACGGCAGTATCCGGTCCGGTGGCACTCGGTTACGGCGCCATCCGATCCGGGGCGGCCGAGGTCGCCGCCGCCGCGCGCGAAGCCGAGCAGGCGCTGCTGATGGGGCGCCGCCTATCGGGCGCCGACAGCCTCACGGCGTTCGCCGACCTCGGGCTCTACCGGCTGCTCTACGCCCTGCAACCCTTGCCCGAGCTGCGCGCGTTTCGGGATGAGGCGCTGGAACGCCTACGGGCCAAAGATCGCGGCGGCGTGTTGCTGCCGACGCTGGCGGCGTACCTCGCCACCAATGGCAGCCCAACCGATGCGGCGGATCGCCTCCATTTGCACCGCAACACCGTGCTCTATCGGCTGGGGCGGATCGAAGATCTGCTCGGGGTCGACCTGCGCGATGCGGAAGTCCGATTGGGGTTGCACCTGGCGCTCAAAATTGGCGAGGTGCTCGAGGGCTGATTACTTCGGGCGAGTCCGGATGACGTCGCCCAACGGCGAAAGCGTGGGGACGGGCCCGACCACCGGTGGGGGTCCCGCGCCCAGGGCGGCGAGCACCGCCGCGGCGATGGCCGCATGTCCCTGGTCGCCGGGGTGGAACCAGTCGGTGCGACCCAGGTAGCTCGATCCGCCGTCGCTGGCATGAAACGCCGTCACCGCATAGAAGCCATCGAGGCTGACATAGGTGCCGCCATGTCGCTGGCAGGTGTCGGCGATGATCTGGTCGAAGCCGGTCGATGGCAGCCAGCTGCCGATGCAGAGCACCCGCGTGTGCGGAGTCGAGACCGCGTTGACGATGGTCTCGTACTGCGCGGCGAACGCATCCGCCGGGGTGGAAAAGCCCACGTCGTTGGTGCCGAGCTCGATGGTGACCAGCGCCGGATGCGCCGCATTCACGGCGCCCACCTCCACCACCCCCCAGCCGGCCTTGGTGCCGCTGCGGGCGAGCAGGTCGAGGCTCATGCCGAGCTTGTCGGCGACGATCGCCGGAAAGATGCCGTCCGCTGCCGTGGCGTAGCGACCGGCGCTGATGGAGTCCCCCAGGGCCACGTAGGTCTTACCCTGCAGCCCCTGGTCGTCGGCGTTGGCGTGCACGCCGAGCACCTCGCTGGGGGCCATCGCCGGACCCCTGGCGGCCGGCTGGCCCAGCGCGAGCAGCGCGAGCAACGCCCACATTAGATAGGTCACGACCCTCGGGGTACGTGCCGGCATCGGCGTAGACCCCAACCTCCATCGACTATTGTGCCAGTTGCCCCTTTTGTCCAGCCAAAGCAAGTCGCCCCCCTTTTCCAGTTAAAGCGACCTACGTTAAAGATTGCCTTGCCCCTAGACGAGTCCCGACTCCAGGGTGGTGACCATCTCGGCCAGGGCCCGGACGGCCCAGTTCGGACGGTCGGTCATGCCGAACAGCTGCATGCGCGCTTCGGCGAGATGCTCGGCCGCCTGGCGGCGGCAGATCGCCTGGGCACTGGACTGGCTCATGATGGCGCGCGCGGTCTCCATCTCGGCGGCCGTGAAGCGGGCCCGGGTCAGCAGGGAGCGCAGCACCCGCCGGTTGCCCGCCGGTCCGGTCCGCAGCGCGACCAGCGTGGGCAGCGTCTTCTTGCCGTTCTTCAGGTCGCTGCCGACCGGCTTGCCGGTCTGCGCCGACGACCCCCAGACACCCACGATGTCATCGATCACTTGAAACGCGACGCCGAGGTGGTGCCCAAACTTGCCCGCTTTGTCCAGGGCGGCATCGCCCACCCCGGCGGCGACCCCGCCCAGGCGTGCCGCGCAGTCGAAGAGGGCGGCGGTCTTCAGCCCGATCATCTCCAGGTACTCGTCGACGCTCACCTCCACCCGCTGCTCGAACTCCAGGTCGAGAACCTGGCCGCGGCAGAGGGCGAGCATCGTTTCCGACAGCAGCGCCAGCGCCGGCCGGGTGCGGTCGGCATAGCGGGCCGGCAGCAGGTCGACGACGGCTCGCGTGACCAGCGCCTCCAGCGCCGCCCCGGCGTTGATGGCCTGCCCGGTGCCCCACATCTTCCACACGGAGGGGCGGCCGCGGCGCAGCTCGTCGCGGTCCTGGACGTCGTCGAAGACCAGCGAGAAATTGTGCACCAGCTCGACGGCGACGGCGGCCCAGAGCGCGTCAGCGTAGCGGCGGCCGAAGGCCTCGCAGGTAAGCAACGCGATGTTGGCCCGCAGCCGCTTGCCGGGGCGCTCGCCCGATTTGCGCAGACCGAGGTGATACTGGACCATCTCGGTGAGCAGCGCGCTCTGGCTGGAGCCGGCCCGCTGCGAGAGGCGCCCGAGCTCACGGTCGAGGGCGGCGTTCATCGCCTGCAGCCGGTCGGTGCGGCTGGCGAAAGTCTTACTCTTCAACTCACTTCCGTCAGCGGACTCATCTTCAGGGCGGCGATGTTCGGGGCGCCGGCACAGAACATGGCGACCTGCAGCTGCCACTTGAAGCCGTCGAGCAGGCGGCGCACCGGCTCCTCGCCTTCGGAGGCGGCGGCCAGCACCGCGTGCGCGAAGCCGGTCAGGTCCGCGCCAAGGGCGATGGCCTTGGCCGCGTCCAGGCCGTGGCGCAGACCGCCGCTGGCGATCAGCGGGAGTTGCGGCGCCGCGCGGTGGGTCGCGACCAGTGCGTCGGCCGTGGGGATCCCCCACTCGGAGAAGGCCAGTGCCAGCTCGACTTCCTCGGGTCGCTCGCGCCGAAACGCCTCGACCCGGGCAAAGCTCGTGCCCCCCAGCCCGGCGACGTCGATGGCGGACACGCCGGCGACCGCCAGCAGCCGCGCGGTGCGCTCCGAGATACCGCAGCCGACTTCCTTCACGATCACCGGCACGGGCAGCTCCTTACAGAGGACGCCGATTTTCTCGATCAGGCCCTTGAAGTTGTGGTCGCCTTCCGGCTGCAGCGCTTCCTGGAGCGGATTGAGGTGCAGGATCAACGCGTCGGCCTCGATCATCTCGATCGCTTCCAGGCACTGTTCGGTGCGCATCCCGTAGTTCAGCTGGACGGCGCCGAGGTTGGCGAACAGTAGCACGTCGGGCGCCACGCCGCGTACCTGGTAGGTGGCGCGGAGGTCCTTGTGGGTGAGTCCGGCCCG
>Ga0307479_10005764_pt1 | contig 11328 bp, 10 predicted proteins | sample atmos_gasesECM4C_FD_203743 | JGI IMG/M metagenome (GOLD analysis project Ga0307479, IMG submission 203743) | Hardwood forest soil microbial communities from Morgan-Monroe State Forest, Indiana, United States - atmos_gasesECM4C_515 | ecosystem: Environmental > Terrestrial > Soil > Temperate... | reverse complement strand
GCGAGGGCGACCGGGTCCGCGTTATGGGCAATCAGCTCGAGCTCGTCCAGTGAGCGCGCTCGCCGCGACGGCACCCGACGCACCGGTGGCGCAGGCGACGCTGTCGATCGCCGACGCCGCGGACGGCAGCCGCATCCTCGCTCTCGGCGGCAGGCTCGATGCTTATTCGATCGCCGAGGTGTGGGCCGAGGCTCTCGCCGCGCTCGCCGCGGCCCCGACGCGGCGCATCGTCGTCGATGCCGGGGCCGTCGACTACTGCGACGGCGGAGGCGTGGCGATGTTGGTCGACCTTCTGCGTCAGCCGCGCGCCGCGGAGGCTGGCGTATCCGTGCGCGGCCTCCGGCCGGAATTCCAGACATTGCTCGACCAGTTCGATCTTTCCGTGTTGGCCGCGCCGGCCGCGCCGCCGCCCCTGCGCGTCAACGCGATCGAGGAGATCGGACGCGCGACGGCGACGCTCGGGCGCGACATGCGCACGCAGATCGAGTTCATCGGCAACACCTCCGGCGCATTGTGGTACTCCATGACGCACCCGCACCGCGTCCGTTGGAAGGACGTGTGGTACACCTGCGAGCAGGTCGGCGCCAACGCGCTTCCGATCGTCGCGCTGATCTCATTTCTGTTCGGCGTCATTCTGGCCTTTGAGGCGGCGGTGCCGATGCGGCAGTTCGGCGCCGAAATCTTCGTGGCGGATTTAATCGGCCTGTCGATCCTCCGTGAGCTAGGGCCGCTCATGACGGCGATCCTCCTCGCCGGCCGCTCGGGAGCCGCGTTTGCCGCCGAGATCGGCACCATGAAGGTCAACGAGGAGTTGAACGCGTTGACCACCATGGGGCTCGATCCGGTGCGGTTCCTCGTCGTGACCCGCATCATCGCTTCGCTGTTGATGGTGCCGCTGCTTTCGCTGTTCGCCGACCTGATCGGGGTGCTGGCCGGCGGGCTGACGATGCTGTCGTTCAACATCCCCTTCGTCACCTATCTGAAGGAGGTCGCCAGCATCGTTAACCTGAAGGACGTGCTCCTGGGCCTGGTCAAGACCCCCGTATTCGCGATTCTCATCGCCGGCATCGGCTGCCTGCGCGGCTTGGAAACGCAGACCGGCGCAAGCGCAGTCGGCATTTCCGCGACGCGCGCAGTCGTCTCGGGCATCGTGCTCCTGGTCGCGGTCGACGGCATTTTCGCCGTCATCTACTATATCCTCGACCTATGAGTCCTGTGCCCGCCTCCGCGCCGATCGTCCGCGTCGAGGGCCTCAGTGCCGGCTATGACGGCAACGTGCTGCTGCGCGACGTGAACTTCACAGTCAACCGCGGCGAGGTATTCATCATTCTGGGCGGTTCCGGCTGCGGCAAGAGCACGCTCCTGAAGCACATGATCGGTCTTTATCAACCTCTGGCGGGACATGTCTTCATCGACGGCGATGACATTGTCACCGCGGAGGGCCCGGCCCGGCAGGCGATCCTGAAAAGAATCGGCGTCATGTATCAGAGCGGCGCGTTGTTCGGCTCGATGACGCTGCTCGAGAACGTGCGGTTGCCACTCGAGGAATACACGGCGCTGCCCCTCCCTGCCATGGACCTTATCGCGCGCATGAAGCTCGAATTGGTAGGGCTCGAGGCCTTTTGCGGGCACATGCCCTCGGAGATCAGCGGCGGAATGCAGAAGCGCGCTGCGATCGCGCGGGCGATGGCGCTCGATCCGAGCATTTTGTTCCTCGACGAGCCCTCCGCGGGGCTCGATCCGATCACCTCGGCGGAGCTCGATGCGCTCATTCGCCGGCTCGCCACGAGCCTGCGCATAACATTCGTGATCGTCTCCCACGAGCTCGCAAGCATCTATGCCATCGCCGACCGCGTGATCATGCTCGACAAGCGCGTCAAGGGAATCATCGCCGAAGGCGATCCGCGGGTGTTGCGCGATACGAGCGAAAACCCATGGGTGCGCCAGTTCTTCCGGCGCGAGGTGGATGCTGTGGCGGAGACCGCGTGATGAGCGCACAAGCGAACGCCTTCAAGCTCGGACTGTTCGTCATCGGTGCGGTTGTCGCTCTGGTGTTGCTGCTGCTCATCGTCGGGTCGGGCCGATGGTTCCAGTCGAAGACGATCATCGAGACTTATTTCAACGAATCGGTGCAAGGCCTCGACATCGGTTCCAAGGTGAAATACCGCGGCGTCAGCGTCGGCGAGGTCACTCGCATCGGCTTCACCTACAACAAGTACCAGCAAGACAAGCCACCCGGCGAACGGCTGCGCTACGTATTGGTCGAGGCGACGATCCTGGGACGCCTGATCGGCAGCAAGGCCGGCGGCGAAATCACCCGGCCCGAGACGGTGCGCATGGAGATCGAAAGAGGCTTGCGCGTTCGCCTTGCGCCGCAAGGCATCACGGGAACCAACTACCTGGAGATCGATTACGCCGATCCCAAGACCAATCCCGAGCTTCCGATCTCGTGGGAGCCGGACCACGTCTACATCCCGAGTACGACGTCGACCTTCACCCAGTTCTTGGCCGGCGCGGGCGAGGTGATCGAGAAGCTCCAGCACCTCGACCTCGACGGCACGGTGACCCGTCTCAATCGTCTGCTCGACACGGCGAACCAGCGAATCACGGCGGTCGACGCGGCGAAGATTTCCGAATCGACGACGCGCGTGCTGGCGAAGTTGGACAGCAAGCTCGATCAGCTTCACGTCGACCAGATCTCCAAGGAAAGCACGACGCTCCTGGCGGAGCTGCGGCAGACCAATCAGAAGCTCGGCGCGGTGCTCGACGACCCCGGCTGGAAGAAGATCCCCGGCGATGCCAGCGCCGCTGCGGCCCAGGCGCGCAAGCTCTTCGAGGATCCCAATCTGCCCAAGGCGCTCGCGCACCTCGAGGGCACGCTTGCGCGGCTCGACCGCGTTCTCGGCGGGACCGAGACCGATCTGCGAAGGACGCTCGACAACGTACGCCAAATCACCGACAACCTGCGCGACCTGACCGAGGACGCCAAGCGCGACCCATCGCGACTGCTCCGCGGCGCACCGCCCCCGCCCGCCAAAGGTACACAGCCGTGAACCCACCCGCTTCGTTTTCGCGCCGGCGCATGCTGTCGTCGGCGGTCGCGCTGCTCGTCGCTGGCTGCTCTCAGCCGGCGCCGGTCAAATCGACGTTTGTGCTCGAGCCGCCGCGTTCGAGCGGACTGGCGGGCGCGGGACCGCGACCGTTGACGCTCAAGGTCGGTGCCGTGTCGATGGCCGGTCCATTCCGCGGGCGATCGCTCGTGTATCGCGAAAGCGATCTCAAGTACGAGGCCGATTTCTACAACGAATTCCTGATCGCTCCGGCGCCGATGATCGGTGAAGCGATCGCCGTGTGGCTCGCCGCTGCCGGCGTGTATCAGACCGTCCTGCCGCCGTCGAGCACCCTCGACGGCGACCAGCTGCTCGAAGCGTTCGTCAGCGAGTTCTACGCCGACTTGCGCGACTCGGCGAAGCCGGCGGCGGTGGTGACGATCAAGTTCTTTCTCACCGATGCGTACGCCGCCGCGGGCGCTTTCCGCTGGACAGGCGAGCTTAGCGCGCGTCGCGATGTGCCGACGCGATCCGCCGATGCCCTGGTGCAGGGGCTGAACGGCGCGCTCGGCAACGTGCTCGAGCAACTCGTCACCGCGCTGCGTGCTCTGCCGGCCAAATAGCCGTCCGTAAGCTCATTCGCGTAAAGACGTGGCGCCTGCGACCTCGGATCCTACCCGCTCTCGGCCCAAGGACCCGGCTCCGCAACTCCTGCAGCTCAGGGTGCCCTCCGATGCATCGCTGCCGAGCCTCTCGAGCTACGCCAGCCTGATCTGGAGGCTCACGACGCATCACTTGAAGGAGGGCCCGATGCGACCCGGAACCGCGCTGCAGGAATACAAGACGATATGCGAGTTCCTGCGACTCTATGCCACGCTGCGCTTCTATCAGCTGGCATTGCTGCTCGGCACGACCGGTGCGATCGTCACCGCGCTGCTGACGTCGACGACGATTCGCGCCTCGCCTGCCCTGATGACCATCCTCAAGGTCGGCGGGGTCGCAGTTGCAGCCGCACTCACCGTCATGGAGTTCCGCGCGTCGTCGTACTGGCATCGCATGCGCGACCGCGCGAACGTCCTGTGCGAGGCGCTGGATTATCAGCCCTTTCCGATATCGTCGCGCTGGAGCCCGCTGACGACGACGGGGGCGGGGTTTTACCTGCACGTCCTCATCACCGCTCTGTGGGTGACGAGTCTGTTCATCCGCTTTGCCGCGCCGGCCTAGACATTGAAGCTTCCAGCGCAGATGCCGCGCGCCGCGGCTACGCAAGCAAGCGCGCAGTCAGGTCGTGCTCACCGCTGCCCACGACCTTGACGCGGACGAACGTGCCGGCTTGGAGATCACCGCCGTCGTCGATCGAAACGATGCCATCGATCTCCGGCGCATCGGAGGCACTGCGCGCAATCGCGCGACCACCTTCGACGCTGTCGACCAGGACGTCGAAAGTCTTTCCCACCTTGGCGGCGAGGCGGCGCGCGCTGATCTTCGCCTGCGCCGCCATGAAGCGGGCGCGGCGCTCTTCCTTCACCTCCCCGGGAATCGGATCGGGCAGCGAGTTCGCTGCTGCGCCATCGACGGGCGAGTAGGCGAAACAACCGACTCGGTCGAGCTCCGCGCTCTCGAGAAATTCGAGCAGCTCGTCGAATTCGGCCGCGGTCTCGCCAGGGAAGCCGACGATGAACGTCGAGCGGAGCGTCAGATCGGGACAGGCCGAACGCCAGGCGCGGATCCGGTCGAGATTGTTCTGCGCGTTCGCCGGCCGCTTCATCAGTTTCAGTATGCGCGGGCTGGCATGCTGGAACGGGACGTCCAGATAGGGGAGCACCTTTCCTTCCGCGAGCAATGGCAGGATGTCGTCGACATGCGGGTAGGGATAAACGTAATGCAGGCGCACCCATGCGCGATGCTCGCCCGCAAGCTCCCCAAGGGCATGGACGAGCTCGCTCATGCGTGTTTTCAGCGGCCGGCCGCGCCAGAATCCGGTTCGGTATCTGACGTCGACGCCGTAAGCGCTGGTGTCCTGCGAGATCACCAGCAACTCGCGTACGCCGGCCCGGAGGAGATTCTCCGCCTCGTTCATGACCTCGCCCAGGGGTCGACTCACGAGGTCGCCCCGCATCGAAGGGATGATGCAGAAGCTGCAGCGGTGATTGCAGCCTTCGGCGATCTTGAGATAGGCATAGTGCTTCGGCGTCAGCTTGATGCCCTGAGGGGGAACGAGATCGCTGAACGGATCGTGCGGCTTCGGTAGCGCGTCGTGCACAGCGCTCATGACGTCGGCTGCAGCGTGCGGGCCGGTCACGGCCAGAACGCGCGGGTGCGCTTTTCTGATGAATGCGCCGCCGTCCTTGGCGCCCAGGCAGCCGGTGACGATGACCCTGCCGTTCTCCGCGAGCGCCTCGCCGATGGCGGAAAGCGACTCCTCGACCGCGGCGTCGATGAATCCGCAGGTGTTGACGACGACGAGATCGGCGCCGTCGTAGGTGGGCGCGATCGCGTAGCCCTCGGCGCGGAGCTGCGTGAGGATGTGCTCGGAGTCGACCAGCGCCTTCGGGCAGCCGAGCGAGACGAATCCGATCCGGGGTACGGCTGCGGTTCGATACTTCATCGCGGCTCGGAAAACTGCGTTTGCGCGCTGCGAGAAATCGTTACGCTGCAATGCAGCTTGTGCACTGCTTCGGCAATGGATGCCGGAATCACCGTTTCTTCTCGTCCTCGCCCGCTCCCGGCCCGCTGAAGTTGGGGAACGGAAACGCGGTGAACAGGCCCCGCGTCTGATCCTGCATCCGCTGCTGCATGTCCATGAACAGCTTGGCGCTCTGCTCGAGATAATTGCCAAGCATGCCCTGCATCGCGGGCGCCTGCATCTGCAGAAACTGCTTCCACAGATCCGGCGTCAGCATCATCTTGTCGCCGTAGATCTGCTTGGCCTGCTCCTGCAGCTTGTTCTGGATGGTAAGGAACGCCTTGACGTTCTGCTCCATGTAATTGCCCATGATCCCCTGAAGCGCATTGCCGTAGAAGCGGATCATCTGCGCGAGCATCTCGCTCGAGAACATCGGCATCCCGGCCGATTCCTCCTCGAGAATAATCTGCAGCAGGATGCTGCGGGTAAGGTCGTCGCCGGACTTGGCGTCGATGACCTGAAAATCGATGTGCTCCAGCACCATCTGCTTGACGTCTGCCAGCGTGATATAGCCGCTGTGGGCGGTGTCGTACAGGCGTCGGTTGGGATACTTCTTGATCACTCGATTCGGCTTGTTCATGCGTCGCTCCAAGGGCAGTCAACCATTATAACCCGCTGATTTATTTGAGCGTTTGTTTTGTGCTCCAAGCCGCGTATCTGCGGTTGCTGCAATGCATCAAAAAGGTCTTGACATGACAAATTCCCGCCCCTACAATTGAATTTGTGCGGTGCAGCAAAACGGGGGTTGAGAGAAGGGTTTAACCCCGGTCGGAAGTCAGGAGCCCGGCCCGAGCCCTCCGCAGCCGGACGATAGTTTGGAAGCAACCAACCTCAACCGAAAGGATGATCATGTACAACGCAACGGAACAGTTCGCCGACATCAACAAGACAGGCTATGACAACGCGATCAAGCTCGCGTCGCTGTCGCTGGAAAAGGCCGAGCGCCTGACCAAGCTCAACCTCCAGGCCGCCAAGGCCGCGCTGGAGCAAGGGGTCTACAGCGCGAACGCGGTCGCCGGTGTCAAGGACGTGCAGGAGTTCTTCACGCTTCGTGCGAAGCTCGCCGAGGCCGGTGTTCAGAATGCGCTGGGTTACTCGCGCGGCGTCTATGAAATCGCTTCGCAAGCCCAAGCCGATTTTTCGGCGCTTGCCGAGGAAGCCTGGGCCTCGTACACCAAGGGTGTTGCGGCCTGGGTGGAAAAGGCGGCCAAGAACGCGCCCGCAGGCTCGGACGTCGCGGTGACTGCGCTCAAATCGACCGTCGCGGCTACGACGGCTGCGTTCGATCAACTCTCAAAGGCGACGAAGCAGGTCGTGAATTTCGCGGACGCGTCGGTTCGCGCGGCGACGGCGAACGCGGCCACCGCTGCCAAAGCGACGACCAAAGGTCGCAAGGCGGCCTAAGGGAATAGCTGACGAAAACGACGGGAACTTGAAACCGGAGGTACTGTCTCTATATTGGTTTTGATGGCTCCACCTGTATCATTTTCCTCCTCCTAAATGATACAGCCTCGGCCCCGGCAGCAATGCCGGGGCTTTTTTTGTGGGATCGCTGATGCGCCGCCGCTGCGCAGCGTGCGCGTCACAGCTTTTGTCCGGCGCGAGCGATACGGTAACTGGCGGGTATGTTCGTCATGAGCTCCGGCCGAACGGGCGCATCGCTTTCCTCTGCTTGCACCAATGTATCGGAGAGCCCGCTGACACCCAGAATCGCGCAGACTTGAGCGATCTGCCGCACGACCGGCGGCTTGAGGGCGTCAGTTCTGCCCGAATAGCGAAATTCCCCGCTGAGACGCATGTCCACCTCGTTCGCGGCGGCAATGGCCATGATCTCGGCGTCAAGCACCGACAGGGTCGAGTGTGAGCCGGAGCCCGCTGACAAATCCGCCCAACTTGATTCGCGCACGGTATAGGCGCGAACTCGTCTTTCAACTTCGCTTCCCTCTCCGCCCAGTGCGACCTGCACTTCACGCATCGCGACATCGGGTCCCTCGGGATGCGCGCGACGATGCGAGTAGGCAGCGTGCAGCAAGCCCGCCGCTACGGTCTCCGCGCGAAAACCATAGCGGATGAGGACACTCGCGGTGCCCGCGACGTGATTCGTAAATGGGCGGCCGCAAGGCCGGTACGTGCCGTCCATCAGGATCTGTGCGAGGCGGTAAGAGTTTGCGACCAGAGCGAGCGCTTTCGTTTCGTAGCCTCGTTCGATCGCCAAGTCGAGCAGATCGGAGCGCGTCTGTTTCAACTCGTCCCTTCGCATTGGCAGATGAGGATCATTGGGCCCCGTGGGCGAGGCCCGTATCGGGTCCACTTCGGCCGCGTGCCCGTGCACAAAACGCCTTATGTGCTCAAAAGATCGACCGTCGTCGATGACATTCCATTTACTGCAGAAAACGTCGATGTTGGCAGCCGCTTCGACGCTCGACCAACGTTGCCTGAAAAAAGGCAGGTCGTCGAGCATGTAAGGAGCGAAGGCAAGGTACGTCACGCGGGCGGACGGCTCGAAGAAAACTTGGAAGCCACGCCTTTTGAGCGATAGAGCGGTATCGATGTTCTCGTGGACACAGCGCAGGTTCGTGTCGAGCAGCGTGCCGTCGCGAAGCAGGTCCGTTCGAATCAGCATGCAATGATATTCGAGGAAGCCGCATGGTCCGCGGCGCAGAGCGTCTTTGACCTCGATCGGATCCGCGTTGACCATCATGTGTCTGTCGATCAGGACCCGTCCCTGCTCGGTGACCACCTGGCTGAGGTCTCCTCCCGCCATGTGAATCGTCGGCGGCCGCACGCCATCCCCCCAGAGATACAACGGGCCGACGCTTCCCGCGCCCGTCTCGTCGGCGCACGTCACGAGCGCGCCGAGCCAATCCTCGTCGACCTGTACGTCGTTGTCGATGAAGACCACGTAATCGGTATCGATGGCGCCGACCACGCGGCTGCGGGCTTCATGAGGCCAAAGAGGCTCATCGAAGCGGAAGACCTCAAGCCCCCACTCCGCCGATCGGCGCGCGAGAGTCTCCCGCAGCCAGTCTGGCGATTGAACGTCCAGGTAGATGAAGCGGTAGGGGCGCCTGGTGGCACCGACGATGCTGTCGATGGCCCTTTCGGCAAGGTTGTGCCGCTCGCGTGCGGTCATGACGATGGTTGCGCGCGCGCCGCTCTTGGGCTGGGGGTTCATAAGTGGTCCCTAGTGCGCAGAGAGGCCCTGTTGGTCTGTCCTGCCGCCCTGGCGCTCCCCCGCACGAGGCTAGAACATATGCTGGCCGCCGTTGATCGCGATGTTGGCGCCGGTGACAAAGGCAGCCTCTTCGGACGCAAGGTATGCGACCAGTCCGGCGATTTCGTCTGGCTTGCCAAGCCTGCCCATCGGGATCTGCGGAATGATCTTGCTGTCGAGCACTTCCTTCGGGATCGCCAGGACCATCTTGGTGCCGATGTAGCCGGGAGAGATCGTGTTGACGGTGACGCCTTTCTTCGCGACCTCGAGCGCCAGCGCCTTCGTGAAGCCGTGCATGCCGGCCTTGGCGGCCGAGTAGTTGACCTGTCCGAAGGCGCCCTTCTGGCCATTCACCGAGGAGATGTTGATGATGCGGCCCCAGCCGCGGTCGACCATGCCGTCGCATACCTGCTTCGTCATGTTGAAGCAGGAATCGAGGTTGGTCCGGATCACCGCGTCCCATGCCGCCTTGTCCATCTTCTTGAACGTCATGTCGCGCGTGATGCCGGCGTTATTGACCAGGACATCGACGACCCCCACGTCCTTCGCTACCTGCGCGACGCACGCGACGCACGAATCCCAGTCGACGACGTCGCACGGATACGCGTGGAACGTGTATCCCTGCTTCTTCATCGAATCGAGCCATTCCTGCGCCTTGGTATTGCCGGGTGAATGCGTGGTCACGACCGCGTAGCCGAGCGCGGCGAGCTTCACGCAGATGGCCTCGCCAAGCCCGCCCATGCCGCCGGTCACCAGCGCGACGCGCTTCTTGTTGTCTGCCATGTTGCCCTCCTCACTTTGGGTCCGAGATGCGGAAAATTCTTACGCGTCCGCTCAACGGTGAGCGCGACGCCCATGCCGCCGCATCGCTGTCCGTCGCCGCACCTCGTTGGAATTACTCGGGCGATGTTAGCGCATGTTGTTGCGGCCGCACAATCGGCGCGCGGATCGCTTCAGGCGACCTGTTCGAGCACGTACGTTCCCGGCGCCGGAACGAGCGGAGGATGCTTCTTGCTGCCCGTGCGCCGCGGCGCAGGGTGCCGCGCGCCGCCGTGCTTCGCGAGCCACGCCGACCAGTCGGGCCACCACGATCCGGAATGCCGCTCGGCGCGCGCAATCCAGTCTTCGGGGTCGTCGGTAAGCAACGCGTTGGTCCAGTGTCCGCGCTTGTTGCTTGCAGGAGGATTCACGACCCCGGCGATGTGGCCCGAGGCGCCGAGCACGAAAGTCGGATCGCCGCCGATCAGCCCGATCGTGCGGTATGCGGACCGCCACGGCACGATGTGGTCGTCGTGCGAGGCGTACACGTAGGCCGGCATCGCGAGGCGTGACAAATCGATCGATTCCCCACACATCGTCAATGCACCGGGTTCACGCAGACGATTGTCCAGGTACATCTCGCGCAGATAATACGCATACATTGGGCCGGCGAGATTGGCGGAATCGCCGTTCCAATAGAGCAGATCGAAGGCAGGCGGTATTCTGCCCTTGAGATAGTTGCTCACGACATAGCTCCACACCAGCTCATTGGGTCTCAAGCTCGCAAACGCGTTGGCCAGCTCACTTCCATGAACGCGTGCGCCCGCGAGCAGCGCCGGCTCCCGCGTTGCGAGATACTCGCGCGAAACGTACACGCCGATCTCGCCCGGATCGGTGAAATCGAGCATCGTCGTAAGAAAGGTCGCACTCGCTACGACTTGCTCGCGACGCGCGGCGAGCACGGCCAGGGTACACGCGAGGAGCGTCCCACCGACGCAAAATCCCAGCGCATTGATCGCGTGGCTGCGGGAGATTTCCTGCGCGACAGCGATCGCCTGCATCACGCCCTGCTCGAGGTAGTCGTCCCAGGTCAGGTGCCCCAGCTCCCGCGGTATGTTGCGCCACGAGATGATGAATACGGTGTGCCCTGAGGCGACCGCATGCCGAACGAAGGAGTTCTCGGGCCGCAAATCGAGGATGTAATACTTGTTGATGCACGGCGGCACGATGACCAGCGGCCGCTTGTAGACCTCGGCCGTCGTCGGCGCGTACTGGATCAGCTCGATCAACGGATTGCGGTACACGACGCTTCCGGGAGACAGCGCGAGATTGCCGCCGACCTCGAACGCCGATTCGTCGGTCATGGCAATGCGTCCGCGTTGCGCATCGCCGATCAGATTGCCGAGTCCCCGGGCAACGCTGACGCCGCCGGATTCGAGCGCGAGTTTGAGCGCTTCGGGATTGGTTGCCAGGAAATTCGATGGCGCGATGGCTGCCGCGTACTGCTGCGCGAGGAACCGCAGACGCTTCCTGGCTTCTGCATTTCCGTGTGCCAGCGCCGCGAGCTCGCGAACGTAGTCAGCGTAGAGCAGATAGCCGTCCCTGAGCCAGGTGAAATA
>Ga0307479_10005763_pt1 | contig 11330 bp, 11 predicted proteins | sample atmos_gasesECM4C_FD_203743 | JGI IMG/M metagenome (GOLD analysis project Ga0307479, IMG submission 203743) | Hardwood forest soil microbial communities from Morgan-Monroe State Forest, Indiana, United States - atmos_gasesECM4C_515 | ecosystem: Environmental > Terrestrial > Soil > Temperate... | reverse complement strand
ACAACCCCTTCAGTACGGCGTGTCTTCAAACCCTGGTCGAATTGGGACACGATACCGTCGCTGGAGTGTATGACCCGTTGACCCGCGGAGGATGGCCACTATTCCAGAAGAGGCTGAAGTCCCGCGGCTGGGGTTTCGTCCTGCGCAGAGCATTGTATTTCATACGGTGCAAGACGCGCATCGCCTTACGTGGTATGGGTGTTCGCTTGTCGGGGTTTGCCTCTCTGCCGGAACTTTCCCGTGCGCGCGGGTTGCATACGATCCGCTGCACAAACCCGAATAGCTCTGAGTTTTTGCAGCAGGTGCAACTACTCGGAGTGGATCTCATCGTTGTCGCTGTGTTCGGCCGCATCCTTAAACGCGAGCTGCTCGGCATCCCTCGGCTGGGTTGCATTAACGTCCATCCCTCTCTGTTGCCTCTTTATCGTGGCCCAGAACCTTACTATTGGGTACTCGCCAACCTGGAGAAGACGACTGGCGTAACCCTCCATTACATGGACGAAGGAATCGATTCCGGCGACATTATTCTGCAACGGGAATTGCAGATTCACCCCAAGGAAACGGAGAGCACGCTAACGTATCGGTCCGCTAGAGTCGCCGCCGAACTCTTGCGCGAGGCAATTCCGCTCTTGCTTGCGAGGCGGGCACCGCGCATTTACCAAGATCCTGCTAAGGCAACTTATTATACGTTTCCACAGATGGGTACCTCAGTTCTGAGGCAGCGCGACCGAGTCCGCGCATCCCAGGAAGGTCTCACGGAAAAGAAAGTGTCCATACCTGTCTATGCGATTGATCCGCTCCAGGACCCGCGATGGGGAGCGTTCATCGAGAAACATCCCCGCGCATCGGTTTTCCACACGATCCCGTGGCTCAATGCTTTGCAGCGGACCTATGGGTATAGGCCGACCGTTTACACGACGTCGCCAGCGGGCTCGGACTTGCAGAATGGTATCGTCTTCTGCCGCGTAGAAAGCTCGATAACGGGCCGGCGGCTAGTGTCATTGCCGTTCTCCGACCATTGCGAACCCTTGGTTGATTCAGCGGAGGAGATGGAATCGATCCTTGGTTACTTACAGGCTTACCGCCGGTCTGGCGATTGGAACTACGTAGAGATTCGGCCATCGAATGGCAGCCTTTTCAGCACTTCTGCGCAGGAAGGCTTCCAGCCTTCAACGCAGTTTTATTTGCATACCATTGATTTGCGGCCTTCCGAAGACCAATTATTTCGGCGATTTCACGAAAGTTCGATTCAGCGACGAATCCGGAGGGGGGAACATGCAGATCTGGTCGTTGAGTGTGGGCGGTCCAGCGCTCTTCTAAGGGAATTCTATCAACTGATGCTGCTGACACGGCAACGTCACCACCTTCCGCCTCAGCCCGAGCAATGGTTTCGTAACCTGGTGGAGTGCATGGGCGACGCGCTCGATATCTGGGTCGTTTCGCACGACAACAAAGCGGTTGCCAGTATTATTACTCTCCGCTCCAAAAATATTCTTGTTTTCAAGTATGGGTGTTCGGACTCTGCGTTTCACCGGTTCGGTTCCGTGCCGTTGATCTTGTGGAGGGTGATACAGCAAGCCCAAAAAAATGGGGTTCAGGTATTCGACCTGGGTAGGTCGGATTATTACGATCAAGGGCTCATTGTCTTTAAGGACCGTTGGGCCAGTACCCGAGGTTTGTTGACCTACTGGCGATTCCCGGCACCGGCTGAGGGCCTCTCGATGGAGGAAGGTCGAATGTTAAAGTTGGCAAAGCATTTCTTTGGGCTCATGCCCAAGCCTATGCAGAAGGCTGCGGGGGAAATCCTTTATCGACACATCGGTTAGAGTAGGTGTTGGGTTTCGGTGGATACCTCCCGAGAAGCTGATTAGATAACGTCGCCGGCTCCCCTCACGATCCCGTTGATCGGCACCGCTAGGTGCGTATTCGTGAAGCCGAACAGAGTGTGAGCAAAGGCGTTCATCCTGGGCCGCCAGAGGACGAATTGCGGCCCAAAGAATACCTGTTAAAAAGCTTAGCGTCAGAAGTTGCGTTGGGTCGTGGTTGGGATCACTTCGGTGTGGTGCGGTTTAGCAGCGGAATGGCGACGAAGAAAGCAAAATGAATCATCGGCCGGTTCAACGCTAACGAATATGCTCACGGAGGTAGATATGAAGGCGGGTTTTTTTTCCTAAATGGCTCTTGGTCACTGGTCTGGCAATCGCTCCCTGGGTCTCGCACCGCGCTCAGCAACCTCAGCCGACTTTCTTGATTCCTGCCAACATGAAAGACCAGTGGCTCAGAGGTCCTATCGCGGTAGCCCAACACGAAAATGACGGCCTAAAGGTGTGGGACTCGACTACTTCAAGGAGCCTTGCCCCTATACCGGCAAGCAGGTCTAAGGTCACCTCTTGTCCCTACCATTTCCGCCATAGTACGAGTAGCCACCGTACGCTGTCCTTTTTTCAGCGCGGTTGAGCACGATACCCAGCAAATTCTTTCCCCTAAAATCCTGGCACGCCATTTGAGCGAGGTCGAACGCCGTTGATCCCGCTTGGACCACAAAGAGCACCCCGTCACACAATCCCGCCAGCACGCCGGCGTCTGACACGGGAAGAACAGGGGGCGCGTCAAAGATAATCCAATCGAATGCTGGACCCAGTCGATCGAGCAACCCTCTCAACTGCGTGTTTGAAAGTAATTCTGCGGGGTTGGAGACAGGTCTGCCGGCTGGTATGAAAAAGAGATTCTTCTTCGCGTCAGCCTGGATAATTGAAAATTCGTCGGCTTCCCCCTGGAGGAAGTCCGCCAGCCCCGGCGACGAGGGAGCGCCCATAGGAACATGTAGCCTTGAACACCTTAGGTCAGCGTCGATCAGAAGGGCACTCCGTTCATGTTGACGGGCAATCGCTTGCGCGAGATTCAAGGTCACGAACGTCTTCCCTTCATTGGGTGCGGTACTCGTGACGAGCAGCGTGCGCAAGGGTCGTTCCTGGCGCAGTCGGTACAGGCGTGAGCGCAAAGTACGGAATTGTTCAGCGCACGGGGAGAAAGATTCTTCGGAGAAAATCATGTTTTCCGGGTCAAGCTTCCAGACAGGCTTTGCACAACGCTGTCGCAACTCCTCGAGCCGCGGATAACCAGAGGTTGGAGGCTCGCCACCCGGTCCATGCGTGGAAACAATCTTATCGGCTTGCCTTTCCTCTTCATTCCTCATAGCTGCTTGCGGAGCAAAAGAATCGGCCGCCTTAGCCTCTGTCGCTAACCCTGTTGGTGCTCTCTTCCACTTCCTTAGGAGGGCTTCGTAAGTACTGCCCATGGCTTCCTTTCTGCGCCTCACCGAAGAACGGTGTAGTTCATATTCATGGCCTCAGGGCGGCGCGCAAGCGGAGCGTAACTGCCCTCCGATTCCATGTCCTTGCGGGTTGCTTTCCTTTTCCTTGGCGCGAAGTCAGCCGACGGAATGAGAGCCAAGGTGGGCACTTGCAGATAAAATTCAATATCTTCTTTGGTCCACATCGATTTGCTACGCAATTCAAATATCTGTGCCATCCCCAGTCCCAGGACCAGCCCGGCTCCCAGGCCACCTAAGCCGAAAAGGGACCGAATGGGGAAGGAGGGCTTCTCCGGTAGACTGGGAGGGTCCAACACGCGAAACTGCTCGCCCTGCTGGCGGTGCTCTAGCTCGGTAGCCATTTGCGACTCGTTTCGCTTCTTTAGAAGATCGTTGTAGAAGTCCAGGGCGGTTTGATGCTCTCGCGTCAGGGCCTTGAATTCCTGCTGGATCGTAGGGCTCGACTGGATCTTGCTCTCTAAGATTTTGATTTGCCGTTGAAGTTCTTCCCGCTCCCTGGTTCTCTGACGGATCGTTAGATCAAGTTGCTGAAGCCGGGCCCGAAGTTGCCGTACCTCTGGCGGCTCGTTAATCGCCACCCGGACCCCCTGTTCATTCCCGCCGTCGGGCTGGGCTTGTGCGGAAGTGTCCTCAAGCTTCTGCTGTAGGTCTGCAATGTCGTTCTTAAGTCTCACTATGTCGGGATGGTTTTTCGTGTAGTGCCTTTGCAGCGAATGCAGCTGATTCTGCAGGTCTCGGAGTTGTTGCTCGGGGGTGAGGGAATCCTTGCTTTCCTTTGAAGATTCCGAGGCTGTGAGCTGCTGGCTCAGCAGGGATTCCGTAAAAGCTTTGTCTTGCTGGGCCTGGTTGAGGGCCTGGGTGGCAGCTTCCACTTGTGGGTTCATGCCTGTGAGGAGACTGAGATTGGTCTTCTCGTCGTCAGGAAGTTCTCCGATGTGCCGACTCTGGAAGGCAGCCAGTTTTGCGTCCTGGTCGTCGAGTTTGACCTTGGCTTCTTCCAATTGCTTAGCCAGGAATTGTGTCGTGTCCTCCGCCTGCTGTTGCCGAGCGTGTACGTCTTGCTCCATGAACATCGAGGTGATCTCAGTGCAAATTTGCTGGGCAAGCCGAGCCTCGCTCATAGTGACGTCCACAGAGAAGCCGGGGAGTTCTGGGGATCGTATACCGGCCATCGGGCTTAGCGGTGTCACCGTGATGGACTTCTGCAGCCGCTCGACCAGTTCCTCCATCGGCACCCGCATAGCGTCTTTTCTGTAGAGGCCGAACTGCTCGATGAGATGTTGCAGGCGCGTGCGACTCAAGATTTGTTCCTTCATGCTAGCGAGTCGCTGATTCAAGTCTTCGCTCACCACCGGCCTTACGTAGCTGTCCGGCACGATGGGCTGTTCGACGAGAATGGTCGTGTGTGAGACATACTTTTTAGGCAAATATAGCGACAGCGCGTATCCACCTATTGCAGCCAGCATCGTCGGGATGATAATCACCCAGCGGCGCCGCCTGAGAATTGCCAGGTAATCTTCAAGGGTCAACTCGTGACGAATTGCCATACCTTCCTCGTTTTCTACTGACCGCGTCTAGATTGCTCACCTAGCCGACACGAAGCGAAGGCTGCCACATACGAGACTGGCCCTGATTCGCCGTCACTTCAACGCGGGCGGCTTCTTTTTCCTCCCAAGCGGCGTTGCATGGTCCAGTTCATGCAGTGTCGGCTAGGATCTTATCCCCACGTGACGGACCTCCCTTGGAACTCCAATCCCAAGCAAAAAAGTCCATCCCTTAGCCTCTGACAGTAGACCACTCTTGCGGGCAACCCAGACGACTCGCCTGTCAACGGAACCAGCCGTGCCCCTTCGCCAGCATGCCGGCGCAGTCTGGTCACCACTCGAGCGCCGTGGGCGCTGACGTTTTCCGTCAGCACTTTTTCGGTAACCAACCGGTCTTCAGCGTTGGCGAGACTCATTGCCATCGCCATCGCAACGCGTTTTTCAGTTCGCCCATCCAAATGCATATAGCCAGGCCAGGATTGCATTGTCTTGGATTGCTCAATCAAGTTTTCTGCTTCTTTCTTTTCTGTTCATACATGTCTTGGTCAGCTCGCACCATGAGTTCTCCGAGCGAGACTGGATTTTTCGGATCGAAGCGTGCTACGCCGACACTGAGCGACAGGCCGTACCCAAATTCGTCTCCATTCGACTTCCTCAGACTTCCTTCCAACCGGCGCAGGATGGCTTGCTGATCTTGACTGGGGGTTTCTAATGCCAACACGGCGAATTCGTCTCCACCTAGGCGCGCCAGAATGTCGGAATCACGAAATGTCCGCTCCAGCGTGTCTGCGGCACGAATCAGAGCCAGATCCCCCTCACTGTGGCCAAAAGAATCGTTGACCCTCTTCAGATTATCGACGTCGCAAAAAAACAGTGATAAGCCTTGTACATTTCGACGCGCCAGCTTCAGCTGCTGCATCGCCGTGACAAGAAATCCCCGCCGGTTGTAAAGGGAGGTCAGATCATCAGTGAGGGCTGAGAGCCGTAGCTCCCTGTCCAAAAGATTTTGCTTAACCGCACCCCACACTGCGGGATGGAGCGCAACCCTCACAGTGTGTTCGTCAGGAGCGCCGGATTTCAAACTTGTGGAGATATCGTCCACCTCACCCAAAACCTGACGAAGGTCCTTATCCCCATCCCCGGCCAACAAAGCGGAAGAGAGAATCTGCTCCAGTCGCTTTTCTGAGGTATGTTTCCATCGATCTATCGAGCGAGTCTGACGGCTGGACGTCTGATCAGACGGACGTGTCATAGAACGATCAGCTTGAGCGCCGTTTAATGGCATAACTGTTCTCCCCCCAACTAAGACGCCCTTCTTCTTGGACGCGCTATCCTCCTACGGCCTCAGAGGACCGACAAGCAGAAGAAATCTGTATTTTTATATCGGTGTTTACCTGAGTGCTTTTTTGTGGCGAGAAGCGTATGCGCTGGGGAGGATCTGACCCCGCAACTAAGGGACTTACCTGAACTCATTTGCAAGGATTCACCTACTTGTGGAAGGTGGGCCTCCACGATAGAACATCCTTGCCATGCGCGAACCTTCGTGCAGGTAGTCTCTCTCACTGGGAGGGGAAGATGAATGAGCCGAATTCTCCCCTTAGCAACATTTCTGATACTGCTCTCTGGGTGAGTTATTTTCGAGCGCGCGAAACGCAACGGTCCGATGCTCTGTTCCGCGACCCATACGCCGAGCGTTTGGCCGGCGAACGTGGGTTTCAGATCGCTCGTACTCTGCCCGACGGAAACAAGCACGAGTGGGCATGGGTGGCCCGCACCTACCTTTTTGACAGGTTTCTCTCTCGCCTTATCCAAGAGGGGGCAGACCTAGTGATCAACCTCGCCGCGGGGCTGGATGCGCGGCCCTATCGGATGCAATTGCCCAACTTTCTCCAATGGGTGGAGGTCGATCTACCGGAAATCATTGCACATAAGGAAGCTGTTCTTGCGAGCGAGGAACCGAAATGCCAGCTAGAGCGAATCCGTCTGGATCTATCAGACGCAGAAGCGCGCCGCACACTCTTCGCGGAGCTGGACCGCCGGGCGAAGAAGATCGTGGTCATGTGCGAAGGTCTGCTCATCTACCTTACCGCCGAGGAGGTCGGTTCCCTGGCCAGGGATCTTGCTGCCGGAGCGCACTTCCAGAGCTGGATTATCGATCTTGCTTCTCCCGGCCAACTCAGATTGATGCAGTTGACCACAGGCAAGCAGCTCAGGGAAGCCGGTGCAGCGTTCAAGTTCGCACCGCCTGAGGGCCCGAATTTTTTCTTGCCGCACGGGTGGAAGCCGAAGGACGTTCAGGGACTGTTAAAGACTGCAGCGCAGTTCAACCGTCCGCCAGTCGAGCTGCTTTCCTTGCTGCCGGAACCGCAAGGTGCACCTGGCAATTTTCCGTGGACAGGAGTGTGTTTGCTCAAGAAGGATCACTAACCCCGCGACTATCCACGGTACGTCGCAAAAGGTAAACCAGAGGTACACCCCGGCGCAGAAGTAGCCGGAGCCACACTCCAAAACCATCGTTTTATTGGGGCAGAGCGCGATTCACGGTTCCATAGAATCGATACGCCACTAAATCAGAAACCGCTGGCCCACTTGTTGCGGATAATCCTATTTCAGAGATAGCTGGTTGATATTCCCGGCTTTTCCGATTTGCTTGTCGAATTCTTCGCGACTGATCTTCATTTCCTCTTCTGCAATGGCGCGGATAGTTGCCCTCGTGAACGCGGTCCATTCTTCTTTGAGTTTGTCTATGGACTGCTTCCAGTACCCGAATTGCAACGCGCGCCGCGCCTCCTCCGTGCGCTGGGCCGATTCCTGGTCGGTTTGCCTGTCGTTACGCTCACGTCGGTCAACAAGGTTCATGGGAGTCTCCTGGAAAAGCGTGGCTGGACGTTTTGGTGCTCCGCGAGGCTCAGATGCGCGAACTCCGGTGCTCCTCGATGGCCGTGGCCGCGATTTCGAGCGCGCGCCGCCTGCGCACTCGCGCTAATTCTCAAAAGCCAATCGTTTTGCATGCGGGCATCCTTCTCCATCGCCCTTGGACCTGCAACTAGGCAGATACCTTAAAAGCGACTGGGGTGAATGCTGTAGTGATACGACCAACTGATTCGGCTCGCTCGCATGAAGCGCAGGCAGTGTCGAGGCCAGAGATGTCCGAAAATTTTTGAATCACAGCTGGGCTGGAAGTGGCGCAGGTGACGAAGATGACGTAGCATAGATTTCCTCCCACCCGTTGCGATGACGCAACCAAGCGTCCCCAACAACCATAGAACTGTCACACTCGGTCGTTACCGCTGGGTTACGGTAAAATGAATAGAGAAGCTGTTGCCATGCAATCCGCCTGTAAATGACAGCGATGCAATGTTCCGGACAAGCTGCCGGAAACCTTCAGAAGAGTGCTCACTGCGCCGCTTCCGCCAATCTCTCGAAAAATCTCTTAATCATCATTTTGGCTGTTCCGTCGATCAGCCGCTGGCTAACCGCCGCGATCGTGCCTCCTACCTGCGCGTCTCCTTCGTAGGACGCTTCGGTACTTCCCCCAGCCGCCCAGAGCTTCAGCAGGCCCTCGCCTTTCACGCCTTGCGGTTGTTGCCTGAGAAGCCTGCAAAATGATCCGCACGGCAAGGAGCCAGGACGCACCCCACGTGCGGCTTCTCGAACGCCGACTCGATCCGCCGCGTCTATGTCTTTTGTGCTTTAGCCCAAGCGATGACAGAACTGGCGATAGCCATGATAAAGAACAGAATAGCCCCGTCAAGGAAGCTCCGATAGGAAATCGGAATTTTCCCCGGAGTCTGAGGCATCTGAGGGAAAACAAAAATACCCATCGCTGCGAGCAACCGTGTGATTAGCGCGAGGACTGTACTGACGACGGCGATCCAATACGCCGCTGTGGATAGCTGTTTTTCCACGTTTGTCCCCTCTCGGCGGATTTTCAAAGTCGGGCCCGTTAACGGCGACGCTACGCTGGCTTGAGTTGAGTGTCAAGGTCGAAAGTGCGAGCTGATCGAAAGCATGACCGAGCCACAAGATTCCTACTGGGAAGATGGAACGCCTGTTACCGCGAAACGAAGTCGTCCGGATCAAAGAAACGACGAGCCCAGATCGCTCCCACGGCTTTTGGATTGAGTCGTGCCCGCCGATGATATCGGCCGCCTGGCAGGGTCGTTTGCGCAAACGGGGCCCGACGGCCTGAAGTATTGGCATCCCGCGGTTTTACCTTGAGGTGTTTGAGCGCCAAATAGCCGCTCTTTCAAAAGATGCCAGAACATTCTAGAAATTTGAATTGTACTTATAGGATCGCAGCCCAAAATTGGAATGCTGGGGCTTGACGCCTCCAGTTTACGAAAGGCATGATGATTTGACGAGAAATGACGTTCAAACAGTGGAGAGCGCCGTGTCGGAATCGATTCTGTCTGCTACCCTAGGTTACGTCGAACTTGAAACCGGTTCCATCCCGGCGGATTGGGTTCTGAGCGGCAATCCCCAGACACGGAGTAAGATACTGGGAAGGAGTGGTGACCTTCTGGCCCACGCCATACTCTGGGAATGCGGTGCAGTAAGTTACAAATGGCATTACAACCAGGACGAAGCTTACATCGTGCTCTCCGGTGAGGGCTTCATGACCGATGAGAAGGGGGTAGAACGTCGGTTCGGTCCCGGAGACGTGGCGTTCTTCCCCGCAGGGACCAACGCCACCTGGCGTCACCCTGATCATTTCAGGAAAGTTGCTGTCCTCAAGGAATCCGTCTGGCGTCCAGTGGGGGTTGGCCTGAAGGTATGGAAAAAGCTTTTCCGGGTGATCGGGATAACTGACACATCACCGTTGCTGCTCGCCGTGACGACCTGGACGGCGTGGAAACTCCGATGAGCCCGCAAGCGAGCTCTTTTGAAAGAGTGTTCGCGCAGAGCATGGATTACGGCGCGACGATTTGCTGAGATACGCAGTGAAGACCGGTTGCCTGGGGCTATCGCTCAGAGACAGGCGTCGCAGCGAATTATCACGTCGTCTTTCGAAACCGTGCTCGACAGACACTTCGCAGCTCTCGACTAGGGCTTCATTGAAACCGGTGCTGCCCGAAAGTCACTGCCCCGGTTGGTCTCTTCAGGTTAGGTGTGAATTACCGAGGTGTTCGCGCAGGATGCCCAGCATCCGTCGCAGCGGCTCCGCTGCGCCCCAGAGTAACTGATCGCCAACCGTAAAGGCCCCAAGAAACTCCGGACCAAGCTTCAACTTATGGAGCCGGCCTATTGGTATATTCAGTGTGCCGGAGACCGCTGTCGGGGTGAGACAACGTATGGTCGATTCTTTGTCGTTGGGAATTACTCGCACCCAAGAGCTACTATTCGCCAGTATCCCTTCAATATCTCGGACGGGTACGTCTTTCACGAGTTTAATGCAGAGCCCCTGACTGTGGCACCGCATTGTTCCAACGCGCACACAAATGCCATCCACCGGCACCGGCGGCTCCAGGTCCATAATTTTGTTCGTTTCAGCCATGCCCTTCCATTCTTCGCGGGTTTGCCCGCCGGGCATGTTCCGATCGATCCACGGAATCAGGCTGCCCGCTAAAGGCGCACCAATTTCTTGAGTGGGCAGTCCCGGAGCTCTCTGTGCTTGAATCGTCATGGAATCGACTTCCAAGGCGTTCTTGGACGGAGTTGCGCGGGTCGGCTCCGTGAGGCATTCCATCTGTTTGACGAGTTCCAACACCTTGGCGGCTCCCGCTCCGGAAGCTGCCTGGTATGTCATGGTCGTCATCCATTCAACGAGCCTTGCCTTAAAAAGGCCGCTGATAGCCATCAACATCAAACTTACTGTGCAGTTGCCACCCGCGAAAGTTCGCAGGCCTCGCACCAAGCCGGCTCGAATCACATCCGCATTTACAGGATCAAGGATGATCACCGTCTCGTCGCACATGCGCAGAGTCGAGGCGGCATCGACCCAAAAGCCTTTCCAGCCACTGTTGCGCAATGGACCATAAATCTCGGTGGTGTACTCTCCACCTTGACAACTCATCAGAACGTCGCACCGCGCCAGCGCGTGGAGGTTTTTTGCGTCTTGTAGCGTGGCGCCGTCACGCGCCTCCCCGGGCGCGGTCCCTCCGATGTTAGAAGTGGAGAAGAAGATGGGCTCAATGTCCGCGAAGTCGTTCTCCTCCCGCATTCTGTGCAAGAGAACGCTGCCAACCATGCCTCTCCAGCCGATCATCCCTACGCGTAGCATGAGCCCTCTGAACTCGCTCTAGTTTACCATGTTGGAACTCCAGTTCCGAGGTGAGGCGAATCAGATCGGAACCGGATGATCCCTGAGCCAGCGCAAGACTTCTTCGGCGTTCTCGCTTGGCGGAAACACGGGATAGAAGACATGCTCTATGCACCCCGCCTTAACTATCAGTGTTAGACGCTTGAGAAGCCGCACTCCTTCTACTGTGAATGTCGGCAGACGCAGCAAG
>Ga0307479_10005761_pt1 | contig 11331 bp, 5 predicted proteins | sample atmos_gasesECM4C_FD_203743 | JGI IMG/M metagenome (GOLD analysis project Ga0307479, IMG submission 203743) | Hardwood forest soil microbial communities from Morgan-Monroe State Forest, Indiana, United States - atmos_gasesECM4C_515 | ecosystem: Environmental > Terrestrial > Soil > Temperate... | reverse complement strand
GAATCACAGTCTGCGCATCAAGCTCAGCGGCACGAAGTCAAACCGGGACGGCATCGGAGCGGTGGTGAAGGTTACAGCCGGAAGCGATGCACAGTCGGAAATGCTTCGCAGCGGTTCGAGCTATCTCTCTTCCAGCGAGCTAGTGCTCACCTTTGGCTTGGCCGGCCACACTCAGGCGGATTCGATTGAGGTGCGCTGGCCAAGCGGACAGGTAGATCGGGCGTCGAAGGTAGCGGCAGATCAAATCCTAACCGTAAAAGAAGGGTCGGGAGTTTTCGCTGCCACGCCGCTGGCGAAGAGGTAGGCGAGGAACGGAGGCGTCTTTGAAACGGAGATGAATCGACTGGCACAAATTGCCGCTCCCATTTTTGTGATTTATTTCGCTCTTCTCGGAGTGGGCCCTCAGCGACCGCGACAGCATCCCGCCAAGCCCGTTGAGACCGCTACCCCTGTGCCGAATCCAAGAGACGAACTCACTCGTGAAAACAACTTTGGCGTAGCGCTGATGAATCGCCAAAATTTTGAGGCGGCGCTTGGAAAGTTTCAGCGCGCCTGCATCCTGGATCCCGAAACCGACATCGGCTGCCTCAATATGGGAATTGCACTTCTCAACATGCAGCGTTTCGACGAGGCGCGAAAGGTGTTGGCGAAATCCGTTGAGCGTGCACCTCAAAATCCGCGCGCGTGGTTCAACCTGGGCCTGCTCGAGAAGGCGGAAGATCATCCCGATGCAGCCATCGAGGACTTCGCGAAAGTCGCCACGCTCGATGCCAGCGATGCCGATGGGCGATATTTTCTCGGCCTGATTTATTCGCAGCAGCAACAATATGAGAAGGCCATCGCAGCTTATTCAGGCGCGATCAAGCTCAATCCATTTCACGCATCCGCTGAATTCGGTCTCGCCCAGGCTCTATTCCGAACCGGCGATACTGCTCGCGCCAAGCAGCACCTCGATCGCTTCCAGCGCATCACCGCCGAAAAACTGGGTAAGCCAATTAGTTTCATTTACGGTGAGCAGGGAACATACTCGCTCGCACAATTAATGCCGCCAGCGCCCGAACCTGTTCCTCCGGCGATTCCCGTGCACTTTGAAAACGTTACGTCAGTTTCCGGGCTCCTTACCTCTGCTGCGGTCGCGTCAGGGGTGTCGGCGCGCTTTCATCCGCCGGGGATGAAACGAGCTCCGGTGGTCGTGGGTGGCGAAGGAACGGTCACGAATAAGACGACGTCAGCGCCCGCTTCTGTCTCCCGCACACTGGCAGATTTTCTCGGAAGCGGCGCGTGCGTCTTTGACTATGACGGCGACGGCCAGCCCGACATTTTCCTCGTGAATGCCGACGGCAAAGGCAACGCGGCGCTCTACCGGAACATGGGCGCGCGCAAATTCACAAATGTCACAAAGGAGGCCGGGCTCGATTTTAGCGGCGCCGGAATGGGCTGCGCTGTGGGTGACTACGACAACGATGGTCGCCCCGATCTGGCAATTAGTTCAAACGGCCGCGTGGTGCTATATCACAACGAAGGAAATGGCACATTCAAGGATGTTAGCGAAGCGGCCGGAATTCACACGGACGGGTTATCGCTCGGGCTAACGTTTATTGATTACGACCATGATGGCGACCTCGATCTCTATGTCACGCGCTTTCTTGATATTCCGCTCGAAAATCCCGCACGGCCATTTTCATTCCCCGCCGATGCCCGGGTACAAGGAAACATCCTCTGGCGCAACAACGGGAACGGCACGTTCACGGATGGGACGAAGGAAACTGGTCTCGCAGGAAACGCTCCGAGCATCGGCGCGATCGGAAGCGACCTCAACAATGACCGCGCTACCGATTTAGTCGTGACTGGACAGAACCGTCCCGAGGTGTTCGTCAACCAGCGAGAAGGCGCGTTTCGGTCAGTTGATCCCTGGGCCATCCACATGCCCTCGCCCACCGCTGGTGTGGTGGCTCTCGATTTCAACAAAGATGGCTGGATGGACCTCGCTTTCACCCATTGGAATGCTCCCGGACTAACGCTGTGGCGAAACGTAAAAGGCAAATCGTTCGAGCGCGTTGTGCTGCCCTACCTTGGCTGGATGCGCGGATGGGGAGTAGCTGCGCTGGATTACGATAATGATGGCTGGGTGGACCTGGTCGCCGTCGGCGAGAATTTCTCGGGCGACGGCCGCATTGCCTTACTGCGCAACGAGGGGCTGGCGGGCTTTCGCGACGTGACCAAGGAGACGGGCCTAGACAAGGTCGCTCTTCACAATCCGCGCGCAGTGATTTCATTCGATTCCACGGGCGATGGTTCGGCTGATCTCTTAATCACGCAAAACAGTCTGCCACCCGTACTTCTGAAAAATATCGGCGGGAACCGAAACAACTGGCTGCGTCTCGCATTGAAGGGCGAGCACGACAACAAGTCGGGCATCGGCACGAAAGTGGAACTTTCCGCGGGCGCTCTTCAGCAAAAGTGGGAAGTGGTGGGCGCGTCCGGCTATCTCGGACAGGGCCCGACCGACATTCTCGCGGGACTGGGAGCCGAACACTCCGCGGATGTGGTGCGAATGCTCTGGCCGACAGGCGTTTTGCAGGACGAGATGGAGGTTCCCGCTCGTAAGCTCGAGGCGGTGGCAGAAATCGACCGGCGGGGCAGCTCGTGTCCGATCGTGTTTGTGTGGAACGGCGAGCGCTTCGAGTTTCTCGCCGACATGATTGGTCCTGGAATCGTGGGCCACTGGATTGGCCCCCATCAGCGCGACACTCCCGATCCTGATGAATATTTCAAAGTATCCGGGTCTCAGGTGCAACCACGCGATGGCCGCATCCGTTTCCGAATGCTCGAGCCAATGGAGGAGCTTGACTATCTCGATCAGGCCCGCTTGATTGCGGTGGACCACCCGGCAGATGTGGAGGTATATCCGAACGAATATTTCGCGAGCCAGCCGCCGTTTCCGAACTTTAAAGTGATCGCCAGCCGTGAAGCGCATCCTCCCGTGGGCGCGTGGGACGATCAGGACCGCGACATTCTCCCGCTGCTCCTCGAACGCGACCGTAAATACGCGACCGATTTCCCCGACGCGCCGTACCAGGGATTTGCCGGAATGCACACGATCAAGCTCGATCTGGGACCGTGGGATTCTGCGCGCCCATTGCGTCTCTTGATGGACGGTTTCACCGATTATTTCTCCGCGAACTCCATGTACGCGGCCTGGCAAGCTGGAATTCAGCCCGTTCCGCCTTATGTGGAAGCGCTGGACGATTCCGGCAAATGGGTCCGCATCGTGGAGGATATGGGATTCCCCGCGGGCCTCGCTCGCACAATGATCGCCGACCTGACCGGGAAGCTCCCGGCGGGTGCGCGATTCATCCGTATCACGACGAACCTGAAAATTTACTGGGACCGCATTCGAGTGGACAATTCCGCGCCGGACCTCGAGTTCAAAACCACCGAGGTTCCCCTGGCCAGGGCAAAATTGCAATTCCGCGGCTATCCGCGAGTCGTGGAGCACAGCCCACGCAACGATCTGACTTACATCTATGAAGACGTGAGCCCGACGGGTCCTTACACGCGGCAAATTGGAAATTACACGCGTTACGGCGACGTGACTGATCTGGTGCGTGAATCGGACGATGAGTACGTAATTTTCGGCTCGGGCGACGAAGTGGCTATCGATTTCGACGCGACGCACCTGTCCGTCGTGCCGGATGGCTGGACGCGCGACTATTTCTTTTACGCCGACGGCTTCGCCAAGGACATGGATTTCTACGCAGCGCACGGCGACACGGTCTCGCCGCTGCCGTTCCACACCCTCTTGCCGTATCCCTATCCCGACGGCATCGGCTATCCGGAAGACGATCGCCACCTCAAGTACATGCTCGAATACAACACGCGCGGCGTCGCGGGTCCGGCCGGTCCGATCTTCCGGTTCTATTATCCGCCTCCCCAACGCTGATCCCGGTAGATTCTCAGGTCTGGAATCGTTCTACGTCGCTTGCTTGCGTATGGAGGGCATGCTAGTTTTTAGCGCTTAGACATTAGCTTGCATTCGTCCGACCATGGCGTTACCTAAATCGACCAACCCAACTTCGGACACCTCGCAGCGCGAGCTTATCTTCGATTCGCAGGCGCGCGAACCCATCTTCTGGCGGGTGGAAGGCAGCCTGCTTAATCTGACCGCCGTGCGGCCAGTCGCATTCTTCACCTGGAACGCGCAAAGTTTTCTCGAACGCTGGGCGCGGCGCGGCGCGATGGGCGTTCTCGCGGTCGCACGTCCTGTTCTCTACGCGTCAAACCGGGTATTCGCGACACGTCTTCTGCATGCCGTGCTGCGCGGGGTGAGCCGTGATCGCCTGGACCTGCTGGGCGAGGAATTCTTCGAATATTTTCTGAAGCCGCGGCTGAAACCGCGCGGCATCGCGCAGTTGAAAGCAGCAATGGCAACAGGCGGCGGAATTGTTCTCGTCAGCCAGGGGCTCGACCACGTCATGCGCCCCCTAGCGAATCATCTAGGCGTCGATCGCATCATTTCCAATCGCCTCGATTTCCGCGGAGGGCTCGCCACGGGACGATTGCTCGAGCCCGTCATTCGCCCTCGTGGCGCTTTCGCGAAACTTACCGGACGCCAACCGAACGGTCGAGTGACACGAGAACAACTGACAGGAAACCTTGGATTCGAACGCAATCCGAGAGCCATCGATGAAGCGATTCAGCCGGCGAAGAAGGCGGCGTTGAAAGTAACCCTCCCGGTCGTGCACTACGATTCCGCAGAAAAAAGGCCGCTTCTTTCCGTTCGTGACGCGCTGCGGGGCAAGCAGATTCTTCTTATCGGCGCGACGGGCTTCATCGGCAAAGTGTGGCTCGCGAATCTACTGACAGATCTTCCGGAAATCGGCCGAATCTATCTGTTGATTCGGCGAAACCGCTCCAGCACTGCTCTCGAACGGTTCCAGCGCGTGATGGAGGAGTCGCCCGTGTTTGAGCGGCTCAGTGAGCTGCACGGTGAGGGCTTCGCGCGCTTCCTGCGCGAACGCGTCGAAGTGGTAGAGGGCGACGCGAGCAAGACGCAACTGGGCCTCGCGCCCGAAGCCCGCCTGCGGCTGGCGCACTCGATCGATCTGATCGTCAACAGCTCGGGCCTCACGGATTTCAATCCCGATTTGCGCGATGCGCTGGCGGCAAACCTTCAAGCGACGGCGCACGCACTCGATTTCGTCCGCGAGTCGAGTCATGCGGCGCTGTTGCACCTTTCTACCTGCTACGTGATCGGCCGTCGCGATGGGCGCGTCCTCGAAGAGCTGCCGAAGAATTACACGCCCGTGGGCCTCGCTGATTTTGAAGCCGAGAAGGAATGGAAATCGCTGGAATCGCTGATTCGCGACACCGAGGCCCGCGCGGAATCGCCCGAAATTATCGATGAACTTCGCGGGTACGCCATGAAGAAGGAACACGCCGCCAAAAACCTCCACGGCGCCTCTCTCGAAAATCAAATTCGGAAGAATCGTGTCCGTTGGCTTCGCCAAAAGCTCACCGATGCCGGCACGCGCCGCGCGAACGAGCTGGGCTGGCCGAACACCTACACTCTTACGAAGAGCCTCAGCGAATCGCTCATCGGCAACTTTCTCGATCGAACACCCGGCGCAGCAATCTCCGTAGTGAGGCCCGCCATCGTGGAAACTTCGATCCAGCAGCCATTCCTCGGTTGGAACGAAGGTATCAATACTTCGGCGTCTCTCTCCTATTTGCTTGGCACCTTCTTTCGTCAGCTTCCGACAAGAGAAACGAAGTGCCTCGATCTAATCCCTGTGGACCTGGTTTGCCGGGGGATGACGCTCATCGCCGCGGCATTGGTTACCCGCCGCCATGCTCGTGTCTATCAATTGGCCACCTCCGTAACCAACCCTTGCGACATGCGGCGCTCCATCGAACTGACCGGACTGGGCCACCGCAAGTTTTACCGCGCGCAGAACGGTTTCCACCACAGGCTTCGCTCGAAATTCGACGCCATTCCCGTTTCCAAGGCGCGCTATGAAACTCTTTCCGCGCCCGCGCAGAAAGCCCTGGTGCAGGCCATCAACCGAAGCGTCGAGCCGATCTTCGACCGCTCCCCGTTTGCGCGCCGGGAACGCGAACTCGAGAAAGTGACGAAACTCGTGGCGCTGTTCGAGCCGTTCATCTTGCATAACGATCATGTCTTCGAAGCGGCGAATATCGAGCGCTTGAGTGCGGCCTTGCCGCCCGAGGAGCGCGCCCAGTTCGGCTACGACGCCCGTTCTCTCGATTGGTGGGACTACTGGATCAACGTCCACATTCCAGCGCTTCGAAAGTGGTGCTATCCTCTCATCGAAGGCCGTCTACCTGAGACTCGTCCCCGCCGCAGCGTGCCCCTCGCGGCTCATTCGGAAGCAAGCGCTGCGGGAGGGGCGGGAACGGCGCCGGCTGCGACGCCCTGAGATTCAAATCAACGTGGCAATCCTCCTCACCGGATCAACCGGCTACATTGGTGCTCATATCGCGTCAAATCTGCTCGCGGATCATGCCGAGCCGCTGAACCTGCTGGTCCGCGCTCGGGATTTCGTTGAAGCCCGCAGCCGCCTTTGGCGTTCGTTTCAGTTGCACATGGATTTTGCGCGATTTGAATCCTACGCAAACTCCCGCGTCCATGTCTTCCTCGGTGATCTCACCGGCACGCGCTTTGGCCTAGCGGACGATGACTACGCGCGGCTGGTTCACAGCACAGATTCGGTGATTCACTGCGCCGCGTCGCTCAACCGCAGATCCGAGAAGAGTTGCCTTAATGTAAATCTGCGTGGCACGCTGGAAGTCGTGCAGCTCGGGATGCGCGCGCGTGATCATCACGGACTGCGGCGATTCAGCCAAGTCAGTACGGTCGCTGTCGCAGGGCATCGCGCAAACGAAGTTGTCCAGGAAGACGCGGCGATCGATTGGAATCGCTCCGACTATGATCCGTATGCGCGCACAAAAAAGTTTTGCGAGCACATGGTCCGCGAGCTGCTCCACGATGTTCCGCTCACGATTTTTCGCCCGAGCATCGTTCTCGGCGACAGCCGCCGACCCGAAACGAATCAGTTCGACATGGTACGCGCTTTTGTTTTTCTCGCGGGCCTCCCCGTTCTTCCCTTCCGGTCAACCGACCGCATGGACATCGTGCCGGTCAATTTCGTCGCCGACGCGGTCGCGACACTTCATCAAAAGGAAAAGCCCGATCATGGGATCTATCACCTGTCGTCGGGCCGGGACTCTGAAACTTTTTCCCTATTGACCCAAGCCCTTTCGCAAGCGCAGGGAAAACGTGCCCCGATGTTTGTCCCGCAGCTCGAGGGCCCGTCGTCGAAGGTGGTAAACGCGCTAGCGGGCAGCGCCGGAAAAGTCGGCGGTCTCGCGACGCTGCTGAAAGTCTTCCTTCCCTACCTGGTGTGGAATACCGTTTTCGACAATTCACGCGTGGTGGCCGAAATGGGCCGCCGTCCCGCGCCCTTCTCTCAATACTGCTATCCCCTTCTTCGCTTCAGCCGCGAAAATAACTTCGCATACAAATACCAAGATTGGCCCGCTGCCTCCACAACCAGCGGGGCCACGGCCACTCGAGCTGGCGGGGTCGAGGATTCGCACCCATGATGGACTACCTGCTCGAAGCCTGGGTCAGCGCCCTCATCGAGCTCAACAAATTCGAATGGACGCTCGGCGCCGGCGAAGCGTGGAAGCCGGCCACGAAACTAAAACTCCTCTTCGCCGGTTACAACGGCACGCGAAACACGGGCTCCGACGTGCGCGTCGAGGAAATGTTGCGTCAGGTGCGGCGCATTCTGGGCGCCGATAATCTCTCGCTCAGCGTGATGACTCAGAATTTCGATTACACGCATGGATATTTCGGCGACGCGCGCCAGGTGCATCTGCCCGACGTTTACCCGATGTTCCTGCATTCCGAAGTTCGCAAAAATGACGGCGTGGTCGCCTGTGAAGGTTCGATGTTCAAAAGCAAATTCGCCAACGCGCTCACCACAATGATGATTGGCGCGCTCGGCATGGCGTCGGCGCAGAATAAACTGAGCATCGCCTACGGCGCCGAAGCAGGCCACATGGACTCGATCCTGCAAAAAATGTGCCGCCGCTATTGCAGCGATTCGTTAGTCATCACACGAAATGTCGAATCGCAGGCCACACTCGGCAAACTCGGCGTCCAAACCGAACTCGGCACCGACACGGCGTGGACCTTCGAGCCGCACGGGTCCGAGTACGGACGCAAAACCCTTCGCGACGCCGGCTGGGGCGGCAAGACTCCGGTGCTCGCGCTGTGCCCCATAAATCCTTTTTGGTGGCCGGTCAGCGCCTCTCTCGGCAAATGGATCGCGCACTCCGTTGCCGACGCATACGACAAAAGTCACTACCGCACGATTTACTTTCATCGCGCCGGTGGTGACGTAACCGCCGCATACGAAAGATACCTCACCGCGTTTGCGCGCGGCGTCGAGAAATACAGGCAATCGCGCTCCGTTTTTCCGGTCCTGGTGGGAATGGAAAAGCTGGATCTCGACGCCTGCGCCCAAGTAGCGCAAAAGCTTGGCGGCGCGCCCGTTTTCGCTTCCGACCGCTACGACATGTACGAACTCGTGAGTATCTTGCGCGCTTCCGATCGCATGCTGTCATCGCGTTATCACGCAATCGTCACCTCGATGCCGGCGGGCGTCCCTTCCGCGGGTGTCACCATGGACGAGCGCATCCAGAATTTGATGCGTGAACGCGGTCACGAACATCTGCTGATGAACGTGGACGATCCTGATCTAGACGACAAAATCGTCGCGGCGCTGCGCTCGCTCGACGCTCAGGCCGGCGAAATCCGCAATGCAATGGGCCGTACGGTCGCGCACAATCTTCAGCTCATGGCGCGCATGGGTGTTTACCTCGAAGAGCAAGTCGCACGCCGCTACCCGGAATTTCCGATTCGCAGCGGCGTGCTTGGCTGGGAAGAATACCTTCCGCCGCTTGGCCCCACATTGCGCGTGCTGCTCGAAGAACACAGCGAGGTTCTCGCGTCATGACCTTTCTCGAAAAAATATTCGACAGGCTTCAGCAGGCGTCGAGCGCGCCGGTGATTCGAGAAGTACACGATGGGAAAGTGAATTCCGCAACTGGAGGTGAACTTCTGGCCATGGTCGAGGGGGCGCGAAGCTTTCTCACCTCCCGCGGGCTCAAGAAAGGCGACCGCTGCGCTCTCCTCGCGCCGAACAGCATTCGATGGGCCGCCTTGGACCTTGCCATGATGGCCGAAGGAATCATCGTCGTGCCGCTGTACGCGCGGCAATCGCCCGCCGAGCTAATCGGCATGATGAAGGACTCAACGCCGCTGCGCATCTGTTGTGCCGATGCTGTGATCGCCGCGCAAATTGAGAAATTGTGGCCGGCGGGCCCGGAAATCTCTTTGCTCGACAGCGTGTTCACCGGGGACGCGGCCCCGCCCGCCCCTCCAAATCGCTCTGCCGATTCCGATGCGGTCACTATCATTTACACCTCCGGCACGTCGGGTGAACCCAAGGGCGTGGTCCTGAATTCGGCGAACGTCACCTACATGCTCGGGTGCACGAACGCGCGGCTCGATCAGCTGATGGCGCAATTCAATGGCGGCAGCCCCGAACCTGACCGCATATTCCACTACCTTCCCCTATCCTTTGCCGCGTCTTGGCTCCTTCTGCTTACCGCGCTATCCCGCAACAGCGTGCTCACACTTTCATCGGATCTCTCGAAACTCGCCGATGAATTGAAAATCGCGACGCCTGACTATTTCTTGAACGTCCCCACCTTCCTCGAGCGAGTGCGCCGCCGCATCGAAGAGGCCATCCAGCAGCGCGGCGGATTTGCTGCAAGAGTTTTCTCTCAAGCTCAACGAGCGCACCTGCGTCTCGACAAGAACGAAAGCCGCTTCCCGGATGGGCTGTGGCTTTGGCTCGCAAATCGCCTGATGTTCCCCGCGATTCGAAAGAGTATCGGAGTCAATTTGAAAGCATTGATTTGCGGATCGGCGCCGCTGGCCCCCCAAACCCAGCTTTTTTTCATGAGGATCGGCATTCCCGTCCTTCAGGCCTATGGACTCACGGAGACGACCGGAATTTGCACCCTCGACGACCCGAAACACGTCGTTTCCGGCCGCGTGGGAACGCCCATTCCAGGAATCGAAATGATGCTCGCCGAAGACGATGAAATCATCGTTCGCGGTCCCAACATTTTCCCCGGCTACTGGCAGCGCCCCGCGGACACCGTGAAGGCCCTGGAAGGCGGCTGGTTTCACACCGGAGATCAAGGCGAGGTGGATGCGAGCGGCAGTTGGCGCATCACCGGGCGCGTGAAGAACCTGATCATCCTTAACTCCGGACACAAAATCGCTCCTGAACCTCTTGAAGACGCGCTTGCGCAAGAGCTGCCGGAAGCGCCGCACGTGGTGCTTCAAGGCAATCAGCGCGGGTTTCTCTCCGCTCTGATCGCGCCGAATTCCGAAAACGGCCTCACCGACTCGCGCATACAGCCCGTAGTCGATGCTGTGAACGCGGGCCTCCCGCATTACAAACAAATTCATGCTTTCCAAATCGTGCCGGAGCCGTTCAGCGTCGAGAATGGCCTGCTCACCGTGAATGGTAAACTCAAGCGCGACGCAATCGCCGCGCGTTTCGCCGTCGAAATTGAGCAAATGTACCAAAAGAAAAGCGCATGAAACCCTTTCATGGCAAGACTCTCTCGTGGCAGTTGCGGGACGGCGTCATCGAGCTGCTCCTCGATCGCGCTCCGTGCAACGAGATCGGCTCCGACACTCTCGGTGAGCTGGAACAGTTCGTGATGGCCTTATCCGCACCGCAAACCGATGCGCAGGCGCTGATTATTTCCAGCGCGCGCCCGGAAGGCTTTTGCGCCGGCGCCGATTTGCGCGAGCTCTACCGCGAATCGCAGAGGCTGCCGGCCAACATCCGCACCCCGCAATTGCGCTCTTTTGTCGAGCGCACCCATCGCGTCATGAATTTTCTCGATGCCGCGCCGCTCACCACGATTGCAGCCGTTCACGGTGTCACGTTCGGCGGCGGATTCGAGCTGGCATTAACGTGCGACCTGATCATCGCCGACAAGATGGCGCGCTTTTGTTTCCCGGAGCTGCGCCTCGGATTGATTCCCGGCTTCGGCGGAATTCCGCGCCTCAAACGGGATCTGGGCAATGCGATCGTGCGCGATTTGCTTCTCACCGGACGCAGCATCAACACTACGAAAGCTCAAGCAATTGGACTTGTAAGCCAGATCGTTCGAGAGGGCCACGCGTTGCATATCGCTCGCTTGACGGCGGCC
>Ga0307479_10005758_pt1 | contig 11336 bp, 8 predicted proteins | sample atmos_gasesECM4C_FD_203743 | JGI IMG/M metagenome (GOLD analysis project Ga0307479, IMG submission 203743) | Hardwood forest soil microbial communities from Morgan-Monroe State Forest, Indiana, United States - atmos_gasesECM4C_515 | ecosystem: Environmental > Terrestrial > Soil > Temperate... | reverse complement strand
CTGCTTTTCCCATCATCGCCCTTCTCAGCGGCTGTGTAACTCCGTTCAATCACGAAGCCAGCGTCACCCGAAATGACGCGTTTATTGCTTATTGGCCTCCGCCGAAAGGGACATCCGACACGCGGCTTGCAGTGAAGGATTTAATCGATCTTAAGGGGGCGGTTACCACGGCTGGCTCTGATTATTTCAAGAAACACGGTACTCCCGCCACTCGAGACGCCGCCTGTATGGCGATTGCTCGGCACAGAGATGTGCTCGTCGTTGGGAAAACCAACCTGGATGAATTCGCCGTCGGCGTCACCGGGATGAACGAATATTTTGGTATCCCGAGAAACCGGCTGAGCCGGAGACGGAACCTCATTCCAGGCGGCTCTTCGTCCGGAACTGCGGTTGCGGTCCAATGCGGTATGGCCGACGTCGCTTTTGGGACGGACACTGCGGGGTCAATCCGGGTTCCAGCCGCTTGCTGCGGTATTGTTGGATTAAAGACCACGTACGGTCTCATTTCGTTGCGAGGGGTTTATCCTATCGAGCCGCTACACATGGATACGATTGGTCCGATGGGTAAAGACATTGCTCATGTAGTGGAGGGAATGGATCTGCTGGAGAGAGGGTTTCGGGAGCGATATGACTCAGCCGTTACTGCCGGCAGGCGAATTCGGATCGGGCGATTGTATCTGAAGGGTACTGATCCGAAGATCGATCAAGCAATCGATGCGGCCCTTACCCAAGCAAACTTTATCGTCGTGCCCCTCGGGCAGGATTTTAAGGACAGTTGGGACCAAGCTGAGAAGGACGCTACCACGGTGGCTGAAGCCGGGGCTTGGCTTACCGACGGGAAACTTCTTTCGAAGCCGGAAGTCGGCGGCAAGGTCGAAGCAGCGATTGCTCTGGGCGAAATTGAATACACGACGAACTATCAGAAAGCGTTAAGTAGACAGGCAGCCTGGCGCCACGCCCTTCGTCGGGCGTTTGTGCATGTCGATTTCATTGCGTTGCCGACAATGCAGAAGTTGCCTCCGAGGGTTCCTTTGGTCGGTGGCACGCCGATTTTTGAAGCGCTCGTTCTTGCTCTGGAAAACACCGCCGCTGTCAATTTCGCGGGAAACCCCGCGTTAGCCGTGCCGGTCCCGGTGGATGACAAGGATATTCCTGCTACTAGCCTACAGTTAATTGGGCCCCGGCTAAGTGAGCCGCGACTCCTGAGCGCCGGACGCTTGGTTGAGGTTGCTGTCCGTCCTTCCATGGAAAAGGCGATGGCAGCAAAATCCGAGCATAAGTACGACGATACCCGCCTGAAATGGGGTATGAAAAAACGAACGGCGGCGCGAGCTAGGAGCTAGGAGCCAGAATCTAGGAGCTAGGAGAGGGTTTGAGCGCGCTCTTCCTTTCTCGTAATCGTCCTCGTCGTCGTCCTCGTCCTCGTCCTCGATTGGGGTGAACGCGGTACATGCCGTGAAAGTCCGACATTTTTGATGCGGCGATCCGACTATTGGGCAAACACACCTACACAGGTCCTTCATGATAGAAGACCGGGCCGCTCGGACGGGCTGATTGGGGTCAGCCGGTGACAAATTCCATTTCAGCCTAATTTCGAAGTTGCCGACCACAATAGACCTGATACACTCGAGTTGCTGCCAGCTGCGTCCGGGCCTTCTGGTCCTTCCAAGCGTCCTGGTTTGTGAGGAATATGAAAGTTGTATCGCTACGTCCGTTCCCGGTGGTCGTAGCTCTGCTGGTTACCAGCGGGGCGCTACGAGCACAATCTGCTGATTCGTTGATTGCCGAAGGCGATCTTTTTTACGCCAAGCTCCAGGCGAGTGAGGCGCTAAAGTATTATTTGCCGGCCGAAAAGATTGAACCTAACAATGTTCGCTTACTTGTGCACATCTCCCGGGAATACCGGCACTTGATGAGCGATGAGTCGGACCATACAGGCAAGGTCAAACTGGGGACCATGGCGGTGGAATACGCCAAACGTGCTGTCGCCATCGACCCACAAGATCCCCAAGCCCAGCTAGCAGTGGCTATCAGTTATGGGGAAGTCCAACCTTACGAGGGATACCGGCAACGGTTCGATGCGGTACACGTCATCAAAAATGCTGCGGATAAGACGATAGAGCTCGACCCACACAATGATCTCGGCTGGCACGTGTTGGGCCGGTGGTACCAAGGTCTGGCTGAAGTGGATCCATTGCATCGGGCGTTAGCTCAGGCACTGGGCGGTCTACCCCCCGCGACCTATCAAGATGCGGCCACCTGTTTTGAAAAAGCGATTCAGCTCAATCCAAATCGCCTGATGCATTATATCGCTCTGGGCAAAGTTTACGTGGAGATGGGCAAAAAAGATGAAGGCTGCCGCCTGATTCAAAAAGGCCTAGCCATGCAGTGTACTGAAAAGGACGATCCTCAGACAAAGCACGAAGGGGAAGAAACCCTGGCTAAAGCGCGGTAACTCCAATCGGAGGAGCCAGGAGCCAGGAGGACCTGGGACCATGCAAGGCGCTGTCCCAAAAAAAGTGATCAGTAATCAGTAGGTCAGTATTCAGTAACCAGGGCCGGGCCACCCGATTCCGTTCAGTTCTGACTACTGATTACTTCAAAAATCTCCCTCGACGCGGCAGCCCCCCATCCTCCTGACTCCTGGATTCTGGCTCCTGGCTCCTCTCCTCGAACTCCTGAACTCCTTTCTCCCGTCACATCCACGGTTGCGTTTCGGCGATCACCTCCCGACCGCTGGCTGCCGCTTCCGCGATGAGCTGGTCGAGATAACAGTCATGACACGCTTCGGCGACGCCGTAAGCAGGTTCACCAGTTGTCAGGTAGGTTGCCATTTTTGCGAGTGACGTTGCCACCGCGATTTCATCGTCGTTCCACCGCATTTCCGGGAACGGATTCCGATACAGAACTTCGCCTCCTCCCGAGATGGTTCTATGCGAATAGCCTTCCAAATTGCCGGCCTGCCCCGTGTCGCGCCGAACTAGTTCGAACTGAAACGGCGTATCAAATCGTTGCAACAGCCGGACCGTGGTTTGATTGATCTCACCTTCCTCACCTCGCACCATCAGTCGGGGAGAGCGAACCCAGGAATGATATTGGTCTCCGGTGAAATCAAAAATTCCTAGTCGGTCGCTGTAATCGAGCTGCGCAATGGTTCTGACCGAGTCGACGATTTTTCTTTCCTTTGGTAGCCGGCCCCGATGCGGACCGGCCACGATCCGTGAGCTAAAACGGCGCGCCACGATCTTGGGTAATCGCAATCCCGTTTGAAGAAAATGGCGGAGCAAGCTTATTCCGTGATAACCGTGGGCAATAGAAACATCCGCCTCATGCACCGTTCCCAATCGACCGCTCTCGATGAGAGCCAGCCGGGCGGCGTGTAACGGCTGGAAAATGTATTGTTCAGCCACCTGTATCCGCGCGCCTGCCCGTTCCAGGTCAATCACACGATGAAGTTCTTTTAGGTCTCGGCCAATTGGTGTTTCGGAGAGGACGGGTACACCTCGCTCCAATAAGATCTCCATCCATTCGAGGTTAGCGCTGGCTGAGACCGAAGTGACTACAAAGTCGGGACGTCTTTCCGCCAGCAATTCGTCCAAGGTCGAAAACGTTGGAGCCGCCCAACGCCGTCCGAGCGCCGCTCGTTTGTCCGGATTACGAGCGACTACGCCCGCTAAAGGAAATTGTTCCGGCAAGTCCCGCGCGATCCGTAAGAAAAATTCAGCACGCCAACCGCTGCCAACCAAACCAAAAGAATAAGCCATGACCAATAGAAGAGAAGGAGTTCGAGGAGTTCAAGGAGTTGCAGGAGTTCGAGGAGGGGAGCCAGGACGCGCGCGGCCGGGCACGTCCCGAAATATCCTGGCAGATGTATCTTCAGCGGCCATAGCCGAGACAATCGGTGCCTGGTCAGCAGCCGCCAGACAAAAATCCAGCCAAATGATCCCCGCATTTAATAGATCCCACTTGTCGCATTGGACCCACGACAACCAGTCAGTCTCGGGCGTTTCATTAGCTGTTTCTCCCGGCCGGATCAGCGAATGTCACCTGCAGCCCGGTCAGATGGTCACGGTCACGCTGGCAAACGCCCGAGTTTTGACTGGTCGCTATGATGATACGACGGCGAACTGGCTGACCGGCGGGTGGACATCTACGATCCCAACAACACGGTCACTTTCGGCGGCGAGGCCGTAACCGCGATCGATGGGGCACCGGCCGCTGGGGTAGGGTATCGCGTCGCTCATCACGAATCTATTATTGGATTCTGCTGTTAGTACCACTAACAATCCCGGCCTGGCGGCAGTTAATTACCTTAACGGTGGATTGCTATGCTGGATCGCCCTGGGAGGCTGGACTATCTGCTCTAGCGTTGCGAAGTTCGGTGTGAGCGGAATCAATGGGCCTTCGCGCAATTTGGTTCAATGCTCCGTTACAAGTACGCTTTGCGCCTGAGCTTCGTGGCGATTACCGACGCGTTAATCATCGATCTGCGCATAAATCAACGCGGCAGCCGGGAGCTGTAGAACAAAGATAAATTGTTTAATACTTCGAATTAAAGATATTCTTGTAGACAAACTCGCAGATATTCTTGTAGACAAACTTGCACTGCTTACGCCCGCCCGGGGCCGCGTGGATCTCATATTAGTTCGGGTATAGTTGGTGCCTGCTAACACAACTGTGTTGTAAAATCTTTTATGAAGGCGAATTGCTCTAGTTTTTCTGCTTGGCTTACGACCTGCGTTGCGTCGCCCGCTCGCAAGAAAACCCTATTCTTGATGTTATCCCTGTTGTTGCCTCTCGGGGGATTCGCTCAGTCGCCAATCCGTTGGGGCACGCCAACCAAACTGGTCGACGCAGCGGGCACGCCCTCGGGCAATAACGTATCGGTCACGTGCACAGCTAATCCCACAAGCGGCGGCATGATTGTGCTGGCTGCCCGGTGCGCTAACGCTAACGTCAGCGTCACGAGCGTGACGATCACCTCAGGCGGTTCGTTTACCAAGTTGGTCGGCTTGGCTACCGCTAATCTTGGCGGGATCGAACTCTGGGCTGCTCCAACCGTGGGAGGTGGAAGCGCCCCGATCATCACCGTAACCTTCAGTTCTCCCAGCGGCGGAGCCCGCATTACGGCTTACGAATGGCCGACCAGCCCCAGCGTCATCAAGACCGATGGATTGAGTACTCACCAGGGCACATCGATCGGTTTGACTAGCGGGATCTTCAGCACAACCCAACCTGGCGACCTGGTTATTGGCGCCGGTACGCAGCGGAGAGCATACCTATCGCCGGGCTGGCCGAACGGCGGCCAGACGGCCCGGGGCAATCTATTCGAGTACAAAAACCTGACAAAGCCAGGCCGAGTTGAGGCTATCGGGATCGATGGACCGCTCAATCATGCAACTCAGTCCTACGAGATGGTAGCGGCCGCGATACCACATAACCCGAAGCGAGCGTCGCAACCACAGCCGATGATCAACTTGCCGGCGGGCTACACGAATCTGGTGTTCAATTACGACTCGTCGACCTGGAACCAGAACGGTGGACCCAATGGCGGGGATATCGTGTTGCACGGGCAACCGATCGGAAGCTCCCACTGGAGCGTCAATCAACCAAATGGTGAGTTTTGGTCGGCCAGCACTTGCGATGCTCCAGGATCCAATGGTTATCCATTCTCGCTTAGCCAAGGCTATGTTTCGATGGGCTGGAGTCAGCCGAATCATGGGACGCAGATCTCGACCTGCGATACCTCGCTCCATGGGCTGGCCGTCAAGCACGGCTACTACGAGATGCGGTTTCTAGTGCCCGTAGAGAACAACGGCACGTATGGGCTGTATCCAGGTTTTTGGTTACAATCGATTGGGGCAAACTCTCAGGGAATCGCCCCCGAGATGGACATTTTTGAAACCTTCGGCTCGGATGAGTTCGCCAGTTTCCACACCACTTGGCACGAATGGGGACCGAGTGGTCAAGTGAACGCCCTAGGGTTTGCCTATGATTCGACCGGTAAAGGGTGCGACTGCCTGGGGTGGACCCCTGCGCCGGGAACCCCTCTCTTCAGTGCTGGATGGCATACAATCGGCTGCCTTATCTACAGTTCTAACATTCATCTTTACCTCGATGGACGGGAAATCTGGACCACGCCGAACCCTGATGACACGGTGTTTGGCTTACCGATGTTCGTCAATATTCAGGCCGGCATCAATCCCGGGAACCCCACCATCAACTGGGGTGGAGTGCCGTCATTTCCCGGCACCAGCGGCGCGCCTCAATTCAATATGGGTATCCAGTGGGTGCGCGTCTGGGATGACCCTGCCGAGCAATGAGATTCGTCGTTCCTCTCAGCCGCGCAGCCAGACGGTGTTGGCCGGTGGAATGTCGCCCAAGTCATCATCACCGTCAGGACCGTCAAACCCGTCATCACTACGGTACAAAACACCATGACCTTCGCCTGTGGAAACTCATTCGGAACATCGAAGTTCATACCGAGTCTGCGGCATGGCGTGCACAAATCACAATCACGGGAAGGGTGGATTCGGCGCGATTGAGAATTCTTTGTTGTAGGAGACGGTGATGTTCTGACCGCCAATCACGACCGATCCGAAGCCGCCAGCGGTGTTGTTCTCACCGCCGAGAACGACGCTGGCCTGTTGGCTGGCGGTGTTGAACTGGCCGCCGAGTACGCTGGCAAAGAAATTGTTAGCGATATTGTCAAGACCGCCGCTAACGCTGGCGGCAAAGATACCGGCAGAATTGCCGAAGCCGCCGCTGACGCTGCAGAGGGCGCCGCCGGCCTGGTTAAATTGCCCTCCGCTGACGTTGGCAAAGGGGCCGCTTGCCTCGTTACTTGAGCCGCCGCTGACGCTGGCTACGAAATTGCTGATTGTGTTAAGATAGCCTGCGACGAGACCGCCAAAAGCGGACGTGGTAAACCTGTTTCCGCTCCCGATCACCAAGTTGTGTGATCCGCCGCGATCATGGGGTTCTAGGGCCGGGGCGGTAGGAGGGATTCCGAACCCGGGGACCTCAGGGAGCCCGCCGGGGTCTTCGTCATAGCCAATGATCAAATTACCGAGCCCGGTGGGGTTGCCGTTGTCGTTGGTCGCGCCGGAGCCGCTGACAATATGGATATTCGCACCGCTGAAGATGATATTCGGCCCTACCACGCCAATCTCCGGGTTGGGATCGACGTTGACAAAAGGACCAAGCAGGAGCGCATGGTTGGATTGGACCGTAGCCAGTTGTTTCTGCAGCGTGGTGTTGCTGGATTGCAGGCTATTGAGTTGCTCCTGCAGTGCGGAAACGGTTGACTGCAAAGAGGCAAGCTGCGCTTGTAAAGCAGCAATTTCCGCAGGTATGCCTTTTCCGTCGTCCGCGCTTGCAGGTAAAGGTGCCAGTAGAGCAACCAAAAGACCGACTGCCATCAAGTATCCCAGAATGGCTGAACTAGCGATGCGCCAAAAGCATCGTTTTTTATCATTTTGCAAGCCACGTTTGATTTCGTCAGCGGTCGCCCTGCCGCGCACATCCATGCTGCTCACCACTCCGGTGGTGGCGCGATTGAGTTCTCTGTCCTGCATATTTGAGTCCTGTAAGTTGGCACTGATTCAGAACAGAAAGTTCGTGCCGCAAACAACCCGTCGACGGCAGTAGAACTTCGGAGCCTAGCCAGGTCTGATTTGCTGTATGGGTTTGCTGAACAGGTTCAGCCAGAACTGCGCTATTCTAGAAATTATAGAGCGTTGAAGTCGAGAGAATAGGCACGTCGAAAACCACTCGTCATACAATGGCAGATTTCTTTCCGGTCTGCGGATCTGCGGTGGCCAGGATCGAATATTAAGCTAAATCGAGGAGGAGTTTATGATGTGGTGTAGACCCAGATTAGCACGTAGAGTTCCCCTTTATTGTCATCAAAGCCATTATCCTGGTGCAGATTCCGCGGGGGGAGGGCCGTCAGGAAAGTCTTCCGGGGCCCTACTCCGGGCGGGTGCGCCTAACATAGTCCTTCAACCAAACGAGTGCCGGGCGTTCACTACCATCAGCGCGCTCCAGATAAGCTTCAGGCTTCCAAATCTGATATTGCCGGTAGCCCCATAACGTTATGCCGGCTACCGCAGGATCCTGCCAAAATATCGGGAACAGTGATTCATAGCGTTTCAGTTGGGCCTCGTCATCGGCTATGTTCAGGTCTAGCTCAGAAACGTAGATGGGTAGTCCCAGACTGGCCAAACTTCGCAAACTGGAGTGAATGAGAGTGTCGTTGGCATTTTCCAGTCCGTGTCCTTGAACACCTATTCCGTCGATCAGCTTCCGCTGTTTAAGGAGTTTTACCAATGCAGTAAAGCGCTCAAGATCTGCGCCTCCTTCTAGCGTATTGTACTCGTTCAGCAGGAGCTGAGCACGAGGGCAATACTTGCGAGCGATGGCGTAGGACCAAATAACCCAATCCCAGCCGGTTGAGCCGTCGCCGCCCAAAGCATTTTTATAGGGTGGTGGACTGTGGAGCGGCTCGTTGACGACATCGATAAATTGGGTCCGAGGATAGCGCTGGCCGTATTCGCGAATCCACTTCGTCACCTCGAGCCTTTGTTGATCTGGTGGAATATCGCCTATCCACTTTGGCTGGTTTTCTCCCCAAATGAAATTGTGTTCCTTAAATGGGAAGTGGTGACGCTGTGCGAACCGATAGATGGCATCGAGCTTCGACCAATCCATGAACCCGCGAGTTGGCTCCGCCTGTCCCCATTTTCCGCAGTTTTCCGCAGTAACCTGATTCCAGTAGGTGGCGAATTTTTCGTCAATTTGCGATGTATCTAAAATGTTACCTAAGAATTTCGGTTTCCCATCCGCCGACTGGAGGTCACTGATGACGCTAGCAACAAACAAAACTACTGAAATTAGAGCCGGTTTTTTCATCGACGCGGACTTTCGGGGTCGTTACCTCAAGGAAGATTCGCCTGACCCGCTGGCTTTCTTTCCCCGATGTCGTACTGATGGAGCATGTAGTGGTTGTTGCCACGCCCGATATAGGCCCGAACGTGGCTCGGGTCGATGCGAATCGCTTCGCTGAGGTAACGGACGGCATCGCGATAGTTTTTGCTAGCGTACTGCGCCTCCCATTTCTGCCAAGCTCCGTTCCGGTTTAAAAGGAGAAAAACTTTGGATGGAAGAGTCCCCTTTGAGGATAGCCCATCAAAAAGTTTTGAGAAGTAAGTTTTCATGGGAGGTTACCTTGAGAAAGGCTCCATGAAAACTTTTGGGAAGCTGGCGCATTATCGTCCGGCTCCTCCGCTGGAATCCTCGAACTCAGGAAAAATCTCTTTGGTCAGCCCTTGCGACTTGCTCCTGGCGGTACTGCCAGAAAGAACTCTTCGAGCGGGCACTCATTTAGTCCGGTCCCCGTGACCGGTGCATCTGTCGAAGGAGCGTTCGCTGAGTCTTCGGAATTCATTTTTGGCCGCCCGCTGCGGAATACGTTCTCCACCGCACGAAATGAGTGCACGGCTTTTACGGCGCCTCCAGCATGGAGCGCCTCTCCGTCGAAAAAGCCATCACCGAAACGATGCGAGGCTATAAGGCCATCCGGTTGAAAGGGTAAGGGTTCGGACGAGACGGTCTGCAGGATCCTTCGCGAAGCGATTATAGATCATAGCCCGGGTCTTCAATCGCGCCGGAGGTCGCCCGAAGGGCGAAAATAGAACAGCGGTCGCTATTCTTACTTGACCGTTCTCTAGCGCTCAAACATTCTTATTTTTGTGGCAAATATAGATTCTAAAGATGGCCAGTTTTTTGATAAGAGTCCGCCATCAATCCGCGATCAGCCGGAAATAGAATTTCAGCAGCTCTATTGGATATCTTCAACTCACAATAAGTAACCACCAGGAAGGGCTTAATCTTGGAGGAGATGGCAACTGGTGGACAGGGGGTTTATCAACATTAGCCTACGCAAATGGAGGAGCGGATAGCAATGGTAACGCTACCGGGTTTAAAGTGAAACCACCTTTCTATGTGGAGATCGCTTGCATCATGCCTGCGCTTGCTCCCACTGACACGCCGAACGTGACTGCATTTTTCCCAAGTGTTTCGCTATATACCGATCCTGCCTTGACTAAAGCTAACGGATATTCGGAAGAACTCGATATGTTCGAATGCTACAGTTCCGATTATACCGTGCCCGCTTTTTCTTGGCACACGTGGAGTTCTCACGGCCAAACAGCGGCGCGTGGGAGCACCTTTTCGCATGGCGCATTTCCAGATCTTTCCAAAGACTGGCATATATACGGTCTGTGGGTTGATACAACCACCATGACTTGGTATCTTGATGGCCGGGTTGTATTTACAGCGCCTACTGTCGGCGCGAACCTTCCGTACTATGTCGTGATTGCGGCTCAAGCGATTAAAGCTAGTACTGATGCTGCGAGCGCAATTGGAGCGAGCCCCAGCCTAGCTTACCCGATGGATATTGCCTATATTGGAGTTTGGGCACAATGACCTCGTTATATCTGGTGGTTAAAACCCCGGGTTGAGTCCTGTAACCGCTTCGCGGTGCGTCCGGCTTCTTAACAGAAACTAGCGCCGATCAGTCACCACCGACCGGCGCGTGAGAACGCTTACTCCTACACTCCTGCAACTTCTCGAACTCCTTGAACTCCTCTCCTGTTCGACGAGGCTGAGTCTGGGAGGCCTAGCTTGGTTTGCCCAAAGAAGAGTGACAAGCGCTGAAGGCGCGACAGAATCGGATCTCGCTCAAGGACCGTTGAAAGTAAGCAAACAAGCAAGCATTTAAGCTTTTGCAAGAACTGATGTCGAGGGCTAGCAGCGAGCGGAGTGTCGCGTCATCCTGATCATCGACACGTTTTTGAACAGTTAAACGTTCCATTAAGGATGGTCGGCTGGGTCTGGTCCATTACCGAGATCCCGGACTGAGCGTAGGGGATCAGTTTCCAGTTTGGGCTCTCCATTGCCAAGGCAGTATTGAACTAGTACTGGTTGGGCGTTTTCTTGTACGATTTTTGAGAGCTGCTTTCTTGGACCGACTCTCCCGGGTTTTCCGAGCCTTGCGCGACCGATTCTCTCCGGGCTTGTGTTTGTGGGTGGAAAGATCGGCATGCTGTTGTGCTGGTTGGACTTGCTCCTCGGCGTTCTCGGGTTGAGCTTCCGGGCCGCTCTGCTGGCCAGGGGGAAGATCGGGATTCTGAACAATGGCGTTTTGGTTTGCCAGCTGCGCCTTCTCGTCTTGCGTTTTTTTAAGCTGGCTTTCCAGCGCGCTCTGGTTGCTGGCGAGATCGGCGTTCTGTTTTGCTAGCTGCGCCTTGTCATCCTGGGCTTTTTTGAGCTCG
>Ga0307479_10005757_pt1 | contig 11336 bp, 8 predicted proteins | sample atmos_gasesECM4C_FD_203743 | JGI IMG/M metagenome (GOLD analysis project Ga0307479, IMG submission 203743) | Hardwood forest soil microbial communities from Morgan-Monroe State Forest, Indiana, United States - atmos_gasesECM4C_515 | ecosystem: Environmental > Terrestrial > Soil > Temperate... | reverse complement strand
AGGTCTAATATTCTCGTCTATACTTCCTTCCCGTCCTACACCAAGAATCTTCCGCAGAACCTGGGTCAAATCTGCGGAAGGAACGCAGCCCGGTTTTTCTAGCCTGCAGAGTTCAGGAGGTGGGCAATGGGTTCCGCGAATGACTCCAGGAAATTTGTCGTCTGTCTTTCGGCAGCGCTGCTACTTCTTCTCGGTGCTTTCAATTCCAGCCCTCTCCCGGCGCAAGTGGTAGGCGGTACCATTTCCGGCGCGGTTGTCGACAACTCTGGAGCGGCGATCGCCAATGCATCAGTGACATTGAAAAATCTGGCGACAGACGTCACTACCAGCGTCACCACCAACACCCAAGGGCTCTATAGCTTACCGAACTTGCTACCCGGAAGTTATCAGCAGACCATAACCGCGATGGGCTTTGAAACCGCGATTCGGAACGGAATCATTCTGAATGTAGGTTCACAAACGGTTTCAAACGTCACCATGAAGGTCGGCACGATCAGTGAACGCGTGGAGGTCAAGGACCTGCCGCCCGACCTGCAACTGGAATCGTCAACCATCAGTGGTGTCACCGACTCGAAAACCATCGTCGAGCTGCCCCTTAATGCAAGGTCCTGGAGTGATTTAGCCCAACTGCAGCCCGGTGTTTCTACGATACATGTCATGGCGCCCGTCTCCAGCACCGACCGGCTGGGCCGTGGATTTGGGGTGGAGTTGTCGGTCAGCGGCGGACGTCCCCAGCAGAACAATTACCTCCTGAATGGGATCAGCATCAACGACTACACCAACCAGGCCCCGGGCAGCATTCTGGGTGGCAACCTTGGGGTAGATGCAGTCTCGGAGTTCACTGTTTTAACCACCAACCAAGGCGCTGAGTACGGTAGAACAGCAGGCGGTGTGATCAGCGCCATCACTCGCTCCGGGACCAATCGTTTTCATGGCAGCGCTTATGAGTTTCTGCGCAACAGCGCGCTCGATGCCCGGAACTATTTTGACGGACCGAAGATCGCCCCTTTTCGACGCAATCAATTCGGTGTATCGGCCGGAGGACCTATTCAGAAAGATAAGACGTTCATTTTCGGTGACTACGAAGGACTACGTCAGTCGCTGGGTTTGAGCATGGTCGACAACGTACCTTCACCCGCTGCCCGCAATGGACTGCTATGCAATGCTCCTGATTGCTCGACCACGACTAACGTCGGCGTGAACCCTTTTGTGAAACCGTACCTGAATTTTTATCCCCTGCCCAACCAGGGTCTCATCTGCCCGTTCTCCACTTGTCAAGCTGGCACGGGCGACACCGGCATCTTCACCTTTGCCGGTTCCGCAATTGTCACTGAGAATTACTTCACGACCCGGGTTGACCATAAGTTCTCAGACAAGGACAACCTATCCGGCGGCTACATGTACGACAGCTCTCCGTCCTCGCAGAACGACGAATTTAATAACAAACTTATCTTCACCAAGACCAGGCGGCAACTAGTTAACCTGGAAGAAAACCACATCTTTAAATCTTCCCTGATGAATTCTTTCCGGCTGGGTTATCACCGCGAGTTTGCCGCTGCTCCCTCGGGTAGCACAGCGATCAATCCGCTGGCGGCAGATACTAGTCTCGGATACGTTCCGGGAGACACCGTGGGGTTTATCGGTGTGCCCGGACTGACGTTTTTTAGTGGTGGCCTTAGTACCCAGCAACCGGCGGAGTATAACTGGAACTCTTGGCAAATCTACGACAACATATTTCTCGTCAAGGGTGTCCACAGCTTGAAATTCGGCGGGAATGTGGAACGAATCATAGACAACCAATCCACCCCCTCCCAACCTGGTGGAGACTTTGAGTTCAATTCTCTATCGGACTTTCTTACCAACAATCCTAACTCTCTTATCGCTGACGCTGCCGGTACATTATCGCCGCGCAGGATGCGAGAGACGCTCTTTGGCCTCTATCTGAATGATGACATGCGCATGCGCTCCAATCTGACGCTGAACCTGGGGTTGCGCTATGAGACCGCCACCGTGCCCTCCGAAATCAACGGCAAGCTCGCCAGCCTGGCAAGTCTGACCGCTCCGGCCGTAGTGGTTCGATCGCCGCTGTTTGCGAATCCAACGCACCGCGATTTTGAGCCCCGTGTCGGCTTCTCCTGGGACCCGTTCAACAACGCCAAAACTGCGGTCCGCGGCGGTTTCGGAATATTCGACGTACAGATTTTTCCTGCGAACCTGCGGCACACGGTCGACGGAACCGTACCCTTTTACCAGTCAGTGAACGGCTCGAACCTGGCGCCAGGATCTTTCGGCTCCTTTTCTACGAACCCAAACGCGGCGTACAGGTCCCTGGCGGTCGATCCGACCTCACAGCGGGCTGCTTTCATCGATCAGAACCCCAAGCGCAATTACGTAATGGAATGGAACTTGAATATCCAGCGCGCCATTGCTTCGAACACTACTGGGATGATTGCCTACGTGGGCTCCCGTGCGGTGCACAACCTGATGCAGACCGATGATTCCTCGATCGTCCTACCGCTGACCAAGACCCGGGAGGGATACCTCTGGCCCTGCGGACCAGACGGACTAGGGAACCCATGTGTCGTGGGCTTCTTACCAACTGGCACTCAGGCCGCTCCCATACCCACCAGTAGGATCAACCCCAACTTTGGCCGCGTACCGGCCACCCTTTGGAATTCTGATGCCATCTTTCACGCCTTAGAAGCTCAAGTGCAAAAGAGATTCAGCCATGGCCTCTCCGGGCAAGTTTCTTACACGTGGGGAAGGACCATTGATAGTGCTTCAGGATCCACCGACGGCGACCAATTTCGGAACGGCCTTTCCAGCCTGTTCTTCTTCGACCCCAGAACTCGACGCGGACCTTCTGACTTCAACCAGACCCACAACGTAGTCGTCAGCTATAACTGGGAAGTCCCGAGCCCTAAAGAGCTACCCAGGGTCCTGGGCTGGGCCGCGAGCGGCTGGGAATTCGGCGGGATCTTCTCTGCCAGTACCGGCGTGCCCTTTACCCCAACAATCGCTCCCGATCCTCTCGGCATCAACAGCACCGACGCCTTCGATTATCCGGACATCATTCATGGATGCAACCCAGTCCATGGCGGTCTCAACTACTTGAACCTGAACTGTTTTGCGCTTCCGCAGGCTACACCCGACATCGCGACACGATGTCAGCCGGTGGGCTTCGTCGCCGCTACGCCCGGTGTCCCAGGCAATCCCGGCATCCCCGGAACTTGTGCGAACTTGCTGGGTAATGGGGGTCGAAACAGCGTCGTGGGCCCGAGTTTAGTCAACTTTGACTTGTCTTTGTTTAAGAACAACCACATCACAGAGCAGATAAACGTTCAGTTCCGAATGGAAGCTTTCAACATCTTCAATCACACCAATTTCAATCCACCGACATCCAACAACCAGGTCTTTGATGGAAGTGGGAACTCCGTGGGCAGCGCAGGTCTGCTGGATACGACGGCAACCACTTCAAGGCAGATTCAGTTTGCGCTGAAGGTGATCTGGTAGCCACGCCTCGAGCCGCGAAACAACGCTGCAGTAAAATCGCAAGGGAGAATTGCGCTAATTTCAGGGAAGAGAGAACGATGCCTAGGTTAGCCAGATCGGCACGCCTCCACTTCGCTACGGCAGTGGCGGGACTGATGTTGTTAATGCCAGTCGCGCACGCCCAGGGAAAATGGCTGAAGCTAGCGCCGTTTCCCCAGCCCGCTGAAGAGATTTCAGGCGCTGCGGCGGCAGGAAAGATGTACGTTTTCGCAGGACTCGCTCCCGTCTGGAAACCTGTAGGTATGGTTTACGAATATGACCCCGCCGCAGATCAATGGACGAAGAAGAAGCCCATGGCGCTGCCTTCACACCACGTCGCATTTACCACCTATCGCGACAAGATTTACGCTTTCGGAGGTTTCGTATTGCCGGAATCAGGCCCGCCGGCGTGGGTGCCGATCAACAACGCCTGGGAATACGACCCCGCTGGCGACACCTGGAAGGCTCTTGCCCCCATGCCGACCAAGCGTGGTTCAGCACTAGCGGCGGTTGTGAACGACAAGATCTACGTGATCGGTGGCGCGACCACGATTCCGGGATCGCAGGAAACGGCCGTGTTCCCGACGCATCCGCATATGTCGGTCGGAACGGTTGCGGAATATGATCCCGCCACTAACACATGGAGAGAGCGAAGCTCCATGCCCACCCCGCGCAACCATGCTGCCATCGGGGTGGTCAACGGGAAGATCTACGTGATCGGCGGACGCGTTGGTGCCGCTTTCATCGGCCTGGCTTCGGACATCTCCGTGGTTGAGGAATATGATCCAGCCAGCGATCAGTGGAGCGGCCCACGCGCACGGATGCCGATCGCGCGGAGCGCAATTGGTGCTGGCGTCTACGGTGGACGCATCTACGTCGCTGGAGGCGAATATCAAGACCCTCACATGATGGCTACTTTCCGGGCAGTAGAGGCTTACGATGCGGCTACCAATACATGGACTGAAATGCCCCCCATGCCGGTATCGCGTCACGGGTTGGCCGTGGGCGTTATCGGTAACCGCCTGCACGTGGTGAGCGGCGACGTGCAATCAGCCGGCACCGGCGTGGAAGTCTCTACCGGGGAGCACGACGCCTTCGAGTTTACGGTGGATAAATAGCGTATCGACTCCCAACATCTCACAGTAAAAGCGCCACAATGGAGAGATCCCATGGCATCAGTTGAAAAGGGAATGTCGCGGCGTGAGGTATTGAAAGCGGGAGTCATCACTGCCGCAGTCGCTGCGGCCGGCAGCACCGGCGACACACTCGCTCAGACCCAGACTCCGCGCTCCGACAGTATCCGTGTGATCGACATCCATGCTCACTATTTCCCTGAGACGTATCTCGATCTCGTGGCCGACGAAGGCAAGCGCTTCGATGCCTCATACCGCATGACCGACAAAGGTTGGTTCATCAAGACCCCGGCCGCGAGCAACGGACCACTCTCTCCGAAGTTCATAGACTTGAAGGCTCGGATCGCTGACATGGACCAACAGGGAGTTGCTGTACAAGCCATCTCCCTTACCAGTCCGATGCTTTATTGGGGCGACGCCGATCTCTCCAGCAAGCTTGCTAAAGCTTGGAACGATGCGGCAACGGCTGCCCACCAGGCCAATCCCACTCGGCTTGTCGCCTTCTTAACTCTGCCGATGCTTTATCCCTATCGGGCCCTTGACGAACTTGACCGCGCCCGCAAACTGCCCGGAATGCGCGGCGTCTACATGGGTACGAACATCGAAGGGCATGATCTCGACGATCCGCTGTTCGAACCGATTCTGGCGCGCATCGAAGCTCTCGAGCTGCCGATTTTTCTGCATCCCCTCGAAACCATAGCTGGAGATCGCCTCAAGGCCTTCTTTCTCTCGAATCTGCTGGGCAACCCCATCGATACCGCTATCGCCGCCTGCCGCTTAATCTTCGGCGGCGTACTCGACCGTCATCCCAAACTCCAAGTTTGCCTGCCGCACGCGGGCGGTGTGCTCCCCATTCTGATTGGCCGACTGGATCAGGGCTGGAGAGTGCGCCCGGAGTTGAAGCAGCTACCGCAGGCGCCGAGCAGCTACCTGCAGCGCTTCACCTACGACACCATAACTCATTCGAAGACGGTCATGGAGTTCGTGATCAAGGAGGTCGGGGCGGAGCGAGTTATGACCGGCAGCGATTACTGCTTCGCCATGGGCTATGACCGGCCGGTGCAGTTCCTCGAGCAAGTCGACCTGACCAGCGCGCAGCGCCAGATGATTCTTGGCGGCAATGCGGCACGACTGCTTAAGCTCTAAAGGCCCAGTACGCGCTCGGCGTTACTATGAAACACACACTCCATGACTTCGGCTGAATAACCGAGTTCGTCCCACTCGCGCAGCAAGCGGACGTGAGGAATGCTGGGGTAGTCACTGCCGAACATAATCTTGTCCTTTAGACGTCCACGAATATCAGCTTTCAGCTGGGGCGGAAAATATTTCGGCGCCCACCCTGAGAGCTCCCAGAACACATTGCCTTTGTGCAAGGCAACGGCGGTCATCTCGTCGACCCAAGGCCAGCCCGGATGTGCAGCTATGATCGTGAGGTTGGGAAAATCGGCCGCAAGTTCGTCAATTGCAGACGGATGAGCGTGTCGAAGCTTGCTGCCCATCCCGCCGGGCATGCCGGCTCCCATGCCAGTCGTACCGACATCAATCATCACTGGCACGTGCAATTGGTTGATCACTTCAAACAGCGGATAGAGACGCCGGTCATTCACCGCGAAGCGTCCGATGATTGGATGAAAGTGGAACCCCAACATGCTCAGATCCCGGATAGCATGCTTGACCTCCGCGAGCGCTTGTTCGCCTTTGAAAGGATCGACCGCAGCCCACGCCTGGATGATTCGATCAGGATGCCGCTTCCGCATTCCCGCTACAAAGTCGTTTGAGCAGGGAGGTGTGGCGACAGTCGTTTCGAGATCCAGTGCAACTAAAAGAGCTTCAACACCAGCATCGGCGAAGTCTTTGACGACGTCATCCTCGCTCTTTGCAGTCCACGGGCGGTTCCAGTACTTGGCCAGGGCATCAACGTACGGCTGCTGACATGCAATCCATTCCTTAGTATTGGGATAACAGTGAACGTCGATGATTCTCATGCGACCGTCAATGCCAACAGCAGCGACTTACGACCTGCTTGCAAGAGTTGCCCCAGGATTTTGCTCTGCCTCGGTCTTCTTGCAAATCATCTCTACCAGCTTCTTCTTTGACACTTTACCGAAGGTTGACAGCGGAAACTCTGGCAGAATCTCCAGGCGCTCAGGGAGTTTATACTTGGCAATCTCTTTCCCGAGCAGAAACTTCTTCAATTCATCGAAGCTCAACTTGGCTCCATCACGCACCAAAACGCAGGCGCACATGCGCTCACCCAGATCGTGGTCCGGCATTGGAATGCAGGCAACATTCTTTACCGAGGGGTGGGACAAGATAAGGTTCTCAATTTCTTCCGCACTGATTTTTTCTCCTCCACGGTTGATCAAGTCCTTTTTTCTACCTTCAACAATATAGTTGCCGGACGGATGCTGCCGCATCAGATCCCCGGAGCGGTAAAAGCCGTCGGAAGTAAAAACCCGGGCGTTGTACTCGGGAACCCCAAAATACCCACGCAGGGTATAAGGCCCGCGGCAGCACAACTCGCCCACTTGTCCGCGCGGAACGTCATTGCCATCGTCATCGAGAAGGCGTACTTCGTCATCGGGAGAAATCGGACGTCCCACCGTTTCCAGGCAGACATCGGGGGGCTCGTCGAGACGGACGAACATCAAGAGCCCTTCCGACATGCCGAAGTTCTCCTGAACAAAGACGTTGGGAATAAGTTTCTTTACCAGCAGTCGTGTCTGTGGCAGCAGGCTTTGGCCCCCACTTTGAACGATCTTCAGTGAAGACAGATCGTAATGCGTGAGCACGTGGCTGTCCAACAGACGGATCAACAGCGAGGGGACTACCTTCAGATGAGTGACACGATGTTTTTGAATAAGTTCGCTGATGTGCTCCGGCTTGGTGCTGGGCCCGATCACCGCCTTGGCGCCATTAAACAGAAAGCCTTGAATACCTGGACAGGCGAGAGGAAGATTATGTGCGATGGGCAGCACGACTAGCGCCACGGAGTCATCTTTGACCGCGCAGACACTGGCTGCAGTCTTGGAATTGTAGGCATAGTCATTGTGGGTGCGAGGAATGAGCTTTGGGATTCCGGTGGTTCCACCGGAAAGCTGAAAAACCGCTGGGTCGTCGGGATCGATGCTTATTTCGGAAAGCCGCGAGGCCGACAGCACAGCCGGCTTGGCGATCAATTCGGGGAGAGAGGCAAACCCATGGCGCGAGGGTCCCATAATGATCGCGTGCGTTAACGTCGGGATTTCTGCACGGATACGATTGACCATTTGCGCATAATCAAAATCTTGAAAGTTGTCGGGGACCACACAGGCGGTCGCACCTGACAATTTCACAAACTGGCTGATTTCCGCATAGCGCTGGCTGGGCAGTGCTGCGATGGGGATACATCCGATTTTTTGTAAGCTGAAGTAGAGGATGACAAACTCGACCACATTTGGTAGTTGGACCACAACCCGGTCCAGAGTCTTAAGACCGAGGTCCAGCAGATTCAACGCCAGGTTATCGGAAAGGCTATCGAGTTCGCCGTAGGTAATCGCGCTCTCTCCCCCAATAAGGGCAATCCGATCGGCATAACGCTTGAACACAACCCGGAATTCGTCCGCCAGCGATTTGTCCGACCAATAGCCGCGATCCCGATATCGTTGCGCGAACTCGGAAGGAAACGGTACAACCCCTTTCAACATTCTTCTCTACCTCTTGCTAGGTTGTGGCTGCGTAACCACCGTCAATGACTACGACCTCGCCATTCACCAGACGGTTGCTGGTTATCAGGTTCACGATTACCTCGGCAACATCTTCTGCGGTTACACACCGGCGGAGCGGCGTGTTCCTGGCACGCCTGGCCATCAGGTCGTCATACTTGTCCTTTAGCATACGCATCATCCAATCGCCCTGGATCCAGCCGGGTGCGACTGCGTTGACCCGGATTTCTGGTCCAAGATTCAGCGCCAGCAATTTGGTGAGACTTACGACTGCGGCCTTGCTCGCGGCGTAAGGCAACGGCTGCGGACCGGGACGCAAGCCGACGATGCTGGCGGTGTTCACGATGCTGCCGCCCGACTTGCGGAGAAGCGGCGCAGCGGCGCGTGTGACCTGAAAGACACCGCGGACATTCACTGCAAATACTCGATCCCATTCTTCGGCGGTCAATGCGTCAAACTCCTGCGGCGTGACGTCCGTCGTGGTGCCCGCGTTATTGACGAGCGCATCCAGGCGGCCAAATTCCTGCTCGACTGCCGCAAGCATCTTGCGCACTGCTGAATCATCGCTGACATCACATCTAAACAGAAGGGTCTTGGCTCCTTCCTTCTGCGCCAGGTTCGCAGTCTCGCGCGCTGCTCGCTCACTACGGCAGTAGTTCACGACAACGTTGAAACCAGCACCCGCCAGGGCCACCGCCGTCGCGCGTCCGATTCCGGTGGCGGCGCCCGTGATCAAGGCGACGCGCCTGTCCTCAGTCATCTTTTCTACCTTTTGACGTGAAACGGTCACCAGCCCTGGTGATCGCTTTTTGCCGCAATGAGTGGGGAGACCTAGCCGGATCGTCTTCTGCCGGACAAAACGGCAAAACTGGCAGTGTCGAGGACCACTCGAAGGCCGTCAGGCCGCTACCACCACGCACGGCGGCACGCCGGCACGAGAAAGCAAGTCAATCAAACAGGGTACACTGTGAACATGTTCAGTTATATTGTCAAGGAGTACGATTGCTTGTGCGCCGAACCGACGTCATAGGAAATCGCATATGGGCGGGTAATGGCAAGTTGAAAACCATGGAGGCTGTGCCGTCCGAACCGGGGCTCCGGGAACAAAACAAGCTGGAGAAACGGCAGCGCATCAGGGCCGCGGCGCGGGAACTGTTCTCGAAGCATGGCTATGAAGTTGCCACCCTTCGGCAGATAGCCAAGCGGGCTCACGTGGGCCTGGGAACCCTGTTCAACTATGTGCAAGACAAGCGGGATCTGGTCTTTCTCATCTTCAATGAGGAACTTGCCGCCGTCACCGACGAAGCGCTCAAGGCAGCGGAGGCGCACAACTCTCTGCTTGATCAGCTCATCGATATTTACAGGCCACATTATCATTATTTCAGCAAGGATCCTCTGCTTTCGCGGATTCTGCTTCAAGAGCTGACATTTTATTCAGAAGGGAAGCAGGCGGCGACCTTTCATGAAATTCGTGAGCGACTGATCTCCGGCATCGAGAAGGTCATTCGGACGGCCCAGCAGGAACAGCGCATCCATACCAAGGAAGACCCGGCAATCGTCGCGCGTCACATTTTCTTCGTCTGCTCGGGCGCGATTCGTTGGTGGATTGCGCGCTTGACTCCGAGCCCGCGCGAGGGATTGACTGAGTTAAGACGTCTCCTCGACCTGGATGTCAATGGGCTTCAACCTGATCCGCCCATCGGCGGAGGCCGGCGCCGGCCAGCTAGCGCTCTAAGGCTTGAGACGGCAGGTCGTCGGGACGGCAACAACGCCCGGAAAGTGCGGATCGCCCGCGGCTCTTAGCTGCGCATCCTTCCCGATCCCTCACTCCCCGGGCCCTCATTTGCCAATGACTAGCACCACGAAGGTATTTGGTAATACCTGCGAGTGCGTCGCACCGTGGCCGTGTCTGGCGGTAACCAGGAAGACGTGGTGAGTTTTGGTATCGAGCGCCATGGTGCGGGCACCTGACTGCGTCGGAACATTGTCCACAACGTTGAATCGATCGGGCGAGTCTTCATGAATCACCGTCAGGGTGGCCGATCCGCCGGCGGAGGCAAACGCGTTGCCTGTGTCCGGATCGAAGAGGCTGGCATCGGTACCGGCACCCACAGTTGGCGTCGCGATCACTTTGCCAGTATCGGCATCGAGAATGACCATCATCAGGTTGTCGCAAACCGAAAAAAGACGGCGATGCTGGCGATCTATCGCTAGCCCGGACGGTCCCTCACCCGGTGCGAGCGACCAGCGATGCGTCACCTCGAGCGTCTTCGCGTTGAACTCGACAATCTGGTTCTTGTCAGTGATGTTAACAAAGATATTACCCTTGCCGTCGGCCACTCCAAACTCTGGCTGGCCGTCGAGCGGAACCGTACCGGCGACCTTGCCATCAACCGCGTTGATGACGGTTACATCATTGCCCGCGCTATTCATGATGAAGACACGTTTCGTAAGCTGGTCATAGACGAAAGAGTCAGGGTCGTTGCCTGTCGCCACCGTGCCGATCTTGTTCAGAGTTTTAAGATCGACGATGGTAGAAGTGTTTGCGTCACCGTCAGAAGTAAATCCGCGGGCCAGGTCGGGTGCAAGCACCATGCCATGGACATGCGACAAACCCGTAACTTTCCCCACGAGGACGCCTACGTCAACATCCACCACGTCGATGTGATCGTCCCGCCCGATGTAGAGTCGCCGAGCATCGCTGTCCATGGTGACGTAATCCCAGCCTTCCGTTCCTCCGACCGGAATGGTTTTCAAGAGGTGATAGCCGGAGCCGGCCTGTGGAGATGGGTTCTGTGCAGACGCGACAGTAGCCAAAGCAGCGACGAGAATGAGAACTAGAGTAACCTTCGTCACAAGGGGAGTAGTTTTGTGATCCATGGCATGTACCCTCAACCGTCAGAACCAATTGAAGAGCTGGAACAGTGAAAAGTGAACAAGTACGTTTTCCGGGGCTCAAGATAGCGAG
>Ga0307479_10005755_pt1 | contig 11339 bp, 9 predicted proteins | sample atmos_gasesECM4C_FD_203743 | JGI IMG/M metagenome (GOLD analysis project Ga0307479, IMG submission 203743) | Hardwood forest soil microbial communities from Morgan-Monroe State Forest, Indiana, United States - atmos_gasesECM4C_515 | ecosystem: Environmental > Terrestrial > Soil > Temperate... | reverse complement strand
CCAAAAAAGAAGTGGCCGTCGTGGTAGAGCTGAAGGCGCGGTTCGATGAAGCGTCGAATATTCGCTGGGCGCGAAATTTACAGGAAGCCGGCGTGCAGGTGTTTCACGGAGTGGTTGGGCTGAAGACGCATTGCAAACTGGCGCTCGTAGCGCGGCGGGAATGTAACGGGCAGATTCGCCGCTACGCTCATTTGGGAACCGGGAATTACAACCCTTCGACCGCGCGTTTCTACACGGATTTGAGTCTGCTTACCACCGACGCGCACATCACCGCGTCCGTGCACCACGTGTTTAATTATCTGACAGCCTATTCCGAGCGCGCCAGCTACTCACCGCTATTCGTGGCGCCGCTCAATCTGGGAAAAAGTTGCCTGACGCTTATCGATCGCGAAGCCAAGCATGCGCGCGCGGGACGACCGGCGTTTATCTTCGCGAAAGTAAACGCGCTGCTCGATGAAAGAATTATCGAGGCGCTCTACCGCGCTTCGCAGGCGGGCGTGCAGATCGAACTGGTGGTGCGCGGGGCCTGTGCGTTGCGACCGGGCTTGCGCGGCATCAGCAGCCGGATTCGCGTGCGGAGCGTGATCGGCCGCTTTCTCGAGCACAGCCGCGTCTTCGTATTCGGCAACGGTGGTAAAACAGAAACATATCTCGGCAGCGCGGACTGGATGCATCGGAATATTTATGAGCGCGTGGAGGTGATGTACAACCTGCGCGACCCGGAGTTGGCGCATCAGGTTTTCGCGGAAGTGCTCCAGCCGTATTTAGCCGATACGGCGAAGGCACGGTTTCTATTGCCCGACGGCAAATACATCCGCACTCGTGAAGCGACGAAGCTGCTCCATATGCGCAATGGTTTCGCCTTCAACGCGCAAGAGTTTTTGATCGGAGTTGCGGAAGGCCGGGATAATCTTCAGTCCGTTCCGGTTGCCGAGCGGCCTTTTAAAGCGGCCGGGCTTGTGGCGACCGCGTCGAAATCGGTTTAAATTCCGCAAAGTTGGAACCTGCCGTAGACTGAAACGGGATGTTTCAGTCGAAAACATACGAGCACTCGTTCGAGCGGCCGACTGGAATCGAGCGGCTGCAGGATGCTGTGGGCTGGCTGCTTGGGCCGGAGCCGATCGACCAGAAGCGTCCCGGCCATTTGTGGCCGCGATGGATTTTCCTCCGCGCGCTGGGCCTTGTCTATTTTTCCGCATTTTATTCGCTCCTCTTTCAAGTGAAAGGGCTGATCGGCACGAACGGGCTTCTCCCCGCGAAGGATTATCTTCAAGCAGTCACGTCCGCGGTTTCGGGGGTGCTGCGGTTGTGGTATGCGCCGACGTTGCTGTGGGTCGACCCGAGCAATCGTATGCTGATGGCAATCTGCTGGATCGGGCTGATTGCTGCGGTCATTCTAATTTTGAATCTGTGGCCGCGAGGAATGCTGCTCGTTTGCTTCGTGTGCTATCTGTCGTTTGTGGCGGCGGCGCAGGATTTCTCCGGATACCAATCGGATGGAATGCTTCTCGAAGCGGGTTTCATCTCGCTATTTTTTGCACCGCCGGGATTCTGGCCGGGATTGGGACGAAGTAATCCACCGTCCCGGGCGAGCATGTTCTTGCTCCAGTGGGAATGGTTCCGTATTTATTTCGAATCGGGCGTAGCGAAAATTCGAAGCGGCGATCCTACATGGCGCAATTTTACGGCAATGGACAACTACTATCAGAATGGTCCGCTGCCCACATGGATCGGATGGTACGTGCAGCACTTTCCGCACTGGTTTCACGCGGGGGCGGTTGCGCTCACGCTTGGAATTGAGCTTGTGCTGGTGTGGATGCTTTTTCTGCCTCGCCGATTACGGATTATTTGTTTTTGCATTGTGACGCCCTTCGAACTCGTAATCATTTTGACGGCGAACTACACGTTCTTGAATTACCTTGTGCTCTCGCTTGGCTTCCTGCTGCTTGATGACCGGTGCGTTGAATGGATCTTGCCGCAGAAGGTGCGAGACCTTTTCAAACCGACGATAAGCGTTGGGGCTCGAACTGAAACGGTTACTGGGTCGGTCGAGAAAGTCCTCAACTGGCGCAGGGTTTGGCGAGAGCGGCTCCGTCCGCTTCGAATGGCGATCGCCGGAGCTTTTCTCGGGGTGGTCTTCTATGCGACGACGGCACAGCTTATCTGGATGTTTCTGCCAACGCTGCCTTTGCCGATGTCGCCTGTGTCGGCGCTTGAACCTTTTCGCGTTGCGAATCGCTACGGCCTATTCGCGGTGATGACGCCCGAGCGGCTGGAAATTGAATTTCAAGGGTCGAGCGACGGGAAAACGTGGACACCCTATTCGTTCCGCTACCAGCCGCAGGACGTGAAGAAGGCGCCGGGAATTTACGCGCCGTACCAACCACGCTTCGACTGGAACCTGTGGTTCGCATCGTTGGGTGGCTGGCGGGACAATCGATTCGTGCTGTGGACGGAGGAACGGCTGCTTCAGAACGATTCCGATGTGCTGCACTTATTTGCCGGCGATCCGTTTACGGGAGGGTCGCAGCCTATTGCCGTTCGCGCGGTAATTTATCAATATTGGTTTACGGACGAGAAAACGAAACGCGAAACGGGCGATTGGTGGCGGCGCGAATTGCTGGGGGCTTACGCGCCTGCTCTCGAGCGCCAGCCGGATGGCAGGATTGGAATTGTCGATCTGCCAATCGCGCGGCAGTAACCGCGCACCAGCAACAGCCGAACAAACTGTGAGCGTGTTGCTCCTCTGGGAGTAGCGAACACTCTTTGCCAGCCAGCTTGAATTCCGCTAGCCTGTGCGTGGCACTTCTCGCCAACTATGAAGCATCCTCGAAAATATAAAGGCACCAAGGACTCGGAGAAAGAACCGCATCCGAGTCACGTGACCGAAGAGCAGGTAATTTCCTACCTGTCGTCTATCGCGCAGCCAGAAAGCATCCGGCAGATCGCGCACGGCATGGAGTTGCAACATCACGGGCGGCGGTTTTTGCCGCGAATCATTCAATATTTGAAGAGCCGAGGTGACGTGGAAGAAATTCGCGGCGGGCAATATCGGCTGGCGGAGAGCAAGCAATCGACACGTGCCGCGGCAAAAGGAAAGAAGTCTGCGGCAGCGGAGGGCCAGAAGCCTGCAGCTGCGGACTCTGCGTTAGCTACCGGCGCAGGAGCGGCTCGTAGGAGCCCCGATCCAAATCTGGTTTCCGGACGAATCGTAGCGCACCGCGACGGATATGGTTTCCTGGTGCCGGACAAGCCGATTGCGCGCGTGGAAGGCGACCTTTTCATCGGGCGCGATGGCATGGCGGACGCGATGCACGGTGATCGTGTGCTGGCGCGCGTCGAGAGACGAAAAGCAGATGGTCGCGCAGAAGGCCGCATCGTGCAGGTTCTCGAGCGCGAGAATCCGACGGTCGTCGGGCTTTTCCGCTACGGTCCGCATGGAAACGTTGTGTTGCCGTACGACACGCGAATTCAACACGAGGTGGCGATTCCGCCGGGCGACGAATTGACTCCGGAGTTGCGCGAGAAAGTAGGCGCGGCGCAAGCGGGCAGCACGGTGGCGAGCCACCGGCGATTGCGGTTGCCCGAACTGGATGGCGCAGTGGTGAACGTAGAAATTACGCGCTATCCGAAAGGCGGCCTCGCGCCGGCGGGCCGTGTGATCGAGATTCTCGGTCGGCCGGGTGACATCGGCGTCGACGTTGAGATCATCATTCGGAAGCATCATTTGCCGCACATTTTTCCGGCGGAGGTGATTGCGCAAGCGAAATCCACACAGCAGGCCGTGTCCCAAGCCGATCTGCGGGGCCGCCGAGATTTCCGCGACCTGCCGATCGTTACGATTGACGGCGAGACAGCGCGCGATTTCGACGATGCGGTTCATGTGACCGAGCTGCCGAACGGGCACCATGAGCTGCAAGTACACATTGCGGATGTGGCGCACTATGTCGAACGCAATTCGCCGCTTGATCGCGAAGCGCACTTGAGGGGGACTTCGGTCTATTTTCCGAATCGCGCAGTGCCGATGCTGCCGGAGGAGCTTTCGAACGGGATTTGCTCGCTCAACCCAAAAGTAGACCGGCTGGTGATGAGCGCGATTATAGAAATCGACTCGAGCGGAAACACTGTGGGCGCCGATTTCAATCCGGGCGTGATTCGTTCTGCCGAACGGATGACATATACCAACGTGCACAAGATTCTCGAAGGCGATGCGGAAATGAACGAGCGGTATGCACCGCTCGTTGGGAATTTCAGGCGTATGAAAGCGCTGGCGCTGCTGCTGAACAAAAAGCGCGTCGCACGTGGTTCAATCGATTTCGATCTCCCTGAACCGATCATCGAGTTCGACGACCAGGGGAGGATGCTCAGCATCGTCCGCAGCGTGCGGAACATCGCGCACCGAATCATCGAGGAGTTCATGCTCGCGGCCAACGAGGCGGTGGCGCAGTATCTCGAGCGTCGCGGCGTTGCCTCGCTACATCGCGTGCACGAAAAGCCCGATCCGAAAAAGGTAATCGAGTTCGAAGAATTGGCGCATGCGTTTGGCTACTCGCTGGGAGTGGAAGATCTTACGGAGCGCCGCATCGCGGTGCGCCATGGGCGGGTCCAACCGGCAGCGCGAGGGCGAGGAGGGCGCGACGCGAGTCGAGGGCGCGCGCGTCCGATGAGCGTGACTGTGCCGGGGACTGAGGAAGTGGATATTCGTCCGCAGCACTATCAGCGCCTGACGGAAAAAATTGCGGGGAAGCCCGAGGAGCGAATTCTTTCTTACTTGATGCTGCGTTCATTGAAGCAGGCGCGATACGCCGTGGAAGTGCTCGGGCATTTCGCGCTGGCGACGAAGGAGTACACGCACTTCACGTCGCCAATCCGCCGTTACCCGGACTTGATCGTTCATCGTGCGCTGAAGTGGGCGCTTGCGAATCCGGATGTGAAGCCGTTGCGTGCGACGCTCGTGGATCCAAAACCAGGAAAGGACGCGGAGACCGTTGCAATGCTCGGCCCGTATCGCCGTGTTGAATTGGAGGAGATTGCCTCGGAAAGCTCGGAAGCCGAGCGGCGCGCAGAAGCGGCCGAGCGCGAACTGATGGAATGGAAGACGGCTCAGTTCATGGAGGGCCATCTCGGCGAGGAGTATGAGGCGCTGATTATTTCGGTGCAGAAGTTCGGGTTTTTCGTTGAGCTTGTTGAAATTTTCGTTGAGGGGCTAGTGAGTATTGACCGGCTGGAGGAAGTTACCGGGATGCGCTGCACGTTTCGCGAGCGCGACCACGTGATTGTCGCCGAGCCGTACCGCGGCGGGTCGCGAGGCGGCAAAGTACAGAGAATTTTCAGGCTGGGCGATCGCGTGCGCGTGAGGGCTGAACGAATCGATCCCATGCGTCACCGCGTGGAATTTTCTCTGATTTAGCAGGGGCCTTCTTCGTGCGACGAAGGTAGTGTATCTTGCACCGAATCCTGGAGGCGCCCATGGCGGCTCGCGTCTGTCCCGATTGCTTGCAAGTAGTCTCCGTTGGCAGAGTTCTTGCCTATTCGAATGACCTGGTCTGCCCAAACTGCGCCAAACCGCTCGAGATTTCGTTGCTTAGCCGCTATCTTGCTGCATTTACGGGACTAATTGCGGCGGTGGTAGTGTGGTGGACCGCTTCGAGACACTACGCGAATGATTCGTGGGCGCTCGCATGGGTTCTTCCGATTGTGTTCAGCTACTTCGCATTCAGCATCGTTGCTCCGATCGTGCTGGCTCTCACCGCCGACTTACAGCTCCGGAGCATCGAAGTAGCGCCCGTCCAACATGAGGTTGCTCCTGCTTCTTATCACCCCACCCACTAACCGGCCAGAAACTCACAGTTTCTCACCGTCACAGTTTAAGTGCACTTATAGTAAACTGGCGTACCATTGACCCTTCGGACAGGTAGAAGGTGAAATGGTTATTCGATGAGTCGCTTTATTTCATTTATGGGAAAGCGGGTGGAAGCCCAGTATCGGGTGGCGGACATCCACCAGAAATCCGTGGGGACGCTTGTGGCCGACACGGGGCGATCTATTGTGGTTGAAGAGAGGATATTGCAGGGAGAAAGAAAGAAGACTATGCGTGTGGAGATTCCTTACGAATACGTAATACGGCTCACCGAGGCTGCGCAGAGTTCCGAGGTGCCCACCGTGGTTCACGCCAAGGCCCTTAAAACCCGGAGTTAATTTCTTGTGAAGCTTTCTGCTGGCAGGACTTTTCCAAACTTTTCTTGACGATTCTGCGTCGAGCCGCGCATATATTGCATGTGCGCCAGGAGGGGGCTAATGAAACCGACGGTTGGATTTATCGGATTGGGGTTGATGGGAAAGCCGATGGCGGGCAACCTGCTGAAGGCGGGATTTCCCCTGCTCATCTGGAATCGAACGAAGGATCGAGCGGACGAACTAGTGAGAGAAGGCGCAAAATTTGGCGCGAATCCTCGCGAAACGGCGGCCCAGGTGGATGTGCTGATTACGATTGTGAGCGATCCACCCGCTGTTGAAGGAATTTTATGGGGCGCGGATGGCGCGCTGGCCGGTTTGCGCCGCGGCAGCACGTATATCGATTCGAGTACTATTTCACCCGACCTCGTGCGCCGCGCCGCGGCCGCTTGCGCGGAAAAAGGCGTTGATTATCTGGATGCACCGGTTACGGGTGGTGATTGGGGCGCGAAAAAGGGCGAGCTGGTTTTCATGATTGGCGGAAAGCCTGAGGTGTTCGAGCGCGTGAAGCCGGTTTTCGAGGTAATGGGCAAGAAATTCTTTCTCCTGGGTCCGAACGGTGCGGGGCAGACGGTGAAGCTCGCGATGAATCTGATTCTCGCGCTCGAAGTAGAAGCCCTGGCCGAAGCGCTTGCGCTGGTTACGAAAGCTGGGATTGCCGGCGAGAAGCTTGTGGAAGTGATGCAGTCGAGCATGGCGCGGGCAGGGGTGCTGGACGTGAAAGCGCCTACCATGCTCAAGAATGAATATCCGGCTAGCTTTCCGCTGCGGCTGATGCACAAGGATATTCGCCTTGCTCTCGAGCTGGCGAAGAAAGAAGGGCTCGACTTGCCTGCTGCCACAGCCGCGTTTGCGACGTACAGCGCCGTGAAAGATGCGTCGAAGGACGACCCGGACTATGCGGCGGTGGCGCGCTTCTGGAACAAATCCGGACTTGCAGCTACGGCGGGGAAGCCGGAGGGAAAAAGCTGAGGGGAAGGTCGCGAGCGGTGCGCAGACCGGATTGCGCTGCCAGAATTGATGGAATCGCATTGACTACCACTGCGGCGGTAGCCACGTCGCCATGCGTGCCGCCGGGGATTGTGAGCGCCAGATTCGGCTCGCCCTTCAGTTCGATCGAATCGGCGGAGTCTTCTGCGCCCACAAACATCTTCAGCTCCATATAGATTTTCTCTTTGCCGCCGTCCGTTCCGCGCGCGATTTGATGCACGCCGGCTACCTGGCCGGGTGCCACTTCGAGGAATTCGGTTTTCACGGGATCTGCTGCGATCACCGCCTCAATCGTTTCTGAAATATCATCGAGCTCGAATCCAAGGCCTTCGGCTACCATCGCGATGGATTCCGGCAGGCCGTGATGCTTGATCATGCCGGCGCTCACTTGGGCGCGAAATTCTTCGGGCGTCATTCCCGCGCCAATTTTCTTCTGCAGCGGCAGCCGGCGCTTCGACGCGTCAACGATGCGCACCGCTTTAGCCCATTCGACGCGCTGCGAAACGGCGCTCAACGTAAGAACGAGCTTATCCATCACGAATCCGGGATTCACGCCTGTGCCCACCAAAGCGACGCCTTCTTCTTTCGCAGCGGCGTCGAGCTGCGCGGAAAGATCCGGATGCTTGCGATAGGGATAGGCGAGTTCTTCGCATGTGGAAACAACGCAGCAGCCCGCGCCTAGGCATTCGAGCAACTGTTCCATTACGTTAGGTAGATACGAGGAAGTCGAGTGGATCACCACGTCCACAGGTTTCGCGAGCAGCCCGGCCGAATCGGCGGCGATCAGGACGCCCCACGGAGCGTCCTTAGAGCCCACCACGTCGCCGAGATCGCGCCCAGCTTTGGCGGGATCCCTGTCGATCGCGCCGACAATTTCCAGCGCAGCCTTCTGGCGCATCAGGCGGACGATCGAAGCACCAATCGGACCGACACCATATTGCAGCACACGAATTTTCTTCTTCAATTCGGCCTCGAATCGGGATGAACGACTTCAGGATAGCTCCGAAGTCCTCCCCGTCAGATCGCGCGATACAAAAACGAGTGGACTACGTTAATGGGTTATTTGCCCGACTGCAACCGCATTTCCAAGGCTTGTCGCGTGAACCGTGGCACCGCATAATGTGCCGAACACTTTCCGTGAATTCTCCATCCGACACGCGAACCCCTGAAAAAAATTGGCCGCGCGCCGCGCTTCAGGCGCTCTTGCACTACGGTGGAAGCGCCCTGGTCCTCTTCCTGCTGTTTCGTTTTCTTTCGGGTCGCAAGATTTGGCAAACGCTTGAAACGCTTCCGGTGCATTTGTGGATTTTTGTGCTTACCGGTTATCTGGCGACGCATTGTATTGGCGTAACGAAATGGCGGCTCATGGTAAGCGTCGCCGGTTCCGGCATGAAGTGGATACAGGCGGCACGCTGCTATTTAGCAGGGCTTTTTGGCTCCTTGTTTCTGCCATCGCTGATCGGCGGGGACCTGGTCCGCGCCGGGATGGCAATGCGAATTGGCCGCAGCAAAGCAGGAGTTCTGCTTGGAAGCCTGGTTGACCGCAGCGTTGATCTTGTGGCGCTGGGACTTTTAGCGGGCGCCGGCGCTTTGCTTATACCCGGTTCGCTCGATCCGAAGGACCGGCGAATTTTTCTCGCACTCGCCGGGGTTGGGCTGGTTGGAATCGCGATGGCGGCGGCCATCGCCGCGTTTCTCCCCGCACGCCGATTTTCCTATCGCATGAGGCGAAGATTCGTGCGGGTGAGAATCGCTGCTCGTTCGATGACCCGACGACCGGGCGCGGTATTCACCGCACTCATCCTCGCTCTATCAGCACAGACAGTATTTATTGTTTTGAATATGGCTCTGGCGGAGGGGTGCGGACTGCACCTGGCATTTCGAATATGGTTGTTTGCGTGGCCTCTGGCGAAGCTTTCAGCGGCAATTCCGCTCACCCAGGGAGGAATCGGTTTGCGCGAAGCGGCGCTTGCTGCTCTGCTTCTGCCATTTGGAGCGCCGGCGGTTCTATCGGTCGCGGCAGGAATTGCGTGGGAGGCCATCGTGATCGGAGGCGGCCTGGTTGCCGGGCTTACCTCATTCCTGATGACGCGATTTAGTTCTTAACAGAATGGGCGAAAATCTACCCAAAAGAAAATCCCCGAGACGGTACGTCCGCCCCGGGGATTATGAATCCTAGTACGTCTGTGACGTTCTCAGATGCGCGAACGGGTGGCGCGAAGGAACTCGCGTAAGGACGAGACGTTGGGTCCGTACGAACCCACGCGGCCAGCATCAACGGGAAGCCCGAACATTTCAGCTTGCTCGATACTCATCCCCGCATCATCAAGCTCGGCAAGGCTGTAGCCTTCTGCTGGAGTTAGGCGACGGCCCGAACGATCCAGCGGCCGAGGTGGCCGGTGGGTGTGCCAGCGCTTTCTTACGATGTCGAAGAAGTCGTCCCAGTCTCTACGATTCCACATGAGTTCCTCCCGAACGCCCCGGGCTCAGAGATATGGATGCACTACCTGTGCTTTCGGTCGCTTCCCATTTCCACGGGCTCGAATATTCGGTCCGGGGACAGCAGCGCTGCCGATATTACCCCCGCACGTAGTGGAAAGTCTTGAGTCAACACAAATTGTATCCAGTGAGTTATCGCTTTTTAGGCATGGGCGCCATAGGGGTTTCCCTGTACCGCACCGCCCAAGCTCCTCGAACTGGCGGCATGCTACACCCTACGAAGTTCGCTGCTATACTTCGTGAAAGGATAAGTGCAGGCAAAATGTGGCGCGGAGACATCAATTCCGCATTGCAAAGAAGCAAAAGTACAGAGAATGAATAATCCAGTCATCGTTGTTCACTACCACGAACTGTGGCTCAAAGGCCGCAACCGCCGGTTTTTCCTTGGTAAGTTGTTCACGGCCCTTCGCAAAGCGCTGGAGGGTGTGCCTGTCCAGAGAATCGAGCAACCGGGCGATCGCTTCATCGTTCGTTTAGGTGATGCCGCTTCGCTCGAAGAAGCGACAGCGCGGGTAAGCCGGGTTCTCGGGATCGCCTTCTACGCCGTCGCGAAGCCCGTTGAGCGGAGTTTGGAAGACCTGTGTCGAGCGGCATGGGAAGAAGTTGAACCGTTGCGATTTGCGAATTTCGCGGTGCGGGCCAAGCGCAGCGACAAGTCCTTTCCCCACACCTCGATGGAAATCGACTCGACGATAGGGCGCTACCTGCTCGATAGGCTCCGCGAGCAGGGCCGCGACGCGCGAGTGAAGCTCAGCGATCCTGAGCTGACTTGCTATGTGGAAATCACGCCGGGGCCTGCGCTCGTGTATGCGCGGCGGATTCCCGGCACTGGCGGACTTCCTGCGAACACTGCCGGGCGCATGATGTGCCTGCTGTCAGGCGGTTACGATTCCGCGGTCGCTGCGTATCACATGATGAAGCGCGGCTCGCACATGAGCTTCGCGCATTTCTATGGCACCGGTGCACGGCCGGGCGAATCTTCTGTTCACGTTGCAAGCGAACTCGTTCGCCGGCTTGTTCCGTACCAATTTCACGCCAAGCTTTATCGTGTGCCGTTCGAGGCGATTCAGCGTGAGATCGTTCGATACGCGCCGGAAGATTACCGCGTGCTCCTCTACCGCCGGATGATGCTCCGAATTGCGCAAGTTCTGGCGAAGGGCGCTCGCTCGCTGGCGCTGGTTACGGGTGACAGCCTCGGGCAGGTGGCTTCGCAAACACTTCGAAATCTCATTGCGGTGGAAGCCGCTGCACGGATGCCCGTTTTCCGTCCTCTGATAGGCACCGATAAGATGGAAATTCTCGCCACGGCGCGCAAGATCGGCACGTACGAGACTTCCTCCGAGCCGTTTCACGATTGTTGCCCGGTCTTCATGCCGCGAACTCCGGCGCTCTACGCCAGCGCGGAGGAACTCGATGAAGCGGAATCGAAGCTGGATATACGCGGGTTAATTGCGCAAGGCGTGCGCGAAACTACCGTCGAGCGCTTCTATTACCGAGGTGGGAAGGTTGAAGTGATTCCGCCCAAGCCTCGCACTGCGAAGGCGGATCAAGAGCGAGCTGCTATCGCATGAAGGCCGAAAGGTGAGACTGCTCGGCACAGAAGTTCTCTGTGCCCA
>Ga0307479_10005754_pt1 | contig 11340 bp, 7 predicted proteins | sample atmos_gasesECM4C_FD_203743 | JGI IMG/M metagenome (GOLD analysis project Ga0307479, IMG submission 203743) | Hardwood forest soil microbial communities from Morgan-Monroe State Forest, Indiana, United States - atmos_gasesECM4C_515 | ecosystem: Environmental > Terrestrial > Soil > Temperate... | reverse complement strand
TATGGGCCTGCGGCAATCTGCGCCCCAGGACCTATTGTACGCAGCCGGCAGGTGGCTCGCCGGGGCATCATTCTTCCGAAGTCGACACTCAATACAAATCGCGGGTGTCGATCTTGTGTCCGGTAAGGCCTAGTTGCAGCACTTCCATCTGCTCCGGGCGGTCAAACACTTTGCCCGGTAGCAACTTTTTGACGAAGATGCGGAAGCCGCCAAAGGCCACACCAAAAGCTACCGCCATGACCATAAAAACGCCCGTTCCGACAAAAATCCGGTATAGCACCACCGCCCACGGCGGATCGGTGGCCGTCGCGCTAGGCTCGTTCCAGGTCACCTGCGTTTCATAGGTAACAGCGTTCCGCAAACTCTCAGCGTAAGCAGGCGAACTCGGCGCGATCACCACGGACAACAACGATCCTCTACGCTCAATTACGCTCCCAGCCTTCGTTGCCGCGTCTGAAATCGCCGTTTCCAAGTGCCGCATATGCAATTCCGCAAGCTGTGGAGTGGGATAATCGATCAGCAGCAGCACACCGCTGTCGTGGCCCCGCCGATACTGCGCAAGCATCGCTTCCGCGCCCTGCGCGAACCCTACCGCGTTCGCGAGCGCGGCGATCTCCGGCTTTCCCACGGATTCCGCCGCAGCGCGCAACGCCGCCACCCCGAGTGCATAGCGTTGCGTCGTATTCATCAAATCTTCCTTCGGCAGATACTCGCGAATCGGGGGCAGGGGCGTTTTGGCCGATTCCGCCGCAACGATGGAGGCGAGCTCCTGCAAGTCCTTGGTGGAGATATTGCGCGGTTGCCGTACCTCGAAGACTATGTCGCCCACTAGAGCGATAAGTCCCCAGTCATCTACGGCCGTAAATCTACCTACCGTGGACGGCTGCATCGCGGGCCTCAGAAGGGAAGTGTAGACCTCGTATGCGCTGCTGGGGTCGCGATACTTGCCAGCCCAGATCTTGGCGTTCTGCTTCCCGGAAGTGAACTGGCATTGGCGGAATTCGCGTTCGCCCGCTTCCTGCGAGAGGGCAGGTTTCTGCAGATCCACATCGCAGCCGCTGACGTGCCAGTTGCCAAAGGTGTCGGGCAGGACCTGCTGCTGTGCGGGGTTGCTTTGTTGGGCGAAGGTGTTCGCGGCGCTCAGGAGAGCGCATAGGCACGCAAGAAGGAATTGACGGCGCATCCCTACCATTTTCTTTGACACCCCTAGATTAGCGTTGGTTCCGCGATTGTTCAACTGAGGCGCTCACGGGAGCGGTTTTGCCAGGGACGTTCAGGGTCATGCTGTTGAGGCTCTGGAGGTAGTTGGCCATGCCTTGATATAACCCCTCCGCAACGCGCTGGCGGTGCTCTGGGTTTTTCAAGAGCCGTTCGTCGGCCGGATTGCTGAGGAACGAAATCTCCGTGAGGATGGAAGGCATGTCCGCACCCACCAGCACGACGAACGGCGCTTTGCGCACGCCGCGGTCTTTGACGGTCTTGTTCAGCTTCTGAATGCGCCTGGCGAGCGATTCCTGGATGTCCGCGGCGAATTCCCGCGACTCGTCGATCTTTTCGCTGCGCGCGATTTTCTTTACGATGTCTTCCAAATCGTGAATGCTCTCTTGCGCCGTGGCGTTTTCGCGCGCCGCCACTTCCATGGCATCTGGAGAACCCTTTAAATTCAAGTAGTAGGTCTCGATGCCGCGGGCCGCGTGGTCATGGCTGGAATTTGCGTGAATCGAGATGAACAGATCTGCTCTCGATTCGTTTGCGACGCGGGTGCGCTCTTCCAGCGGAATGAACGTGTCATCCGATCGCGTGTACACCACTTCCGCCCCCGGCAAGCGCTGCTGGATAATTTTGCCGAGGCGCAGCGCCACATCCAGGCACAGATCTTTTTCCATCAAGCCCGTAGGGCCAATCGTTCCGGTGTCATGCCCGCCGTGCCCGGGATCAATCACGATGCGGCTGATCTTGAGGCCCAGCGTGCGCGTCAAAGTCGACTGGCCGTCGCGCGTGGGCAGCGCCGCGTTCGCCGGCTGAATCAAATCCGGCTTCGCGCCGATAGACTTCGCATTCTTCGATCGTGATTTGCCGCTCCCTGCAGGAACCAGGCTCGAATTGCTCGGTGCCGGTGCTGCTGGACTCCCTGCGCTCGATGATGTCGTTGAAACCGATCCGCTTGCGGCTGCTGCGGGAGGCCCAAATGGTTCGGCGCGCGTACCGGCTGTTGAAACCGCCTGCACGCCCGGCGGCTCCATGGGCTCTTGCGTCCCGTTGCGCTTCGCTTTAGCCGCGCGCACGGCCGCGCCGCGCGTATCCGGATACAAATCAATCACCAGTTGCGGTGGATTGGTCAGCAGGGAAGCGGTGTAATCCTTCACGCCGTTGACGTTCAGCACCACGCGCACGACGCCGGTCTGGTTTTGCGCTACGCGCACCGCGGAGAGCAAATCGCCTTCCACGTGGATATTCTGCCGGGCCAGTTCCGGGGTGAGCCGCGCGGCGTGCAGGTCAAAGAAAATGCGGTCCGGATTGCGAATGCGCGCCGAGGCGTATTGCACCAAGTCCTCGAGATCGATCGTTACGCGCGTGGAATCCGCAGAAGCGCTGGTGCCGATGCGCCGCAAGCGCGGTACCTTGCCGGAATTCTCGGCCGAATAAACGGGCACGGCGTCCGCAGGAACTCTTCGCGCGAATTCGGCCTCCTCCGCAGTTTTTTCCGCCACTTTGTCTGCATCGGCGGCAACGGCTTGACCCTTCGCGCTCGGCGAATTCTCGTCGTTACGGAGCAGTGCGAGCTCCGCCAGTGATTCCTGTACTTCGCGCTTGTGCGAAGAGCGCGGATACTTCTTTAAGAATTCTTCAAATGTTTTCGACGCTTCCGCCGCGTCGCCCAGCTGATCTTTCTGCATCCGCGCCAGGCGCAGCATGGCGTCCTGCCCGTAATGGCTGGTCGGATATTCGTGCAACAGGAATTTGTAGGAATCCGCGGCGAGTTGATAGTAGCTGCGTCCGAATCTATCGCCCATCTCGGAGTAAAGTTCTGCCACGGCTAGCAGCGCGTCGGGCACTTCCGCGGCGTGCGGCGTGATCAGGTACACGCGGCGATAACTTGAAACCACTTGCTTGTATTCGGAAAGCGTGCGCTTTTCGGCCGGCTTGCTGTTTAACTCGGCGCGCAAATCCTCGGCATGGGCAAATTGCGTTGCGGCCGCCTGGTGACGGTTGGAATTATTGCGAGTGTCGGAATCTGCCAGGGCAAGGGAAGTGTGCGCACAGAAGAAGGCGATGCCAAGCGCAAGGAAAACCGGCGAAACGCGGGCGAACACGTTGTGCAAAAAATTTTGGCCTGCCAACATCCCCGCCTTGCGCGCCCCGCTGCTCTGGAGCGCTCCCTCAGCCCTCTGCCCCTTGGTAGCTATGCACTGCCCCGCCGGTGAAAATTTAGAACGCGAACGCTTAATCGTTGGTGAAAATAATTCGGCCGCTCGGATCGGAGTTTTTGCGAATTGCGCGCGGATTGATCCACAAGCTATCCATGCGTCCCGAGCCTGGACGGAAATAAGCATTCTGCACTTTCTGGACGTACTCGCGAGTTTCGCGAAACGCCGGAATGCCGTGCGCGCGATCCACCGCGCCTTCCCCAGCATTGTACGCCGCCAGCGCCAAATCCAGGTTGCCATTGTATCGTTCCAGCAAGGTCTTCAGATATCGAACCCCGGCGTCGACGTTCTGTTGCGGGCTGAACGCGTCGTTCACGCCGAAGCGCACCGCCGTAGTGGGAATCAATTGCATTAGGCCCAGAGCGCCCTTGCGGGACTTCGCGGTGGGGTTCCACGCCGATTCCGTCTCGATCACCGCGCGAACCAGCGCAGGATCCATGTGGTGGCGCTCCGCAGCCTCGCGTACGAGCTTTTCGGCACCGTCGCGGTCAATGCTCAAGGCCGGCCGGCCGGGCCCTCTAAGGGAAGATTCGGCAGGCAAGTAGATGTTCGCGTGGGGCTTTGTCGCCCCAAACTTGGCCGAACCAAACTTGTTTGGGGCCGGGTCGGAATTTACGAAGAATTGGCGGCCGCTGCTATCGTCCATAACCTTGGCGATTTGCGCGTTGGCAGGGTGTGGGCACAGAACCAGCGCTGCCATACACAAGCAAGCCGGGATTGTTAGGCGTCTCATATTGTTGGGGCCGACTTTGAATCGGCCAGTTTTACCGGGCTTTCGCCCGGCTTTCTCAGGTTTTTCAACAGCCCTAGCGAGCGGACCATTTTCGTCTATGTCTCGCTTCGGACACATTGCTCCGAACTGGCGGGATTATAGCAATGGCTCCAGAAGGGAGGGAATAGACTGCAAGGCACTTTTTAGGGCCGATGTGTCTTTTCCGCCAGCCTCCGCTAAATCGGGTCTTCCGCCCCCGGAACCGCCTACTTGTTTGGCCAAGGCTTGTATCAGCTTGCCAGCATGGACCTTAGAGGTGAGATCCTTGGTAACCCCTGCAATTAGAGCGACTTTGCCGTCATCGGGCATGCCCAGGGCGACTACCCCGGAACCTAGCTTTTGGCGCAGGGAATCGACCAGTTGGCGGAGGCCTTCCCGGTCGATATTAGCCACCTCAGCGGCTATGACCTTGACCCCCTTGACCATCTGGACCTGGGCGGTTAGGTCATCCAATTGCCCTAGTGCGCCTTTGCGCTTCTGGGCCTCCAGCTCCTTTTCGAGGTGCTTAGCGGTTTCCGACAGCTTTTCCACAGTGGCCAGGACGGCGTCTTCGCCCACATTGAGCTTGCTGGCGATTTGGCTCAGGAGTTGGGCGCGCTGCTGGTAATGCTCCAGAGCGCCAACCCCGGTGACCGCCTCGATGCGGCGTACTCCGGCCGCCACGGATTGCTCGCTGACGACCTTCAGGATGCCAATATCGCCTACGCGGTGGACGTGGGTGCCGCCGCAGAGTTCTTTGCTGTAGAAACCGCGGGGTGAGCGGGGATCGGGCATGGTCACCACGCGGACATTACTCTCCGGGTACTTGTCGCCGAAGAACGCCAGGGCGCCGGAGGCTAGGGCGTCTTCGAGCGAGGTGACATTGGTTTCGATTTGGCAGTTGTAGCGAATCTCATCGTTGACTTGCTGCTCGATGTCGCGAAGTTCTTCGGCATCGACGTGCGCGAAGTGCGAAAAGTCGAAGCGTAAGCGGTCGGGAGCATTCAGCGAGCCCGCCTGCTTCACGTGTGTGCCCAGAATACTGCGCAGCGCGGCATGCACCAGGTGCGTCCCGGAGTGATTGCGCATGATGCGAGCCCGCCGGTCAGCGTCGGCAACGACGGTGACCCTATCGTCTCGACGTAGGCCTTCCTTTGTGACGATCCTATGCGCAATTAGTCCGGAAATTGGATAGTAAGCACCTTTTACATCCGCAAGAGCGAGCGTGCCAGAGCCGTCAAAAATCGTTCCCGTATCCGCTTCTTGTCCTCCTGATTCTGCGTATATTGCAGTGCGGTCCAAGATTAGTTCTGCCTCTTCTCCCGCGAAGACTTCGGAAACGGAAACCCCTGCTTTTACGATCGCTTCGATCCTGCAGTCCTTCGCCACCGTGCCGAGGTAAAAGTCTGGGCATGTGTTACCGGCGAAGTCCTTAATTTGCACGTAGATCGGTTTTGCGGCTTCTTTATGCGCGCCCTTCCACGACGCCCTTCCACGCTCGCGCTGCTCTTGCATCGCCTCATCAAAGCCTTGCCAATTGACGCTAGCGCCGACCAGACGTGAAGCTTCCTCTATAACGTCTCTCTGTAAGCCGAATGTGTCATACATTTTGAACGCCATATCGCCAGGGAGGACGGTCCCCAAAATTAGAGTCGGGCTCTGCGCTTTTGCCTGTTGGTCTTTTCTGATCTGCGCTATCTCCGCACCCAATTTTTGAAGACTGGTTTTCATTGTTCGGCGGAAACGCGATGTTTCCGACTCGAGAACAGAACGGATATGCAGAGAATTTTCGGAGAGTTCCGGATACGGTTCTTTCATCTGCTGAGCGACGGTTTCCGCCATTACTGGAAGTACATTCGTCGGCGTAGCTTCAGACCATCCGATATTTAATAAAGCACGATTGATGATCTTGCGGAGGACCTGGCCACGTCCCCCGTTTGAGGGAATTACGCCGTCCGAAATGAGGAATGTAGCAGCGCGGGAGTGGTCAGCGATGATTCGACGTGAGACTTCTTCATCGGCATCACGCATGTCGTGTCCTAAAAGTCTGGCCACCTCCTGCATCAAGGGTTGGAAAAGGTCCGTGTCGTAGTTCGATGTCTTGGTCCAGTCTCTGAGATTTAGAAGGACGGCGGCTACGCGCTCCAGGCCCATGCCGGTATCCACACAGGGTCTTGGCAAACGCGTCAGTTGCCCGCCGGAATCGCGATTGAACTCCATAAACACAAGGTTCCAGATTTCTACGTAGCGGCCGCAATCGCACGGAAACGTGCACTCCCCCGCTGCGCACCGGGGTGTTTGCGGATTGTCGATGGCTTGCGGGCCCATGTCGTAATGGATTTCGCTGCAGGGACCGCACGGACCAGTATCGCCCATCGCCCAGAAGTTCGTTTCTGCACCGAGCAGGCGGATTCGGTCCGCAGGAAGGCCCGTTGCTGTGCTGCTCCAATGCATCAGGGACTCATGATCGCCTGCCACCACTTGGCCGGGAGAAATTTCTGACTGCTCAAAGACGGTAACGTATAGCTTCGCCTTGGGGATACCAAACCAGTCTGGTGATGTGACTAGTTCCCAGGCGTAGGCGATGGCTTCCTTCTTGAAGTAGTCGCCGAAGGAGAAATTGCCGAGCATCTCGAAGAAGGTGTGGTGGCGCTTGGTGAAACCGACGTTTTCGAGGTCGTTGTGCTTGCCGCCGGCGCGCACGCACTTCTGCGCCGAAGTGGCCTTGTCGTAGTCGCGCTTCTCGAGACCGAGAAAAACGTCCTTGAACTGGTTCATCCCGGCGTTGGTGAAGAGCAACGTGGGGTCGCCATGAGGGACCAGGGAAGAGCTGCGCACGCGGCGATGCCCCTTGCCCTCGAAGAAGCGCAGGAAGGTCTCGCGGATCTCGTTGCCGCTCCAGAATTTTGGTTGTGCGTGGGTACTGCTCACAATGCCCTCAAGTAGTTTTCGATTATGGCAGACGCCGGAAGCGGGCGCCAATGTGCGTGAAGTGATTCCGCCGAGGGCCCCCTCCCCCCTCTTCTGGATCTGTTCATTCTAAAGAAGGTTAGGTCTAGCGATTTTGGATCTGCGGATTCTAAAGGGGTTAGAGGCGCAAATCTTGGATCTGCGCATTCTAAAGGATTTAGCGGATTTTGGCTGTTATTCACAACAAATTGTATGCCAGACGGTGATATTTGTCAATGGTTAAATGGGCGGGAGCGGAGAAAAGATTAACACAGAGGGCACAGAGGAGGCACAGAGGGCACGGAGGCGTTCAGCAGAAAGAGGAATTTACCACAGAGGGCACGGAGCACACAGAGTCGGAGGGAGTTGGGCAGGAGGCGCCCCGAGTTAGAGGCCGCTAGTTAGGCGGCGGGGCGCTGGGTGTGCAATTGGATTACTTGCTGGACGACTTGCTTTACGTTGGGGATGCCGCAGAGGGCGACCTTCACTTGGGACGTGAAATTGTTGTTGCCGCGGATGACAGCGTTGGTCGTGATGGCGATGTCTCCGGAGCCGTCGGGGCGCTCGCGATGGTCGACCGAGACGATGTCGGCGGGGGTGAGGGACTTCACGGAGCGGTTGCTGCTGCCGGTAATGATCATGACGCGCTGGTTGGTGACGGCGTAAACGGTGTTGCCGCCTTTTAGGAAGGCCCAGAGCGGCGCGAGGATCACGCCGAGGCCGATGAGAAGGAAGGGCAAACCAAATAATGGGAACACTTTGAACCCGCTCGTGAAGGCATTATTGGAGGATTTGGACATGGCGCTGGTGGCGTGATACGCCTGGGTGATCCAGAAGAGGGCGAAGCCGGCGAAGGGGATGCCGAAAATGGAGGCGGGCAATGCGCTGAGCGCGGCGCGGCGGGGGTCTGCGGTGCCGGTCCAGTAGAGACTTTCGCCGGATTGGAGCTCGGATTGGGCGCGAAGTTGGGCGTCGCCGGGGTTCATGGGGGTGCCTCCTACCAATCGATTTTAGGCGGCGCGGGCGTGCGCCATTGTCAAGAAAACATGTGCATGCTTAAAGGGGTACTGGACTAAAGGGCAAAAGGGTCAAGGCAAAGGAAAAAGATTTGACACAGAGATCACTGAGGGGGCACAGAGGGCACTGAGGAAGAGGCAGAGTACAGCCAGAAATGGTTGTGCTACTGGGGATTAGGGGGTGGCGGCGGCGGTTACGGCTACGCCTAACTCCTTTAGCTTGGCGCGGGCGCGGCGCTCTTCTTCGGTGCCGGGGAAGCGTCTGACCACGTCGCGGAGCTCGCGGACGCCGGAGGTTTTCTGACCAAGCTCAACCAGGGCCATCCCCTTCTTCAGGTGCGCGGGTGCGAGCTTGAAGCTCTTGGGGTAGTTGGTGAGGACGCGGTCGTATTCGGCGACAGCTTGCTGATAATTTTTCTGGGAGTACGCGATTTCGCCGAGGTAGAACTGCGCGTTGGAGGCGAGGTCGGTATCGCCGTAGAACTTGAGGTAGTCCAGGAATTCCTTGCGGGCGAGATCGTAGTTTCCGCCGGTGATGTCGCGGAGCCCGTTGGAGTAAAGAGTGTCGGCGGAAGGGGCTGGGCCGCCGCCGGCTGCCGCGCCGGAGGGTGGCGCGGAGCTGCTTGCAGGCTGCGAGCTTGTGCCACCGCCTGAATTTGACGCCGTGGGCGTCGCGCCGCCGCCGCCACCGGACACTTTTGCGTCGATACTCTGCACCGTGTTTTGCAGGTCGGCCAACTGTTGATTCAGCTTGCCGAGGCGGGACTTGATTTCCTCAAGATTGTCGGAGAGCCCTTGGACCTGCGTGGACATGGTGTCGAGACGCGCGCCGGAATTGGCGGTAACGTCCTGCATGGATTTTTGCAGGGTGCTCATGGTGACGTTGAGCTTGGCCATGGTGTCGCCGGACTGCTCGACGAGGGTCTTCATGACCGTATGGTCTTGCGTCATTTGCGTGGATATATCCCGCTGCCCCTGCAGCAGGGTAGTGACGTCCTGCTGAAGCTGGATAATTTCGCGGGCCACGGCTTCGGCAGGGCGCGGACCGACGAGGCTGCCTCCGAGGGCCCCAGCCAAAATGGCGGCGCTGAAAATGATGATGTTGCGTAAACGCATGAATAATCCTCCTAGTATCCGGCGCGGCGTTGCTGGGCCGGAGTCCCCAACGCTTGCATGAACTGACAAAGGCCAGGTGAGAATACTTTTACAGAAGAACGCGGAACGGTCAATTCACTACTCACTTTAAAGGTAGAACGGGTGCGCGGGCAATAGGTTGCATTGGGGCCCGGTGCGGCGTCGGCGCGGATCGGCCTCAGAAAAGCCTCAGGGCCAAAAGGCGGCCCTGAGCTACAGGGTGATGGTGGTTGCGTCTGGATGGTGTTGCAGGCGGCCTCGGAAGACGGCCGTTACCCTTCGCGCTGCTTAGGGCGAGCACGTGCACGCACATGAGCGACTGGCAAGCCCATAGTCACAGATCGGTGCACCAGTGTTTGCGCCTGGGCGTTAGGGGCGCAGCATGCTGCGCCCCTCCGTGAGGATACGCTTTGCGGTTACTGGGCGCGGACGAAGTGGCCGCGGCGGTTTTGCTGCCAGCAGGTTTCGTTGTGCTCGGTGCAGAAGGGCTTTTCCTTGCCGAAGCTGACGGTGCTGATGCGATCGGCTGAGATGCCCAGGGAGACGAGATACTGCTTCACCGCGCTGGCGCGACGGTCGCCGAGCACGAGGTTGTATTCGGTGGAACCGCGCTCGTCGCAATGGCCTTCGATGGTCACGCGAATCTGCGGATAGTTACGCAGAAAATCGGCGGTCTTGGTGATCGCTTCGCGAGCGTCCGGGCGAATGTCGGCTTTGTTGAAGTCGAAATAGGCATCACGGACTTCTCTCATGAATAGCTCGTTGAGGTCCGGCTCGGGCGCTTTTTGCACGGGGGGCGGAGGAACGTTTACGGTGACGCTCGCGGTGGCGTTTGCTGTGCCGCCGGGTCCGTTGGCCGTAATCGTGTAGGTCGTGGAATCAGATGGCGTCACTGTGGTGGAGCCTTCCGCGTTTACCGTGCCGACGCCGGGCGCGATGGAGAGTTGCGTCGCGTTCGTGGAGGTCCAGCTCAGCGTGGATGATTCACCCCTGTTGATGGAAGACGGATTGGCGGAAAGCGTGACGCTCGGTTGAGGCTTAGGCTGCTCAACAGGAGGCGGCGGGGGTGGAGTGTTCGCAATAGGTTTCTTTTTGCAGCCACCCGTAAAAATGGTGGCCACCAGACCTGCCACCAACAAAGCGCGGTACAGCGGACGCGAGACCACAGTCATTCGTATCCTCCTCAGAGTTACTTGGAATACCCGTGTTCGACCCACAGAGGGGAATATCGTAACACCGGCGGGCTGGTTCCGGGCGATATCTCGTATCACGATATATTGCTACACGGGTGCCGGGCTGCGCGAGACAAAAATTCGCAGACTACCGACGCCGCGCCTGCACATGCGATGCGAAAGGGGGCGGAAATGTTACAAGTTTTTTTACTTAGAGGACCAGTTGGGGGACTCATTGTGCCCTGACATGGTCAGTTCGTGGGCTTGCGTGCCGTCGGCGAGCATGGTCCAGATCTGGCGCTCGCCGTTGCGGGTGGATTCAAAGACGATATGGCGGCCGTCGGGCGCCCAACTGGGACGCTCGTTCTTGCCGCTGTCGCGCGTGATTTGAATGATTTGGCGAGTAACGGGTTCCATGATGTAGATGTCGAAATTGCCGTCCGGGCGGCGCCAACTGAAGGCCACCATTTGACCATTGGGCGACCAAGCCGGATCGATGAGATAGCCCTTGTCGGGCAGATCGAGTTCGGTGGTGTTGGTGCCGTCGGCGTTCATGAGGTAGAGCTTCGGAATGCCGCCGCGATCGCTGACGAAAACGACGCTCTGGCCGGTCTTGGGATTCCACGTGGGGGAAGTGCTCGCCCCGGCGGCGAAAGTTACGCGCTTGGGGCGGCCGCCGTTAGCGTCCGTGACGAAGAGTTCAGGATTGCCCAGCATGGAGGAGGAAAACATGATTTGCGAGCCGTCGGGAGACCAAGCGGGGGCGCTATTCGAGCCGCGGAAGCGGGCGAAAGAGACGACTCTGTTGGTGTCGACGGAGTACATGCAAATTTGTGGGCTGATCACACCGGTGGCGCCTGGAACGAAACAAGTGAAGGCGATGCGCGAGG
>Ga0307479_10005753_pt1 | contig 11342 bp, 9 predicted proteins | sample atmos_gasesECM4C_FD_203743 | JGI IMG/M metagenome (GOLD analysis project Ga0307479, IMG submission 203743) | Hardwood forest soil microbial communities from Morgan-Monroe State Forest, Indiana, United States - atmos_gasesECM4C_515 | ecosystem: Environmental > Terrestrial > Soil > Temperate... | reverse complement strand
GAATGGACTTTGTCAGTGTCAGCGGATATCTCTGGTCGGAATATGGCGGGGTTTGAGCATGATATAGCTCAGTGCCGGTCGTCAAGCGCATCTTCCAAGTTCCTCGAAAGATCACCTCGGGTTGGCGACGAATGATGGCCACTTCTATTCTGGGTCGCCAGATCACGTTCTTGAGCACGCTGCCGTGAAAGTCCGCCGAGCGCGTGATCGTTGCCGTAACGGCAACTCCTTCCGGGGTGCATGCCAGATCGGTTTTCACCTCTCTCGAATCCATGGATCCAAGAACGGGGCCGACGGCGATGATCGTTGCCGCGTTCTCTGCTGCGCCTGGCATGTGGACCGCTATCAGGGTCGGCACCAGTTCCGGGCCTTCCCGCGCGGTCTCGAGAAGTACCTGCCGCTCGGACTCGGCTGACACGCCTATGGAGCGAACCTCCAATCCGAAGCACGTCTTGATGGGTGCTCCCGCGCTCACGCCGGTCGCTGACAGGCACAGCCAGCATGCAATGGCTAGTGCTGAAGATCTGAGCATGTCGCCCAATCGTGGTGCAGACGCCGCGCGGTCCAGTGCACCCGAGGCGTGCTCGCGCAGGCATGAGAAGAATACTACATTGTCAACTGACTTGCCAGGCTTTTCTGTCAACGCGGCACCAATTCTGAAGGTGCCTGCCGGGGAAGGCCTCGACTGCCGGTACGTCGCGAACTTCTTGATGGCCGGCATGGCGCTCCCCTCTCCCGCCGCCGGCGCCACGGTGTAGATCGCGGCGGGTCGGCGGAAGGAGGGGAGTGGCGGCCGCGCCAGAGCGCTGGGCGGCGATGCGGAGTGGTGGAGCGGCCTTACTTCATCGCCAGGCGCAGGCAGGTCTCCTCGTCGAGCTTGACCCAGGCGCCGTTCTGCTGCAGCTCCCCGAGATGGGTGACCTCGTTCTCGCTCTTGCGGACGAAGGTGTCGCGGGCGGGGATCGCCATCCCCGCCATGTGGGCGGTGCCGCTCCACACCATCCTGTCGCCCTCCCAGCCCACCGTCGACTCGGTGAAGTAGCCGCCCATGCTGTCGACCCCCCCGGTGACCAGCTTCTTCAGCTCGTCGCTGTATCCCCAGTGCTCGACCGCCGTGATGGGCATGGGGTTGGCATCGGTCTTCTGCTCCTCGTAGCGTAAGCCCAGGAAGAAGCCGTTGAGGTCCCAGGCCATGTGCACCTTGCCGGTGGTCGGATGGGCCTTGCCCTCGACGTAGCCGGTGCCGGAGCACTGCCAGTCGCCGGCGAAGTACTTGACCTGGTCGAGGGCCGGGTTGGGCCTGGGCGGCGCCGCCATGGCGGGCGGCGGCGCCGCCGGCGCCGGCGGTGCGGTGGCGCCGGTACCACCGGCCTGCGCCATGCCCGCGGTCGATGAGGCCGATGCGGCCGGCGCGGCCGATGCGGTCGCGACGGCCGCGGCCAAGGCCGCGCCGGCAACGAGCGCTCCAACTGGTTTCATCATCTTCATGTCATCTCTCCTCTTGGTTGAAGAACGCCACGGAAGCGTGGTGCCGCCGGACCGGCGACGCCCGCTACTACGCGTCACGCCGGCGGCCGGATCACGCGGTGTCAGTCCACTTCGAGCTCCGTCACCCACGAATCAGCTCTGTCGCGGAGCGAACGGAGGTGACCGCTGGCTATCTCCAGGGGCCGGCGATCGTTGTGCTCTCGGCCGGCGATCGTCGCGCCCCTCGGCCGGCGATCGGCGTGCCCTCCACGTTGCGCCTGGTCGGTTGCGAGTATCGCTCCTCGGGGCCGGCGGCCGCAAGGGCGTCTCGCGGCTCCCGCGTCAGCGCCCGAACAACCTGAGGATCCCCATCGACATGCTCGGCAGGTAGGTGATGAGCAGCACGCCGGCGCCCAGGATGGCCAGGAACGGCACCACCTGCCGGTAGAGCCGCGGCAGCGGCTGGCCGAAGCGGGACGAAGACAGGAACAGGTTGAGCCCAACCGGCGGGAACAGGAAGCCGAGCTCGAGGTTGGCGAGGAAGATCACCCCGAGGTGGATGGGATCGACGCCGAAGGCGACGCCGATCGGCGCGATCAACGGCGCCAGGATGATGATCGCCGAGTAGATCTCGAGCACGCTGCCAAGCACCAGCAGCAACCCATTGAGCGCCAGCAGGAAGACGGTCTGCGAGTGGATGTGGGCCTGGACCCAGGCGAGCACCTGGTCCGGGATCTGCGCCTCCACCAGGTAGCCGGTGAGCCCCATGGCGACGCTCAGCAGGATCAGCACCGCCCCCATCAGCGCCGCCGCCCGCAGCAGCACGCCCGGCAGCCGCCGCAAGGGGATGTCGCCGGCGACGAAGCACTCGAACACCACCGCATAGGCGCAGGCGGCGGCGGCCGTCTCCACCATCGAGGCGACGCCGCTCGCGAACAGCACGATGACGAACGCCGGCAGCAGCAGCTCCCACTTCGCCGCCCAGCAGGACCGCCCGACCTCGCGCCAGGAGAAGGGCTGGCGCTCGCGTGTCGCCGCCTTCCGCCCGACCCGGATGCCGTAGAGGGCGACCAGCACCACCAGCAGCACGCCGGGCACCAGCCCGGCCAGGTAGAGCGACTCCGCCGGCACGCTGAGCTTCTGGCTGCTGCTCGCGACCACGCTGTAGAGCACCACCGGCAGGCTGGGCGGGAACAGCAGGCCGAGGCTGCCCGCCGCCGTCACCAGGCCGAGCGAGAAGCCCTCCGGGTAGCCGTCCTGCCGCAGCATCGGGTAGACCAGGCCGCCCAGGGCGATGATGGTGACGCCGGAGCCGCCGGTGAACGTGGTGAAGAGAGCGCACACCGCCGCGACCATCACCGCCATGCCTCCCGGCATGCCGCCGAACAGCGCCCGGAAGAAGCGCACCAGGCGCGCCGACGCGCCGCTCTCCGCCAGCACGTACCCGGCGGCCGTGAGCAGCGGTATGGCCGGCAGCGTCGGCGAGGCGATCAGCCGGTAGACCTCGGCCGACACCGCCGCCACCGGCGTGCCGTCGGCGAAGAACAGCAGCAGCGCCAGGCCGCCCATGGCTACGAACACCGGCGCGCCGAGGAGCGCCGCGGCGACCACCACCAGCGCCAGCGGCCACAGCAGGGCGCCGGCATGCGTCGGGAACAGGCCGATGGCGAAGGCGGCGCCGATCGCGGCGACGGCGACGGCGCGCCCGCGCCAGCGGTCGGCGGCGCCCCAGGCGAAGCGCAGCGCCATCAAGCCGAGCGCCGCCGGCATCACGCACTCGCTGGCCCACTCCGGGATGCCGCCCGGCAGGATGTTGCCCTGCTGGCGATTGCTCGCCACCAGCCTGGCGCTGGCGTAGGCGAGCACGCCCACCACCGCCGCCGCCACCGAGAAGGCCAGCAGGCGCGCCAGGCGGCGGGCCAGGCTCCCCTCCGGAAAGAGCTGCGAGGTCGACAGCGTCAGGTGGGTGCCGCTGCGGGTGGCGGCGAGCCCGCCGACGAAGGCGAGCCAGAGCGTCAGCTGCTCGACGTAGAGCGCCGATCCGGGGATGTGGAAGCCGCCCAGCGGGCGGCCCAGCGCGTCGACCAGCGGTACCACGGTGGCGGCCGCCAGCGCCGCCACCAGCACCGCCTCCTCGACCAGGCGCAGCCCCCCGCCGCCAGGCTCGCCCGTCGCGGCGCCGGCGCCAAGGCCTGAACCGGCGGCCGCCGCAGCCGCCGGGCCAAGACCCTCGGCCGCAGCTGCGCCGAGGCCCACCCCGGCGCCGCCCTCCGCCTCGGCCCCGGCTCTGGCGCCCGCCGGCGCGCCGCCCCCGCCGTTGCCCTCGCCGCCGCCGGTCATTGCCCGCGCGCCGCGACCAGCAAGTCGACTCCTCCGGGAGATGCCGCATGGCCATCACCGGCCATGCGGTGGCCCGACAGGCGACTGGCGGAGCCGCGGCCCGCCGGCGCGCGCTTGCGGAACTCGTCGCGATAGCGCAGCGCCTCGTCGAAGGCGTCGGCGGGCACCACCTGGCCGCGGATGCGCGGGTAGGCGTTCTCGACCGCCTTGCGCCAGAGCTCCCGCATCCTGGCGTCGACCGGCACCACCACCAGGCCGCGCTTCTTCATCGCCTCGACGTCGCGCTCCCCGCCCTGCCGGATGTCGGCGCGCAGCTTGCGGCCGGCCTCGCGCGCCGCCTCGAGCAGCGCCGGGCGCACGTCGGCCGGGATCTTCTCCCAGGTTCCCTTGTCGATCACCGTCGCGCCGAGCAGCAGCAGCCACTTCATATCGGTCATGTAGCGGGCATGGGTGTAGTACTGGGTGAGGACCGCGACCTGCGGCGGCACCTGCAGCGCGTTCACCAGCCCGGTCTGCAGCGCCGTCGACAGCTCCGTCGTCGGCAGCGGCACCGGGTTGAACCCCGCCGCCTTGTACACCTCGACCGCCTGCGGGTCGCCCGCCGGCGTGTACAGCTTGAGCGGCTTGAGCTCGTCCGGCGTCGCCACCGGCTTCTGCGCGAAGATTTGGCTCCAGCCGCCGTCGAGCCAGTCGAGGACCACGAAGCCCTTGGCCGCCATCTTCGCCTCGAGCTGCGGCCGCATCTTCTCGAGGACGTGGTCCACCTCCTCGTAGGACTCGTACATCAACGGCACGCTGAGCGCGAGCACCGAGCGGTCGATCTCGGCGATGCCGACCTCGGTGAGCACGCCGCCGTTCAAGGTGCCGAGGCGGATCTTGCGCACCACGTCGGCGTCGTCGCCGGCGACGCCGCCGGCATAGAGCCGGACCACCACCCGGCCGCCCGAGACCGTCTTCCAGCGCTCGGCCATCTGCTTGAGGATCAGGTGCCACGACGACCCGTCGGGCACCAGCGTTGCCATTTTGACCACCACCTGCTGTGCCGCTGCCGGGGCGCCCGCCGCCAGCCAGCCGAGCGCGGCGCCTGCCAGCACCATCCGTATCCGTCGCATCCGCGAGCTCATCTGCCCAACCATCCGCAAGCTCCCTTCCCTCGTGCTCCGATCGTCCGGCGCCGTCATTCGACGAACAGCTCGTCGATGCGGCCGAGCAGCCAGTGCGCCCGGCGCTGGGCCAGGATGTTGGCCAGCCGGAGCTCGGGCGCCGCATCGACTTGCACGGCCAATGCCCGGTCGAGCAGCAGCTTGAACTCGGCCTTGTCCTGCCGCGCCACCGACACCGTCTCGGCGAAGGTGACCAGCGGCGAGGCGCGATGGCCATGCGACAGCTCGAGCGCCCGCTCGAGGTGCCGCCGCGCCTCGGCGATCGATCCGCCCACGGAGGCCCGGCCGCCCTCGTAGGCGATCAGGAAGTCGTGGGCCGCGCCGGCCTCGAAGGTCTCGTCGAGCGCCAGGGACCGCCGGATCAACGCCGCGGCCCGCGACTGGTCGGCGGCGAGCTCGGGGTCGTCCTTCGAGATGGCGATGGCGGCGCCCCAGGCGGCGCCCGTCCAGTAGAGCAGCGGCACCTGCGCCTTGCCGGCCCCGCCCAAGGCCTGCTCGGGATCGGCGGCGGCGCGCAGGCGCGCCCGCAGGTCGGGAAGGTCGACCTCCAGGCCGCGGAAGCCGTAGCCCAAGGCGCGCAGGTAGAGCTTGCGCGCGCGGTTGCGCAGCTCGGTGGCGCGCGGCAGGTCCAGCGCCTCGACGAAATCGGCCTCCTGCTGCAGGGCGCCGTAGGCGTACTCGGTGAAGCCGCTCGCCGCCGCCAGCAGCAGCCCGCGGTGCCGCGGCGACTGCGCCAGCAGGCTCTCGATGGTCTTCAGGCCGAACGGCACCGCCTGCCAGACCAGCTCCGGATCGTCATCGCTGGCGTAGACCGTGCCGCCCTGCGCCAGGGCGTCGCCGGCCTTGTTCACCACCAGCGTCTGCAGCGAGCAGCCGGCGGCGCCCAGGGCCGCGACGGCGAGGAGAGCGGCGGCGGCGGTTCGTGGGGGCGGCATTGCACGGCGGATTCTATGCGGGATCGGGGTGGACCTTGATTCTCGCCGGGCACCGCTCTAGAGTGGCTACCTGGGTGGCCACACGACTCGCTATCGAAGAGGTGAGAGATGGCGGAGAGAATCGGCGTGCGCGAGCTGAAGAACCGGGCTTCGGAGATCGTGCGCGAGGTGCGCGAGAGCCGGGCCACCTATCTGGTGACCGTTCGCGGCGAGCCGGTCGCCGAGCTGAGGCCCCTGGCAGCCGCGAGCCTCCGCGAGCGCCGGCAGCAGGAGGTCGCCCAGGTCATGCGGGAGATCGACGAGCTTGCCCGGCGCATCGGGCGCGCCTGGACGTCGCCCAAAACCGCGGCCGAGCTGGTGGAGGATCAGCGGCGGTAGCTGGGCCAGAGGCCATGCCGGTCGTCGACGCCAGCGTCTGGGTAGCGCTCTTCAACGATCGCGACGCCGGGCACGCTGCGGCTCGGGCATGGCTCGCCGCCGCCATGGCCGAGGAGGAGCCGATCGTCGCCCCGGTCATTCTGCTCGCGGAGGTGAGCGCCGCGCTCGCGCGCGCGTCGACGGACGAGCCGTCCCCGATCGAGGCCGTCAAGCTGCTTCGCGGCCATGGGCTCGTCGAGCTGTTCCCGGTCGACGAGACGCTGGCGGCGCGGGCGGCCGTCATCGCCGCTGCCTGCCGCCTCCGCGGCGCCGACGCCATCTACGTGGCCCTGGCCGACCGGCTCGCGATGCCGCTGGTCACGTCGGACCGGCAGCAGCTGGAACGCGGCGCTCGGGTGGTCGCCACCTGCGCACCGCCTCCATCACCGCCGCCTGCTCCTGCGCCCCGAGCATGACCAGCGAGAACGAGGATCTGCGCCTGATCCCGACCGGCGAGGCCACGGCGCTGCTGCCGGTGGCCGGGGGGCGCCTGCCGCCGGTGCGGGTGATCGGCACCGCGGCGATCCGCGCCGCCATGGACGAGGTCTGCCTGCAGCAGGCGGTCAACGCGCGGGCCGCCCCCGGCGTCGCCGACCTGGTGCTCAACCCGGACGCCCACCGCGGCTACGGTGCTCCGGTCGGCTGCGTGCTGGCGTCGCCGTCGCACATCTATCCAGGCCCGGTCGGGGTGGACATCAAGTGCTCGATGAGCCTGCTGCAGCTCGATCTGCCGGCGCGCGAGGTGCAGGACCAGGCGGTGCGCCGCGCGCTCATCCGCGAGATCGTGCAGCGCGTGCCGACCGGCCCCGGCAAGGGCCAGCGCAGCGTGCGCAAGGCGCGCCGCGTCGGCGAGGCGCTGGGCGCCGAGCTGGTGACCGAGGGCGCCACGGCGCGCGTCTGCGCCGCTCTCGGCATCCCCGCCGAGTGGGCGGCGCGCTGCGAGGACTGGCGTCACCTCGGCCACGACGGCACGGCGGACGCCCTGCGCGCGCGCCTGGACGAGCTACGGGCCGGCGGCCGCTTTGCCCAGTTCGGCGACAAGATCGGCCAGCTGGGCTCCTACGGCGGCGGCAATCATTTCGGCGAGTGCGAGGTGGTGCACGTCGCTGGTCGCGGCGCGGACGAGGCCAGCGCCGCGCGCGGGGGCGGCAGCGCGGACGGCGCTCCGAGCGGCGACGCCGGCGCGCGCGCCGAGCGGGCGGCGGCGGCGTTCGGGCTGCGCCACGGCCACGTGGCCTTCCTGTCGCACTGCGGTTCGCGCGGCTTCGGCCACGACCTGGCGCAGCGCGAGTTCCGCGAGATGCGGGAGCATTTCGAGCGCTGGCACGTGCCGCTGCCGGCCGGCGACCCGCATCTCGTGTACGCCCCGCTGGGCACGCCCGAGGCGGACCGCTACCTGGACGACATGGCGATGGGGGCCAACTTCGCCACCCTCAATCACCTGCTGATCAACACCCTGGTGCTCGAGGCGTTCGCGGCGGTCTTGCCGGGCGTCACCGGCAGGCTGGTCTACTTCATCAGCCACAACATCGCCCGGCTCGAGCAGCTAGGCGGGCGGCCCATGTGGGTCCACCGCAAGGGGGCGACGCGGGCGTTTCCCGCCGGCCATCCGGAGCTCGCCGGCACGCCCTTCGCCGACACCGGCCACCCGATCCTGCTGCCGGGCAACCCGCAGGCCGGCTCGGCGGTGATGGTGGCCGACCCGGGCGCGGCGCTGGCGTGCTACAGCGTCAACCACGGCGCCGGCCGGGCGCTGGGCCGGCGGCAGGCGATGCGGCAGCTCGATCAGGAGGCGATCGACCGCTCCTTTGCCGAGCGCGACATCCTCACCAACACCCGGGTCTACCCGCGGGACGAGGCGCCGGCGGCCTACAAGGACTTCGAGGAGGTGCTGCGCTCGGTGAAGCTGGCGGGCCTCGCCTCCGAGGTGGCCCGCCTCGACGCGCGCTTCGTGATCAAGGACGGCGCCCCGGCGGACGACAAACCGGCCGCGCGCGCGGCCGGCGAAGCATCCCGGGGAATCGTCGGCACCGCCGGGTCACGGCGCGGCAGCCGGAGGTGAACGTGTTCAGCTCACCGTGACGACCGGCGGGGTCGAGGCCAGGGGCGGGAGGGGCGGGTCGCCGGGATAGAGGACGCGCTCGAGAAACAGGCCCGACGGCGGGGCGGTCCATTCGGCGGGCCGCAGAGGGCGGCGCCCCGGAGCCGCGAGGCGCGCCGCGCCGGAGTCGGCGTCGAGGAGGGCGGCGAAGGCGTCCAGGTCGAGCTCGCCCGCGCCGGCGCGCACCAGGGCGCCGGTCACGCGCCGCACCATCTTCCACAGGAAGTGGGAGGCGACCAGGCGGCAGAGGATGAGCGAGCCGGCGGCGGCCACCTCCGCCCTCTCGACCGCCACCAGGGTGCTCGGCTGCTCGGCCGGCCGCTCGCAGAACAGCCGGAAGTCGTGGCGGCCCGGCAGCAGCGCGGCGGCGGCGGCGATGCGCTCGGCGTCGAGCGGGCGCTTCACCCACCAGACCCAGCGCTTGGCGAGCGCGGTGCGGCGGCGGGAGACCTGGTAGAGGTAGGAACGGGCGAGCGCCGAGTGACGCGCATGAAAGCCCGCCGCGGCGGGCGCCAAGTCGAGCACGTGGATGTCGGCCGGCAGCCGGTCGTTGACCTCGCGGCGCAGCTCCTCCGCCTCGATGGCGCGGGCGAGCCGCAGGTGGGCGGTCTGGGCGAGCGCGTGCACCCCGGCGTCGGTGCGGCCGGAGCCGCCCAGCTCCTTGACCGGGTTGCCCTCCCCCAGCGCCTCCCGCAGGGCGCGCCGCAGCTCGCCCGCCACGGAGCGCGCATTCTGCTGCTCCTGCCATCCGTGGTACCGAGTGCCTTCGTACTCCAGGGTGAGGCGGTAGGAGGCGGCCACGGTCCGGCATTATGCCGCGGCGGCCGGCGGGCGCGGCGGCACCGCCGCGCGAAGCCCTCCGGCCGGAGCCCTCGGAAGCATAAAGATCGCGAAACGATATAACTGGCTGATGTGGTAGAGTCAACTCAAGTCACTTGGCGAGCCATTCAGGCTCCCCTCTCCTCCAGGAGGTTACGATGAAGAGAACGATCGCCCTGATGGCCTTCCTTGCGGTCCTCAGCCTGGTGGTCGCACCGGTGGCTGCCACGGCCGCTGGCACCGCCGGCAGCTGGAACGGCTGGATCACCGACGAGGCGTGCGGCGCCAAGGGCGCCAACGCCGCGCACAAGGCTTGCGCCGAGAAGTGCCTCGAAAAGGGCGGCAAGCTCGTGCTCTACAACACCGGCGACAAGAAGCTCTACAAGCTCGACAAGCAGGACGTCGCCAAGCAGCACCTCGGCCACGAGGTGACGGTGAAGGGCACGGCCGACGGCGACAACATCGCGGTCGAGTCGATCGAGCCCACCGCCCCGGCGAAGAGCTAGCGTTAGAGGCCACCCAGCCCCGACTGACCCAGCGAGAGTCTCCAGGCTGCCCCCCACGCGCGGTGGAGGGCAGCCCGGCTCGCCCGCCGGCATCCAGGCCGTACGCCGCCGGAGGGGCGGAAGCCGGGAGTGTCGCCGGCCGCCGCGCGCACCCCTACAGGAGCAGCGCCATCGCGCCGCCGATACCCAGCATCACCAGGGTGAAGGCAGCCCGCGCCTCAGCTTGCGGCTGATCAGCGTCCTAGAGCCTCAGCTTGCGGCTGATCAGCGTCCTCTCTCCCTGCTGAATGGGCACCGCGGTGGGCGGGCGCGCGGCGAGCAGCGCGGCGCCGGCGGGCGGCAGGCCGGGGGTGGCGTCCGCCGCGTACAGCTCGAGCGGACCGGCGTCGCCGAGGACGACGTCCAACTCGCACCCGCCCGCCGGCAGCGTGACGTCGCCGTACGACAGCCAGCCGGGCGGGCCGGGCCGCTGCCCGCCTCCCCGCCAGCCGGTATCCGGCACCAGGTGCCCCTCGATGGTGACGGACTCCGGCTTCGCCCGGGCCGGCAGCCAGATCATCCCGATGGGCGCGCCGCGCCGGGACACCAGGCGCAGCCGCAGGTGCCGTTTACCGCCAGCGGCGACGGAGCTCTCCAGCACCTGCACCTCGGGAGGCAGGGCGGCGGCGGCGGCCAGCGCCGGCGCCGGCGCGCTGCGGGCCTGCGCGACCGGCGCCGACCACGGGTACGGCGGCCCCGGCGGCCCGAAGCGGGCGGCCCGCTCCACCGCCGCCGGCAGCGGCGGCAGGGCGGCCACCAGCCAGCGCGCCGTGCCGGTGTCGGCATCCTGGTGGAAGGTGTAGGTGAGCGGCTGCGGCGAGCGCCGCGTAAAGCGCGGCTGCGCCAGCGCCGCCGCCACCGCCAGCACCGTGAGCACGAGCGCCAGCAACCAGAGCCGGCGGCCGAACCCGCGGCTGGCGGCGACCAGCGGCGCCAGGGTGGCGTACAGGAGGGCGAGCAGCGACGCGATGATGGCGAGGGCCGGCACACCGAGGCCCTCGTAGACCGGTGGCAGCACGCCCCAAAAGAGCACCGCCGCGACCACCCCCGGCACGATGGCCGCCGCCGCCAGGGAGCGTCCCGGCACGCCGCCGCGCCAGACGCGCGCCAGCACCCCGCAGATCCCCGCCGCGAGCGCCGGCAGGACGAAGATGTAGGCGACCGCCGGTGCCAGCGCCGCCAGCGCCACGCCGACCGCCGCCCAGACGAGCCAGATCCCGGCCCACAGCCCCAGCGGCGCGGAGCGCCGCCCTGGCCCCGTCCCCAGCATCACGGCGACCGCCGCCGCCAGCGTGAGGGGGAGGAGCCAGAAGGCGGCCAGCGCCGGCAGCGGCCGCGGCAGCCAGGAGACCGCCAGCGGGCCGGCCGCCTGCAGCGCCAGCGACAGGACGAACGCCAGCAGCGCCGTCGCCAGCAACGTCGCCGGCGCCGCCAGCAGCCCGAGCACCAGGTCGCCGCCGCCGAGCGAGCGGCGGCCCAGGGCCAGCGCCGCCGCCGCGAGCAGCAGGAGCAGCGCCGCGACCGCCATCGGCAGCGTCCAGCCGACCGGCCCGCG
>Ga0307479_10005752_pt1 | contig 11342 bp, 9 predicted proteins | sample atmos_gasesECM4C_FD_203743 | JGI IMG/M metagenome (GOLD analysis project Ga0307479, IMG submission 203743) | Hardwood forest soil microbial communities from Morgan-Monroe State Forest, Indiana, United States - atmos_gasesECM4C_515 | ecosystem: Environmental > Terrestrial > Soil > Temperate... | reverse complement strand
CGCCACTTCCGGCGCCTCCAGCGAAATCCCCGTGAACTGCGGCACGGAATACAGCAACACCGGAATCGGCGAAGCGTCCGCCACTCGCCGGTAGTGCGCAATGAAAACTTCCGGGTTATACACCGGCTTGTAGTAATACGGTGTCTTGACCAGCGCCGCGTCATAGCCAAGTTCCGCCGCGCGCTTGCTTCGCGAAATCGTTTCCGCGGTGGACTCGACGCCCGTCCCCGCCAGCAATTTCTTTTGCGGACTCGCGGCCTCTTTCGCGGCCACCAGCACGCTGTCCCACTCCGCGCGCGATAGCAGCACCGATTCCCCGGTCGAACCCTGCACGGCGTAACCAGCCAAACCCGTGGCGTTGTAGAGCTGAATATTTTTTTTCAAATCGCTGATCGCGACCGAATCGTCGGCCGAGAACGGCGTGGTCAGCGCCGCAAACACTCCGCTAAAATCCATGTTCAGTCTCCTGCGCCGGATCAGCCTTCCGAAGCCGCGACCTTGCGCTGATGCAAATCCTGCAGCGCGGCCACTTCCGTCTTTTGCTCGACCAGCGCGCGAATACCTCGGGCCGCCGCATGTGCCGCCGCCAGCGTGGTTATGCACGGAATATTGTAGCGAATCGCCGCGCGCCGAATCGACTTTTCGTCATAAAACGATTCGCGGCCGAGCGGCGTGTTGATAATCAGATCGATCTTCGCGGTTTTCACGAGGTCCACAATGTTGGGCCGGCCTTCATTCACTTTGAATACCGATTCTGCCTGCACGCCCGCGGCCTCCAGCGCCGCGCAAGTTCCCCGCGTAGCGAGCAGCCGGAAGCCCAGGTCCTGCAAGTCTTTGCCAAGCGAGCCAACGTGCCGCTTGTCGCGGTCGTTGACGCTGAGAAAAACCGTGCCTTTGCGCGGCAATCTCTGACCGGCGGCAAGCTGGGCCTTCGCGAATGCCTGTCCGTACGAACTGGAAATGCCCATTACTTCGCCGGTAGAGCGCATCTCCGGCCCGAGAATGGTATCCACGCCGCGGAATTTGTTGAACGGAAAGACCGGCGACTTCACCGAATAGAATTCGTGGACGGCAATCTCCGAAACGCCGCCGTGCCGTACCAGCGGCAGATTCATGCCCGCCAATTTCTTGCCGGCCATCAAACGCGCCGCCACTTTGGCCAGCGGCACACCAGTCGCTTTGCTGACAAACGGGACGGTGCGGGACGCGCGCGGATTTACTTCCAGCACGTACACCGTGTCGCGCTGAATCGCATACTGCACATTCATCAGCCCGACCACTTTCAGCGCCAGCGCCAGCCGCTTGGTGTATTCGCGAATCGATTCCAGCATCGCCGGCGTCAAGCTCACCGGCGGCAGCACGCACGAGGAATCGCCGGAATGCACGCCGGCTTCTTCGATGTGCTCCATGATTCCGCCGATAACCACGTCAGTGCCATCCGCGAGCGCGTCAACATCGACTTCGGTGGCCTCTTCCAAAAACTGATCGATCAGCACCGGGCGCGCCGGGCCCATCATCGCCGCCTGCGCCACATATTCCTGCACGGTGTTCACGTCGTAGGCGATCACCATTGCACGCCCGCCTAACACGTAGCTGGGGCGCACCAAAACCGGAAGACCGATTTCGCCGGCGACTCGCGCTGCCTCTTCCGGGATCAGCGCGGTGGCGTTGCGCGGCTGCGGGATTTTTAATTCGTCGAGCAGGCGCCCGAAACGCCGGCGGTCTTCGGCGAGATCAATCGACTCTGGCGTCGTGCCGATAATCGGCACGCCATTGCGCTTTAACTCCAGAGCGAGATTCAGCGGCGTTTGCCCACCGAATTGAACGATCACTCCTTGCGGCTTCTCGCGTTCGACGATGGCGAGAACGTCTTCGAGCGTGAGCGGCTCAAAATATAACCGATCGGAAGTGTCGTAGTCGGTGGACACCGTCTCCGGATTGCAATTCACCATGATCGTTTCGTAGCCGTCCTCATGGAGGGCGAAGGAAGCGTGGCAGCAGCAGTAATCGAATTCAATTCCCTGCCCGATACGGTTGGGCCCGCTGCCAAGAATCATGATTTTGGGACGCGCTTGCGCGTCGGACTCGTCCTCATCCTCATAAGTGGAGTACATATAGGGAGTGAAGGATTCAAACTCAGCGGCGCACGTGTCGACGCGCTTGAATACCGGCGCAACGCCGTAGCGCGCGCGCTGCAGACGCACTGCCGCGGGAGTCGTTTTCCAGATTTGGGCTAAGTATTCATCGCTGGTTCCGTGCCGCTTTACCTCGCGGAGCAATTCCTTCGATGCAGTTTCGACGGTCACATGCGCTGCGCGGCGGTTCATGGCGTTTAATTCTTCGAGTTGGTGAATGAACCAGGGATCGATTTTGGTCAGCTCGCAAATTTCTTCCGCATGCAAGCCGCGTTCGACGGCGGTGAGCAGCCAATGGATTCGGTCCGGCCGCGGCGTCGACAATTTTTCGCGCAGCATTGAATCGGGTGTCTCCGCAGGTGCGCGCCAGGGAGTATGCGGCTCAAGCGAGCGAATTCCCTTCTGCAGCGCCTCTTTGAACGTGCGGCCGATAGCCATTACTTCGCCGACGGATTTCATCTGCGTGCCCAGGGTGGTATCGGCTCCGGGGAATTTCTCAAACTGCCATTTCGGGATTTTCACAACCACGTAGTCGATCGTAGGCTCGAAGCACGCTGGTGTTTTCTTGGTAATGTCGTTGGGAATTTCGTCCAGCGCCATTCCGACCGCCAGGCGCGCGGCAATTTTGGCAATCGGGAACCCCGTCGCCTTGCTGGCCAGCGCGGAACTGCGAGAAACGCGCGGGTTCATCTCGATGACCACCATGCGGCCATTTTCGGGATTGATGGCGAACTGCACATTTGATCCGCCGGTTTCGACGCCGACCTCGCGAATAATCGCGGCCGCAGCATCGCGCATGCGCTGAAATTCCTTGTCGGTCAGCGTTTGCGCGGGCGCTACGGTGATGGAATCGCCAGTGTGGACGCCCATAGGATCGAAATTTTCAATCGTGCAAATGACCACGAAGTTGTCGCGAAAATCGCGCATCACTTCGAGTTCGTATTCTTTCCAGCCCAGCACCGATTCTTCGACCAGCGCCTCATGCACGGGACTCATGTCCAGCGCGTGGGAGATAGCCTCTCCAAATTCTTCCCGGTTGTAGGCAATCGACCCACCTGTTCCGCCCAGCGTGAACGAAGGCCGAATCACCAGTGGAAATCCGAGCTGATCGCAAAGCCGCAGTGCATCTTGCGCATTGTTCACCAGAGCGGACGCGGGCACTTCCAGCCCGATCTTGCGGCAAGCGTCCTTGAACCAGAGCCGGTCTTCTGCAACTTTAATGGCGCGCAGGGACGCACCAATCATTTCCACTTTGTACTTCTCGAGAATCCCGCCTTCGCTCAATTCCACAGCAAGGTTCAGTGCTGTCTGCCCGCCAACCGTAGGCAACAACGCATCCGGTTTTTCCTTGGCAATGATTTCCTCGAGATATTCCTTGGTTAGTGGCTCGACATAGGTGCGGTTGGCCAGCTCCGGATCGGTCATGATCGTCGCCGGGTTCGAATTCACCAGGATGACTTTGTAGCCCTCCGCGCGCAGCGCCTTGCAAGCCTGCGCCCCCGAATAATCAAACTCGCACGCCTGCCCGATGACGATCGGCCCCGAGCCGATAATCAGAATCTTCTTGATGTCTTTTCGTTTTGGCATTGATTCCGTCAGCCACCCACTCGATTCTAATACCTATGTACTAGGCGCCAATTGCAACGAAACGCGCAACCCGTTCACATTCGCGGGGTCAACGTCTTGGGTAATTTCAAAAGCCACGATGTAGATGCTGAAGCCTGGAATGCTAAATACTGCCGTATAGGAGCCCTCTGGCAAAGTCACTGAAAAATGGCCGTCTGCATCAGACTTTGCCCGCCCCGCCCGCATCGCTCCTCTCGATCCTTTCTTGAATACGTCGATTTTAACTTGTGCGATTGCGGCGCCAGAGGGGTCCACGGCCACTCCCTCGAATTGCCGGAATTTCGCGAGGTCCGCCATCTCCGCAGCGGCTATTTTGTCCTCCAGAGTGGGGGGCATAGGCGGCCTTACGGCAAGGCTTAAGGTAAACGAACTGGCATTTTTTCCTTTGCCTTTGGAAACGGCCAATATCAAGTTCGCACCAAGCCCACCCGCAGCGTCCGCGGCGATGCGATAGCGACCCTTAGGCGAGAGCGACATCTTGGCGACGCCCTGAGCGTTCGTGGAAAGCGAGAAACGCCGCTGCTCGTCCTCTGAAAAAACAACGATCTTCACGCCGGAAACGGGGCGACCGTTGTACACCGTCAAGATGCGAACGTGTTGAAACGAGGGCTCAACCTTTAACACTTCGACGACCGAGCAAGCGCCCGGCAACGCGCTTACAACGAGAAGAATCAGTAACCCAATCGCGGAGCCCTTCATTTGCGGGAACTCCCTGGTTTCTGAAATTCCTGCATCATGTCGGTGAATTGGGTGAAGAGATAGTGGGAGTCGTGGGGGCCGGGGCTGGCTTCTGGGTGATATTGCACGCTGAATAGCGGGTGGGATTTGTGGCGCATGCCTTCGTTGGTTTGGTCGTTGAGGTTTATGTGCGTGATTTCTACTTCTTTGGAGGGGAGCGAGTCGGGGTCGACGCAGAAGCCGTGATTTTGCGCGGTGATTTCGACTTGCTGGGTCAGCAGATTTTTTACGGGATGATTCGAACCGTGGTGGCCGAATTTCAGTTTGAAGGTTTTTCCGCCTAGAGCGAGGCCGCAGAGTTGGTGGCCGAGGCAGATGCCGAACACAGGGATGCGACCGATTAGTTTACGGATATTTTCCACCGCGTAATCGACTGGTTCGGGATCGCCCGGTCCGTTGGAGAGGAAAACGCCGTCGGCGCCCATGCCGAGGACTTCCTCGGCGGTGGTTTGCGCGGGGACCACACCAACTTCGCAGTGATGATCCACGAGCAGGCGCAGAATATTTTGCTTGATGCCGAAATCGTAGGCGACCACGCGAAAACTGCGGGCCTCCCCACCGTTTCCCGCCTCGCCCATTTGTTCGGCCCACGGTGATGTGGCGAGATCAATCGAGCCGGTGTTCCACATGTATGTTTTCGTACAGCTCACGCGGCTGGCCAATTCCTGGCCGGCCATGATGGGAATCTGTTTCGCTTCGTGAATCAGTTGATCGGCCGGCGTGCCGTCGGTTGAAACCACGCCGCGCAGTGCGCCGACCTTGCGAATGTGGCGCACCAGTGCGCGCGTGTCGATGTCCCAGATGACCGGAATCTTATGGCGATTGAGATAAAGCTGGGCGGTTTCCGCGGAACGCCAACTGGAACTGATCTGCGAGAATTCACGGACAATTAACGATTCGATGTAGGGCTTTTTGGCCTCTTCGTCATCGAGGTTGGCGCCTACATTTCCGATGTGCGGATAGGTGAGGCAGACAATCTGCCCGGCGTAACTAGGGTCGGTGAAAACTTCCTGATATCCGGTGAGGCTGGTGTTGAAAACGACTTCGCCGCCGCGGCGCGTGATCGCGCCGGCTGCGCGGCCGTTAAATACGCGCCCGTCTTCCAGGGCGAGAATCGCAGGTCGGTGCGGAACTTCCGTCAGTGTGTCCTCCCGAACGCATCGGCAGACATTGTACGCTCATTTCGTTTTCGCTTCCGTGGTCGAGGTCATCGAAAGCGACCCGAAATGATCGACCGGCCAATAAGCAAACACTGCACGGCCATAGATGAACCGGCTGGGCACCGCGCCGAACACGCGCGAATCGTTGGAGCTGATGCGGTGATCGCCCATTACAAAATAACTATCGCGCGGCACGCGCTGCGGACCGAAGTCACTCAAGTCCTCATATTGCGGCGGAACATACGGCTCGGCCAGCGGCGCGCCATCAACATACACGATTCCCTGGCGAATCTCGACCACTTCGCCGGGCAGCCCGACAACGCGTTTGATAAAAGATTTCGTGCGATCCAGCGGGTACCAGAAAACGACCACGTCGCCGCGCTCGATGGGCTCGAAGCGATAGACAAATTTGTTGATGAAGATGCGTTCCTGGTCGGAGAGGAGAGGGGCCATGCTGGTGCCCTCGACCTTCACGGGCTGATAAAGGAAGACGATGATGACCAGCGCCAAACCGATGGCGATGAGCAGGTCGCGAGTCCAAACACGAATTTCGTTGCGTAGGGAATGCGTGGTGGGCGACCCCGAGGGAGGAGTCTTGATAGCGGGCAAAACCGGCTCTGGGGATTCCGGAATCGCTGACGTCGGAGGTAGTTTCTCTTCCGGGCTATCCATTTTTGGCTGCCATGTATTTATAGCACGGGGATTACGCGCCGCGCTAGATTTGGTTTCCGGCGGTGGTGCCCTCGACGGCACCGTCGGACGTTTGGCGTCGTTCATTGGATTCTCGGGAGGGGTGTGGCGTTGCCCTAAATTGCTGCGAAGCGCAAGGAAAGACCGACCCGGAAACCGGTGCGCTGGATTGCGCCAGCCTGCGGCAGCCAGGCTAAAATCGCTGCCCCTTCAACTTACGCGCCTAGGGCGTAATTCAACGAGGCGAGGGCGGCGGCTACGGCGGTTTCTGTGCGCAGGATTAGTTTGCCGAGGGAGGCTTCGCGGAAGCCGGAAGCCTGCGCGGCGGCAAATTCGGCGTCGGTCCAGCCGCCTTCGGGGCCGATGGCCAGGACAGCTTGGGGGCGTGCTGATTCTGCGGAGAGAACTTGCCGCAGAGCGGGGGCGTCGGGTCGCTCGGAAAGCGTAATTTTTCGGCTGGCATCGGGGCATGCGCTGAAGGCTTGCGCAGGTTGCGAGAGACTTTGCAGCGCGGGGATGCGGATGCGGCGGGATTGTTGCGAGGCTTCGGCAAGAATTTTCTTCCAACGTTCGGCGCGCTTCCCTGCGGCGGCGAGCAAGGCTTTTTCGCTGCGTGAGGCTGCGAGTGGCACGATGGCGCTTACCCCGAGTTCCGTGGCTTTTTCGATGGCCCACTCGAAGGCGTCGAATTTTACGACCGCGAGGAGCAGGGTGATGTGTATCGCGGGTTCGTGAGCGGGAATATCATCGAGTAGAGCGAAATCGATGCGGTCGCGAGCGACCTTTTCGATGCGGCCGAGGCGAACTTGTTGGCCATCGCTTAGTTCGTAGAGTTGGCCTGGCTGCGCGCGCAGGACGCGGCCGAGATGGTGGGCGGCGTCGCCTTCCATCGATGCAGTATTACCATTGAATCGCTCAACGAAAAATCGCCTGCGCACGCGAAAGATTTTATCTCAACAGGTGACCGAAAGCGCCAGACCTCAGAGCAGGAGGACGAGGATTTGTAGATGCGTTTGACGAAGGGGTCGTACTTAAAGGGTGCAGGGCTACTCGACGGTCTTGAATGCAGCAGCAACACCATGCCAGACATACATATCTTCGGCCACGTCCGTAAGCGGAACGTCATAAACAACAATAATCGTGTCGTTGGCTTCGAAGCTGATCTTTTTACCGCCCAGCCCTCGCTCGTTGTAAGAGACACAGTGACCCAACCCGCACCAATTTCCTCCGTTTACGTCGAGCGTGTGTTTAATATGCGCCCCTGGCGCGATCGTATCGAAAGTCGGAATATTAGCTGTGAAAATCTGATTCGGATTTTGAAAAAAGACTTCGATCTGGCCGTGCCTAATCCGCAGAAGACGCCAACGGGCCGCGCCCCAGCTATTAGACTCCTGCCAAAGCTTGAGCGGCTCCATAGAGGGATTATTAATTTCGAGAGCAATGCTACCCGTGGGCGACACTTTTACTATTTTTATCGTAGGCTCGACTGTCGCTGGCTTACACTCCACCACCCCTTGTCCGAAATGGAGGGTAACAATAACAACGAACAGTCGGGCGTAGAAGACCCTTTTCATTATCCTTACCTCAAAAAAATCTCAATAAAGCTGAGCAGCGGATTAGGCGATTAGCCGAAGATGTCTTTTACTTTGTCGAAGAGGGTTGAGCCGCGCTCGGCTGGCTTGTTTTCTACTTTTAGGGTGGTACCTAGCTGCTCGATTAGCTTGCGCTGCTCGCGGGTTAGCTTGGTGGGCGTCAGGACTCGCACGTGGTAGTACAAATCGCCTTTGCCGCCGCCGTGCGGGTCGGCTAAGCCTTTGCCACGGACGCGAAAGACGGCGCCACTTTGCGTGCCCTCGGGAATTTTCAGTTTTTCCTCGCTACCCAGGCCAGGCACCTGCAGCTCGACGCCGAGGGTAGCCTGCGTGATGCTGACGGGAATGGTGCAGAACAGATCAGCGCCGCGGCGCTCGAAGAAGGGATGCTCTTTGACCTCGAGCACGACGTAGAGATCACCGGTGGGTCCGCCATTGGGGCCGGGTTCGCCTTCGCCTTGCACACGCATGCGAGTGCCGGTGTCCACGCCGGGAGGAATGCGCAGCTCGATGGTTCGCTCTTTCTCGACGCGGCCCTGGCCGCGGCATTCGGTGCAGCGCTCTTTGACAATTTGGCCTGCGCCCTGGCAGGCGGGGCAAGTGCGCGTAATGGTGAAAAATCCCTGTTGGTAAGCAAGCTGACCGCGGCCGCCGCAGGTCTGGCACGCGACCACTCCGGTGCCGGCCTTTGCGCCGGTGCCGTTGCAGGCGGCGCAGAATTCCTGGCGCGGAATTTTGATCTTGGTGTTTACGCCGGTCGCGGCTTCTTCAAAATTCAAGGTCATGTCGTAGCGCAGATCGGAACCGCGACGCGCGCGCCGGCCGCGGCCACCGCCGCGTCCACCCGAGAAAAGATCCTCGAAGCCAAAGAAGTCGCCAAAAATATCGTGGAAGTCCTGAAAAATCGTGCCGCTGAAATCGACTCCGCCACCAGCGCCGGAAAGGCCGGCATGGCCGTAGGTGTCATAGACCTGGCGCTTTTCGGTATCGCTAAGGACGCTGTAAGCTTCCGTGCTCTCGCGGAACTTCACTTCCGCTTCGGCTTTGTCTTCCGGATGGCGGTCGGGATGCCACTTGAGAGCGCACTTGCGGTAAGCCGCCTTGATTTCCTCGACGGTGGCGGTACGCACGACGCCGAGCACTTCGTAATAATCGCGTTGTTGAGACTTTACCATTGCACCTTTACCTTGGATTAAACTCCGACAAACGTGGCCTTGCAGAGGTTGCGTTTGCCGGAAACTCTCACCACTAATTTACACAAACGTTTTTAGTTTACAGTTCTCTTTGATGCCGGCGTTGCGTGTACCGCTACACGCACCATGGCCGGGCGCAACACGCGGCCGTGAAAAACGTAGCCGGGCTGAAAGACCTGCAGGATCTCGCCGTCTTCCGCGTCATTGGTTTCGGTGCGGTCCACCGCTTGATGGGAGTGCGGATCGAAATGCTGACCAAGCGGCTCGACGCGCTCGACCCCGAGCTTGGCGAGGTTATCCAAAAGCTGCTTGTAGATCAGCTCGAAACCTTTGCGATAATTTTCGTAAGCGGCTTCGCGGTGCGCGGCCAGCGCGTGCTCGAAACCGTCGACGATAGGAATTAAAGCTTCGACCACGCGAGCGGTGTGGCGCTTGGAATCTTCGGCACGTTCCTTTTCGATGCGCTTGCGGTAATTGTCGAAGTCGGCCTGACGGCGGAGCAGCGTTTGCCGCAGATCTTGCAAATCGGCGGCCAGCTTGGCGACTTCCGCGTCGGCCATCGCCGAGTCCGCGGCAACGCTCTTGGCTTCGGCAGTTTCGTCCAGGCCGCCGGAATCGTCGCGATCGATTTTCATTTCAAAGTCCTTATCCAACACGGTGTGCCCCTTTTCTGCCGGGAAGAAATCAAACTTTGCTGAGTGCTTCGCTAAAGAGCTGGGCAACGTACGCGACCGCGGTCATGGCGCGCTCGTAATGCATGCGCGTTGGACCGAGGACGCCCAGCGAGCCCTGCACGAGATCGTTTCTCATGTACGGCGCGCTGATGAGCGCGAGATTTTCGCCGCGCTCGGAAATTTCCTTCACGCCAATCTGCACATGCACGGGCTCGGGAGTCTCGATGCATGCGTTCAACACGGTGACGAGGCGATGCTTTTCCTCGATGGCTTCGAGCAGGTCGCGCAACTGGGCCTGGCTGGCGAAATCGATGGCGCCGACCATCTGCGCGGTGCCTTCGACGTGAACCTGGCGCGCGAGGTCGTCGCCGAAGACGGCCGGATCGCAAAGCGTCAGAGCGCTTTGTACGATGCCTTCGTAGCGTTCCCGTTCATTGGCCAGCTTTTGCAACAAATCCTCGCGAATGGTCTCTAGCGTCCAGCCGGAATAGTGGCGATTCAAAAAGTCCGCGGTGGCGTCGAGTTCGGCCTGCGAGAAGCGGCGGCTGGGACGCAGCACTTTGTCACGCGTGTTGCCGCCAGAGATAAGGACCACCACGACGCGACCGTCAGGCAGGAGCCACATGCGCGCGTGATCGAGCACGGTCTTGCCCATCGGCGGAGATACGATGATTCCCAGACCATTGGAGACTTCCGCTAAAACGTGGCCGGCGCGTTCGGTGATTTCGGCGGCGTTGGTCGGCGAGCCCATTTCTCGGCGTATCCAGTCCTTGTCGACCGCGCTGATGGTGGCTTGGGAAGCGATCTCCTGGGCGAAAAACCGGTACGCGGCGGCAGTGGGCACGCGGCCGGCAGAGGTGTGCGGCTGATAGAGAAAGCCGCCCTCTTCCAACTCCGCCATTACGTTACGGATCGTGGCGGTGCTGAGCGTCTCCTCAAAGCGGGCGGAAATGGCCCGCGACGAAACGGGCTCGCCGCTTTCGATGTACGTGCGCACGATGTCGGCCAGAATCTGGCGATTACGGCGTTCTTGAAGCGCAGCAGTCCTCATACGGGCGGGCTACTCCCATGTCCTAGCTTACATTGTAGGAACGCTGTCAAGCAGCGTCAATCCGCCAACGGGGATTGTTCCGAAAGATTGGCAGCGGTCCCCGAGCGGATGGAAAGCTTATTCGGCGTTGTCGATTTGGGCGCGCTGGAGCTTGTCGGAATAGTCGATGTATAGCGTCTTCCACTCGGTGTAGAAGTCGATGGCAGCGATGGCGGCTTCGCGGTGGCCGTTGCCGGTTTTCTTGGTGCCGCCGAAGGGTAGATGCGTTTCGGCGCCGATGGTTGGCGCGTTGACGTAGACGATGCCGGTGAACAAATCTCTGATGGCATGGAAGGCGCGATTCACGTTGCGTGTGTAGATCGACGCCGACAGGCCGTAGGAGACGCCGTTGGCTACCTCCACGGCTTCTTCCAGGCTGGCGATCGGGATTACCGAAACGACCGGGCCGAAGATCTCTTCCTGGGCAATGCGCATCTTTGGATT
>Ga0307479_10005751_pt1 | contig 11342 bp, 11 predicted proteins | sample atmos_gasesECM4C_FD_203743 | JGI IMG/M metagenome (GOLD analysis project Ga0307479, IMG submission 203743) | Hardwood forest soil microbial communities from Morgan-Monroe State Forest, Indiana, United States - atmos_gasesECM4C_515 | ecosystem: Environmental > Terrestrial > Soil > Temperate... | reverse complement strand
TGCTCGTATGAATAGGCCAGCTTGATCAGTGTTCCTTCGTCGTACGGTCTTCCCATGAACGTGATGCCAGCGGGCAGGTTGTCGCTTGTAAATCCGGCCGGGACTGCGATCACGGGAACGAACACCAGAAAAGTGTTTAAATAGGGGGCACCCTTCGTATTCACGTAAGGCGGGTTCATGGCGTCTTTGGATCAGTGTTGGCTGATGCTCGATCGATTTGTAGACAATGGTGTCTAGCTTATTATCCGCCATGACTTTCAGAAAGTTGATCATCAGTTCATCGCGGGCGATCAGGTACTGGTAGTGTCTTGACACGTCGGAGGACGCCCGCATTCGTTCCTGAGCGTATCGCACGACTTTGGCAAAATCGGGCGAGCGCATCATTTCCTGACGGGACTTGAATGGGGATTCGCCACTCCTTCCAAAAAACACCTTGAAAGCCTCATCGACTTCAGTCGGACCTCGGTCGCAAAGTTTGCGGCGAGACCCGCTCCCGGTCCGCCCGATGACCCGCCTGCCGTTCGGTCAAGCGCATACGGATTTCGCGTAAAGCCAAACAGCGACCCAAACGTGTCGCCTCCACCGAGCTCACCTAGCGTGGCTTTGGCCAGTATGATCGCTCCGGCTGTCCTGAGTTTCTCCGTAGCAAAAGCGTCTCGGTCCGGGTAGTAATCCCTAAAAAGGATCGAGCCGAGTGTAGTGGGCATTCCCTTGGCGTCCATTTGATCCTTGAGGATCACCGGAATGCCGTGAAGTGGACCGACAAAGCCGGAAGCCTTGAACGCAGCATCCAGCCGGTTGGAGTCTTCGAGAGCCTTGGGATTGATCGTAATGATCGCGTTAAGGCCGGGGCCTTTCTTGTCATAAGCCGAGATGCGATCAAGATAAAGTTGCACGAGTTGGTGCGAGGTAAGTCGTCCCGATCTATAGGCGCTATGAATGTCCTCTATCGTCGCCTCTAGGAGGTGGAAGGGTTTGGTTTGGCTCTCGCTTTTAATGGGGACGAAAAAGATCAGCGTCAGCAAGATAGAAGCAAACGCAAATGTTGATTTGAGAGGCTTTGATGTAGTTCGCGAAGTGCTTTTCCGGTACATTGCTGCGCCTTCTCACCTAAGGTTCAACATGCCTAGGTCAGTTGCGGGACTAACGTTCGCCACGCGGAAGCTCTTTTATTCCCAACCTCTCGTGACCCCATTAGGAGCGCTCGCCACGCTGTGTATCACCTGCTGCCACCGTCCATTCAGCTTAACCCACGTATCCCCAAATACGCGATCAGCGGTATCGACTTTGCCGTTGTAATGCAGAGCCGAAGTGCTGTGTCCAGTCACGACAACCACGTTGTCTCCAAAGGCAAGCAGTCGAATATGGTCGTGCTTGAGGTGATCCATATGCATTTGCCCTGATTTTGTATCAGCCAGAACCTGGGCCTTGCTAAGTCTTTCGCCGATTCCAAACCGCTCGCTGACCTGGATGAAATGGTCCGCCATGAGGCGGCCCCGGGCGGCGACATCGTTGATAGGAGAAGCGTCGGCACTCATCTGAAGTACCTTAGATTGATAAAAGTCATCTAGGACCTTCCGTGCCTGTTGTGTTTCAACTTCTCCGACCGTGTCCTCAGAGCCGGGCAGTGGATACTTTACGATCTCCAATTTGTTCTCGGTGGTAACTTGGCCCATGAGAAAGCCAGCAAACCCCGCAAACGCAATTGCTATCAGTAATAGACTTTTTCTCATTGAAAGGTCCTCACGCTTCAGGTTGCAGCAGGTATAACACAAAACTGGTCCTGCGCAGAGGAGACGCGCGGACTAACCACCGTTTGCCTCCGCTTTCGCTTCCGGCGTACTCCCACATTGGCGCGAAGCCTTTGCAGCGCAAACACCATGGTGGGCGATAGCAGCGGGCGAAGTGGCCTATGCGTTACGTTGCGGTTAAGCATCGCGCTTTTGATAGCTCTCGCTGGTCTGCCGGTTCATGTGCTGCAGAAGCGGGCAAGGTTTAGCCAGCGGTTCGCTTCTGCTAAAGACGTGCGTTAGCTTGCTGGGGTGCATTCACCGTCGATTGATTCTCGTATAGAATCCGCCGCATGGAGCAGCGTAGGTCAATCCACTGGGGCCGCGTCGTACTTGCCGCTTTCCTGATGGAACTCGTCCTCGTCGCTATCGCAGTCCTGCTAAACCTGATCGGCAGAGGGCGAGTGAACCTTTACGTGATCCCGCCAATGACGGTCATCGCAACATTCGCTATTACCTTTTGGCTTGGACTGAAGATTAAGTCGAAGTTTGTCCTGCATGGTGCTCTCATCGGGGTCGTCGGCACCCTCATGTACGTCGCCCTGACACGCGGGCAACCGGAGCCGTGGCAATCCTCGTCGCGAAGGCGTTGAAGGTTATTGGCGGAGCCGCTGCAGGAGTGGTGTTGGCGCGGCGTCAATCTGCAACAAGGTTGGTGAGCGAGACCCAATCATGAGTTGGCTTTCACCGCTTACGCGTGGCTCTAACATCACTTGGAACCTCTATCGCACGATCATCATGAAGATCTTGTCGAGGCGGAGACCGACGGTGAGTTGTGGAATCTTTGGTACGCGTCGGTCCCAGCGCCAGATGGCGTTCAGGCAGAATCTTGGATTTCGCATCAGAAAACGAAGTCCGCGATATACCATGAGGCGTGCAACTTCCCGTGAACCCGCCGGTATCGCCGATGCTTGCCAAGAGAGTGGGTGAATTACCAAAAGGTGGCGATTGGATTTTCGAACCGAAATGGGATGGGTTTCGCGCGCTTGTGTTTCGCGATGGGGATGAGATCCTGATCCAGAGTCGCGACGAAAAGCCGCTCAACCGCTACTTTCCCGAGCTGCTTGAGCCGTTGCGCTCAGCGTTGCCTCCGCGCTGCGTCCTCGACGGAGAGATTGTCATTGTTAAGGATGACGGACTCGATTTCGACGCGTTGCAGCTGCGCCTCCATCCCGCCGCGTCGCGCGTGAACCTGCTCTCCCAGCAAACTCCATCGTCGTTTGTGTTCTTCGACCTGCTGTCCAGGGGAGACCGCGATCTGCGAGGCGAGCCATTCGAGACCCGTCGCCACGAGTTGGAATCGCTGATTGCATCGGCGGAGCCACCTATCCATCTAACGCCGGCAACCTCCGATCACAGTGTTGCCTCCGACTGGTTTGGTCGTTTTGAGGGCGCAGGCTTTGACGGTGTCATGGCCAAGTCCGCCTCAGGAACCTACGAACCAAACAAACGCGTGATGCTCAAGGTAAAACACGAGCGCGACTGCGATTGTGTCGTGGCAGGATTTCGCTGGTACAAAAAAGGCGATCGGACCCTCCTAGGCTCATTACTCCTGGGCCTCTTTGACGATGCCGGTGCTTTGCAGCACGTTGGGGTTTGTTCGAGCTTCAGCATTGAGAAGCGCAGGGAATTCGTGAAATTCCTTAACTCCTACCGCAGTGGCGCGCTCGCCGCTCACCCGTGGAAACACTGGGCGGAACACGGAGGCGAGTCCGGTGAAACCGAAGTTGCCCATCGCATGCCGGGCGGCCAGAGCCGCTGGAGTCAAGGCAAGGACCTATCGTGGGAACCGCTGCGACCCGAACTGGTGGTGGAAGTCGCTTACGATCACATGCAGGGTAGCCGGTTCCGCCATATCGCGCAGTTCCGCAGATGGCGAACTGACAAAAAGCCGAGCGACTGCACCTATGCCCAGCTCGAAGTCGTTCCCCCGCAAGAGCTGACCGCGATTTTCCCGCACGGGCGCTAAGGCTGGCGCCCGCTACTGATCTGCTCTTTTCCTGCGCGATTCACGCCATTCACGCGTCGGATCATCATCGGGGTCGGGAATTTCTTGCGGCGGGTGAAGCGCCTCCGGCACGTGACGCAGGTTGACTCGGATTCGTGTCCACGTCGATGACCTGCCTCGCATAGAGTCGACCAGCACGTCGTCCACTGTAAGAAAATCGGCTATCTCAGCGTGTTTCCTCTTCCACCTTTCGAGACCCGCCAGCGCGGCTGCTTTATCTGGAGAGTTAGCAACAACGATGAGCGGCATCTTGACCCGCGGCTTCTTTACCGCTGATTTAGCGCGGGATGGAGCTACTCGAGGCGCTTCCCCTTCCATCTTGCGAAAGTGCGGGGGCCAAGGCGCGTCGCCCAGACCCGCAGCTTCGTCTTTCTCCGCGAGCTCGAGCAACTTTTCAAGCGAACCAGGCGCGGCATCCATATCCGCGTGCGGATTGCCGATTTTCGCGAAGCGCTCCGGAATCGTGAATATCGTGAAATCGGCTGGGTTACAGTCAGGGACTTCGTGCCAATGAAGCGGAGCTGAAACACGGGCGTCAGGAAGCGGACGTACCGAATACGCAGAGCAAGTCGTCCGATCCTTCGCATTCTGGTTGTAGTCGAGGAACACGCCATGTCGCTCCTCTTTCCACCATTTCGAACTGGCCAGAGCGGGCACACGGCGCTCGACTGCGCGCGACAACGCGATAGCAGCTCGGCGTACTTCAGCGAACGTCCAGCGGGTTTCGAGACGCACATTTACGTGCATGCCGCGTGAGCCGCTGGTCTTAGGCCAGCCGCGAAGTCCTACCTCTTCGAGGAACCCCTTCGCTTCGAGAGCAACCTGGCGCACATCGGCCCAACCAACGCCGGGGCCCGGATCGAGATCGATCCTCAACTCGTCGGGGTGCTCGAGATTGCCGGAGCGAAGCGGATGCGGATGTAGTTCTATGCAACCCAGATTAACGATCCAGGCGAGCCCTGCCACGTCATCGACCACAATCTCTTCGGCAGTTCGGCCCGAAGGGAATGACAGCGTAACAGTTCGCAGCCAAGGAGGCCGCTGAGCAGGGGCACGTTTCTGATAGAACGCTTCTGCCTCGGCGCCGTTCACGAAACGCTTGAGGACAATCGGACGATCCTGGATTCCAAGGAGTGCACCAGGCGCAACGGAGAGATAGTAGCGTACGAGATCGAGCTTAGAGATCCGTGCCTGTGAAAAATACAGCTTGTCGGGATTCGTTATACGGACTTCACGTCCCTCGATCGCGAGCACCTTGCTGGGCGCCTCATCTGCCACTCATTTAGGCTACCACCCTCATGCTGTACGGTGCGCGGATTGGCTAGTCCCGATTTCCGGCCGCCTGAGGTCCACTGGGAACTTAAGGACGGTTTCGTTTCCAACTTCCCGATAATCGACCACTCGGAAGGTACAGAACAGCCGTGCCAAGCTCCAGCGTCCACGCGACTGGCGAGAATCCGGATGGCATCGCGCTTCACGAATGGCGTGGTGGACCGGACCCGACCGCCCTTGCGGCGTTTTTGCAAACGAAGGTCGTCGCATCATCCGTGCTGCCGCCCCCCTTGTAGGCGGCCACATTGGAGTAAGGACAAAGCGTGTAACACAACTGCGGCGTTATTGCGTTTCGGCGATATAATCGCCCCGATATCAGGTGGACGCAATGCGGACCGCACGCATTATCGGCTTAGTTCCCCTTTCCCTTTTTCTTGCTCCCCTGAGTTATGCCCAACACGGCGGCGGGCACATGGGCGACTGGTTCTCTGGCCGAGGTACTTTTTCTTCCGGACATTCCTCAGCACGGGTTCGTACGGGCGTGGTTCGCCAAAAGTATGCTGGTCGCCCCTATTACCTGAAGGGCGTTGCTAACAGCTGCGTCTTAGGTCCTCACTCATGAACACCGGCTGGTCTGGAAAGCGGAGCGGTGAGGTTAGAAGGATTCTCTTTCTCATACTTATAGTTCCAGCCGCGTATGGGCAGACGCGCGTCCCGGAGCAACCCTCAAACCCTTCCGGACCGCCCGCCGCAACGGCGCGCGCAATCATTAATCAATATTGCGTACCCTGCCACAACCAGACGCTGAAAACAGCGGGCTTGATGCTTGACAAACTGGATTCCACCGAGGTTCACAAGGACGCCGAGGTTTGGGAAAAAGTGGTGCGCAAACTTCGGGCCGGGATGATGCCTCCCTCGGGTTTGCCGCGTCCCACACCGGCCATCTACGAGGCGCTGATCACATCGATCGAAAGCGAACTCGACCGCGACCCCGTAACCCGCCTACCTCCGCCGGGTCTGCACCGCCTCAATCGCACCGAATACGGGAATGCGATTCGCGATCTGCTAGCTCTGGAAATCGATCCAGCGAAGTTTCTACCGTCGGACGATTCGACGCGCGGGTTTGACAATATCTCGGGTGCCTTATCGTTGTCGCCGGCGCTGCTGGAAGGATTCACGTCGACTGCGGCGAAAATCAGCCGTTGGGCTATTGGCGATGTTACAGAACCGTCATTGTTCACCTACCGCGTGCCGTCGGACACCTCTCAGGACTACCATCTTGAAGGCCTGCCTTTCGGAACGCGCGGCGGATTGATTGTGCAGCATGAGTTCCCAGCTGACGGTGACTACGTCTTCAAGCTATTCCCCATCAACCAGGGCCTCATGGACAACAATCGCGCATTTGGAGAAATAACGGGGGAAAAACTGGAACTCTTGTTGGATGGCGAGAGGATACACCTCTACGATTGGGATAAGGATCTGGCGCGCGGCTCCGCGGTGCACGCCGGCACAGCCGACGTTCATTTTCATATCAGCGCAGGCGTGCACGGGGTAGGCGTCACTTTCCTTGCCACTCAGTTGGCGCCGGGTAGCGACCTGGATCAGCACTTTCTCCGGAGCACGATTGAGACAGGTGGTCTGCCTGGATTTAAGTTCTATCCTCATGTAGGCAAGCTTGAGATCCTCGGCCCCTTCAATCCCGCTGGCGCCACGGATTCGCCCAGCCGGCGGAAGATCTTCGTGTGCCATCCCGCCAGTACGACGGAAGAGACCGAGTGCGCGAAGGAGATCGTAAACACGCTGGCCCGCCGCGCCTTCCGCCGGCCAGCGACAGACCAAGATACAAAGTTGCTTATGGAGTTCTACCAGCAGGGTCGCAAGGAGGGGAGTTTGGATACCGGGATCGAAAGGGCGCTACAGCGCATCCTCGCCGACCCGGAATTTGTGTTCCGCAAGGAAGCCGAGCCTCCTGGCGTTCCCGTGGGCGGTACGTGGAGGATCAGTGACCTGGAGCTGGCGTCGCGTCTGTCTTTCTTTCTTTGGAGCAGCATCCCTGATGACGAGCTGATCACGCTGGCAAGCCAAAATAAGCTACATGATTCTTTAGTGCTCGATCAACAGGTGCGGCGGATGCTTGCTGATCCCCGTTCGGACCAACTGGTGGCCAACTTCGCCGGGCAGTGGCTGAACTTGCGCGCGTTGCAGTCCTGGGCTCCAACGGCGGCGTTATATCCGGATTTCGACGACAATCTGCGACTGGCGATGCGAAGGGAGACCGAACTGTTCATAGGCAGTATCGTGCATGAGGACCGCAGTGTAATCGATCTGCTCGACGCGAATTATACGTTCGTGAACGAGCGGTTGGCAAAACACTATGGAATGCCGAATATCTACGGGAGCAACTTCCGGCGAGTGGAGCTGTCGCCGCAATTTGATATGCGGCGAGGACTCCTCGGTCAAGCGAGCCTTCAGACCATATCGTCGCAACCCCAGAGGACCTCTCCTGTGGGGCGCGGCAAGACCATCCTGCAGGTTTTCCTCGGTGTAAGCCCTCCCGATCCGCCTCCCAACGTGCCGGCGTTAAAGGAGCAAGCCAGTGCGGTTCACGCTGGCGGCAAGCCGACCATGCGCCAGCAGATGGAGATGCACCGTAGGGTGGAGCCTTGCGCCAGTTGTCACAAGATCATGGACCCGATCGGCTTTTCGATGGAGAACTTTGACGCCATCGGTAAGTGGCGCATCACGGATGATGGAAGCCCTATCGATGCCTCCGGCGTACTCGTAGACGGCTCCAAACTGAACGGGGTAGAGGGACTGCGGGAAGCGCTTCTGCGCTACTCGCCCCAGTTTGTCCGCGTCATCGTCGAGAAGCTGCTGATTTACGGTTTGGGCCGCGGAACGGATTATTACGATATGCCTCTGATTCGCTCCATCGTGCAAGAGGCGGAACCGAGCAACTACCGCTTCTCTTCCCTAATCCTCGGCGTGGTAAAAAGCGACGCGTTCCAAATGAATCAAAAGCTTCCGGCTGTTTCCCAGACCCAGGCTGTCTTGAAATCTTCGGGCGATCCATAATATGGAGGGGAGGAGAAAATGTTTGTAACCAAGAAACACCTATCCCGTCGCACCGTCCTCCGCGGAGCCGGAGCCGCGTTGGCGCTGCCACTGCTGGACTCGATGGTGCCGGCGCAAACGCCGCTAGTCAGGACGGCGGCCAATCCAAAGACGCGCTTCACCGGTATCTTTGTTCCCCATGGTGCGGCGCCAGGATGGTGGGTGCCGGACGCGGGAGGTCCGGGCGAACCGAAGTCGCAGCCGGGCAGCAGGACTTTCAAGTATCCGATGATCTTGGAGCCGCTGGAACCGTTCCGGGATCGCACGGTGATTCTGAGCGGGTTGTGGTCGAAGTCGGCCGAGCCTCCTCCAGGACAGACTGGCGCCGACCATTGGGTCGCGGCGGCCTTTTTGTGCGCCAATAAACCGAAAAAAACCACCGGCGCCGATATCTTCGATGGCACAACCATCGATCAGATCATCGCCCAGAAGATCGGCCAGGAAACGCTGTTGCCCTCTCTTCAGCTGGCGCTCGAGGACCCCGGAGCCAACTCGAGCAATTGCGGAGAGGGTTATAGCTGTACTTACTCGAACACCATCTCGTGGGCCACGCCCACGCAGCCGCTGCCCATGGAGCTGGATCCGCAAGTGGCCTTCGAGCGCTTATTTGGCGCAGGCGGCACGGCGACGGAGCGAGCGGCTCGCAGAGAGCAAGATCGCAGCATCCTGGATTCGGTCAGCGAAAGCTTGGCTCGATTCAAAAAGGACCTTGGTCCAAGCGATCGCTCCCGGCTCGATGAGTACGAGACGGACATTCGGGAGCTGGAACGACGGCTGGAGATCGCCAAAAAGGCCGTTGGCGCCGTATCGGCCGAAGGAGTAGTCGTCCCGGCCGGCGTGCCGGAGTCGTTCGACGAGCATGTGAAGCTGCATTTTGATCTACAAACGCTTGCTTTCCAGGCCGACATTACACGGGTTTCCACACTTCTGTACGCTCGCGACTTAACTGCCCGGTCTTATCCGGAGAGTGGGGTCAACGGCGGCTTTCATGGGATGTCGCATCACGCCGAGAATCCCGATATTATCGCGCAATACGCGAAGATCAATAGGTACCACGTGAAGTGCCTGGCGTATTTCGTCGACAAGCTGAAAAGGACGCAAGACGGAGACGGCAGCTTGCTGGACCATTCACTGATTCTCTATGGCAGCAACATGGGCGACTCCAATCAACACTTGCATTACGATGTGCCTCACGTGCTGATTGGCGGAGCGTCTGGGCAACTCAAAGGGAATCGTCATGTGGCTTATCCGAGCAAGACCGTTACGACAGGGAATCTTCTGTTGAGCATTCTGGACCTGTACGGGGTTCACCAAGACGGCATCGGCGACAGCACCGGAGCGTTGCCGAATCTTGTGTAACGGCTGACGGAGGAAGATTAAAGAAGCATGTGTGTTCGCCTAGCAATCATGGCTTGTTGTGCAACGCTGTTGATTTATCCGTTGGCATCTGGAGCTGCAAATAGCCCCGTGGCTGACGCCGCCATGAGAGGCGATAAGGCCGCGGTGCGATCTCTGCTCGAGCAAAAGTCGGACGTAAACGCTCCCCAGGCCGACGGAGCCACCGCGATCCAGTGGGCTGCGTACAAAGACGACCTGGAGACGGCGGACCTGTTGATCACCGCGGGCGCAAATGTGAAGACGCCGAATCGCGAAGGTGCCACTCCCCTTTACTTGGCCTGCATCAACGGTAGCGCAACCATGATCGGCAGACTCTTGAAGGCAGGCGCCGATCCGAACGAGCGCGGGCCGCAGGGAGAAACTCCCCTTATGCTGGCTGCGCGAAACGGGAACGTGGACGGGATTCAGGTACTGCTGGATCAGAAAGCGGACGTCAACGCAAAGGATAAGCTCCGCGGAACCACAGCGCTGATGTGGGCGGCCGAGCAGGCGCATCCTGCCGCCGTTCAGCTACTGATCGAGCATGGAGCGGACGTTCTGGCTGCGTCGAACCCAGATACCAGGAATGCCAGGAATAATCTTGCCGACACGGTGACCAAGCGATTGAATTCCAGACTAGGCGTTCTAGGCCAAGCCCAAGCGCGCGCAACAACAAGAGTGCGCCGGGAGCTTCGCCCGTTCCGGCCGTCGCGGGTGCACAAAATCCGCCGGAGCCGCTTGGAGAGGATGCTGAGGCTTTCCTTGCTCCCTCGAAAAAAACAGATGGCGGTGGTTTAACTCCTCTGGTGTACGCAGCCCGCGAAGACTGCCTGGAGTGCGCCAAGATTCTGGTACAGGCCCGCGCCGACGTGAATCAGGGAACCCATTATGGGTGGACTCCCCTGCTCGTGGCGACGCAAAACCGGCACTACAAACTGGCGGCGTATTTGTTGGATAACGGCGCGAATCCGAACATCGCGAATAACGGCGGCTGGACGCCCCTGTATCTGGCGACTGATAACCGCAATATTGAAAGCGGGGACTATCCGGTACGCACGCCGGATATGGACCATTTAGACTACATCAAGTTGCTCTTGGCCAAGGGTGCGAAAGTGAACACCCGAATCTGCGGAATGGAGTCGACGCCGGCGAAATGCATTGGCGACAGCACCGAGACGCGAAATAATTTCACCATGCAATGGCTGTTCGAAGACGGCGCGACGCCCTTCCTGCGCGCAGCGCAATCCGGCGATGTCGCCTTGATGAAGCTATTGCTGGACCACGGTGCGAATCCAAAAATCTTTACGGCGCATAACGTAACGCCTTTAGCCGTATCTTCGGGCATCGGATGGGTGGAGGGTGTTACCTTCGAATGGTCGGAGGCCGAGAGCCTGGATGCTGTGAAGATGTGTCTAGCTCTGGGTATCGATCCGAACGTGGCCGATGACGAAGGACGCACCGCGTTGCACGGCGCGGCCCACAAAGGAAGGACCGAAGTGATTCAACTCCTAGTGGATCATGGCGCTAAGTTGGACGCGCACGACGGCGGGAGCCGGGACAGCATAAATGGTGCGTTGCTCGGAAAAACATGGATTCCACTTGATTGGGCGCGCGGCCTGGTTCGAGTCGGCGTGCAATCTGCCATCCCTCACCCTGAGGCCGAAAGGCTTCTCATCAAATTGATGACCGAGCGGGGTCTTGCCATCCCACCTCCGCCCGCTTCCTCCATTTGCCTAACCAAAGGTTTCAACGGCTGCCAGTAATCCTTCACCTCGACGACC
>Ga0307479_10005749_pt1 | contig 11343 bp, 10 predicted proteins | sample atmos_gasesECM4C_FD_203743 | JGI IMG/M metagenome (GOLD analysis project Ga0307479, IMG submission 203743) | Hardwood forest soil microbial communities from Morgan-Monroe State Forest, Indiana, United States - atmos_gasesECM4C_515 | ecosystem: Environmental > Terrestrial > Soil > Temperate... | reverse complement strand
TCTATCACATGAAGCCGCTCAAGGACCTGCAGGCCGTGACGCCGCTTTTCAGCTGGGATCGGTTCTACTCGACGACCGGGTCTCCGGCGTTCAAGGAGATCAACGTCGCCGAGCCGGATTTCTTCAAAGGCATGAACCAGGGGATCGCCGAGACGGATCTGCCGACGATCAAGGCGTACCTGCGCTGGCAACTGGTCGCTTCCCTCGGGGGACTGATTCTGCCCAAGGCGCTGGATGAAGAGAAATTCGATTTCGGCGGACGCAAGCTGGTTGGAATTCCCGAGCAGGAGCCCCGCTGGAAGCGTTGCGTTCGCAGCACCGACAACGCTCTTCCGGAGGCGCTCGGCAAGGCTTACGTCGACCAGCAGTTCCCGGTGGCGAGCAAAGACAAGGCCGTACAGATGATTCACGACATCGAGGCGGCGATGGACCACGACATCGACTCACTCGACTGGATGAGCGCCACCACCAAGGCCCGCGCCAAGGAGAAGCTACACATGATCGCCAACAAGGTCGGTTATCCCGATAAGTGGCGTGACTACTCGAAGCTCGAGATCGTGCGTGGCGATGCCTACGGAAACAATCTGCGGGCGGCGGAGTTCGAATCACACCGGCAACTGGCGAAGATTGGACAACCGCTCGACCGGCAGGAGTGGCTCACGTCCACACCGACGGTGAACGCGTTTTATAACCCCAGCATGAACGACATTAATTTTCCTGCGGGGGTGCTGCAGCCGGCGTTCTTCGATGGGACGCAGCCGAACGCGCTGAATTACGGGCATATCGGTCTGTTCATGGGGCACGAGATCACGCACGGCTTCGACGATCAGGGCCGGCAGTTCGACGGGCACGGCAACCTGGAAGACTGGTGGACGAAAGAAGACGGTGACAAGTTCAACCAGAAGGCGCAGTGCATCTCGGAGGAGTACGCCCAGTTCAGCGTGGGCGACACCAAGCTGAACGGCAAGTTGACGCTCGGGGAAAACACGGCGGACAACGGCGGGATGCGGCTTGCGTACCTGGCCTACCTGGCGCGGGCGGCGCAGGATGGCACGGACATGAACACGAAGTCCGCGGATGGCTACACGCCGATGCAGCAGTTCTTTCTGGGCTTCGCGCAGGACTGGTGCTCGGTTTGGCGTCCGGAGCTGGAGCGGCTGATCGCGACGACCGATCCGCACTCCCCCGACCGCTTCCGCGCGAATGGAGTGCTGGTGAACACGCCGGAGTTCGGGAAGGCGTTCGGCTGCAAGGTGGGGCAGCGGATGATGCCGGCGAAGACTTGCAGGGTGTGGTGAGGTGGAGGCTACGTGGGACTATTACCCGTGTCGCTGGTAGGAGTGAGATGTGGAACACGAAGATGAACTGAGGAGAAGAGTCGAGGCACTAAGAGGGCATCTACCATAACAACGGGATAGACCTCCGCCACGTTCATTCGCTCTCGCGGCCCTCGTCGCTCTCAGCCTCCCAAGAGATGCAGCCTCGGTGCACGGCGACCATCTCCTTTAAGTAAGCGATCTGCTCATGCAGCTCCTCTCGCAGTTGGGACGTGAGCTCTTGCACTTCGTCGGCGTCATCGGTGTCTGCGGCTCGAGCAGACAGGTCCCGGATGCGATGAACACGATCTTCAGGATTTGTGGACCGCACGACCATCGCGCCGACTTTGGGGGGACAGTAAGCGCTTTACAGAAAGAAACCCCGCATCGGAGAGTCGGCCTGGTGGAGTGGGCCAGGACCGGGGAACGACCAACGCGGGGAGCGAACGTGCTTGGATTGAGGACGTATCCTAGTTGAGCCGCTGCAGGATTGAAATACAGGAAACCCTGTAGATTCGGAAAGTAGCAACAGAAAAGAAAATAAAAACCAACATGCATCGCGCCGGGCGGCCCCAGGGCGCGCGACGGCAAATCACAAGCGACAAGCACTACGGTTCTGTGGCGCGATTCCTACACACAATACCGTATTTCGTTCAAAGTCGAAGCAACGTAATTTCCACGCGTCCTTTCGCTTTTCTCTGGAGGAGGGAAACGGCGGCGGACCACCCCGCCCAAACCGTCCAGCTGGCGGTTTGGGTAAAATTTGACGCAATCCCGGCGGCTTCCACACGAGAATCGACGTAGCTTGATGTGTCGCGCCCCGGCGGCCATGGAGACTCGAACAAGCGGCATTTTGAAGGCAGAACGGCGCCCGCGATGCCGGAGCTGGTGTGTCATGGATATGGGCGCAGCGCACATGATTCGTGCGGAACTCCGGAAGCTTATGTCGCAGCAAACCGAAGCGCTGGAAGCAGAGACCTTCGGCGGACTGAGCGAGAAGGAATGGCGCGAGTTCGACGAGAGACAGGAACGCATTCTTGAATTGGTTGCGCAGCTTCTCTCCCCAGGGCCCGGTACGCACGCCGCATAGGACATAGCCGAAATCTCTCTGCGTAAGTGACGCTGGCCAATTGCGTCATCGACGGCCCAACCCTGCCACGCCAAGCCAATCCCAGTACTCTAGTCGAGTTATCTGTTCCTTCCTAGACTAGGGGTTTTGCCTCTGAAATAGCAAGCTCGACGGAGTCGTGGAATCCCACCCTTGCGCTACTGAACGCGCAAGGATGGGCACCCGCGGCTGGGGAATTTCCCGACGGTCATTCCAGATCGGTCGGATCGTTGAACTGTACGGTGAGCTTGATACTTCCGTGATCGTACTGCGGGGGAAGTTGGTCTTGGCCGGAACGGCCGGGTCGAGGGTGGAAGGGGTATCGTCGGGCGGGAACAGGACGAGCGAGTTCAGGAACGCTTGCAGGGCGGCCGACTGCCGCGAAGGCAGGGCCGCATAAGCATCGCGGGACTTCTGCGATTCGCCTCTGTGGCGCAGGATGACATCGTCGAGGGTCATGCTGCGTCCGTCGTAGCCGTACGGTGCGGTCGAGCCCACGCCCTACGGTGGACGGGTCATGAACTGAGTCTGGAGAGTTCCGTCCCAGTTCCTTTCGTAGAAGTTGGGGCCCACGTCATGGCGCTTGAAGTCGTGAAGATGTCTTTCCCCACGAAGGAACCACCGGCGGGCAGCTTCAGCAGAGGCTGGCCGCTGCCGTCATCTTTGGTGATCATGAGTGGCGTCGCGGTGGCGAACAGACTGTTGAACACGCCATTGACGGGGTCGTAGACGGTCTCGAGGTCGGCGACACGGCGGTCGTGGTTGATCGTCAGATTGGTCATGTGGCAGGAAGAGCAGCCGATCTTGTTGAAGACCTCACGGCCTTCTTCGGTGGTGTCATTCTGCCGGCCGTGGCCGGGCTGAAGTAGTTCAACAAGTAGAACTCGAGATGATGGACGAGGGCGGGGTCAATCTCGTTGCCGATCTGGCCATCCTGCGCAGGCGGCGGAGTTGATCTTATCCAGGGAGCCGTCCAGCACCATACCGGAGGGAGTGACCACGCGGCCGCCGGAACTGGCAGCGAGGAGATCGGGATCCCCGGAGGCTTCGAGGCCCATCTCGTTATGGAGCGCGTCCACGATGAAGCGGGGCATGGAAAACTCGCTGCCCTCGGCGAAGAAGGGCTTGATGCGCAGGTCGGCATCGACTCCGGGAACGTTGGAGGTGTCGACCGAGCCGTCGGGTTTGCCGGTGATTGTTCCGTAATCAATGCCCTTGCTTTTGCAGTTTGAGCGTCACCGGATGGTTGAACCGCAGCGTTCGGACCATGGCGATTGTGCGAATGTTGCGCAAGTCGGAGGTGATTTCGTCGGCCAGCATTTCGCGCAATCCAAGGCCGAACAGGTGCGGAGCATCGCGGCTGTCGGGGTGCGTAACAACCTTGCCGCCAACGCCAGCAGAGCCACGGGGACGACCGTGACAAAGCGCGCAGCTGTCGGACGAGCCGGCGCCGATGGCGATGTTGGTGTTGATGTCGCCGACGCCATCGTTTTCGTTGGGGCCTTGTCCTTGCGCGTGGGTGAACTTGCGTTGGAAGAGTTGGCGCCCGCGGCGGACGGAGCGGAACGGGTCACGGCTGATGATGTAGAGCGACGAATTCGGCGCGCTGATGCTGCCACGCCCGGCGCCGATTTCGCCTTGCAGCGACTTGTTGATGTCAGCCTTGGCGATGTTGGGCGCTTGCGAGTTGTCGACCATCTGCGCACCAGCCGCGCTCACGGCCACAACCATGAAGGCGCGAACTTCCCTCCAAGAACACATACCCGTTCCTCCTACTCAGCAGTGTTGTTGGGGGTGCGAACGTTTCACGCGGGCTGCGAATTTGGGCGTTACATGAGCGGAGAGGATTCGATGCTGGCGTTCCGGCGCCGTATGAAAGTTGCGGCCCCGTGTGCGCGTGTGCGGCCGGCCCCGTTTCTGTCGTCCTTCCGGGACTCGGCCGTATTCCTGGCGGTTACCCCGGACTTACGTCCGTGCCTTTACTCGGTCGCCCCTTCGGGGCTGCAACGGGCGTGGGGTTGGCACCTTTACGGATCGTTGCGAATGCGAAAACCTTAAGATCCCGGCTCGACACTACTTCGTGATCGTTCACGAACGTACTTACCCAGCTGAGATATCGCATTCCACACCGCCAGCCACTCGTTCAAAGAGCCCGAATGAAGTGGGGAGCCCCCACCCTGCACCCTGCCATTGCGCAAAAGCGAAATGAACGATCCCAGGTCTTAGTTGTGCGCAGGGGACTCAAAGAATCTTTTGATCTGCGGCCAGTACTTTCGAACGGTTTCATCGGTGGAGATGTGTCCGCCGCGGCGCAGAGACTTGAGTTTTGATCCGGTCCTGGCGGCAAAGTGCGCTACTGATTTGTAGGGAACGTAGGGATCGTCCCAGGCGTGGAACATCATGAGCTTGGACGGTACGATCTCGTGGATGTGATGCGCCGGGTTGTAGAAGCGGCCAGTATTCAACTTCTTCCAATTCTTCTCTGAAAGACGGTAGCCGTGCCCGAAGGCTTCGCGGATGTAGGCGACGTAGCTTGGGTTGGATGTTTCGGCCTGTTCCGAGGAGGCCAGAATTTTCCAGTCGACGACTGGGCAATTGGCGATGGCCTTTTTCACTCGCGGATCCATCGTCGCGAGAATTGCCGCGGCGCCACCGAAGCTTCCTCCGATGACGAAGATTTCGTCGGGGGCGAGGGCGAAGCGTTGGCCGAAGGCGGACTCCGTGACGCCCTTCGGCAGCTCGCCGATGACGTCGAGAATGTCCTGGTGGGGCGAGGTTGCGAGGAACTGCCCGTCGCTTTCCCATGCGCCGCGATAGCGCGGATAGAACACCCAATAGCCCATGGCGGCGAGGAAGCCGGCGAGAGGTTGCTTTCGAGGAACGGAGGGCATGCCATCACAGAGGATGATCACTTTCTGCTTCTTGGTGGCCCGGGCGGGCGGCCAGAACTCCGCCACAATTTCTTTTTTTAACCTGGTGCGGAACATTGTAAGGAGAGCTTATCGGAATAGGGTCCGCATCGGGAACCCGCTCGTTCGCAGCGACTGGGAATGAGATCGGGACCCTGTTTCTGCCGTCCCTACGGGACTCGGCCGCATTTCGGGTGCTTACCCCGGACTTACGTCCGGGGCTATACGCTGCCGCCCCTGCGGGGCGCGTGCTGGCGCGGGCTGAGCACCTTCCCTATTATCTGGTTTGGAGAGCAACTACTCGTGATTGTGACGACGGGTTAGACAGCTGAGGCCGACTATCCCCATCGCGAGCCAGGTCGTTAGCAAACCAGCGGTAACAAACAGGGCAGCCCGGGAGGTTGAGGGTGGGGCCCCCAATCCTCTAGCTCCTGCTAACCCACACCTCAGACATTCGCCGACTTGCTCCTCCACAGCCTAAACAGCAGCGCGAAATAGTCGAGGCCGACTTTCAGGTTGGCTTTGCTGGCGCCGGCGCGGCGGGGGCCGAAGGTGAAGGGGATTTCGGTTACGGAACGCACATCGGCACGAACCAGGATTTCGAGCAGGATCTTGAAGCCGCGATTGTGCAGATCGACGTTGCGCAGGGATGAACGGCGCACCATGAAGAATCCAGCCATGGGATCTTTTACGGAGATGCCGGGCTTCTGCAGGGGATAGGTCATCCAGATCGCCATGCGCGAGAGCAGGTGTCGCGCGGGATGCCAGTTGTCGAGGCCGCCTTGCGGGGCGTAGCGGCTGGCGAGAACCACGTCCTTGCCGGATTCGATTGCCTTCCACAATTGCGGCAGCAATTCGGGCGGGTGTTGCAGGTCAGCGTCGATGACGCCGAGGATTTCGGCGTCGGTATGCTGCCAGCCGTAGAGCACGGCGCCGCCGAGACCGCGCTCGCCTTTGCGGACCAGCAGGCGAACACGCGGGTCGGTCTCGGTGATTTCCTGTACGATGGTGTCGATTCCGTCGCGGCTGTCGTCATCTACGACAAGCAATTCGAAGGGAAAGCCGAGCGGGTCGAGGCTCTGCCGGATACGATCGAGCACGACGCGGATGTTCACCGCTTCGAACAGCGTGGGCACCACGACGGCAAGCTTCGCCACGGCCTTGGGCGCGGCGGGCGCAGAAACATCTTGAATGTCAGCAGGAGACTCGATCTCATCTGCCGCAAGCTTTACAGCATTTAGGGGCATCTAGCTCAATTCTAAGTTCTCAGCGCTTGAAAAACTATCCCATAATCAACAATGTCAGTGTTCTCTCGCTTCTGGCCGTTCTGGGCATCCTGATCGCTGGGTACCACCCGGGGGCTGAGGACGACGAAGTCTACCTGGCGGCCATCCAGCACGACCTGAACCCGGGGCTTTTTCCGCATGACGCGGATTTCTTCGCGGTTCAGTTACAGGCGACGATTTTCGACAAAGTCGTGGCGGGCTTGGCTCGCGTGACGCACCTCCCGGTGAGCGTCGTTATTCTCGCGTGGCATTTCCTGGCAATTTTTCTGATGCTGTGGGGATGCCTGCGGATCAGCCGGCGTTGCTTCGACGAGCCGTGGGCGCAGTGGGCGTCGGTGACGCTGGTCGCGGTGCTGCTGACTCTGCCGGTAGCCGGGAGCGCGCTCTACCTGGTGGACCAGAATCTGCACCCGCGGGCGCTGGCGACGGCAGCGATCCTGGCGGCGATTGTGGCCACGCTCGATCGCAAGTACGTGATCGCGGGGGTGGTGCTGGTGGGAGCGGTGGCGATCCATCCCATCATGGCGAGTTTTGGAATTTCGTTCTGCGTGTTTCTGGGGTGGCGGCAGCCCGGGCCGCCGCTGGGCGCTTTGATTCTGGCGCCGTTGGGATGGATTTTCGAGCCTACGTCGAGCGCGTGGCGGGCGGCGGCGGAGACCCGCGACTACTACTTCCTGGCGCGCTGGCAATGGTACGAGTGGCTGGGCGTTGTCGCTCCGTTCGCAGTGCTGTGGTGGTTTCGGAGGATGGGGCAGCGCGAAGGCACAACAACGCTGGTACACGTCGCGGGGCGGATCGTTTGGTACGGAGCGTTTCAATTGGCAGTGGCGCTGATCGTGATGACTCCGCGCAGCCTTGAGCGGCTGTGGCCATCGCAGCCGATGCGCTACCTGCACCTGCTGTACTTGCTGATGACGGTGCTGGGTGGCGGCTTGCTAGGGCAGAAGATTCTGCGGGCGCAGTGGTGGCGCTGGCTGGCTCTGTTCGTGCCTCTCGCGGCGGGGATGTTCTACGCACAGCGAGAAACGTACCCGGCGTCGGCGCACCTGGAGTGGCCGGGCGTTGCGTCGCGGAATGCGTGGCGGGAGGCGTTCACGTGGGTTCGGGCGAACACGCCCGCGGATAGTTATTTTGCACTGGGTGCGGATTACATGCGGCGTCCGGGCGAGGACTATCACGGGTTCCGGGCACTGGCGGAGCGGAGCCGACTGGCCGACGCGACCAAGGATTCCGCTGTGGCGACGCAGGTTCCCCGACTGGCTTCTCGTTGGCAGGAGGAAGTCCAGGCGCAACGGGGGTGGGAACACTTTGGCCCCGGCGACTTCCAGCGGCTGAAGATGCGTTTTGGCATCGGTTGGGTGGTGTTGGAGCAGCCGGGAGTCCCTGGACTGGTGTGCCCGTACCAGAATTTCGCGTTACTAGTCTGCCGCGTGGACTGAGGAGTAGCATCTAAAGTGGAGATGGCGACCGCAACCCCAACCGCGCCTCCGGCGCCGCCGTGCAACCCGCCCGCCCGCCGACGTCCTGTGCCGCCGTCATTGCAGCGGCGCGGAGTCAAGCTGCGCGAGACTCTCAGCTTCGCCTACGACACTTTCAACAGCAACAAAGTGCGATTTACCCTGACGGCTCTGGGCATGGTGATCGGGACGGCCTCGCTGATCCTGGTGGTCACGATCGGGATGACTGGGAAGCAGTACGTGCAGCGGCTGATCCAGGCCATCGGCGCCAACATGATCTACGTGGAGTACTCCGGGGGGTCGCAGCGCATCACGGCCAGCGCGCCTGATCCACTGACCGTGGACGACATGCTCGCCGCGCAGGAACAAGTGTCGAGCATCACGGCCGCATCGCCATTGGTGGTGCTGAGCGAACGCATCGCGGCGGGGTCCGGGAGAGAGAAGGACATCACGGTGATGGGTGCGTCCCCGGAGTACGCGCGAGTGCGCAACCTGGTCGTGCTTTCCGGGCGCTTCTTCGACGCGGGCGATTCCCAGTCGCGCAACAAGGTGGGCGTGCTGACCCAGAAGATGGCGGAAGAAGTCTATGGATCAGTGGATGCTGCGGTGGGGCAGGTCATCAAGCTGAATGGTTTGCCGTTCACCGTGATCGGGACGTTTAAGGAGGGCGTCGACACCTTCGGGCAGTCCGAGGTGCAGGACTACACGATGGTGATTCCCTCCACGGTGAGCCGGTACTTCACCGAGACCGCCGAGGTGAAGCAGATCTTCTTTACCGTGGCCAGCCCCGACGATGTGGTGTCGGCGACGCGGCAGATCGAGCGGGTGATCCGGTCGCGGCACCGGCCGGAGTCGGTCTACACGGTCAGCAACCTGACGCAACTACTCTCGGTCTGGGACAAGATTGCGAACGCATTGACGATAGGCCTGCTGCTGATTGCGGCGGTCACGCTGCTGGTGAGCGGCATCGGGATCATGAACATCATGCTGGCGACGGTGAGTTCGCGCATTCGGGAGATCGGGATTCGCAAGGCGATCGGCGCGACCAACCGCGAGATCCGGTTCCAATTCCTGGCCGAGGCGGTGCTGATTTCGCTAGTGGGCGGAATTATCGGGATTGTGATCGGGCTAGCGATTCCGTTCTCAGTGCGCTTTCTGACGGCGTACCGGATTCCGATCTCGGGGTTGTCGGCAATTATCGCGATCCTGGTGTCGTCGCTGGTCGGGGTAGTGTTTGGAACGTTGCCGGCCACGCGGGCGGCGCAACTGGATCCGGTGGAGAGTTTGCGGTACGAGTGAAGCAGCTGTTAGCTCTTAGCCTTTGGCTGTTAGCTTGTAGCTGTTAGCTTGAGCCCCCTTGGACGACGCTCTTCGCGGTTCTTAAAGGGCGTGGAACTCCAGAACAATCGTCCGGGAGATCTGAACTAGACTTCGGCTTGCGTGAGCTAAAGGCTAAGAGCTAACGCCTAATAGCTAACGGCTAATAGCTGTCTTCCAAAAAGCGAAGCCGGGCTGGTTGGCCCGGCTTGTCTATTTCTACCTGATCGGAACGACTGAGTTCCGAGGTCCGGTCAGATGTCAATTCCCTGGTTCGTCACCGCTTCTGTTTGTCACCGCTCTTACTGCTAGGACCCGGTTTGAAAAGTCACCGCTTTTCAAAGCTGAATTACATGACCAGTGCCAGGTTCTCCAACTCGTACTGAAGAACTGGCAAAGAGCAGCCGGCCATCTCAACGCGACCAGCAGCATCCAGAGCCGCCTGGGGGGAAACCCCATAGCCACGGCCCATCAGGAAAACCTGCAAGAGTTCGGCAGCCTCGCGGGAATCGATCATCCCACCTTGCAGGAGATCGCTCCGCAGCGACGCCAACTCCGTGTTCGTGAATCGTTCTTTCATGGCCGTCCTCACCTCCGACCTGCTTGCTACATCCTTGGCCTATTAGACTCACCGACCGCCACAAATGTTGCATGCAATTTCCATGCCGTACGCAGCCTCTGAATCTATATACGTGCCAGAGGGCGTTCTGGTTTCATTAACCCGTGTGGAAATAGGAAGTTGCAGGCAACTCAAAGCAGGTAACCGGCGTCGGGAGTTCCAGAAGTACCGTCAGGGTAATGACACAACATGTCGTTCTGGGACGGAAAGCGGCGATTTGCGTACGGTAAGAGGAAAAACTCCCTGATCGAGGGGGGTCAGGAGGGGTCGGTGGAAGCCTGGTCGATCAACAGCACCGGGATGTTATCGCGCACGGGGTAGACGCGGTTGCAAGCATTGCACTTGAGGGCTTCGGGGTTCGTCTTTAGAACGAGCGGCTTCTTGCAGGCTGGACAGACCAGGATTTCGAGGAGGTCCGGAGGAATCATGACGGCGGAGATTGTACGACGAGCGGAGGGCGATCGGCGAGGGGTTCGTTCTGACGGTCTCGATGCCCGCAGTCCAGCGCACCGGCGCAGAAAAATTCGACGAGCTTGGGGCAGCGCAGGCTGGCATGGGGTCCTTCGACTGCGTTCGGCTACCGCCTCACTTCGCTCAGGATGACAGGGGAATTTTCCTCCCAGTCTCCCCCCAGTCTCCCCCACCCGCTCGCCTCCGTGTCCCCGTGGTGAACGAGTCCCGCCGGTTTAGAATGAATCTTCGCGAAGGCTTTCAAGATTGAGGGAAATGATGGCGGCCACGATTCTGGATGGGAACAAGATTGCCGGTGAGATTCGGGCGGAAGTCGCAACCGAAGCCAAGATGCTCGCGGCGGCGGGGATGCGTCCCGGACTCGCGGTCGTGCTGGTAGGGTACAACCCGGCGTCGGAGATTTATGTACGCGGCAAAGTGAAGAGTTCTGAGGAGGTCGGGCTCTACAGCGAAAAGCATACGCCGGCCGAGTCGGCAACGACTGCCGAGTTGCTGGCACTGGTCGAGGATCTGAATCGCCGTGATGAAATCGACGGCATCCTAGTGCAACTGCCGCTCCCGCCCCAGGTGGATGCGAAGAAGGTGTTGATGGCGGTGGATCCGGCGAAGGATGTGGACGGGTTCCATCCCATGAACGTGGGCTTTCTTTCTACGCAGCGGCCGGGACTGGTCCCGTGCACGTCGGCTGGCGTGATGGAGTTGCTGCGGAGGTCGAATGTTGCGGTCGCCGGGCAGGAAGCGGTGGTGGTGGGGCGAAGTGACATCGTGGGCAAGCCGATGGCCATGTTGCTCATGAATGCCAACGCCACGGTCACCGTATGCCATTCGAAAACGCGCGACCTGGCCGGGGTGTGCCGGCG
>Ga0307479_10005748_pt1 | contig 11345 bp, 7 predicted proteins | sample atmos_gasesECM4C_FD_203743 | JGI IMG/M metagenome (GOLD analysis project Ga0307479, IMG submission 203743) | Hardwood forest soil microbial communities from Morgan-Monroe State Forest, Indiana, United States - atmos_gasesECM4C_515 | ecosystem: Environmental > Terrestrial > Soil > Temperate... | reverse complement strand
CCCGGGCGGCACCGGCGGCATTTATCGGCCCTATGACAGCTCGCCCCAAGGCGCTTCGCGCCGGGCTCGCCGGCCCGAAAATCCGCCTCCTGCTTCTCCGCCGGGCTCTCCGGGGTTGACACCGCCACCCCGCCGGTCCCCCACACCCCAGCGCTGACCGGCGCGAATCAACACCGTTTCTCGGAAAGGAACAACTCTCATGGCACACGAACTCGACATCACCGATGGTCAGGTCTCCTTCGCCAACTCCCGCAGCGACGCCTGGCATCGTCTCGGGCAATCCGTTGGCCACACCATGACCGCCCGCGAGGCCCTGGAGGCCGCCCACCTGGCCGGCTGGAATGTCCGCAAAATGCCGCTGCAGGTTCCCCAGGAACCCGTCATCGACGACACCGGTGTCACCGCCGCAGCACCGCTGGCCGTGCCGGACTTCTACGCCACCGTGCGCACCAACCCCATCAACGGCCGCCTCGATGTGCTCGGCGTCGTCGGCAGCAAGTACGAGCCCGTCCAAAACGAAGCGTCCTGCGAGCTCCTCGACGCGCTCGTGGATCAAAGCGGCGGCGCGCATTTCGAGACCGCCGGCGCCCTGCGTGGCGGCCGGGAAACGTTCGTCACCATGAAGCTGCCCAGCACCATGGTTTTCGACGGCAAGGATGGCTCCAAGGACCGCACCGATTTCTACCTCGCGGCCTTAAATTCTCACGACGGCAGTTCAGCCTTCCGGTTCTTGGTCACTCCCATCCGGATCGTGTGCGCCAACACCCAATCCGCAGCGATCGGGTCGGCCAAGGCCAGTTTCGCCATCCGCCACACCGGCGGTGCGCGGGCCTCGATCCAGGAAGCCCGCAACGCGCTCAAGCTCAGCTGGCGCTACGTCGAAGCATTCGAAGCCGAGGCCGCCCAGCTCTACGCGACACCGATGGACACCGAGCAGATGCGCCGCTTCGCTAACAGCTTGCTCGAGGTCGACTCGGCCGGTAGCGCCGCTACCGCACGGCACCGCCGTGAACGCGCCACCGGCATCGTCAAACTGTGGACGTCCTCGCCCACCATCGCACCCATTGCCGGCACCCGGTGGGCGGCCTACAACGCCGTCACCGAGTACCTGGATCACTACGTGCCGATTCGTGGCGCCCGCACCGCTGGCGACGCCAACACCGCACGCGCGCTGCGCACCATCACCAACGCCGCGGCCAGCGGCTCGGTCAAAGCACAAGCATTCCGCTTGCTGCAGACCCTCTAGCCGCAGCCAGCGGCCCACCAGGGGGCCCGGCCAGCACCTGCATCCGCGGGGTTGGCCGGGCCCCCTTTTTCTTCCCGCGTGCACCTGGCTGATTCACTGCCCGCCAGCGCTCGGCGCCCGGTCGCCACCTACGGCCCCAGATCCCGTACCGGGCCCCTCGAAGCGGGCTTGTCACCAGTCCCGCTTCCTCGCCCGATCGGGCGCCCCCGCCGCCGGAACGACACCGCCGCACCACCTGCCCGCCAACGGCATTCGTTCACCGCACGAGCGGCCGCACCCGACCACCCCGCGCAGCGGGCAGCGCTCGCCGTCGTTTCAGCCGCGTTGCCACGGGTCGCCGTGCTCTGATTGCGTTGTCGCCGTGCGGCCTACCACAGGGTCGGGTCGGTCGAGCCCAGCAGCGCCGCCTCGACCGCTTCGGCGTCCCAACCGTGGCGCACCGCTTCGCGTAGCGCCACCGCCCGGACGCGGCGCGCCTTGACTCCGTGATCGCCGCGGCGCACCAGCACCCGCCCGCCGCCGCGGCGGGCCCGCGCCATCATCAACATGTTGTCGCGCTGCGAGCCGCCGATGATGTGCAACAGACCGGTCTCGCCGGGCAGACTCACCCGCACACACGCCGGGTTGTCGCAGCCGTGCAGAGCCCGCACCCACGGCTCCAAAGGTTTCCCGTTCATCGCGGCGGCAAGCGCATAACGGTTCGCGCGCACCATGATCCGTGTGCCGGCGCGGCGCACCCAAAAACGGCCGTACCCATCCGCGCCGATCGAGGAACACCAGATCGCGCAATCTTCGGCGCGCGGCCCGCGCACGAGGTTGCCTTCGAACCGGCGTAACTCCTGGGCGTGCGCCGCCTGATCCACCACCAGCCGTAGCGGTTGCGAAACCCCCATAACTCCCGATGCTTTCGGCTCCTCGCGGCCCTCGGCCACCCGTCGCCGTCATCATCCCCGCAGCCACTGACAGCCGCCCGCGCGCGGCTACACCCGCGCTGCCACCGTCTCCTGGCACCGCGCATCCGGTTCCGTACCGTGCGCCGCCACCTCGTTGCGCCCCAGCGTTTCTGACACCGCGCCGCTCGGCGCCGCGGCCCCGTCCGCCGGCGTTACCGTCGGCTGCCCGGTTGATTCCGCTTCGCGAATCAACTCCCGCACTCCTTTCTCGCTAATGCCGGCCATGCGGCCGATCTCACGCAGCGTTTCGCCTCGATCGCGCATCGCCCGTAGCGCTGTACCGCCCTGCAGGCGGTGCGCGGCGCGCCGCTGCGCGGCCTGCGCCCGCAACGCCTCCTGACGCTCGACCAACCACGCATTGACCCCGTCCTCGCGCTCGCGCGCATCGAAGAACGCCGCTAAATCCTCCACGTTGGCCTTCGTCCGCCGAATGATTTCCTCCTGGGCCGCCGTGGCCGCTTGGCGCGCCGCCCGCCGGGCTTCCTTACTGACCGCCTGGTTTCCCATGTCTCACACGCTAAAGCCCGCAAAACCCTTACGCCGCACCCGAACACAAAAATCTCGCCACTACACTGACTCCCTATGCCTGGACCCGACCGCTCACCACACCAGCCCACCGTCACTTAGCACACCCTAACTTCAACGCCTCCCCGAACATCACACCTCTTGCACTCAGGTCACGAAATGGTAACGGAGGTCGCGTAACGGGTGGGGCGGCCATAGTTTCGGCCACAGGTGATCTTGCGTGATGGGCTTGCACAAATTGACCGCCGGAGACGGGTACATGTACCTGATCCGGCAGGTCGCGGCCTCTGATGCGACCGACCGCGGGCGCCCTAGTCTGTCCGATTACTACAGCGCCAAAGGCGAAGTCCCAGGCCAGTGGATGGGCCGCGGGCTGGCAGCGCTGGGGTCACCGGCTTCCCGTGATGGCGCCGATCCGCTCGTTGCAGAGTTGTGGGGGGTGCCGGACGGATCCGAGGTCTCTGAAGAGCAGATGAAAGCGCTGTTCGGTGAGGGGTTGCACCCTAACGCCGATCGGATCACCCGTCATCTCACCGGATTTGGTGTCGCTAGTGCCGGCGCGATGGCCGCGGCTCGGTTGGGTCGGCCCTTTGCGATTAACGACAAAGAAAACCGGTTCACTACGCGCCTGCGTGAGGCTTACCGCGGCTACAACGCTACGGTGGGCAACGACCCCCAGGCCAGCCTTGCTCCCGAGATTCGGGCCCGGATACGCACGGCGCTGGGCCGGGAGATGTTCGCCGAAACCTATGGCCGCCCACCGGCAGACGACCGCGAACTGTCCGGGTTTATCGCCAGCCATTCACGCGCAGCCACCACCGCCGTCGCCGGTTACGACCTGACGTTCACCCCGGTCAAATCGGTGTCCGCGTTGTGGGCGATCACGCCGGCGCCGATCGCGCGTGTGATCGAGGACTGCCACCACCAGGCCGTCGCCGAAACCCTGCAATTTCTCGAAGACAATGCCGCATTTTCCCGCATGGGCGCCCAGGGTGTGGCCCAGGTCAACACCAGCGGATTGATCGCCGCCGCGTTCGACCACCGTGACTCACGCGCCGGTGACCCCAACCTGCACACGCACCTGGTGATCAGCAACAAAGTGCAAGCCATTGGCGCTGACGGCATCCCCCGCTGGCTCGCCCTCGACGGCACCCCGCTGCATCACGCCGCGGTGGCCGCATCCGAGCTCTACAACACCCGCATCGAGGCCGTGCTCATCGCAAAGCTCGGTGTCCAATTCGCCGTTGTAGCCACCAAATCGGGGAAGCGGCCCGTGCGTGAAATCCTGGGCGTCCCGGCAGAACTGATCGAAAAATACTCCTCACGCAGCGCGGCCATCGAGCATCGCGTGGGCCAGCTGGCCAAGCAATTCCAAGTCGCCCATGGGCGCGAACCCACCGTCATCGAAATGCTCGCACTGTCCCAGCAGGCCACCCTGGAAACCCGCCAAGCCAAACACGAACCGCGATCGTTGGCCGAGCAGCGCCACGCCTGGCGGACCCAGGCCATCGAGGTGCTGGGCAGCCAACGCGCACTGACCAACATGGTCGCCGGCATCACCAATCCGGCTGTGGCCCAACAGGTCGCGATCACCGACACCTGGGTGCGCGCACAGGCTGCCCACGTCATCGCCACCGTCGCCCAAACCCGCGCCACCTGGACCGTCAACCACGTGCGCGCCCAGGCGCAGCGGGGGCTGCGCTACGCCAACCACCCCGGCGGCCCCGAGCTGGTCAACCGCATCGTGGCGGCCGCCGTTTGTGAGCACAGCATCGCGTTGACCTCACACGCCGACACCGAGTTGAACGAGCCCGCGCCGCTGCGCCGAAGCGACGGCTCCAGCGTCTACACCCGCCACGACACCACCGTGTACACCAGCGCCGAGGTCATGGCCGCCGAGCGGCGCATCCTGGCCGCCGCCGGGTTGCGCGACGGCCGCACTGTGGACGACAACAGCATCGGTTTGGCGCTGCTGGAATACCAGGCCAATCAGGGGCTGGCGCTCAACGCCGGGCAAGTGGCGCTGGTGCGGGAATTGGCGACCTCCGGTGCCCGTGTTCAGCTGGCGTTGGCTCCGGCGGGCACCGGCAAAACCACCGCGATGGCCACCCTTGCCGCCGCCTGGCGCAACAGTGGCGGCACCGTCATCGGACTGGCCCCCACCGCCGGTGCCGGCGAAGTCTTAGCCGAGGATCTGGGTGCTCCCACCGACACCATCGCCAAACTCGTCCAGCTCACCGACACCGGTGGCGGACCTTCGGCGCCCGCCGATGATCCGGCCCGAAAATGGTTTGACACCATCGGTTCTGACACCTTGCTGATCGTCGACGAAGCGGGCATGGCGTCCACGTTCGACCTCGACACCGTGATCGGCCACGCCCTGGCTTGCGGGGCCAGCGTGCGCCTCATCGGCGACGACCAGCAGCTCGCGTCGATCTCGGCCGGCGGCATCCTGCGCCACCTCGCCGCGGCCTACGACACCGTCACGCTGAGCACCGTCGTGCGCTTCACCCACCCCGAAACCGGGCCCGCCGAAGCGGCAGCCAGCCTGGCCATCCGCGCCGGCGACCCCGCCGGAATCGGCTTCTACATCGACCACCACCGCGTCCATGTCGGCGCCGACCACGCAGCCGCCGACATGGCCTATCAAGCCTGGGCCGCCGACCTCGCCGCCGGCCGCGACTCCATCCTTTTGGCCCCCACCAACGACCTGGTCGCCGAACTCAACGAACGCGCCCGCCTCGACAGGCTGGGCCAACCAACCGACACGACAGACCCCGCGTCGGCGGCCACCGTGACCCTTGCCGACGGGCTGACCGCCTCCGCCGGTGACTGGATAGCCACCCGCAAAAACGCCCGCTGGCTGCGCACGACAAAGCGCGGTGGCTGGGTGAAAAACGGGCACCGCTGGATCATCCGCACCGTCCACGACGACGGATCGCTCACCGTTGTCCCGCTGCGGGGCCGCGCCACCCCGGTGCGCCTGCCCGGCCGCTACGTATCTACCTACACCACCTTGGGCTATGCCAGCACCATCAACGCCGCTCAAGGCATGACCGCCGGCGGCCGCGACATCGAAGGCACCTGCCACATCGTCGGTTCCGACCGCCTCACCCGCCAACAGCTCTACGTCGCCGCCACCCGCGGCCGCACCGAAAACCACCTCTACTTCTCCACCGCCGAAGCCGACCCGCACCGCATCCTGGCGCCCAAAGCCACCCATCCGCCCACCGCCGTGGACATCCTCTCGGCGATCCTGGCCCGCGACGGCGCCCAACAATCCGCGCACAGCGTCGCCGCTGCCGACACCGACCCCTTCACCCGGCTGCACCGGGCCGCCGCCATGTACAACGACGCCCTGACGTCCGCGGCCGAACAACACGCCGGGCCCGCCATCATGTCGGCCATCGACGCCGCCGCCGCAGCCCTCGGCGCACACCTCACCGACGCTCAAGCTTGGCCGGTGCTGCGCCGCAACCTGGCCCTGCTGGCCATCGAAGGACACGACCCCATTAACGCCCTCCACGACGCTGCCCGGACCCCGCTCGGCAAGGCCCACGACCCCGCCGCCGTCCTCGACTGGCGCCTGCCAACCCCACCCGGGCCAGCCGCAGAAACAGTGGGACCGCTGCGCTGGCTGCCCGCCATACCCGAGGTGTTAAAAACCCACCCGCAGTGGGGCCCATACCTGCACGAGCGCGCACAACTGGTCACCGAACTGGCCGACCAGATCCGCGACACCGCCCGCACCTGGGAACACCCGAGCGCACCCGCGTGGGCGCGGCCGCTGCTGAATCAGCGGCCCGCGCTGATGGCCGAAATCGCCGTCTTCCGCGCCGCCCACAACGTCGACCCCGCCGACACCCGCCTCACCGGACCCGAACAACACGCCAACCGTTCAGCTGTCGTACAACAACTCATCCACGCCCGCCTCGACGCCGACCTCATCCGCGCCGGCGCCGACACCGCGCGCTGGCGTCAACTCGCCGAACAAATCGACACCCACATCACTGCCGACCCGTTCTGGCCGCGGCTAGCCACCCACCTAGACGACGCCGCCCGAGCCGGCGCCGACGTCGCCGCACTGCTGCACGACGCCACCTCCCAGCACGGTCCGCTGCCCGCCGAAATGCCCGCCGCCGCCCTGTGGTGGCGTCTTGCCGGCACCCTGGCGCCACCGTCCCTGGATCGCCCCGACACCAAGCTGCGGCCACCCTGGATCACCGAATTGCACCACCTGTTGGGCACCCGAATCGCCGAAGCCGTCATCACCGACCCCGCCTGGCCCGCACTGGTCGCCGCCGTCGCCGCCTCCGACTGGCCACCGGCCGACCTGCTCGCCGCGGCAACAGAACACCTCCTCGACATCGCCGCCACCCAAGCCATACGCCCCGACGAATACGCCCGCCTGCTCACCTACCGCGTCGAACTGCTCACTCACCACGCCGCCGCCATCGACCCCGACATTCCCCACCCCGCCGACATGGCCGAAACACCCGCTCCCGACGAACAACTCGACCTGGGCGGCCAGGACATCGACATCACCGACGATCTGCACGAACCGCCGCCAGACCCCGACGACTACCCCTACGGATTCGCCGAAGACGACCTCGCCGGCCTAGACGTCACCGACCTTCCACAGCACCGCCTAACCCCGACCCAACGCGGCGTTGACCTCGACATCCCCGCCCTGCGCGCCCGCCGCGACGAAGCCCACCAGCACGCACACCAGCTCGCCGACGCCATCCTGCGCGGAGGCGGCGGACCCGCCGAACAAGCCGCCGCCGACGAACTGGCCGAACTACACCGCCGCCACCACGAGCAGCGCCCCTACCAACACGCCCTGGCCCGCGCCCACGCACTGTGGGTGCACGCCGAAGACACCGCCGAACTGCACCACCAGCTGCTCGACCAGCTCGCCGCCACCATCACCGCCGCCCGCGACCGCGGCGACCACCAGGACGCCGTCCGCTACCAAGAACACCGCGACCACATCGGCCAACAAACCAACCGCATCGACACCGCCATGCACACAGCCCGCGCCCACCTCGACACCGCCCACGCCGAACTGATCCACGCCGCCGGCGACGTGAACAACATCATCACCGAACAGCACATCCACGCCCGGCGTGCTGCGGCCCAACGTGCCGACACCCAAGCGCTTACCGCCGCGCGCCGCCACGCACGCGACCTCGACGACCAACTGTCCCGAGCCGAAACCATCGCCGCGCGTGCCTTCGCCCAAAGACCAGCCCACAACTACGACCTGGCCGCTGAAATCCCGCAACTACGCGCAGAAATCGACCTCCTCGAGGTGGCCGGCACCTGCAGCCCTGGCACCATCTACACCGCACCCGACACCGCACTACGCGACCTCGACGAAATCCACCGCCGCGCCGTCACGGCCATCGCCGGGAGCGCTCAAACCGTTCAGCCGCTCCAAATGCACCCCGGCGCAGACAAACCCGCCACACTGGCCGCACTCGCAGCGACCGCACACCACCACAACAGCCGCATCCTGGCCCTGCCCGCCACCCAAACCGCCGCCGACTACGCCGCCCATCACCGCTACGCCGACACCACCGCCACACCCGAAGACGCCCGGGCCAAACTGGAAAACAAGCGCTGGAAACTACCGCTGGGCAGCCTCATCATCGTCGACGACGCCGACCACCTCAGGCCCGAACAGCTGCGCTGGCTGGCCGAAACCGCCGCCACCACCAACACCAAACTGCTCCTCATCACCACCCCCGACAGCCGCCAACCCGCCCACACCCTGCTCACCGTCCTCAACGACAACCTGCCCTCCGCCCAACACATCGGCACCCCCAACCACCACCAGCAGCCCCCCACCGCGATCCAACGAGCCGAACACCACCTCGCCACCACCAGCGCAACCAGCACCACACGCAACCAAGCCACCCAGCTACTCCACCGACGCAACCAACTCCGCGAGCGCCTGCGCGAAATAGCCGACGCCACAACCCAAATCGACGTCACGCCCGATCAACAACACGCGCGCGAACAGCGCCATCGCGGACACGACAACGGCCTCGAACTCTGAGCACACCAGCCCGGCACAGTCTCGCGCAAGACCGGCATGTTGGTGCTTCTTGGATGTAGCGTAAGGCCAAAAGCCGTTAATCCCGTACCCAATACTGGCCCCGACGACGGCCCAACTTGAGGCCAACATTTCCCGCAAGGTACTGCTCACGTGGGAAATAGCGTGAATAGCAAAAGAATTCAATGGTTCCGCCATCTACGTCCGCCGCTGTCGCGGCACGCAATTAGACCTGTAAATTTTGTTTCGCCGTCGCATTGCGCTGCCGCCGGTCCTAAGCTGTCGGTATGCAAGCGCTCGGTGGCATGGATCGCAAGAAGGGTCCAATACGTTGTCCAAACGTGCTCTGCTCACCGTCGCAGGGGCCAGCGGGTGACAGGCGATTTATATCGAATGTGGCGCTACTGGTGGCGGACCAGCCGGGTGGTGTCCGATGATTCCCTCACGAGCGTCGTGAGCCCGCTGCGCCGAAGAAGGAACGAACTATGCAGGACAACACCACCAACGGCCGGGAGATGCTTACGGCCAGTCAGGTACGTGAGTTGACCGGGGTCCCGGTATCAACTCTGCACGATTGGGCAGCCAAGCGCGAACACGGAATCGACACTCCCGGACCGCACCACATAAGGCTGAGCGGTCGGCATCGGCGCTGGACGAAAGCGGATGTAGACGAATGGATTCAGTCTGCTCGCGTATAAGCGAGCGTCGTCGGCTCGGTGTCACACTAGCTTTGGATGCGCTCCGCCCGCACCGGCGGCGGCTCCGCCCCTCTGACCCACTGGCTGTCCTGATCTGCTACCGCGCAAACTAATTCGGAGGGCCATGGCCATCAACCGCCGCGAGACGAGGAACGGCGTCAGATATGACGTCCAGTGGCGGCTGCCCGACCGCTCGAAGCGAAAGAAAACCTTCAACACCGAGCGCGAGGCGCGGCAGTTTGAGGCAAAGCTGATCACCAGCAGTGCCGCGGGCGAGAGGGTGGACCCACGCGGCGGCAAGATTCAACTCCGCGCCGTGTATCGATCCTGGCTCTTGTCACGACCCGACCTCAGCGCGAAGGTCCGCCGCGGATACCAAGACAACTGGAGAATTCGTATCGAGCCGCACTTCGGCTCGTGGCCCATCGGAAAGATTGATCACGAGTCAATCCAGCAGTGGGTGAATAGCATGTCAGCATCGGGGCTCGGGCCCCGAACGGTGAGGTGGACGCACTCGGTCCTCAAAATGACTCTTGACCGGGCTGTTGAGGAAGACCAGCTCATCGGCAAAAACCCAGCATCACGCACCAAGTTTCCACCAATGCGAAATAAGCCCCACATCTATCTGACTGCCGCTGAAGTCGCAGCCCTCGCCCAGACATGCGGGGCTCAGGGCGACGTCGTATTGATCCTGGCCTACACCGGTCTTCGATTCGGTGAGCTCACCGGCCTAAACGTCGAGGATGTCGACCTGGGCGCTCGCCGAATCCGTGTTCGCCGGTCGATAACCCAGGTCGGCGGCAAACTAGTCGAAGGTAATCCGAAATCGGAGGCTGGCCGACGTTCTGTCCCGATTCCCGAGCGCTTGATGCCGGCGCTGAAGGCGCGGCTCGATGCATGCCCACCCGGTGCACCGGCGATCGCATCTCCGCGGGGTTCACGGCTGAGCCTGGAGAATTGGAAACGTGCGGTCAACTGGAGGAAGTCTGTCACCGAGATCGGACGGCCCGAGTTGCGCACGCATGATCTGCGGCACACCTATGCGTCGCTGTCACGTCGGGCCGGCGCCGACCTGAGACTCCTCCAAAAGGCAATGGGCCACGCGTCGATCACCGTGACCGCACACACCTACGCGGACCTGTTTGACGACGAACTTGATGACATCGCGACCGCACTCGACTCGCTCGACGACAGTCTTCACGCGGGCGGCAGCTAATCCAATTTGGCCCCATTTTGGCCCCATTTCGGCGATTTCTCGGCGGGATTGACGTGGCGCCAAGACTGTACTTCAACGCTCTGACCTCAATAAACACTCTCGTGGCCAGGGGCGGGATCGAACCGCCGACCTTCCGCTTTTCAGGCGGACGCTCATACCGACTGAGCTACCTGGCCGGAAGGCAGCGTGTGCCTCGCCGTGCTGGCGACCCTGACGGGACTCGAACCCGCGACCTCCGCCGTGACAGGGCGGCGCGCTAACCAACTGCGCCACAGGGCCTTGCTGTGCTGCTGCTCTGCGTCACCGCGTCGCAGGTACCCCCTACGGGATTCGAACCCGCGTTACCGCCTTGAAAGGGCGGCGTCCTAGGCCGTCTAGACGAAGGGGGCCAGAACCGAATCTCTCCGGGGTACTCGCAACGTGGTCGTCGGGAGCCACGTCAGCTTAGGTCACCTCAAGCCTAATCCTCAAACGAGCATTGTCTCCAACGCAGTATTCTGAAGCTCCGCGGCCCCTATAGCTCAGTTGGTAGAGCTACGGACTTTTAATCCGCAGGTCCTAGGTTCGAGTCCTAGTGGGGGCACCGAAGACACCGGATGACCTCGGGTGATGTTCGACTTTGCGGCTTCGGTTGATGCGTGACGGT
>Ga0307479_10005746_pt1 | contig 11346 bp, 10 predicted proteins | sample atmos_gasesECM4C_FD_203743 | JGI IMG/M metagenome (GOLD analysis project Ga0307479, IMG submission 203743) | Hardwood forest soil microbial communities from Morgan-Monroe State Forest, Indiana, United States - atmos_gasesECM4C_515 | ecosystem: Environmental > Terrestrial > Soil > Temperate... | reverse complement strand
AAAGTGCGGCGGATCTGCTCGAGCATCGCGACCGGCTCGCGCTCGGGATGCAAGGCCTCGCCCGCTCTGCGGCGGAAGGATTGCCATCCGAACACGGTCTCGACCCGGTGCAGCTCGTCGGCATCGCCAATCGCCGGGATGCGCACGGCCTCCCACGGCTCTTGCGCCAGCACGTGGCCGGCGAGGTCATCCTCGTGCAGGCGGTGCATGATCACCACGATCGCACCCCTCAGCTTGTCGTTGAGCCGGCTGTAGAGCGTATGGTCGTACCACTCGTTCGCCGCCTGCCGCTGGGTTTGCGACAACGCCTCTTCGGGCTTCAACGGGTCATCGATGATGATGATATCGGCACCCCGCCCGGTCAGCACCCCGCCGACCGAGGTGGCGACCCGGCAGCCCAGTGCGGTCGTCTCGAACTCGGGCACCGCCTGATGCCGCGGCGAGAGGCGAGTCGGAAAGAGCCGCTGGTACCAGTCACTGGCGACGATCCGGCGGGAGTCACGCGACAATTTGTCGGCGAGGTCCTGCGCATAACTGGCGCAGATGATCTGCGCGCTCGGGTCGTGCCCGAGACACCAGGCCGGGAAGGCGACCGAAGCCAACAGCGACTTTAAGTAGCGTGGCGGCACGCTGATCAACAGCCGGCGGATCCGGCCTTCGCGCACCGCCGTGAGCTTTCCCGCGATCAGGTCGATATGCCAGTTGGCAGCGAATGGGGTGCGCGGGTTGAGCTCGCGAAAGCAGTACGCCGCGAAGCTCGCAAAGTCGTCGCGCAGCAGCGCCGCGTATTCGGCCAGTGCCGCGTCCCCGACGACGATCGGTGCCGCCATGGTCAACCGAGCGGTTCGGTCGCGCCGGGGGCCGCAGCCTCGGCCGCGATCTGGCGGCGCAGGCGGGCGACGAACAGCTCGACGACCTCCCGGTCCGGCGCCGTCAATTTGGCGGGCTCGGGCGCCGCCGCGCCAGCCTTCTGCTCGACCTCCTTCATCATGTCGAACAGCATCTTGGTCGCACGCAGATCGGCCTTGGCCGATTTGTTGACCATCTGGGTGACGATTGCTTCGCGCTTGGTGATCTTGCGCCGTTTGCCGTCGATCGTGACGAAGACCGGCTCGTTCAGCGCTGCGACCAACAGCGCCGACAGGGTCTTGCGGCGCGGGCCGCGCGGGTTGCCGGACTGGCCCTTCTGGAAAGGCCGGCCTCGCGGCGGCTTGCCGTAGCCGATCTCGTAATCTCGCTTCGTCTCGGACATGTTGCCTCTTACTCTCCCGAAATTCTGATACCCACGGCCGCCGCTGGCGTAAGCCGAGTCTTGCTCCTACATAGCAGGTTAATGCGATTCTATCAATCTAAAAGGCTATCCTATATGCCGATTTCCGCAAGGCCGATTCATGCCGCTGGGTTCCACTGCCGTTCCGCTGCCAGCGGTCGTAAAAGGCGCCCGATTTCCACTGTCGGGTGGTGCGCCCAAAATGGCTTCAAGAGGCTGATCGCAATTAGATTTCCGACACCAACCTGGCAATTTTCGAGGCGAAAACGCAACTTTCCGCTGTCGACAGGGGAATCGGCGAGAGCGGCTCTCGGGATATCAAATCCGCGTCTGCCCCAACCTCACACGAAGGTGACTGCCTGGCGGCCATCGACACGCTAGCATCGATCGATGCCCTACGAGACCTCGCCACAAAACGGGATATCTGCGCGCCGCCTGGTGCCGCTCGGCATCCTCGTCGCCGCGGGGATCGCCTTCGTCGCCCTAGGGGGACACCACTATCTGACCTTCGCCGCCCTCGCCGAGAACCGCGATTGGCTGTGCAGCCTCGTGCAACGGTGGGGGTTCGTCGCGGCCGCTCTCTACATCGCGGTCTACGCCGGCCTCGTCGCGTTGTCGGTTCCCGGCGCTGCCGTGTTGACGATTGCCGGCGGGTTCCTGTTCGGAACATGGCTCGGGGCGCTCTACGCGGTCGTCGGTGCCACTTTGGGCGCGACCGGGATCTTTCTCGCCGCCCGCGCCGGTCTCGGTGGGCTGGCACGCCGCGCGGGACCGCTCATCGGCAAGCTCGAAGCGGGGTTCCGCGCCAACGCGTTCAATTACCTGCTGGCTCTGAGGTTGTTCTTCATCGTCCCATTCTGGCTCGTCAACCTCGTTCCGGCGTTGGTCGGCGTCAGGTTGTCGACCTTTATCCTGGCCACCTTCTTCGGGATCATCCCGGGCACCTTCGTCTATGCGAGCCTCGGGAACGGCCTCGGCAGCGTAGTCGGCGAACCTGGTCTCGCGGTATTGCTGCGGCTGAACGTATTGGGCCCGATCATCGGGCTCGTCATACTGGCGCTGATCCCGGTGGGGTATAAGCGCTGGCGCGGCAAAAGGCCCGCATGACCCGTTATTTCGCGCCCGACCTCTGCGTCATCGGCGCCGGATCGGGCGGGCTGGCGGTTGCCGCGGGTGCGGCACAGATGGGTGCGGAAGTCGTGCTGGTCGAGCGCGGGACGATGGGCGGCGACTGCTTGAACTTTGGCTGTGTGCCGTCGAAATCACTGCTTGCTTCGTCGCGCATCGCCGACCTCTGGCGGCGCGGTGCGGCGCTCGGCATCGGCTATGCTCCTCCGCAGATCGATTTCGCCGCCGTCGCCGACAGCGTTCAGAGGGTGATCGCCGACATCGCGCCGAATGATTCGGTGGAGCGGTTCGAAGGCCTCGGCGTTCGGGTTGTGCGCGCCGAGGCACGCTTTACCAGTCCCCGCGCGGTTCGTGCCGGGGACGTCGAAATACGGCCGCGGCGCTTTGTGATCGCGACCGGCTCGCGGCCGGCGATACCGCCGATCCGCGGGCTCGGCGATGTCCCCTATCTGACCAACGAAACGATCTTTGCCAACCGCCAATTGCCCGAGCACCTGATCGTGATCGGCGGTGGACCGATCGGCATCGAGATGGCGCAGGCGCATTGCCGTCTGGGCGCGCGGGTCACGGTGCTCGATGTCGGCCCGCTGCTGCCTCGCGACGATCCCGAACTCAGCGCCATCCTTGCCAACCGCCTGACGAGTGAAGGTATTGTCTCTCGTCCCGGAATTGAGATCGCCGGCATCGAGCGCACCGAGAAGACGGTTGCGGTGCGCCTCGCAAGCGGCGAGCGGATTACCGGATCCCATCTCCTGGTCGCGGTCGGACGGCGCCCCACCGTCGAGCCGCTCGATCTCGCGGCTGCCGGCATTGCGACGACCGCGAACGGCATCACCGTCGACGCGCGGCTGCGCACGACAAACCGCCGCGTATTTGCCATCGGCGATGTCGCAGGCGGGCCGCAATTCACTCACGTCGCGCTCTATCACGCCGGGATCGTGATCCGGAATGCGCTGTTTCGGATCCCGGCCAAAGTCGACTATCGCGCGTTGCCCTGGGTCACCTATACCGATCCCGAGCTCGCCCAGGTCGGGCTGACCGAAGCCGCCTCACGCGCCGTCGAAGAGGCTCCGCGCGTGCTGCGTTGGCGCTTTGCCGAGAACGACCGGGCGCAAACCGAGCGCGAGACGGAGGGCGTGGTCAAGGTCGTCATCCGTGGCAATGCCCATATCCTCGGCGCCTCGATCCTCGGCGCCGGGGCCGGTGATCTGATCCTCCCTTGGGCCTTGGCAATCTCGCAAAAGCTCAAGATCGGCGCTCTGGCCAATCTGATCGTGCCCTACCCGACGCGCGGTGAGGCAAGCAAGCGAGCGGCGGGAAGCTATTATACTCCGATCTTGTTTTCCGCGCGCACCCGACGGCTCGTCCGGCTGCTGGCGCGGTTCGGTTGAAGCGAGCGAGATCGTGCTGCTGAGGAGTCTGTCGGCCCGACTTCTGGTCCTCACCATCTTTTTCGTGATGGTGAGCGAGGTGCTGATCTTTGTCCCGTCGGTCGCCCGCTTCCGCATGACCTACTTCGAAAATCGCCTCGCCGCCGGGCACATCGCGACGCTGGCCCTCGAGGCGAGTGCCACCGGAGAGCTCGCAAAGGGTCTCACGGACACGCTCCTCGCCCAGGTCGGCGCGCGAGGTGTGGCCTTCCACCGCCACGATGGCAGGTTCTTGCGGCTCGATAGCGGCAACCCTGTGCAACCCGATGCCACGATCGACCTCACCCATCCCGACATCCTGCTGGCCATCAGGGGCTCGTTCCGCACCCTGCTTGGCAATGGCAACCGCGTGCTGCGGGTGCTCGGCCCGTCGACAACCGACCCAGCCGATACGGTCGAGGTGCTGCTCGACGAGGCGCCGCTGCGCGGCGAGATGTGGGATTTCGGCATTCGTATCCTGGAGCTGTCGATCGTGATCTCGCTGGTCACGGCAGCACTCGTCTATCTCAGCCTGCAGTGGCTGCTGGTGCGGCCGATGCGGCGGATCACCGCGAACATGATGAATTTTCGCGAAGATCCGGAGGATGCCTCGCGGATGATCGCGGCGAGCGGAAGACGGGACGAGATCGGGGTCGCCGAGCGTGAGCTGGGAGTGCTTCAGAAAACGGTGCGCCAGGCGCTCGGGCAGCGCGCGCGGCTGGCCGCACTGGGTACCGCCGTGACCAAGATCAACCACGATCTGCGCAATATCCTGGCGACGGCGCGCCTCGTCACCGACGGGTTGACCGCCAGCGCCGCGCCGGAAGTGCGCCGCGTGGCGCCCCGCCTGCTCGACGCGATCGATCGCGCCGTGGCACTTTGCACCCACACCCTCGACTTCTCGCGGGAGGGCGCGCCGCCATTGGCGCCGAGCCGGTTTTCGATCGCCTCGCTGATCGACGAGATCGGCCCGGGCCTTGGGCTTTCCGACGACGGCCTGACGGTCGACTGCGCGATACCGCACGAGCTGACCGTCGAGGCCGATCGCGATCAGCTTTACCGTGTGCTGCTGAACCTCGCACGCAACGCGGTCGAAGCGGGGGCACATCGGCTGCGCTGCACTGTGGCGCGCGAGAACGGGGTCGTCGCGATCGAGATCGTCGATGACGGCCCGGGGCTGCCGCCAAAGGCGCGGGACAATTTGTTCCGCCCGTTTTTTGGCTCGGCCCGGCCCGGCGGCAGCGGGCTCGGTCTGGCGATCGCCCGCGAATTGATGCGGGCGCATGGTGGCGAGCTGGCACTCGTCTCGAGCACCGCCCGCGGCACGATCTTTCGCTTGACCCTGCCCGCCCCCGCGCGCCAGCTCAGTCGAGCGTCAATGTCATTGTCTTGAGGTAGGCGGTCTCGGGCAGGGCCGGGTGGATCGGATGATCGGCGTCGGCACCGGCGATCCGCAGGATGCGCCCGCCGCGCCCGGCGTCGCCGAGGCCACGCCGCACCGCCTCGGCAAACTCCGCCTCGGCGACATTGTGCGAACAGCAGGCGAGAAAGAGCACGCCGCCGGTGGCGGTCACCGAGGCGGCCAGCCGAGCAAGCTTGCGATAGCCGCGCAGTGCGGCCGGCACATCCTTGCGCGACTTTGCGAAGGCGGGCGGATCGGCGATGACGATGTCGAAGCGCTCGCCGCCGGCGGCCAGCCGAGCGGCTTCGCCAAAGGCCTCGCCGCGGTGAAAATTGCAGGTTTCGCCGACCCCGTTGAGGGCCGCGGCGTCGGCGGCGAGCTCGAGCGCCGGCGCGGAACGGTCGATGCCGATGACCGCGGCGGCGCCGGCGCGCGCCGCCTGCACCGAAAAGCCGCCGTTGAAGCAATAGAGGTCGAGGACGCGGGCGTCCGGCGCCAGCGCTGCGACAAACCGGCGGTTGTCGCGCTGGTCGAAGAACCATCCGGTCTTTTGCCCCGCGAGCACGTCGGCCAGCAACTCGATGCCGTTCTCGCGGACGGCAACGGACCTGGTAACAGTCCCCTTCGCCACCCGCGTCTCGGGCATCAACCCTTCGAGCGCACGCACCGGGCTGTCGTTGCGGAGCACGACGGCCTCGGGTGCCAAAATCGCGTCGAGCGCCTGGAGGACCAGCGGCTCGAACCGGGCCATGCCGGCGGCATTGAATTGCACGACGACGACGCCCGCAAAGCGGTCGACAACGAGGCCGGGCAAGCCGTCGGCTTCAGCGTGAACCAAGCGGTAATAGGGCAGCTCGAAGAGCCGGTCGCGCAGTCGCAACGCACGCTCGAGCCAGCGCGCGAAGAAGCGGCGGCCGATAGCCCGGCCGGCGTCGCGATCCAGAAGGCGGGCCGCGACGAGGCTGTGCGGATTGAACATCGCCACCCCGAGGGCGCTGTCATCGGCACGCCGTACCGTGACCAGCGTTCCGGGTGACAGCGCCTTCGCCGCGCCGTCCATCCGCACCTCGTTTGAATAGATCCACGGATGGCCGCCCTCGGCTCGCCTGTGATGCCCGGCCAGCAAACTGACCGAAGGCCGGGTAGTCGGGTCGTCCGCGAGGATCTCGCCCGCGCTAGACGGTTGGAAGATCATACCCACATCTTGCCGGCGCCGAAGGTTGCCGGCGAGTCCGATCGTCGCCTCGCTCAGGCGTTCGGCGATCCGCCTTGCTTGTCATCGGCTAGTGGAGTAGTTGTTGCCGCCCTTGACGCCGGCCCGTTTCTCGGCACGCGCCCGTAGCTCAATTGGATAGAGCACCAGACTACGGATCTGGGGGTTAGGGGTTCGACTCCTCTCGGGCGCGCCAAATTTTCGTCTCTCATCCGGCGTCGCCCGTCCTCGGGCCGAGTCCCATCTCGGTCACCCAGCGCTCGACCTCCCGGCCCACGCAATAACCAAAACTAAATAATTGCGTATCAGACTTCATAAATTCGACGCGGTAATTCCGCAGACGACCGAAAAGAGGATATCATGCCTAATTTTTCCGCCGACTTCAAAGATGCGGCGACGCGGCAACGCGAACCGACGAAACTGGAATGCGGCTTGCTCGGCGCGCTGTCTGCGACGATCGTTCTGGGTGTCTTGTTTTGGCTGGGTATTCAGTTTTCCCTCCTCAAGCTGATGATTCAGATCTCCTGATCGACAAACGGCCGCCGGAACCGTGCTCCATCACCGAATGCCGTGATAGCCCGGCTACTCCAGCCCTTACGGGGACCCTAATGGGGAAAATCACCTCGTGGCCGCCTAACTCCTAGTAGACCAGCGCGAGCCAATCGAGGAGCGCCTTATCGCACCATATCGCGGCCCAAGCTCGGCGAGGTCCTGCTCCAGCTGATCTCTTACCGAGCGTCACTGGGGGCTGCGTTCGGATTTCATTGGGCGTGCGGGATGCACTCGGTGAATAGTCGCCAGCGGCAGGTGCTCACGCGGCGAAATTCGCCGCCGCTCTCCCGTTATTTCTTGGCGCATCGGCTTCGCGCGAGGCTGAGGCGCGGGTCACTATGAGGACCTACCGGCGCGGCAAGATCTGGTATGCCCGGTTGCTCGCAGGTGACCGAATGCTGCCAGTGCGGATGGAGTTTGAGACAGGGTCCGCCGCGGTCAAGGGTTATCTCGCCGAGTTTCGCAGTCGTGGTGTCGATCTCCACCTGATGAGGGAATAAGCACCGTCCTTGCGCTGAGGCTGCCACGCCTTCGACGCGGTCGCCACCGCGATCCGTGAAGGGCATCGAGCAGCCGCCGGCCGCCAGCCGACATTACCAACGGCTGGTTTCTGCCGCGGTATATCACTCCTTGGCATCAGCGGGGCTTGACCGCCGTCGTGGCCACAGACCGCGCGGGCCTTCGCCGCCGGAGGCGAACCGCGGGCACCGCCCAAGGCTTCATCACTAGCTGCCGCGCAAACGAAAGAGCAGGAGCCTGATCAGAGCGAGGTGTATCGGCTTTCTGTCGGCGCCAGCATTGAACCGCGGTCGACCTAGCATGCTGCGGCATGACCTCTGGGGATCGCCGGCAGTTCTGTGCGTGGTGATGCTTATCGTTGGGTCCACTCAGTCGGGATCTGCGATTGCGCCGACCGCCAACAGCAATGCCGGTCTCGACGGTGACCAGGGGGTCTCTCCGACGCGTTATTGGCGACACCAGCCAAAGACGCGGTCCTTCAGGACAACATTTTTGCAACCGCGCCCGGCGGTCGAGCAGGACTATTTCGCGGTCGTTTCGAGCTGCTTGCTGATCGTGGTGCGCACTCTGGTCGCGGAACGGGACGTTGAACTGCAGCTCGGCGAAGATCGGGGAAAGGTGCCCGCCGAAAGCGGCGAGGATGTGTCTTGGGAGGAAGCGAGGGGCCCGAGGTTTGCGCTCAATGCGCTGGTTGCAAGGGTCGCTGGCATCGCGCTGTTGACGTTTCCGGCCCCGGCTGCGCTGTGGGATTCTGTTGTCTCTCGCCTGGGCATTGACACCGATGGCTGCACCGGCCAGGGGCATCAGGAAGATCATGCCGATCAACGCGCCCCAGAACGTTCCGGAGGCGGCTCCACCCAGCCACGCGGTCCCATTATTGAGCCGATGTTGGACGAAATAATGGCTTTCCTGAACTACAAGAATCGAGAGTATTCCGAGGGACAAAGTCAGCACCAAGGGTAATATTGGAGACTACTGGAAAATACAGCGACGCGGGGGCCCCAGCGGGATGCGATCCACGAATTTCACTGGCTACCAACTCAGCACGGCGGGTTGCTCAAGACGTTGACGATTCGCCAGCCGAATGATCTTTATGACACGAGTTTCGACTTTTTGCGCTTCGGTCACCGTTGAGGATAGGCAAGACGAAGCGTGCAGTCGATTTGCTGTCAGACAAGCGTTTTGTGAAGCTGGACGCAAATCTCCGGTATTTTCGGGAGAAATACGACGCGATTCTCGCAAGCCACGACGAACGACACAACAGGCTCGCGAGCGTCCGCGGCACGCCATACCGCCGGGTGGACACAGCCGGCGCACCCGTCGGGTCGGGACAGGGGTCGGCGCTCGCGCATCAGCGGATCCCGGGACCGCTCGTCGCGCCTGCCAGGATCGATCCTGTGACGGTGTTGCCCATCGCGCCGCCCGCGACAGCGTGCCGGGATCCCTCTGGCGATGCGGAAGAGAGGGCGCCGAGGTCGAGTGATAGAGAGACAAGGAACACGCATAAATTATGCGCCAATCGAATAAATTATTCTTGCGAGCGCGTGCCGTGCGCGCTGACGATCGGAGACGCCCTCAAGCGCGCGCCAGCGCGTAGATCTGGGTGCCGCCCGGCGATGGGTGCATGATCCAGGTCTCGCCGCCATCCAGACTGCTGTACACTTCTCCGCCATTGGTCGCGCAAGACATTCGTTCCGGCCGGCGCTCGTCAAAGGCTAAGGCGAACATGGTGTGCGCCGGTCGCTGGCCCATCTCGACACGGGTCCAGCTGTTGCCGCCGTCGGCACTACTCAGCAGCACACCAACCTCGCTTTGGAAGCCGCCTCCCGCCGCCACCCACAGCTTGCGCGGAGTGCCCGGTACCTCGCGAATGTCGCGGCAGTAAATCTGGCCTTTTGCATTGAGTGGCTCCAGTGGCACGTGCCGCCAATGGTCGCCGCTGTCGGCGCTGTGGAACATGCCCGCCCGGCCAATGCTATAGACCGTGCCGGGGCGCCAACGGCTGACCAGCACGCCATGCATGTCGACGGCGTCATCGTTGAGGTACTGGCCGTGGCTCAAGTTCTCCCAATGCTCACCGCCGTCGGTCGAACGGATCGTGCCGCCGACCTCGATTGCGCCGTACAGCAACTCGGGCTTGCCGGCGCTGGCGTCCATCATCAGCACCCGCTTTGCTGGATTGGCGCCCGGCGCCGTGGTGATCTCGGGGAAGCGCACACTGACCGGCAGACGCGTCCAGCGTTCACCGGCGTCGTCACTGCGATAGATCTCGCAGTTCTCGCAGCCGACAAAGATCACATCGGGATCGTGCGGGTGGAACAAGAACGACCAAACCGGCAAGCCGTGATCGGGCAAATCGACCTTCTCCCAGTGCTCACCGCGGTCGGCGCTGCGATAGGGCCCGGATTGCGTACCGGCGTAAATGATCTCGGGCTGTCGCGGGTGCGCGGCTAGGGCGCGCACGGCTGGCTCTTCGGGCAAGCCGCGCGCCAGCCGCTCCCATTCTTCGCTGCCATCGGCCATTCGGAAGAGGCCGGACTGCACCAGCCGAGCGGGCCCGGTTTCGCCGGCCAAGCCCAAATATACATAGGAGTTCCGGTTAGTCGTGTCGTGGGTTGCCATGAGATCACCCTCCCTTGTCCGGCGCGGTCTGTCGGCAGGCCGCGGATGCGCCATCGTTCGGAGGACAAGGATAAGCTTCGCCTCAACCAGTCGCAAGGCTCAGGCGGGCCATTGCAACGCGATGGCGAGGGTGCAATCCGCCGCCGTCAGCGTGAGGTCGCGGGTTACCGGCGTTAGGAAGAGACCAAAGCTCTGGTGTATTCCCATGCGAAGCTGAGCCGCACAGCGGCCCCGGTCAAGATCAGCTTGGTCTAGCCGAGAGCTCTCCCGAGCTTATGATTCCGGCGAACTCCCGAGTTCCTGCCGTGCCTTGCCTCGGAGAATCATATTTCGCAGCTGCCAATTGCGGAAGGAGCGGCGTAGCAGCCAAACGCCTGCAAGGAGGCCGAAAGCCGTCACTGAAACAGTAGTGAGAGTAAGCGTACTGAAAAATTCCAAGTAATCGGAGCCCGATTCGACATTACCACACTCGTCAAGAACACGCTTCGGGTCGCGGAGTTTACTTTCGAAATAGGTACAGCCACTATTCTCTTGGTACTTGTCCTGATATTCGGCCGAAATTTGTGAGTCTGAAGTTTCCGATCCGAGTTGAGGATTGATGTATTTTATGATTTCGGCTTCTGCCTCGGCCCCGAGGTTGCCACCAAAATTTTCGCAGTAGAGTTTTTCATGATATTTGCATGACGTGAAGTCGTGTATTGTTGTTTCTACGCTTCTCGACCAATTGAGGTTTGTTATAATTGTGTCATCTATCAGTAGCACGCAATCGGCGCAGAACTGGGTAAGGTAAAGGTCGGTCGAAATCGTCGTAGCATCCGCCACCCGCAAGTCCGGGATCATTGCAAAGGCAAATGCGAGAAGCGCGGTGACGGTAAAATGGGGCATCTCGAGCCTTCCTAGGTCGGGCTCGGCCCGCCCGCAACAGGTATCTCGTCCAGGCCGATGCCGTTTCCCGGCGCAATCGTCAATTCGCGATGGCCCGGCGCGTTTTCGAGTCGGCGCTTATCTCAATCGCCGTCATACCCGGCCGCATGTGCTCTCGGCCAGTGGCCAATCATGGATTTCCGCAGCCGCGCCCGGCGAATAGGGTTTTTGCGTTCTGGTGCGCGGGCGCATCGTCGCGACAAAGCATTTTTGCAGACCCGAAATCCGCATGGCTCTCGGGAGAAGCGCCGATTGTCCGTCTCAGGAAGCCGTCGCCGCCGCGCGACCGCAAAGACTGGTCCGGCCG
>Ga0307479_10005745_pt1 | contig 11348 bp, 8 predicted proteins | sample atmos_gasesECM4C_FD_203743 | JGI IMG/M metagenome (GOLD analysis project Ga0307479, IMG submission 203743) | Hardwood forest soil microbial communities from Morgan-Monroe State Forest, Indiana, United States - atmos_gasesECM4C_515 | ecosystem: Environmental > Terrestrial > Soil > Temperate... | reverse complement strand
GTAGCGCGGCGCCCGCGCCAGACCTGAATCGACCACGATGCGCACGCCCTCGATGGTCAGCGAGGTTTCGGCGATCGAAGTCGCCAGCACGACCTTGCGCTGCCCTTTCGGCGCCGGCGCGATGGCGCGATCCTGCACGGCCGCATCGAGCGCGCCGAACAGCGGCACGATTTCGATCGTCGCGTCATGGATGCGTTCGGCGAGGAAATTCTGGGTGCGGCGGATTTCCGCGGCGCCGGGCAGGAATGCCAGCACCGAGCCGGGATCGGCGCGCAGCGCGGTCGCGATCGCATCCGCCATCTGGCGTTCCAGCGGCGCATCGACCTTGCGACCGAGATAGCGTGTCTCGACCGCAAAGGCGCGGCCTTCGCTGGCAATGACCGGCGCCTCGCCGAGCAGTCTTGCGACCCGCGCGCCGTCGAGCGTCGCCGACATCACCAGCAGGCGAAGATCCTCGCGCAGGCCGGTTTGCGCATCGCGCGCCAGCGCTAGGCCCAGGTCGGCGTCGAGCGAGCGCTCATGAAACTCGTCGAACAGCACGGCCGCGACACCGGATAATTCGGGATCGTCCAGGATTTGCCGCGAGAAGATGCCCTCGGTGACGACCTCGATGCGGGTCTTGCGCGATATTTTCGAGCCGAACCGGACGCGGTAGCCGACGGTTTCGCCGGCGCGCTCGCCTAACGTCTTCGCCATGCGCTCGGCGCTGGCGCGCGCCGCGATCCGCCGCGGCTCCAGCACGATGATCTTTTTTTCCTTGACCCAGGGCGCATCGAGCAGCGCCAGCGGCACCCGCGTGGTCTTGCCGGCGCCGGGCGGCGCCACCAGCACGGCAGCGTTTTGGTGAGCGAGCGTCTGCGCCAGCTCGTCGAGCACCGCGTCGATCGGAAGGGGTGTGTCGAAGCTGCGGGGCAATGTCTATCCCGACCGATTCTCTAACTCCCTCGCCCCGCTCTTCGCGGGGAGAGGGTTGGGGTGAGGGGCTCTATCCGCGAACACCGAATGCGCGGAGAGCCCCCTCACCCGCCCGTCTTCGCTGCGCTTCGCCGGGCGACCTCTCCCCGCGAAGAGCGGGGCGAGGTGGAAGAAACATCACCCCCGCGGCAAGGGCGCGCGGCCTACGCCCTCGTAAGTAAACCCATGTGCCGCCATGTCGTCGGAGCGATAGATGTTGCGCAGGTCGACCACAACCGGCTGCGCCATTTCGCGTTTCAAGCGTTCCAGATCGAGCGTGCGGTATTGCACCCACTCGGTGACGACTACCATCGCATCCGCACCCTTCACGCAGGCGTAGGGGTCGTCGCAATAATCGATATCGGGCAATTCGCGGCGCGCCTGCTCCATGCCGACCGGATCGTGCGCGCGCACCCTGGCGCCCATGTCGAGCAATCCCGTCACCAGCGGGATCGACGGCGCCTCGCGCATGTCGTCGGTATCCGGCTTGAAGGTGAGGCCGAGAACGGCGACCGTCTTGCCGCGCAGGCTGCCGCCGGCGGCGGCGGCGACCTTGCGGGCCATCGCGCGCTTGCGGTTGTCGTTGACTCCAAGCACCGCCTCGACGATGCGCAGTTGCACGTCATGATCGAGCGCGATCTTCACCAGCGCGCGGGTATCCTTCGGGAAGCAGGATCCGCCGAAGCCGGGACCAGCGTGCAGGAATTTCGAGCCGATGCGGTTGTCGAGCCCGATGCCGCGCGCGACTTCCTGCACATCGGCGCCGACTTTCTCCGAGAGATCGGCGATCTCGTTGATGAAGGTGATCTTGGTGGCGAGGAAGGCATTGGCCGCGTATTTGATCAGCTCGGCGGTGCGCCGGGCGGTGAACATCAGCGGCGCCTGGTTCAGCGACAACGGCCGGTAGACGTCGCCGAGCACTTTTCGCGCGCGTTCGTCGGAGGTACCGACCACGATGCGGTCGGGAAACTTGAAGTCGCGGATCGCGGCGCCCTCGCGCAAAAATTCCGGATTGGAGGCGATCACGACGTCGGCGGAAGGATTGGTTTCGCGGATCAGCCGCTCGACCTCGTCGCCGGTGCCGACCGGCACCGTCGATTTGGTGACAACCACGGTGAAGCCGGAGAGCGCGCTCGCGATCTCGCGCGCGGCGGCATAGACATAGGTCAAGTCGGCATGGCCGTCGCCGCGACGCGACGGCGTGCCGACGGCGATGAAGACCGCGTCGGCCTCGGCCACCGGCGCCGAAAGATCGGTGGTGAAATCGAGCCGCCTGGCCTTGACGTTGGCGGCGACCAGCGCATCGAGGCCGGGCTCGAAGATCGGGATTTCGCCGCGGCGCAAGCTCGCGATCTTGTCCCCGTCCTTGTCCACGCAGGTGACCTGGTGGCCGAAATCCGCAAAGCAGGCGCCGGAAACCAGCCCGACATAGCCCGTGCCGATCATGGCAATTCGCATGAAGCAATCCGTCCCGAATGGTTAACGCGACCGCCTCTTAAAGCATTTGGCGGCAAAGGGGAAAGGGAGAAATCGGCATGTCCCTTGTATGAATAAAGGGGACAGAAACCGCTTTCCCCGATGATGCCGCGAAGGCGCGCCATAAAGGGACACCGATGACAGCAAACGGCACATCCGCCGCGACCACACGTCCCGCGGCCCCCGCCGCGGACGGCCGCATCGACTGGGTGGACTACGCCAAGGGCATCTGCATCGTCATGGTGGTGATGATGCATTCGGTGCTGGGTGTCGAGCTCGCCAGTGGCCAAACCGGCTTCATGCATGCCGTGGTCGCCTTTGCAAAGCCGTTCCGGATGCCGGATTTCTTCCTGATTTCGGGGCTTTTTCTGGCCCTCGTGATCGACCGCGACTGGCGGACCTATCTCGACCGCAAGGTGGTGCATTTCGCCTATTTCTACGTGCTGTGGGTGACGATCCAGTTCGGCTTCAAGGTGCCGTCATTTGCCGCCGAAACGGGCTGGAGCCATGTCGGGTTGATGTATCTGGAATCCTTCATCGAGCCGTTCGGCACGCTGTGGTTCATCTACCTGCTGCCGGTGTTTTTTGTTGTCATAAAACTGACACGCCGCCTGCCGCAGCCGCTGGTCTGGGGCGTGGCGGCGCTGCTCGAGAGCGCGCATGTCGCAACCGGCTGGACCGTGATCGACGAGTTCTGCGCGCGATTCGTCTACATCTATTCCGGCTACCTGTTCGCAGAATATGTGTTCGCGCTGTCGAAGCGCGCGCGCGTGCATCCCACGCTGGCGCTGGCCATGCTCGCGATGTGGGCCGCCGTCAACGCCGGCCTCGTCGCGCTTGGCGTGAGTGAGTGGCCGGTCATTTCGCTGCTGCTGGGGCTTTCCGGTGCCTGTGCCATCGTCACAACAGGCACGCTATTGGCTCGTGCGCGCCGGCTCAATTTCCTGCGCTTCTGCGGCGAGCATTCGATCGTGATCTATCTCGCCTTCTTCCTGCCGATGGCCTCGACCCGGACGCTGTTGTTGAAGACCGGACTGATCCACGACATCGGCACGGTCTCGCTGATCGTCACCGTGGTCGGTGTCGTCGGCGCCGTGGCGATCTGGCGGATCGCGTTGGCCGCGCGCGCCAATTTCCTGTTCGAACGGCCCGATGCATTCTGGATCGCGCCGAAGAAGGCCGGCCCGGTGCTGCAGCCGGCGGAGTAGCGCCGTCAATAACTCTTCCGCCGGGCCAACTGGTCGGCGTGGAAATTGGCATCGCCAAACAGCTCTTCGCAAGTTCTTGCGCGCTTCATGAAGAAGCCGATGTCGAACTGGTCGGTCATGCCCATGCCGCCATGCATCTGCACGCCCTCCTGCACCGCACGTGTCGCGGTCGAGCCGGCACGTGCTTTCGCCACCGCGACTGCGGCTGCCGCATTCTCGAAATCGCCGTCGAGCGTCTGCAAGGCCTTCAGGACTGCCGCGCGCGTAATCTCGATGTCGATATAGAGCTGGGCGGCGCGGTGCTGCAGCGCCTGGAATTCGCCGATCGGCTTGCCGAACTGCTTGCGCTCCTTCAGGTAGGATACGGTGCGCCCGAACACCTCCTCGCTCAAGCCCAACATTTCGGAGGCGACCGCGCCGCGGCCGATATTGAGCACGCCTTCGAGCAGCGCAAAACCCTGATCGACCTCGCCCAGCACATGATCGGCGTTGATCTCGACATTGTCGAAATCGATCCGCGCCGCGTTGTGCGAATCGACCATCGCGGTGCGCTCGGTCGCTATCCCCTTGGTCCTGGGATCGACCAGAAACAGCGTCAACCCTTCGCGCTCGCCGGGGCTACCCGCTGAGCGTGCGGCAACAACGAGGAGATCGGCGACATGGCCGTCGACCGCGAAGGCCTTTGCGCCATTGAGCTTGAACCCGTTCCCGGAACGCACCGCCTGAAGCCTGGTCTGCAGCGGCCGATGTTTGGCGCCCTCGTCGATGGCGAGCGCGGCGATCAGCGATCCCGCCGAGATTTTCGGCAGGTGCTCGGACTTTTGCGCCGCGCTGCCGCCGCGCGTCAATGCGGACGCCGCGAGCACGGCGGTGGACAGAAATGGCGAGGGCATCAAGGTGCGGCCGATTTCCTCCATCACGACGCCGGCTTCGACGCAGCCGAGCCCGCTGCCGCCGAAATCTTCCGCTACCAACAATCCGGCAAAGCCCATTTCGGCAAAAGTCTTCCACAATTCGCGGGAGAAGCCGGTGGCGTCCTTCGCATCGCGCAGCTGTCGCAAGTGCGACACCGGCGCCTTGTCGCTGATGAGACCGCGCGCACTGTCGCGCAGCATGGATTGTTCTTCGGTGAGGACGAGGGCCATATGGGTGTTCCGTTAATTTGATCTTCGACTGATTTCGCCGTCTACCCTCATGGTGAGGAGGCGCTCTTGCGCCGTCTCGAACCATGAGGCCAATGTCGTCTCATCCTTCGAGACGCGCGCAAGCGCGCTCCTCAGGATGAGGCGTTTTTCTACGCCGCCGGCAAATCCAGAATGCGCTTGGCGACGATGCCGAGCATCACCTCGGAGGTGCCGCCCTCGATCGAGTTGGCCTTGGTGCGGAGCCAGGCCCGCGGGCGGGCGCCACCTTTCGAGCGTTCGCTCTCCCATTCTAGCGCATCGATGCCGCCCGCCGACATCAGGATTTCGTAGCGGCGCTTGTTCAACTCGGTGCCGTAATATTTCATCGCCGAGGAAAACGCCGGATGCGCTTGCCCGGCTTTGGCAAGATCGACCTCGCGCTCGGCGGCGGCGGCCAGCGCCGCCTCGTCGATCTCGAAGGTCGCGATCTGGCCGCGCAGGATCGGGTCTTCCAGCCGGCCCTGCTCGTCGGAGCCGATCGAATCGGCCGCGACCTGGCCGAGCGGACGGCCGACGCCGCGCTCGCCCATGCCGGAGATCATCGCGCGCTCATGCTGTAGGAGATATTTCGCGACGTCCCAGCCGCGGTTGACGGTGCCGAGGACGTGGGCCTTGGGCACCCGCACATTATCGAAGAAGGTCTCGCAGAACGGCGAGCGGCCCGAGATCAACAGGATCGGTTTAGTGGACACGCCCTTCGAGGCCATGTCGAAAAGAATAAAACTGATGCCGTCATGCTTCTTCGCGGAGGCATCGGTGCGCACCAGGCAGAAAATCCAGTCGGCGTAGTTCGCGTACGACGTCCAGATCTTCTGGCCGTTGATGATGAAATCATCGCCGTCGCTGTCGGCGCGAGTCTGCAGTGAGGCGAGATCGGAGCCGGCGTTCGGCTCGGAATAACCCTGGCACCAGCGGATCAGACCGGCGGTGATCTTCGGCAGATGCTCCTCCTTCTGTTCGTCGGTGCCGTATTTCAACAGCGCAGGTCCCAGCATGGAGATGCCGAACGAGGTCAGAGGCTGACGCGCGCCGATGACAGACATTTCCTGCCGCACGATCTTGGCTTCTTCGCCATCGAGCCCGCCGCCGCCATATTCCTTCGGCCAATGCGGCACGGTCCAGCCCTTGTCGCGCATCCGTTCGAACCAGACGCGTTGCGGCTCGGAGGAGAATTTGGCGTTGCGGCCGCCCCAGAACGTATCCTCGTCCGAGGTCATCGGCTTGCGCATCTCGGGCGGACAATTGGCTTCCAGCCAGGCGCGGGTCTCGCTGCGGAATTTTTCCAGATCGGGCATGGCGCGTTTCCATCGTAAAGATCGTTGCGTCGACCTTAGCCCGCGCGGTTCGCGTATTTCAATACATCTGTGCGCCAGCTACTGCCACGGCGGAGGTGGTCCCGAGCCCTGATCGGGTGTATCGCTCATGCCGTAACGATTGAAAAACAAGAGGAAACCGAGATGCGCCTGAAACTGCTTTCGCCTGGCGAAATGAGCGCGGACCAGAAAGAAACCTACGACGAAGCGATCGCCGGCAAGCGCGGCGCCGCGCCCGCGCCGATGATGGCGTGGCTCAACAGCCCGGAGATGGCACGTCACGCCACCCGGCTCGGCGAGGTGCTGCGTTTCAACACGATGTTTCCGGCCAAATTGTCGGAGATCGCGATCCTGGTGACCGCGCGGCATTTCACCGCGCACTACGAATGGTGGGCACACAAGCGGCTCGCACTGAAGGGCGGCATGGACGAAAAGATCATCGACGCCATCCGCGACCGCCGCACGCCCGACTTCGACGAACCCAAGGGCCGGATGATCTACGACGTCGCTCGCGCGCTGCATGAGGGCCATGCCCTTCCCAAGTCGCTCTATGACGACGCCGTCAAAGTGCTCAGCGAGCGCGGACTGGTCGAGATCATCGGACTGTGCGGCTATTACTCGATGGTATCGATGACGCTGAACACGTTCGAGTTCGGATTGCCGGAAGGGCAGGTCTCGGAGCTTGTGTGATCCTTGGTCTCCCTCTCCCCGTTCTTTACGGGGAGAGGGTTGGGGCGAGGGGCTCTCTCCCCATATATGGAATTCGCGGATGGTCCCCCTTACCCGGATTTTCCGCTAGGCGCAAAATCCGACCTCTCCCCGCAAGCGGGGCGAGGTGGAGAAGCAAACGGAGAATGCCCATGCCCGACAACCGACCCATCATCGCCGGCACCCGCATCGGGCATGTCCATCTCAAGGTCGCCGATCTCGATCGTGCGCTTTCCTTCTATTGCGGCGTGCTCGGCTTCGAGCTGATGCAGCGCATGGGGTCGGGCGCGGCGTTCATTTCCGCCGGCGGCTACCATCACCACATCGGGCTGAACACCTGGGAGAGCAAGGGTGGCCATCCACCCCCGCCAGGGACCACCGGGCTGTTCCATACCGCGATTCTCTATCCGACCCGGCCGGCGCTCGCGGACGCACTCTACCGCGTGATGAAGGCCGGCATCCCGCTCGACGGCGCCAGCGATCACGGCGTCAGCGAGGCGCTTTACTTGCGCGATCACGACGAGAACGGCGTCGAGCTTTATTGGGACCGGCCCAAGGAATTATGGCCGCGCAATCCGGACGGGTCGCTCGCGATGTTCACGCACCGGCTCGACCTCGACGACCTCTTGCGGCAGCGGGAAGCTTTGACTTGACCCTCATGGTGAGGAGGCGCTCTTGCGCCGTCTCGAACCATGAGGCCCGTGGCCCATCCTTCGAGACGCCGCGCAAGAGCGCGGCTCCTCAGGATGAGGTCATTGTTCCTGGCTGGCGGTTGCGCCCTCCTACCATGATCAGCACGGCCGCGGTCACTTCCAGCGCCATGCAGCCGTAGAACGGCAGCGAGTAGCCTCCCGAGAGATCGCGCAGCACGCCGACCACGCCGGGGCCGAAGGCGTAGGTGACCTGGCTGATCGCGGTGATCAGGCTGATCAATACGCCGAAGGCGCGCGGGTCGAACTCGCGGTGCACGATCAGCGACGGCAGCGTGATCAGGTTACCGACCGAGAATCCGAACAGCGCGCAGGCCGCAATCAAGAGGACTTCGTTGCGCGAATTGATGACGATTGCGAGTGCGGCGGCCTGGCTCAGGAACGAGAGCGCCGACGCCAGCCGCTGGTTGAGCCGATCGATCACGGTCGAGAACAACACGCGCCCGGCCATCGCCATCGCGGTCAACAGCGCCACGGCGACCGCGGCGTGTTCGCGCCCGATCACGGGATCCAGGAACGAGATGAGGTGCACGATGAAGCCGACTTGTGCGAACAGCACCAGCGCGAACGCGACCGACACCGAGAGGAAGCCGATGTCGCGCAAGGCGCGCCCGCGGATTTGCGTCGACGACGGCGCGTCTCGGGCCATCGTGACGGCCGCCGCGATCAGATGATGCGGCGGTTGTCCGACGAAGATCAGGACGACGGGAACGACCAGCAACATGATCGCGATCGCGGCCGCGATCACGGCGCCGGGAAAGCCGAATCGGCCGACCGCGATGACCAGCAGCGGCACGCCGGCAATGCCGCCGAAACTCGCGCCGTTCAGCGCGAGGCTGATCGCCATGCCGCGCTTGTGGTCGAACCAGAGGCTGAGCGTATTGGTGATGATGGCAAGACTGGTGCCGGCCCAGGCGAACGAGAGCAGCGCGTTGGCGGCATAGAGCTGCCAGGGTGTGCGCGCCTGACCGATCGCGACCGCGGCCGCGGCAAGCGCAAACAGCCCCGCCAGCAGGCAATTGCGCGGGCCAAAACTTCTGACCGCTTCGGCTACGAAGACCACGATCAGGGCGCCGAACAGATAGAAGAACGTGGTCGCGCCCGAGACCAGCGAGGCCGACCAGCCGTGCGCGCGATGCAATTCGGCGAGATAGACGGTCTGGCCATAGAAGCCGAGGCCCCAGCCGAACGTCGCGACCAGAAAGCAGACGGCGACGATCCGCCAGCCGTCATAACGGAAGGATGTTTCGTCGATCGTGATAGGATTTGAACCGTGCATTCCGTCTCTTGGTTTGTCGCACCGCCATGTCCGGGCTTGTCCCGGGCATCCACGTCTTGCTTTGTAGAAGCGACTAAAGACGTGGATGGCCGGGACGAGCCCGGCCATGACGACAACCACTAGCAGATCAGTCACAAAAAAGCTTCGACGGCTGACGAAGTGTCAGCAGGTGGCACTAGATGCTCGGCTCGGGAAACTCTTCGATCACCTGCAGCCGCCTGCGCCGCTTGGCGAACGACGTCACCGCCAGCACGAAGAGCCCGAGCAGCACCGGCGGGTAGACCACCATGTTCACCGCCGACCAGCCGAAATTTGCCAGCAGCTGGCCGGACGAGAATGACCCAATCGCCATCATCCCGAACACCAGGAAATCATTGAACGCCTGGACCTTGTTGCGCTCCTGGGCGCGATGCGTCTCCAGCACCAGGGCCGACGCGCCGATGAAACCGAAATTCCAGCCGATCCCGAGCACCATCAGCGTCGCCCAGAAATGCATCGCGGTGATGCCGGTTAGCCCAATGGTCGCGGCAACGGCCTCAAGCGTCAGGCCGAGCGCGACGATCGCGGGCGCCCCGAAGCGCGCGATCAGCGAGCCCGTGAAGAAGCTCGGACCGTACATCGCAACGATATGCCATTGAATGCCGAAATTGGAATCGCTGAGCGAGAGCCCGCAGATCTTCATCGCCAGCGGCGCCGAGGTCATCACCAGGTTCATGATCGGATAGGCGATGATCCCGCACAGCGCGGCCGCGATGAAGCGCGGCTGCCGCACGATTTCAAGCAGCGGACGGCCGCCATGCAGATCCGACGGCGCGGGCTTCGGCGCGTCGACGCCGGACAGAATGATCATCGCCAGCAGCGCGACCACGGCCTGCATCACAAAACTGAAGGCGAACAGATAGGGCTGCCAGATGTCCATGGTCCATTGCACGAGCTGCGGACCGAGCACGCCGGCGAACACGCCGCCGGCCATCACCCACGACACCGCCTTCGGCCGGTATGCCACGCTGGCGCCGTCGGCGGCGGCAAAGCGATAGGATTGCGCCACCGCGCCATAGAGGCCGCCGAGGAAGGTCGCGCTGCAGAACAGCCCGAACGAGCCATGCAGAATGGCGAACGCGCCGACGAGGCCGGTGGCGGCACCGCAGCCGGTGCCGATGATGAAGGCCACGCGGCGGCCATAGGCGCGCGAGATCGCGCCGGTCGGCAACGTTCCGGCGGCGAGCCCCAGCACGTACATCGAGATCGGCACGGTCGCGAACGAGATGTCCGGCGCCAAGGAAGCGCCGACGATCGAGCCGGTGGCGAAGATCACCGCCGAGTTGGCGCCGGTCAGCGCCTGCGCCGCCGCCAGCCGGACGACGTTGGCGCGGAGGCGGGTGTCATTGCTGATTTCGTCGGTTGCAGTCACGTCGGTCATCGGCACTTCCGCTATCGGTCCCTTCCGGGCGCGTTTATTCCGGATGACTATGAAGAGACGAAGCCCGGTGATCAACCCGCGCCAGCGGGAGGGGCTATGTCCAAGACGCAAATTGGGACGCACGTTGGACAGGACATATCGCGCCGCGCTAATGAGAGATTTGCCATATTGCTGCTTTAGCGAACGGGAAGACACCCGCGGAGTTCGGACCGTGCCGATCGACGAAAGACCTACCCTCGCTGCCCCCGATGACGATCCCTATCTGTGGCTGGAGGAGATCGAAGGCCAGCGCGCGCTCGATTTCGTGGAGCGGCAAAACAGCGTGACGCTGGAGAAATTTGCCGGCGCCGGATTTGCCGGGGATCGCGACCTGCTGGCGGCGATCTACGACCGGCCGGACAATATCCCCTACGTCACGCGGCGCGGCGGGCGCCTTTATAACCTCTGGAAGGACGCCAACAACCCGCGCGGAATCTGGCGGCGGACCACCCTTGCTGAATTCAGCAAGCCAAGTCCGGAATGGGAAATCCTCCTCGACCTGGACCGGCTGGCTGCCGATGAAGGCAAGGATTGGCTTCTGGCCGGCACGATGATGCTTCCGGGAAACGATTCGCGCGCCGTCCTGAGCCTCTCGCGCGGCGGCAGCGATGCCTCTACGGAACGAGAATTCGATTTGGACGCGAAGGCCTTCGTCAACGAAGGCTTCGTTCTGCCGGAAGCAAAGAGCGGCGCCGAATGGCTCGATGCCGATACGCTGTTGCTGTCGAGCGCCTATGGCGAAGGCATGGCGACCACCTCCGGCTACGCCCGAACCGTCAGGCTGTGGCGGCGCGGCACAGACGTCGCGCGCGCGCCGGTGATCTTCGAGACGTCCGCCGGCAACATCCGGGTGTTTTCCGATATCGATCGCACCGATGCCGCTCGCCGGGTATGGTTCATCGAGCAACTCGATTTCTTCAACTACAATCTGTGGCTTGGCGACGAGTCCGGCGCGCGATCCAAGCTCGATCTCCCAACCGACATCTGGATGCAGGCGCACGGGGATTGGTTCACCATAAAACTTCGCTCGGCGTGGACGGCAGGCGGCAAGTCCTAC
>Ga0307479_10005742_pt1 | contig 11353 bp, 8 predicted proteins | sample atmos_gasesECM4C_FD_203743 | JGI IMG/M metagenome (GOLD analysis project Ga0307479, IMG submission 203743) | Hardwood forest soil microbial communities from Morgan-Monroe State Forest, Indiana, United States - atmos_gasesECM4C_515 | ecosystem: Environmental > Terrestrial > Soil > Temperate... | reverse complement strand
CTTCCGGGCTTTCTACGTCGGGTTCCTGGCGTCCCTGCTGCTGCTGATCGTGGATGGCGCCGGCCGGGCTGCCGGCGCCGCGGCGGCGGCGCTCGCCGGCCTCTGCGCCGCCGCGGTGCCGTTCCTCGGCTGGGGCATGGGGGGGGCGGTCACCGCCGACAGCGACCTGCCGCTGGCCGCGCTCTACGGGGCGGCGCTGGTGCTGCTGCTCAGCGTGCCGCGGCGCGAGCCCGCCGGCCTCGCCGCGGGCATCCTGCTCGCGGGCGTCGTGCTGGCGAAGAACGAAGGCCAGCTCCTCGCCATGGTCGCCCTGCTGCTGGCGTCGCTGCGGCTGGTGCACCGCGGGCCGCCGCGCCGCCTCGCCACCCACCGCCTGCGCTGGTTCGCCGCCGCGGCGCTTCCCCCGCTCCTGGCGATGGCCTTGCTCACCGCCTGGCGCGCCGGCATCCCGGAGCGCTTCTCCGAGGACTACTTTGGCGGCCTGGGAGTCTCCGCACTGGTCCGCGGCGCCGCGTCCCGCCTGCCGCGGATCCTCCCGGACCTCGCGAGCGAGAGCTTTCGATGGTCCGATTGGATGGGGTTCTGGCTGCTCTTCCCCGCCGTGCTGCTGGCCGGCCGGCAGGCTCTCCGCCGCCCCCTCGCCCGGCGCCTACTGCTGGCGGGCGCCGCCCCCTGCGCTCTCGGCCTGGCCGCTTACGCCGTGACCCGCGACGACCTCCGCGTCCTCATCGCCGGCACCTGGCCCCGCTTCCTGCTCCAGGGCATGGTGCCCCTGGCCGCCGTCTTCGCCTGCGCTCTCGCGCCGCTGCTGCGCCAGCTGCGCCGGCCGCAACCGGCGCCGCTGCCCGCGGCGGGAACGCCCGCCCATCCCCAGGCGCCCGGCTTGCCCTGAGCGCCTGCCGGCATGTCCCGCCGGTGCCGCGCGCGCCCGCTCGGCGCCGCCGCCGGCACCGCCGCCGGCGCCTGCCTGCCTGCCGCCGCCGGTCAGGGCGCCGCCAGCGCCAGCGGCGGCGCCCAGGCGAGGTGGCGGCGCAGCTCGTCGGCGGTCGGGCTCGTGGCGCGGTCCAGGAACGGCTCGAGCGGCCCGCAGTAGAGCACCCGGCCGCCGTGCACCCCGCCGCCGGGGCCGAGGTCGACGATCCAGTCGCAGCGCGCGATCAGGTCGGGGCTGTGCTCGACCACTACCACGCCGTCGCCGCGCTGCACCAGCCGCCGCAGGGTGTGGTAGAGGACGTCGATGTCGGCCAGGTGGAGGCCGGTCGTCGGCTCGTCGAAGAGGAACAGCCGGCGCCCCTCGGAGACCGGCCGGTCGAGGAAGCTGGCCAGCTTCAGCCGCTGCGCCTCGCCCCCCGACAGCGTCGAGGTCGACTGGCCGAGCCGCAGGTACCCGAGCCCGACGTCGGCGAGCAGGCGCAGCCGCCGGCAGAGGCGCTTCTGGTCGGCGAAGACCCCGAGCGCCTGCTCGACCGTCAGCTCGAGCACCTCGGCGATGGTGCGGCCGCGGCAGCGCACCGCCAGCACCTCGGGGCGGAAGCGGCGGCCCTGGCAGGTCTCGCACGCCACCGTCACCGGCGCCATGAACTGCATGTCCACCTCGGTCACGCCTGTCCCCTGGCAGGCCGGGCAGCGCCCGCGCTCGACGTTGAACGAGAAGTGGGCGGCGCCGATGCGGCGGGCCCGCGCCTCGGGCGAGGCGGCGAAGAGCTTGCGGATCTCGTCGTAGGCCTTGATGTAGGTGATCGGGTTCGAGCGGCTCGAGCGGCCTAGCGGTCGCTGGTCCACCAGCGTCACGTCGGCCAGCCCGTCGAGGCCGGTCAAGGCATCGCACTCGCCGGGCTCCACGTCCACCACGCCGCGCGCCCGCTGGTAGGTGCCGTAGAGGACGTTCTCGACCAGCGTCGACTTGCCCGACCCGGAGACGCCGGTGACCGCCACCAGGGCGCCCACCGGCAGCTCGACATCGATGCCGCGCAGGTTGTGGGCGCGGGCGCCGCGGATGGCGACCCGCGGCAGCGCCTCGAGCTCGGCGTCCAGCGAGTCCCGCCCCTGCTCGCGGCGGAAGCGGGCGACGTGCTGGCGGGCCGGGGTGCGCGGGCGCTGGCGCAGGTAGCGGCCGGTCAGCGAGTCCTCGTTGGCGAGGATGGCCTCGATCGGCCCTTCGGCGACCACGAAGCCGCCGCGCTCGCCGGCCGCCGGGCCGAGGTCGATGACGTGGTCGGCGCCGCGGATCAAGGTGCGGTCGTGCTCCACCACCAGCACGGTGTTGCCGCGCGCCGCCAGGTCGCGCAGCAGCGAGAGCAGGCGGCCGCTGTCCTGCGGGTGGAGGCCGATGGTCGGCTCGTCGAGCACGTAGAGGGTGGTGGTCAGCCCCGAGCCCAGGGCGGCGGCGAGGTGGATGCGCTGCGTCTCGCCCCCCGAGAGGGTGCGCGCCTGGCGGTTCAAGGTCAGGTAGTCGAGCCCGACGCGGTGCAGCACCTCGACGCGCTCGGCGAGCTCCTCCAGGAGGTGGCCGGCGACCTCGCGCTGGCGCGGCGTCCAGCGCCGCTCTGCGAGCCAGGCGCGCAGCTGCTCGATGCTCCGCTCGGAGAGCGCCGGCAGGGTCTCGCCGTCGAGCCGCACCGCCAGGGCCTCGGGGCGCAGGCGGGCGCCGGCGCACTCGGGGCAGGGGGTGTAGGAGCGGTAGCGGGCGAGCAGCACCCGCACATGCACCTTGTAGGTGCGCTGCTCGAGCCAGGCGAAGAAGTCGTCGAGGTTGACGAAGCGCCCCTCGCCGCTCCACACCCAGTCGCGCGCCGCGGCGGAGAGGTCCGCCCAGGGCTGATCGACCGGGATGCGGCGGCGGCGGGCGGCGGCCAGCAGCTCGTCGTACAGCTCCTCGTAGGCGGGCGTGTTCCAGGGCGCGATCGGGCGTTCGACGAGCGAACGCCGCGGGTCGGGGATGACCCGCTCGCGGTCGATGCCGATCACCCGCCCGAACCCCTGGCAGGCCGGGCAGGCGCCGAGCGGCGAGTTGAACGAGAAGAGAGGCGGGGTCGGGCGGCGCACCCCCTCGCCGCAGACCGCGCAGGCAAGATCGCGGCTGTAGTGGCGCACGGCGGCGGCGGCGGCGTCTCCGGGCTCGGCCTGGCCGCCGTGCGCCTCGATCCGCCCGCCGGCCAGCCGGTAGCCCTCCTCGATCGTCGTCAGCACGCGCGCGGCGGCCTCGGGGTGGGCGGGAAAGCGGCCGAGCGCCAGCGGCAGCGGATCGCGCGAGGCCGGCCAGCGCTCGCCCGGCTCCATGCGGACCACCTCCTGCCGGCGGCCGCCCTCGCCGTCCTCCGCGAGCCGCCGGCTGAACCCCTGGCGGATGAGCTCGGCCAGCGCCTCGTCGGCATGACGCGGCGGGCGCGGCACCCGCGCCACCAGCAGGAACGGGTCGCCCACGGCGCCGGCGGCGAGGTCGAGCGCCGCCTCCTCGGCGGTGAAGCCGCGCGCCGGGCCGTGGCCGCGCGGGCAGGCGACCTCGCCCAGGTGGGTGAAGATCAGCCGCAGGACGTCATGGATCTCGGTGATGGTGCCGACGGTCGAGCGGGCGTTGCGCACGGCGTTGCGCGCCTCGAGCGCCACCGCCGGCAGGACGTTGTCGATGGCGTCCACCGGCGGGCGCTCCATCTGGTCGAGGAACTGGCGGGCGTAGGTCGACATCGATTCGACGAAGCGCCGCTGCCCTTCGGCGAAGATGGTGTCGAACGCCAGCGACGACTTGCCCGCCCCCGAGGGGCCCGTGACCACGGTCACAGCGCGGTGCGGTACGCGGCAGTTGATCCCCTTGAGGTTGTGGGTACGGGCCCTCTCGACCCTGATGGCTGGATGGTCGGACATCGGCAACTCGGAACCTGCTCGCCGGGTTGGGCGGCAGCCCCGCACGGGTACACGGGTAACCGCCGGCGCCGCCCGGAACCGAGCGAAGCGATGATCATACCTCGATACCCTTGATCGGCTCGTGTCGCCTGCCGGGTTTTCTTTTTTTTCTTTCCTGGCGGGAAGGTGGCTTCCAGGCGGTCGAGGCGCCTGCCGTGGCGCACGGGCACCGCGGCGGGAATGAGGCATCCAGACGGTCGCGGCGCCTGCCGTGGCGCGCCGCCGGCCGCCCGCGGCCCCCTACCGCGGTGGCGGTCCGCCGTCGCGTTGGCCGCCGGCATCGCCGGCATCGGCGCCGGCGCCGGCATGCTTGCCGGTCTCGCCGCCATTGGCGCCTCCGCTCGCCTTGCCCTGGCCACCGCTCGGCTTGCCCTGGGCGTGGTCCTGGTCCTGACCGCGGTCCCGGCTTTGGCCGCCTTGCCCCTGGCCGCCGAGATCGGCATCGTCGTCGTCGTCGCCGCCCTTGCCGCCGCCGCCGCCGAAGATGCGGCGCAGCCAGCGCCGGAACGGGTGCAGGCTCCTGCGCGGCTCCGCCGGCCTGGGTCTCGGCGCCACCTGGCCCTCCCCCTCCTCCTCGCGCCGCAGCGCCGCCGGCGGCGGCGACGACGCCATCCTGTCGGCGAAACTCACGTGGAGATTGCAGGACTCCGGCGGGACCTCGCCCTGGCGAAAGACCTCGGTGAAGACCTGCGGGCAGTACTCGGTGGCGAGGAGCCCGGTCTCGGGGTCGATCAGGGCGCTGACCACGCCCGGCGGCGGCGAGAAGGTAGAGTAGCCGCCCGGCGGCATGACGGCCACGGTGAAGCGGCTCCAGATCGGCAGCGCCGCCCGCGCGCCGGACAGCCGGGTGACCGAGTTGTCGTCGTAGCCGACCCAGACGGTCGTGGCCCGTTCCGGCGCGAAGCCCGCGAACCAGCTGTCGCGGCGCTCGTTGGTCGTCCCGGTCTTGCCCGCCAGCCGGCCGCGGAGCTGCGGCGCGGCGCCGGCGCCGGTGCCGCGCTCGAGCACCCCCTGCAGCAGCGAGATCACGACGTAGGCGGTTTCCGGCGAGAGCACGCGCGCCGGCGCCGGCAGCGCCTCTCCCGCGACCGGCTTGCCATGGCTGTCCACCACCGCCGCGAGGCCATGCACGGCCGGGCGCACGCCGCCGGCCGCCAGGGTCGCGTACACGGTCGCCAGCTCGACCGGTGCCACCGCCGTCGACCCCAAGGCGACGGCCGGGAAGGGCTGCATCGGCGCGGCGATCCCCAGGGCGTGCGCCATGGCGACGATCCGCGGCATGCCGACCTGCAGCGCCAGCCGGGCGGTGGCGGGGTTGTAGCTGTGCTCGAGGGCGGTGCGGACGGTGACCCAGCCGTGATACTCGCCGTCGTCGTTCTTCGGGCTCCAGACCTGGCCGCCGCTCATCACCTCCAGCGGCTCGTCCTCGAGGAAGCTGGCGGGCGTCGCGCGGTGCTCCTCGAAGGCGGCGGCGTAGACGATCGGCTTGAAGGCGCTGCCGGTCTGGCGGAAGGCCTGGCTGACGCGATCGAACTGGCTCTGGTCGTAGCGCCGCCCGCCCAGGTAGGCGAGGATGGCGCCGGTCGCCGGCTGGATCGAGATCAGCGCCGCCTGCAGCGACCCGCTCTTGCCGCGCTCGTACCCCTTCTGCGCCGCCGCCAGGCCGGCGTCGATCGCCGCCTGGCCCGCCTGCTGGTCGTCCCAGCTCACGGTCGAGAACAGCGAGTAGCCGGCGTCCGGCAGGTCCTCGACCCCGAACCGCCTGGCCGCCTCGGTCGCGGCGGCGTCGGCGAAGTAGGGAGCGCGCCGCCGCGCCAGCGGCTCCGGCGCCACCTGCACCGGCGTCGCCAGCGCCTGCTCCACCCGCCCCCGGTCGACGCGGCCGAGCGCCGCCAGGCGGCGCAGCACCCAGTCGCGGCGCTCCTTGGCGCGGTCGGGATGGGTGAGCGGCGAGTAGGAGGCGGGCGCCGGGATGATGCCAGCCAGGGTCGCCGCCTCGGCCAGGCTGAGCTGGCTCGCGTCCTTGCCGAAGTAGGCGCGCGAGGCCGCCCCCACGCCCATCACGTTGACGCCGCCGCTGCGCCCGAGATAGATGTCGTTCAGGTAGGCGGTCAGGATCTCGCGCTTGCTGTAGCGCATCTCGAGCATCACCGCCAGCACCGCCTCTTCCATTTTCCGCGCCAGCTTGCGCTCCTGGGTGAGGTAGATGTTCTTCACCACCTGCTGGGTGAGTGTGCTGCCGCCCTGGCGGACCTGGCCGCCGCGCAGGTTCACCCAGAGGGCGCGCAGGATGCTGCTGGGCGACACGCCGGAATGGGTGAAGAAGCCTTCGTCCTCGGCGGCGACCACCGCCTCGATGAGGTCCTCGGCGACGTCGTCGACGGCCACCGGGCGGCGTTCCAGCTGGCCGGGGCCGTAGTAGGAAGCGAGCAGCGGCGGCTCGAGCACCGCCTTCTGCTGCGGCTGGCCGTTGAGCCACAGGCGCGTCACGCGGGGGCCGCGGAAGCGCACCTCGAGCAGCCCGCCGCCCTTGCGGCCGTCGGGCAGGAAGAAGTTGCGCAGGTGGACGGAGATGGCGCCGCCGGCGATGCGGAAGCGGCCCGGGGCGAGGGCGGCCGTCTCGCTCTCCTCCTCGCGGTAGCCCTCGCCGAGCATCTCGCGCAGCATCCGCTCCGGCGGGTAGCCGCGGCCCTCCTCCAGCTCCGCCGGCTGCGCGTAGAGCCGGGAGGGCTGGCGGAAGGTGATCTCCTCGAAGTGGCTGGACAGCACCCAGAAAGGGCGCAGCACGAAGCAGCCGACGGCGGCGGCGAGCAGCGCGGCGCCGCCCGCCACCCACCAAAGCCAGCGCCGTCGCCAGAACGGCCGGTCACCCGCGCTCGGGGCGCGTCGCGGTTCCAGTTTCGAGGTCACGAACGGCAAGGCTCAGGCGGTGCGCGCCCGCCGCGCCGCCACGAACGACCTGATGCAGAGGGCGAGGAACACGCCGCAGACGACCAGCATCGCCAGCTGATCGAGCACCGCCGCGCGGTGGGCCACCGCGCCGCCGCCGACGAGCGCCAGCATCTGGGGCAGCACGCGCAGCGGGCCGAGGAAACCGATGAGGCCGATCACCGCCGCGGCGTGCATGGCGTGCTTGCGCAGCGCCTCGCGGCGCGCCAGTGCCCCGCAGGCGAGCAGCAGGAGGCCGAAGACCAGCGGGATCAGCGCGGTGAGGCTGGTCCGGCCGGTGCCGAGATACCCGGCGACGCCGAGCACCGCCAGCGCCAGCCCGAAGCCGATCGTCACCTTGGCCATCACACCGATCCTCCGCGCCGGGGCCGCTCCGCCTGGCTCCGCAAGGCTGGGAGAGGAGCAGGGAGCCGGCGCCGCCTGCCAAGGGTAACACGCCGGGCCCAGCGCCCCCCGCGCCGGCCGGCGCCGGCCCCCGCGCGGCGGAAAGCTCGCCGCCGGCCCGGGTGTTATCATGTCGGACCCTATGATCGCGGTATCCGACCTCGGCAAATCCTATGGACCCCAGACGCTCTTCGAGGGGGTCTCGCTGCAGTTCAACCCCGGCAACCGCTACGGCCTGGTGGGCGCGAACGGCTCGGGGAAATCGACCTTCCTGCGCATCCTGACCGGCGAGGAGCCGCCCAGCGCCGGCACCGTGGCGATCCCCAAGCGCCTCAAGCTCGGCGTCCTCCGCCAGGACCACTTCCGCTTCGAGTCGATGCCCATCCTGGAGGTGGCGATGATGGGCAACCACGACGTCTGGGAGGCGATGGTCGAGAAGGAGCGCATGCTCGCGCATGGCGCCGACGACGCGGCCGCCGAGTTCGACGCCCACCGCTACTCCGAGCTCGAGGAGCTCATCCTGCACCACGACGGCTACACCTTGGAGGCCCGCGCCGGCGAGGTGCTCGAGGGCCTGGGCATCCCCACCGAGGTCCACCGCCAGGCGCTCTCCACCCTGTCGGGAGGCTTCAAGCTGCGCGTGCTGCTCGCCCAGGTGCTGGCGTCGGAGCCCGACGCGCTGCTGCTCGACGAGCCCACCAACCACCTCGACATCCTGTCGATCCGCTGGCTCGAGAAGTTCCTCGAGAGCTACAAGGGGACGGCGGTCGTCATCTCCCACGACCACCGCTTCCTGGACAACATCTGCACCCACATCGTCGACGTCGACTACGAGACGATCACGCTCTACCCGGGCAACTACGCCGCCTTCGCCGCCGCCAAGGCCGCCGAGCGCGACCGCAAGGAGGCGGAGATCGAGAAGCGCGAGAAGCAGATCGCCGATCACCAGGCGTTCGTCGACCGCTTCCGGGCCAAGGCCACCAAGGCACGCCAGGCGCAGAGCAAGATCAAGATGATCGAGCGGATCGTGATCGAGCGCCTGCCGCAGAGCTCGCGCCGCTACCCGACGTTCAAGTTCCAGCAGGTGCGCCCGAGCGGCCGCCAGGTGCTCGCCCTCGCCGGCATCGCCAAGTCCTACGGCGACAAGCAGGTGCTCGCGGACGTCTCGCTCGCGGTGCAGCGCGGCGACCGCCTGGCGATCATCGGCCCCAACGGCATCGGCAAGTCGACGCTGCTCAAGATCGCCGTCGGCGAGGTCGAGCCCGGCGCCGGCAAGGTGGAGTGGGGCTACGAGGCCCGCCCCGGCTACTTCTCGCAGGACCACAACGAGGTCCCGGCCGGCAGCAAGCAGAGCGTCGAGGCCTGGCTTTGGGAGGCCGTTCCGGGCGAGCCGATCGGCTTCGTGCGCGGCAACCTCGGCCAGGTGCTGTTCTCGGGCGACGACGTCAAGAAGCCGGTCGGCAGCCTCTCCGGCGGCGAGGCCGCGCGGCTGGTCTTCTGCCGCCTCTCGGTGACCCGGCCCAACGTGCTGATCTTGGACGAGCCCACCAACCACCTCGACCTCGAGGCCATCGAGGCCCTGGTCGAGGGGCTCAAGAGCTACGACGGCACCCTCGTCTTCGTCTCTCACGACCGCTGGTTCGTGTCGCAGCTCGCCAACCGCGTGCTCGAGATCTCGCCGCGCGGCATCCAGGACTTCCCCGGCACCTACGAGGAGTACTTAGAGCGCCTGGGCGACGACCATCTCGACGCCGAGGCCGTCCTGCGCCAGCGCCGCGAGCAGAAGAAGAAGGCCGCCGCCCGCGCCGCCGCCCCGGCCCTGGACGGCCGCCAGCGCCAGCAGCGCCAGCGCGAGCTGGGCAGGCGCCGCGACGAGCTCACCGCTGCGGTCGAGCAGGCCGAGTCGCGCGTCCACGCCATCAACGAGATGTTCTGCGACCCCACCTTCTTCGACCGCGCCTCCCGCGACCAGGTGCGCAAGCTCGAGGACGAGCAGAAGCGCCTCTCCGCCAAGGTCGAGGAGCTGATGGCCACCTGGGAGCAGGTCGAGAGCGAGCTCGCGACCCTCGCCGAGTAGGAAACCTGACTGGTCATCAGCGGGTCATCGACGTCATTCCGAGCGTCGGCCCAATAGAATCAACTATTCAACCACGGAATACTCCCAGCGACGTAAGAGCGGGAGAGCGCGATGAACGTGACTTTTCTTGGCGATGCGCTTGATTTTTGGAAAGGCTGCTTGTTCAGCCGACTTAGGGCGGAACAGCTTCTGAGGAATCTTGTGGTCGAACCCCTTCTGACCGACTTCCAAGACTGGCACCCGAACGAATTTGCACTATTGATTGGTGTGACCGCGGACCGCACCATGCCTGCGGGGGGCCGCGGCAGAACGGCGACGGGACCGCCTTGACAGACAGCTGCCAGCGTGGTTCAGATTCATGCATGCGGACCACCCTCGACCTTGACGATCGGGTTCTCGAGGAGGCCAAGCGGCGGGCTCTGGATCGGGGCGAGACGCTGACCCGATTCATCGAGCAGGCGATCCGCGCCCAGCTTGCCGAGCCTGCGCAGGTGCCCGAGCCCGAGCAGATTCAGGCTTTTCGGCTCACCTTGTTGATCAAGAAGGGGCAGACACGCCGGGACGTCAACTGGGACGACCGCGACTCGATTTACGAGCGAATGGAGGAAGGCAGCTGATCGCGGTCGACAACCAACGTCCTGGTGTGCGCTCACTCTGACCGAGTTCGGGAATTCGACCGCTTCCCCACGGAAGCCCTCGCCTTTGCCCAGCTCGTCCGAGCTCCTGAGGCAAGCCAAACCTTGACAACTCTGATTCAGGTCAATATGATCTAGTTGACCTTTGGGAGGAGGTGGAGCGCAGTGCCAAAGAGCGTATCCGTAGCGGAGGTCAAGGCGCATTTCGCCGATTGGGTCCGGGCCGCGGAGACAGGAGAGGCGGTCGTCATCACCCGGCATGGCAAGCCCGTAGTGGCTCTAGTGCCGGCCGTGGAGCTGGAACAGCTCGCGCGGCTCAAGGCTGCCGGTCCCGAGAAAGGGCTCGCCAGCCTGGCCGGTGGTTGGGCGGGCTCCGAGGATCTCGTCGCGCGGATCGTGGAAGTTGCTCGGTCCAGGCCACGAAGAACGCCGGCGCTCGGTTGAGCCAGGCGATGAGCTTCCTATTCGATACCGACGCGATCTCGGAGGTCTTGAAGAAGAAGCCTGCGCCCCGCTATCTCCGGTGGCTTGCTGAGCTTCCCCGTTCCGAGCAGTTCACCAGCGCCATCGTCATTGGCGAGTTGTTTCGCGGCGCGTTCAGGTCCGCAGAGCCGTCACGCCATCTCGGGAACATCGAATCGCGGGTCCTCCCCGCGGTGACCGTCCTGCCCTTTGACGTAGCCGTGGCCCGCGTCTACGGCGAGATCCAGGCGACTCTCTCGCGACGGGGAAGGACCATCGCGGACGCCGACCTCCAGATCGCGGCGACGGCCCTCCACCATGGTCTGGAGGTGGTGACCGGCAACCTGCGGCATTTCGAGCGCATCCCCGGCGTCCGCGTGCACCCGGCTCTCGCGGACGCTCGTGTCGGCTCCGCCTGATCCGCCACATCGGCCGGCCGCGCCGCCGCGCCGCCCCGGACCCCACGCCACGGAGGTATGATCCGAGGCTGCCGGCGCCGCTAGCCGCCGTGCCGGCGCCCTGGCGGCGCGTCGTCAGGGCGACGATGGGGAGGAGCCGGCATGGCCATCTGGAAGACAAAGTTCGTCGACTTCGATCAGCGCGTCCTGGGCACCGCCAGCCTGACCCTGGAGGACCTGGGCAACGGGCATGCGAGCGGCACGCTGCGCAACCTGAGCGGGCCGGTGCCGGTGACGGAGATCGAGCTCCACGGCGTCGTCCGCGGCAACGAGTTCATCGTCGGCGGCAGCGTCGGGGCGCTGGGAATCAACCTGGTCCTGGTCTTCGCTCCGTACGTCTTCAGCTTCACCGGCGCGGCGCGGATCGCCGTGCACGACCCGCCCACGGTAGCCACCGCTTTCGTCCTCACCAGCCCGACGGAGTAGGAGCCGGCCGGCGGCGCCGGCCGGCGGCCGATCACGGCTGGCGCCGGCCGGCGGCCGGCGCG
>Ga0307479_10005741_pt1 | contig 11354 bp, 13 predicted proteins | sample atmos_gasesECM4C_FD_203743 | JGI IMG/M metagenome (GOLD analysis project Ga0307479, IMG submission 203743) | Hardwood forest soil microbial communities from Morgan-Monroe State Forest, Indiana, United States - atmos_gasesECM4C_515 | ecosystem: Environmental > Terrestrial > Soil > Temperate... | reverse complement strand
AGATCCTGGTCGAGCTGGATCTGGACGGCATCGGGGTGGTCGAGGTGTCAACCGGAGTGCCCTTCTTCGATCACATGCTGTCCCAGCTCGGCAAGCACGGTTGCCTCGACCTGACCGTGCGAGCCAAGGGCGACGTGGAGATCGACGCACATCATACGGTTGAGGACACCGCGATCTGCCTGGGGCAGGCACTGCGGGAAGCGCTCGGGGACAAGTCGGGTATCACCCGATTCGGGGACGCGCTGGTACCGCTGGACGAAACGCTGGTGCAGGCCGCCGTCGACCTGTCCGGACGACCGTACGTGGTGTGCTCGGAGCCAGCCGGGATGGCGCCGCTGATCGGTACGTATGACACGTCGCTGACCCAGCACATCTGGGAGTCGCTAGCGTTCTCCGCCGGGATCTGCCTACACGTGTCGGTGCTGGCCGGCCGGAACCCGCATCACATCGTCGAGGCGCAGTTCAAGGCCGTCGCGCGGGCGTTGCGGGCGGCGGCGTCGCCGGACCCGCGGGCGGGTGGGATCCCGTCCACCAAGGGCGTGCTCTCGTGAGCAAGAAGATTGTCGTGCTCGACTACGGGTCAGGGAACCTGCGCTCGGCGCAGCGAGCGTTGGCACGGGCCGGAGCGGACGTGGATGTGACCGCCGATGCCTCGTCAGCTATGTCCTGTGATGGCTTGGTGGTGCCCGGGGTGGGGGCATTCGCGGCGTGCATGGCCGGGCTCATTGGCGTTGGCGGGGACAAGCTGATTGGCCAGCGAGTCGCCGCGGGACTACCAGTGCTGGGGATCTGCGTGGGGATGCAGGTGTTGTTCGCTGCTGGCGTGGAGCACGGGGTCTACACGGAGGGATGCGCTGTGTGGCCGGGCATGGTGGAGCGGCTCGACGCCGGAGCGCTGCCGCTGCCGCACATGGGATGGAACACAGTCGATTACGCGGCGGGTTCGGTGCTGTTCGACGGGATCCCGGCCGGGACGCGGTTCTACTTCGTGCACTCCTACGCCGCTTCTGGTGACGCGCTGGGCCAGGCGGCGGTCTCCTGGGCGTGGCATGGTGACAAGTTCGCTGCGGCGGTGGAGCAGGGCGTCGTAGCCGCGACGCAGTTCCACCCGGAGAAGTCGGCTGACGCGGGTTACGCGGTGCTCACGAACTGGCTGGGGAGTTTGCGATGAGTCTGGTTCTGCTGCCAGCGGTCGACGTCGCTTCCGGGCAGGCGGTCCGCCTGGTGCAGGGTGCGGCGGGTTCGGAAACTGGTTATGGCGACCCGCTGGAAGCCGCGCTCGCCTGGCAGCGGGCCGGGGCGTCGTGGATTCATCTGGTGGATCTGGATGCCGCGTTCGGCCGCGGGTCGAACGCTACGTTGCTTGCTGACGTCGTGGGGAAGCTGGACATTTCGGTGGAGATGTCGGGCGGGATCCGGGACGATTTGTCGTTGGATCGGGCTCTGAGTACTGGCTGTGCTCGGGTCAACATCGGTACGGCGGCGTTGGAGAGTCCGGAGTGGGTGCGGTCGGTCATCGGCCGGTACGGTGACCGGATCGCGGTTGGGCTGGACGTGCGCGGGACCACTCTGGCGGCACGGGGCTGGACGTCCGACGGCGGCGAGCTGTACTCGACGCTGGAACGGCTGGACGCGGAGGGTTGCGCGCGGTATGTGGTGACCGACGTGCTCAAGGACGGGACGTTGCGCGGGCCCAATGTTTCGCTGCTGCGGGAGGTGTGCGCCCGGACTGACGCGCCGGTGGTGGCCAGCGGGGGAGTGTCTTCGCTCGATGACCTGCGGACGCTGGCGTCGCTCGTGCCTGCCGGGGTAGAGGGCGCGATCGTGGGCAAGGCCTTGTACGCCGGGGCGTTCACGCTGGAAGCGGCCCTGGCCGCGGTGACCTCGGTGCCCGGGTGAGCGTCGCGGTCCGGGTCATCCCGTGCCTGGACGTGGACGGCGGCCGGGTGGTCAAAGGGGTGAACTTCCGGTCGTTGCGCGACGCCGGGGATCCGGTATCGCTGGCTTCTTTTTATGATTCTGAAGGCGCCGACGAGCTGACGTTCCTCGACATCACCGCGTCCAGCGGTCAGCGGGAGACCATGTATGAGGTGGTGCGGCGGACCGCGGATCAGGTGTTCATCCCGCTGACAGTCGGCGGGGGAGTCCGGTCGGTCGCTGACGTGGATAACCTGCTGCGAGCCGGGGCGGACAAGGTGTCGCTGAACACCGCCGCCGTGGCCCGGCCCGCCCTGATCAACGAGGCGGCGGAGCGGTTCGGGGCACAGTGCATCGTGCTGTCGGTCGACGCCCGGCGTTGCGCTGGTGGTCCGGAGTCCGGCTTTGAGGTCACCACGCTTGGCGGCCGGACCGGCACCGGGATCGACGCGGTGTCGTGGGCTCGAGACGCGGTGGCGCTCGGGGCGGGGGAGATCCTGCTGAACTCCATGGACGCCGATGGCACCACGTCGGGGTTCGACCTGGAACTGATCCGGCTGGTGCGCGCGGCGGTCGGGGTGCCGGTGATCGCCAGCGGAGGCGCCGGGTCGCTGGCGCATTTCGCGCCGGCGGTCGCGGCCGGGGCTGACGCGGTGCTGGCGGCCAGCGTGTTCCACTTCGGGACGTTGCGCATCGGTGCGGTAAAGGAGGCGCTGCGGGCGGCCGGGAATCCGGTTCGCTAACCGCGGCTACTCCACGGCTAGGGCGGACGTGGTGGCCATCGCGGCGCCGACGATGCCTGCGTCGTTGTGCAGGCTCGCGGGGACGATCCGCGCGCGGATGCCGGTCAGCAGCGGCACGAACTTGTCCGACTGCCTGCTGATACCGCCGCCGATGATGAACAAATCGGGTGCCAGCAGGGCTTCCACGTGCTGCATGTAGTCCTCGACGCGGCCTGCCCACTTGCCCCAGCTCAGGTCATGCAGTTCCTTGGCATGCTCGGACGCACGCTTTTCGGCGTCCTGACCGTGGATCTCGATGTGCCCGAACTCGGTGTTCGGCACCAGTGCACCGTCGTGGAACAGCGCGCTGCCGATCCCGGTGCCGAAGGTCAGCATCAGCACGGTCCCGCGCTCGCCCACGCCTGCGCCGAACGTCATCTCGGCGACCCCGGCCGCGTCGGCGTCGTTCAGCACCTTGACCTGGTTGCCAGTGGCCTTGCCGAACAACTCGCGAGCATCCAGGCCGATCCAGGCCGGGTCGAGGTTGGCGGCCGTCCGAGTCACCCCGTCGACCACCACGCCAGGGAACGTTATGCCGACCGGGCCGGACCAGTTGAAGAACGTGGTCAGCTGGTGGACGACGTCCGCCACCGCGTCGGGCTTGGCGGGGCGCGGGGTGTCGATCTTGTTCCGGGCCGCCAGCAGCTTGCCCGCGGCCACGTCAACGGGAGCCCCCTTGATGCCCGTGCCGCCTATGTCGATGCCTAGTGCTTGCATGCCGCTAGCGTAGCCGTCTGCCGCTCGGCGGAGCGGCGGCGGTCAGGTAATGTCGTAGCTAACGGAGCTAACCCGGATCGGAGAGGGGGCGGCGGATGAGCGGGTTTAAGATTGCCGCCATCGCGATTGGTGCGGTTGTCGCGTTCTTGCTGATCGGCAGCATAGTTCACGTCATCATCAGTGCCCTGATCAGCATCGCGATCGCCGCCCTAGTGATCGGCGGGGTCGTCGTCGCCATCAAGGTCGCGCGGTCGAACAAGCAGGTCTCCCGCAAACCCAAGGACAGCGAGATCCGCGACACCCATTCGGCCGCGCTGCCGCAGGTGGACCTGGAGCAGTACTCTGCGCCGCGCCCGGCGGCGACCCGGCCCAGCGCTCAAGACGTGGACGACGAACTGGCCCGGCTCAAGCGGGAAATGGGCCATTAAGCTCAGCGGTGCCAGCTTGCGTCGCTCAGCCTGGATACCGCGGCGTCCGTGCCATCGAAGCGGACATTGGCGGCGCCGATGCGGCCAAGGGCCCACATCGTCAGCTCGGCCGGCGAGCCGATAACGGTAACCGCCGGAGTGGCGTTCTTGGCGGTGATCCGAAAAACGTCCCCGTCTGAACTGGCCGAGTCCTTGTCGTCCCTGGCCAGTTCGACGCCGACCGGGGACTTGCGGAGCAGCATCCGGGCCATCCGCAAGCGGCGCCACAGCGCGTCCGATTCGCCCGGAGTGAGGTCACGCGGTTCCCAGCCAGGGACGGCGCGCCGGATGTCCTCGTGATGGACGAAGTACTCCACGGTGTTGGCACGTTCGTCCATGCCCGGTATCGCCATCAACGACAGTCGCGGCGGGCCCGACCGGATTGTCTCGATCAGGGCGTTGAACGGGCTCCTGTCCCTTATCCGCCGCTGTACCCGCGCCGTGTGTCCGGCCAGCGGGCCGCCGAGGACGCCTGCAGCGGCATCCGGACGGTGCTCGCGTAGCACCAGGTGGGCAGCCAGATCCCCGGTGGTCCAGCCGCGGCACAACGTCGGGGCGTCCGGTCCGGTCTGCTCGAGCAGCGCGCAGAGCGCCAGGCGTTCATTCCGTGCGTAGCTCACTCGCTGATGGTAGGCGTCCACCTTGCCGAGTGGTAGAGGCGGCTACGCTGGCAGCAGGCACGACGGCTCCGAGGAGGGGGAAGCAATGACCGAGGGTGGCCTCGATCCGGCCATCGCCGCACGCCTCAAGCGCGACCCGGACGGGTTGATCGCGGCGATCACCCAGCAGTACGACACCGGCGAGGTGCTGATGCTGGGCTGGATGGACGACGAGGCATTGCATCGGACCCTCACCACCGGGCGCTGCACCTACTGGTCGCGCAGCCGCAAGGAGTACTGGGTGAAGGGCGACACCTCGGGCCATCAGCAGTGGGTCAAATCGGTGGCGCTCGACTGCGACGGCGACGCGATACTGGTCAAGGTCGACCAGGTCGGCGGCGCATGTCACACCAACGACAGAACCTGCTTCGACGCGGGCACACTCGCTACCGTCACCGGGGAAGCCCCGCAACGGGCTGGAGCGGTCGGTGCCACCGGAAGCTGACCAGCGCGAAGCTGACCTGGTCCCAGCCGACCGGGGGGCGGTGCGGCGGGAGTTCACCGTGGCGCTGCTGGCAGGCGCGGCGGGTGCCGCACTGATCCTGCTGGCTTTGCGGCAAGTCTGGGCGCACGCGCTTTACACTCCACCGCACCCGTTCCCGGCGACTGACCTCGCCGTCAGCGGCCAGAAGCTGGTTCCGCTCGCCAGCGCCTTGGCCATCGCGGCGCTGGCCTGCCTGGCCGCGGTGATCGCGACCCGGGGCGTGCCCCGGCGGGCCGTCGGCTTGCTGCTGGCGGTGATCGGGATCGGGGCGGCGATAGCCGCGACCGCGACCGTGACCACCGCGGCGGTGCTCTCCGCGGCGGTCAGTGCGGACCCGAGCGCCGGAAATTTCGCGGGCTCGACGACGAGCGGGACAACCGCCAACGGTACCGGCAATACCTCAGCCGTCATCGGGACTTCGTCCGGCCATATGGTGATCACCGGACTGCCGTGGCACGTGGCGGCGGTGGCCGGGTCCGTGGCGATTGTGCTGGCCGGCCTGGCAACCGCCTGGCGAGGTACCCGCTGGCCGGTCATGTCGGCTCGCTTCGACCGCTCGGCACGGGAAGGGCCAGGCCAGCGAGGTGAGCAAAGGCCGGCTGACTCGGCGACCATGTGGGAGTCGCTGAGCCGCGACGTCGACCCCACAGAACCCGCAGACCCCGCAGACCCCGCCGTTTCCGCTGCTGCGCCGGATGAGGTGGACTTTGGGTCAGGGAGCCGCTGACCGGCGCGGCTCGGTGCTGCTCGCCGAGCACGACCCCGCCGTGGCCGGCATGCTGGTCCGGTACCTGGCCAGGGACGGGCTCCAGGTCCAGCTGGCCGCCACCCCGGAACTGGCGCTCGCCGGCCTCACCCCCGCCGACGCCCCGGACCTGGCCGTACTCGATCTCACCATGCCCGGCCTGGATCCCAGGCGCGTCCGGCGGGCGCTGCGGATCCCGGTGGTTTTCCTGGTATCCCCGGGCCCGAGACCCAGGGGCCTGAATGGCGGGGGAGCCCGGCGGTGGCTGACCCGGCCATTCGGCCCGCGGCTGCTGGTAGCAACGGTCCTGGAGCTGCTTCGGGACGCAAGCCAGGACCAATCCAGGGAACCGCCCTCGGTCGCCATCGCCGGGCTGCGGCTGGACCGCGGCCGCCGGGTGGCCGAGGTAGGGGACCGGGAGGTGCCGCTGACCGGGACCGAGTTCGCGATCCTCGCTGACCTGCTGGCCAACCCGGGCCGGCCCCGCAGCCGCCGCCAGCTGCTCACCGCCACCGACCGCAAAGCCGCTGACCGCACAGCCGCTGACCGCACAGCCGCTGACCGCATAGCCGTCGATCGGGAGACCGCTGACGGGAAGGTCGCGGTCCGGGCGGGCACCGACCGCAAGACCGCGGATCGCGCGGCAGACGTCTACATCGCCCAGATACGGGCGAAAATCGGCGTTCCGGGTCTGATCCGCACGGTTCGCGGTGCCGGTTACGCACTGGATGCGGCGGCGATCCCCCGGCTGCCTGAGCTGGGCGGGCGCTCCTAAGGGTGGCCTAACTTGAGGGGGCAGTAACTCGGGCCCATCGCGGGCCGGGCTACCATCAGTGGCGCAACATTACCGATATGAGGGGACGAGAGAACCGCGTGAGTGTGCTCGACGAGATCCTGGACGGCGTGCGTGCCGATCTCGCCGACCGGCAGCAGCGCGTCGCTCTTGACCAGCTCAAGGAGATGGCCCGGCAGGCGCCATCGCCGCGGGATGCGATGGCCGCGCTGCGGGCGGAAGGCGTGACGGTCATCGCCGAGGTCAAGCGGGCCAGCCCGTCCCGGGGAAAGATGGCCGCGATCGCCGACCCGTCCGGACTGGCGGCCGACTACGAGGCCGGCGGCGCGAAGATCATCAGTGTGCTCACCGAGGAACGGCGGTTCGGCGGCTCGCTGGCCGACCTGGACGCGGTACGCAAGGCTGTTCAGGTGCCGGTGCTGCGCAAGGACTTCGTGGTCAGCTCTTACCAGCTCTGGGAAGCCCGGGCGCACGGCGCCGACGTGGTGCTCCTCATCGTCGCCGCGCTCGAGCAGAGTGCGCTGGTCTCGCTGGTCGAGCGGGCGATCTCCATCGGGTTGCTGCCGCTGGTCGAGGTGCACGCGGACGAAGAGCTGGATCGCGCGCTTGACGCCGGGGCGACGGTGATCGGTGTGAACGCGCGCAACCTGGCCACGCTCAAGGTGGACCGGAGCATCTTCGGCCGGCTGTCCGGGCGTATCCCCGACGGGATCGTGAAGATCGCCGAATCCGGGGTCCGCGGCCCCCGGGATCTGCTGGCGTACGCGGCTTCTGGCGCCGACGCGGTGCTCGTCGGCGAGAGCCTGGTCACCGAGAAGGACCCGCGCGTCGCCGTCGCTGATCTCGTCACGGCCGGCTCGCACCCGGCCCTACGCGGAGAACGCGGATGAGCGAGTCGCCGCACAACCGTGTGGTTGTGGCAACCACACGCATCGGACCGGGTGGTTGTGACAACCACGCGGTTGGCGAGGGCGAGCCAGCTGAGCCCGATATCGGCCCAGTTCCTGATATATCCGGACATTTCGTCGCGCCGGCGGGGTTCGTCGCGTCGGCGGGGTTCGTCGCGCTTGGGGGTGGTGCGCCTGGGCGCGGCGTATCTGGGGGGAGCGTGGGCGGCTCCGAGGCGGTCGCGTTTGGGGGGCGGTTCGCGCCGGAGTCGCTGATGGCGGCACTGGACGAGCTCACCGAAGCCTACGAGCACGCCCGCAAGGACCCCGCCTACACCGAAGAGCTCAATAGCCTGCTCAAGAACTACGCCGGCCGCCCCAGCCTCCTCTACCACGCGAAGAACTTCAGCGAGCAAGCGCAAACCACCGTCCTGCTCAAGCGCGAGGACCTCAACCACACCGGCTCGCACAAGATCAACAACGTGCTCGGCCAGGCCCTGCTGGCGAAGAGAATGGGCAAGACCCGGCTGATCGCGGAGACCGGAGCGGGTCAGCACGGCGTTGCCACCGCGACGGCCGCCGCCTTGCTCAAGATGGACTGCGCCGTCTACATGGGCGAAGAAGACACGCACCGCCAGGCCCTCAACGTCTCACGAATGCGGATGCTAGGCGCCGAGGTCTTCCCGGTCGCCCAGGGCACCAAGACCCTGAAGGACGCCATGAACGAGGCGTTCCGCGACTGGGTCGCGACGGTAAAACATACCCACTACTGCATCGGCTCGGTGGGCGGTCCGCACCCGTTCCCGATGATGGTCCGCGACTTCCAGCGCGTCATCGGCCAGGAGGCCAGGGAGCAGGTACTGCGTCAGCACGGACGGCTCCCGGATGCCGTAGTCGCCTGTGTCGGCGGCGGCTCCAACGCGATCGGCCTGTTCCACGCCTTCATCCCCGACACGCGGACAAGGCTGATCGGCTGCGAAGCCGCAGGCGACGGCATCGACACCGGAAGGCACGCCGCCACGCTGACCGCCGGCACCCCCGGTGTGCTGCACGGCATGCGCACCTACCTGCTGCAAGACGCCGAAGGCCAGACCCAGCCGACCCATTCGATCTCGGCGGGCCTCGACTATCCGGGTGTCGGCCCTGAGCACGTCTGGCTGATGGAAACCGGCCGCGCCAGCTATCGCGCCATCACCGACTCCGAGGCGATGGACGCGTTCGCGACGCTGTGCCGCACCGAGGGCATCATCCCCGCGATCGAATCCGCGCACGCGCTGGCCGGCGCGCTGCACATCGGCGAAGAACTAGGTCCCGACGGGCTGATGATCGTCAACCTGTCCGGCCGCGGTGACAAGGACATGGACACCGCCTCGAAGTGGTTCGGCATATGAGCAACGTCGCCAAGGCCTTCGAAAACGGAAGACCAGCCCTGGTCGGCTACCTGCCCGCCGGTTTCCCCACCATCGACGGAGCCATCCAAGCGGCGCAAGCGATGGCGAAGGCCGGCGCGGACATCATCGAGATCGGCCTGCCCTACTCCGATCCGCTGATGGACGGCCCGGTCATCGCCGACGCTGTGCACCTGTCCCTCACCAACGGCACCAAGGTCAAAGACGTCCTCGCCACGGTCGAAGCCGTGGCGGCCACGAACACGCCCGTCCTCGTCATGACGTACTGGAACCCCATCGACCAGTACGGCGTCAGGAAATTCGCTAGCGACCTCAAGCAGGCCGGCGGCGCGGGCCTGATCACGCCCGACCTCACCCCGGAGGAAGCCGCGCTCTGGCTCGATGCCTCCGACGAGTACGACCTGGACCGGATCTTCCTGGTCGCCCCGAGCACCACCAGCGAACGGCTCGCGAAGATCACCGCGAACTGCCGCGGCTTCGTCTACGCCGCCAGCCTGATGGGCATCACCGGCACCAGGGCCGCGGTCAGCAGCGACGCCGAAGGCCTCGTCGCCAGGACAAGAGAACACACCGGTCTCCCGGTCGCGGTGGGCCTCGGCGTGAGCACCCGGGATCAGGCCCAGCAGGTAGCCGCCTTCGCCGACGGCGTCATCGTGGGCTCCGCGTTCGTCCGCAGGCTGCTCGACGCACCTGACCAGGCCACCGCGATCCAGGCCGTCACGAGCCTCACGGAGGATCTGTCCGCGGGCGTTCGCGCGAAGAAGCGGTAGTGTCCGGTACGTGCCGCTTGCGTCGATCCCCGATCCGGGCCAGGCCGCCTGGCACCTCGGGCCGCTCTCACTGAGGGCGTACACGCTGTGCGTCATCGTCGGCATCCTGGTCGCGATCGCGGTCGCCGCCCGGCGCTATCGCGATCCGGGCGTCATCTTGGACGTGGCCGCCTGGGCGGTACCGTTCGGGCTGCTCGGCGCGGCCGCCCACGCCGCCCTCGACAAGCTGAAACACGATTTCACCGCGCACCCGCATCTGTGGCACGCGGCGACGACAGCCGTCGCGGCGATCGGCGTGCCCGGCGCGATCGTACTCGGCGCCGTGGGCGCGTGGATCGCCTGCCGCCGCGCCAAGATCCCGTTCGCCCCGGTGGCCGGCGCGGCCGCCCCGGCGGTCGCGTTCGGCCTGGCGGTGGGCGGCATGGCGCACTGGTGGGCGCAGGATTTCTACGGCCGTCCGGCGACCTGGTGGCTGGCCGAACGGGTCACCCCCGAGCACCGGGTATCCGGGTTCGAGAACTACGCCACATTCCAGCCCGCGTTCCTCTACCAGTCGATCTGGGACGTTATCGTCGGGGTGGTCACGATCTGGGCGGCCCGCAGGTTCGCGCTGACCGGCGAGCGGACGTTCCTGTTCGCCGCGGCCATCTACGCGGCCGGCAGCTTGTGGGTAGAGTCGATCCGCGTCGGCCCGATGCCCAGGATCTTCGGCATGCCCTACGGCGCCTGGGGCGACCTGACCGTCCTCGCCGTGGCCGCCGCCGCTCTCTACCTGTCCCGGGGCTCCCGTGGGCCCCGGGGGTCCCAGCCGCACCCGCGATTCAATCCCCCGCGCCACGAGCCTAGGGTCCCTCTCGCGGGTGATTCGCCCGGTGATGTAATATCGCTGTAACAGGGCCACTGTCGTCCCGCTGTAGTACCTGGAGACGACAGGAGTGCGGATGACAGTCGCTGGCCTTTACGACCCTTCTTTCGAGCACGACGCTTGTGGCGTCGGCTTCGTCGCGGACCTGTCCGGCAAGAAATCCCACGATGTGGTGGATCGCGCGCTCCGGGTTCTGTGCAATCTCGAGCACCGCGGCGCCGAAGGCGGCGACCCCGACACCGGCGACGGAGCTGGCATTCTCACCCAGTTGCCGGATGAATTCTTTCGGGCCGTAGCTGGTTTCGCACTGCCCGCCGCTGGCTCGTACGCGGCCGGCCTGGCCTTTATTTCTGAACAACGTACTGTGTTTCACGCCATCGACCGCCTCGCCGCCGAAGAGGGGATGAAGGTCCTCGGCTGGCGCGATGTCCCCTACGATTCGTCCGCCTGCGGGGCGGGCGCTCGCGCTGTCCAGCCCGAGCTCGTTCAGCTGTTCGTCGCCGGTGCGCACGGTGAAAGCGGCATGGAGCTCGAGCGAATGTCGTTCTGCCTAAGGAAGAGAGCGGAGCGGGAGACCGGTACTTATTTCGCGAGTTTGTCCGCGCGGACCCTGGTTTACAAGGGGATGCTGTCCGCGCCGCAGCTAGGACCGTTCTACCCCGATCTCGGCGACCCGCGCTACGCGTCGGCGCTGGCGCTGGTGCATTCGCGGTTCTCGACGAATACGTTCCCGTCCTGGCCGCTGGCGCACCCGTACCGCTACGTGGCGCACAACGGCGAGATCAACACGATCCGCGGTAACCGGAACTGGCTGGGGGCCCGTGAGGCGATGCTGGCCACACCCTTCGTAAAAGCCAGC
>Ga0307479_10005740_pt1 | contig 11355 bp, 11 predicted proteins | sample atmos_gasesECM4C_FD_203743 | JGI IMG/M metagenome (GOLD analysis project Ga0307479, IMG submission 203743) | Hardwood forest soil microbial communities from Morgan-Monroe State Forest, Indiana, United States - atmos_gasesECM4C_515 | ecosystem: Environmental > Terrestrial > Soil > Temperate... | reverse complement strand
CCGACGGTGCGCACCGACCGTCCTGGCGGCACCCGCGCCTTCCGCTATGCGTCCGTGGATGCCGCAACAACCCGGTTCACAGCGCGACAAGGTGATACATGACGGGACAGAGAAGAAACGCCCCGCCAGCACGAGAATTCGCAGCTAGCGGGGCGTTTTCGCAGGGTGTGGCAGGTGTTGGGTTCGAACCAACGTAGGCTGAGCCGACGGTTTTACAGTGTTCACGCTTTGACGCCCGAAACTACCCGTGAGCTGCGGAAATACTGCTATGTAATTCATGTTGCTATGCCGCTGTCCGCTATATGTCCGTGCAGCACGGCATATTTCCCGCGGATGACGCGGACGGCCACGGACAGCGTCCGTGCAGCTCTCTGACCAGCATAAACCCGAGATCCAGTCCTCGCCAAGACCCGGCCGCCCGCCTCCCGAGAGGCTCCTCCGGCCTTGGCCGGCTCCCCTTCAGCGCCCTCTCACCGTTCGAACACTGCCGCACCGTAGCAGCTGCCCGTTAAAGGGAGCGGTCTGCTGATGTTCTCGTTCTCGACCCGCAGATGGCCCTCTAGCTGCGCGTTCCTCCCGGTCCCGGGAGAGCCCGTCCGCTATATGTCCGCGCTCGCGGACCCGGCGCCCCCCGGAACGCGCGGACAGGCACGGACAGGTATCGCCCTCGGAGCCTTCATCACACCACGCCGCACGCGAAGTATCACCTGGCCGGTCGCGGCACGGTCAGCGGGAGCGCGAGCGCGATGATGCTCTTGATGACCATGTGACGACTGCGCCTGCGGGCGTCGCCGCTGCGGAGGCGCGGCCGTCACCCGTGCACGCACATGGGGGGATGAATGATGAACGGGTTCGATGTAGGCATCTACGCGATCCGGCGGCGGCCGGGGCGGCGGCGACCTTTTGAGGTGCGGTGGCGCGCGGCCGGCAAGGTCCGGTCCCGGTCGTTCCTGACCCGGGCGCTGGCCGACAGCTACCGCGCCGAGCTGGTCCGTGCTGCCCGGACCGGCCTGGAATTCGACCCCGCCACAGGCGAGCCAGCCGCCTGGAACCAGCCGGAACCGGTGACCGTCACCTGGTATGAGCACGCAGCCTCGTACGCGGCAGCACGGTGGCCGGACCTGGCCGCACACTCACGGTCCAGCCTGGCCGACGCGCTCGCCACCATTACCACCGCCCTCACCCGGCAGGACACCTGCAAACAGCCCGACCCGCGAATCATGCGCTCCGTCCTGTACCGGCACGGCTTCAACCCAGCCCGCCCAGCAGCGGCCGGGACCGAGGCCGCCCGGATCCTGGGCTGGGCAAGGCACGCATCCGTGCCGGTCACCGATCTCGCCCAGCCGCAGGTGCTGCGGACTGCGCTCGACGCGATCACCATGCGGCTGGACGGCAGCCACGCCGCCGCCGCCACCATCACCCGCAAGCACGCCGTCCTGCACGCCGCCCTCGGTTACGCCGTCGAGACCGGGCTGCTGGACGCCAACCCGCTCGGCACGCTTCCTTGGCGGGTCCCCCGGTCATCGGCGGCGGTCAACCCCGCGGTCGTGGCCAGCCCCGACCAGGTCCGGGCCCTGCTCGCCGCTGTCACCCTGGTTCGCCCCGACCTGACCGCGTTCTTCGGCTGCCTTTACTACGCCGCGCTGCGCCCCGAAGAAGCCGTCGCCCTCCGCCAGAGCGACTGCGACCTCCCCGCCCGCGGCTGGGGAATGCTCACCATCCATGCCGCCGCCCCCCGCACCGCGGCCGCCTGGACCAGCACCGGCACCAGCCACGAGCTACGCGGCCTCAAGCACAGACCAGCCGGCACCATCAGGACCGTCCCCATCCCGCCCGTCCTGGTCACCCTGCTCCGCGGCCACCGAGCCGATCACGGCACACCAGCGGACGGGCTCCTGTTCCACGGCACCCGCGGCGCGCTACTGAGCGAATCGGTCTACGGCCGCGCCTGGCACCACGCCCGCGCCATCGCCCTCGGCCCCGGCCTGGCCGCCACTCTCCTCGCCCGCCGACCCTACGACCTCCGCCACGCCGCCCTGTCCCTGTGGCTGAACGCCGGCGGCGAACCCGCCCAGGTCGCCGCCCGCGCCGGGAACAGCGTCCACGTCCTGCTCACCGTCTACACCCACTGCATCCACGGCCACGACCAGCTCCTCAACCAGCACATCGCCGCCGCCCTCCAGCCCCCGGCCGCAGCGGCACCACGGGCGGGCCGCACCCGGCAGCGCCGGGCCGCCATGCACCTGGCATGCACCGCGCATATACCCGCGAGCCCTCCCAGCCCTACATCCAGCGCGGACCCGCCCGCAACGCTTCGACCGCACCGCTGACATCACTCCCCGCAGCCGTCTGCCGCCCGTCAGGACAGCTCCCAGCCTGCACCCCATCCCCGTACACCCGCCATGAACCTCCCATAGACCTCACGGCGTACCGATTCAGAACTCATCGCGGGTGCTGCGACCTTGCAGGTACCGAGTATTCATCCGTACTGGTCAGAGCTCTGGACGAGATTCTCGGCACGGACACGGTCATCGCCAGGCTCGGCCCTATCATCCGGGGCTGGGCGGCCTACTACCGGGGCGTGGTCTCGTCCAGGGTCTTCAACACCCTGGACGACTACATGTGGAAGCTGCTATGGAAATGGGCCACATGGCGCCACAAGAACAAGCCGAAAGACTGGATCGTCAGCCGGTACTTCGGCAAGTTCAACAAGTTCAGGAACGACCGCTGGGTGTTCGGCGACCGCGACAGCGGCGCCTGCCTGGTCAAGTTCCCCTGGACGGCCATCTGCCGGCACGTGCCGGTCAAAGGCGCGGCATCACCCGATGACCCCGCCCTGGCCGGATACTGGGCCGCACGGCGCGAGAAGGTCAAGCCACCGCTGGACAGGTACAGCCTGCGCCTGCTCACCAGGCAGGACGGGCTGTGCCCGCTATACGGGGACCACCTCCTGACCGCCAGCCAGCCACCGCAATTCCCCGAACGGCGGGAACGATGGTGGCTGCACCTCACCTGTAAGGCGATAGCCGCCAGCTACCTCGCCCACCACGGGAGACCCAGCCCAGCCGGAGATGACCAGACCCGCCTCGTGCACGCCTCCTGCCAGCGCGGACTGCAAGCCCGCCAGCGCAGGAACCCGGCACTCCAACCTGCAACGCCCTAGCGGCTCGCTTGAGCCGTGTGCGGGGATCGACCCGCACGCACGGTTCTTAGGGGGCGGGAGCGCGGCAACGCGCTCCCGCTACCCGACCGACGTCACTGGGCCTGGGCGCGGCAGCTGCAGCCTTGATCCAGCGAGATCCGAAGCGCGAGCCTGACCGAAAGCCAGGGCCTGGCAGGAAGCGCTACAGCTCGTTCTGGTACCAGGGCGAGCCGCACGATGTGACGCCGCCTGAGCACAGCGCAACCCCGGGAGCATGAGGTCACGCTCCGCGCGGCCGGCGCTGGCGACCTCGCCGGCTGGCAACGCGGAGACCATCGGTTCAGGACCGTAGGCTTGAGCTTGCCTGGTCAGGCTAGCTTGCTCCGTCCGCCGCACCGCTGTTGCGGCAGAGCCGGGCGCCATGCCGGGCCAGGCCGTAGGCTCACGGCGTGAGCCCGGTACAGAACAAGCAGCTGATGCAGCACGCGTTCGAGCATCTGGCCCGGGGGGACGGCCGCCCGTTCGCCGATCTGATGGCCGGTGACTTCAGGTGGATCATCACCGGGAAGACCGCCTGGTCGCGGGTGTACGAAGGCAAGGTGGCGGTCCAGGAGCAGCTGCTCCGGCCGCTGTTCGCCCAGTTCGCCGACCGCTACCGCAACATCGGGCAGCGGTTCATCGCTGAGTTTCTTGTCATTCGGAAACGCTCCTCATCCATCGAAGCGGTCTGCCCCGATCCCGAGATCGAGATCCAAGGGACACGCCCTAGCCCCGTTGCTGGTCACGCTGGTGGCCGGTACGTGCTGAAGTCAATCGTGCCCGGGTCCTGGTCCTGGTAGGGCAGTGGCTTCGGGTCGAGCAGCCCCACCAGCGTGTCCCTGATGGCGTATGCGAAGAGGTGGTTCCCGCGCGGGTTGTAGTGGCCGCCGTTCATGTACTGGCTCAGGTACTCGTGGTAGGGGCCGCCGGCCTGCTGGTATTCGCGCTGGTGGATGTCGTTCATGTCGAAGAGGGGAATGCCGCTGGCGGAAAGGTGGTCGAGGATTTCCTGGTCGCGGCGGGTGCCGTCCCAGGGGGCAACTGGGTCCGGGAAGTGGTCTGTGCGAGCGGTGTAGTTCAGGGCGACCAGGAGCGTCTTGCCGGCGCCTCGGGTGAAGGCGCTGGCCTTATCGAGGATCCAGGTCGTCGCGCGCTGTCCGTAGCGGTGGAGCAGTTCCGCGGCTTGCTGCCGCTGGTCTGTGCCCGGGCCCCAGTCGAGGGGGAAGTCCAGCAACTCGGCGAGGCGCTCGATCTTCGGGCGGTCGAGCTCTCTGATCCTCCCGGGCTGCCCGTAGCCGGGGTCGCCCGCGTAGACGGCGAGCTGCATGGCCAGGTCGTCACGCAGGTGGTCCAGCATCCACTGCGGGTCGCACATCGCGTAGACCGACTCGGGGGTGGGCAGCGGGTTTGCGGCCTCGGTAAACGAGCCGGTCTCCAGGTCGATCTCGACGTGCGCCCAGGGATTGCTGCTGAAGAGGCGCATCTCGTGATCGGCTGGCGTGACCCTGGGGTAGAACACGGCCCACCGGCAGCGCATGATGCTGCGCAGCGGATCCTGGCCCCACACATAGAGGATCACGTACGGCGCGCCATCGGCCGTCTGCTCCACCCGCCGCATCCGGCGGTAGGCCTGGTACACGCCGTGGCCCCCGACGCCGAAGTTCCCGATTGGCTCGCCGAGATGGCCGGCGAGGTACTCCTGCCACGTCTCGCCGTCGCTGACCTGGGTGCACTCGGTGAAGCTGTTGCCATAGGAGTTGATCCGCGGCTTGCGGCCGGCATAGAGGAAGCGCGAGCGCGCGCCGTCCGGCCGGAACGTCTCGATGGTCCGGCTGCCGCCGGCTCCCCACGGAACGAGGCAGTCGTGCAGCGTGTAGCCGAGCTCCGGATCGAACGTGGCCCAGTTCGGCCGCTGGATGAAGTCATCGATGGTGCTCCGCGGTACAGCGCTCTCCCGGAGGTACTGCTCCCAGGACCGGGTCGCCTCGGTTGCGGCTGAAGCCGTCATCTCTCATCCTCCTGCTGGCCGGTGAATCCGGGTTGCCAGGCGGGCCGGTCCCTATACTCGAACCGGCAGTCACGCCCGCAACCATACTGCAGGTGACGTGTGATTGCGCAAGTGAAATCGAGGGAGAGGCGGGTGCGCGTTGCCTGACTCGTTGCCGAGGCCCGGCGGTGACCGGGCGGCGTTCGATGCCGACGCCTTCTACCACGTGCTCGACGCCGAGCGCTCGCAGCGGGGGCTCACCTGGAAGGACGTCGCTGCCCAGACGGGTGTGAGTGCCTCGACGCTCACCCGGCTAGGGCAGGGACGCCGCCCGGACGTCGACTCCTTCGCCCGGCTCGTGGCCTGGGGCGGGTTCACAGCAGACCAGTTCGTGCACCCGCCCAAGCACGTCCAGGGCGGGTTCATGACGAACCTGCCCACCTACCTGCGCAGCGACCCCGACCTTGACGAGCGGGGGGTACAGGCACTGGAAGCTATCATCCGCGCCGCATACGACCAGTTCCGCCGGCAAGGCTGAGGGCCGGCCATGGCAAGGACCGTATTCAGGCGCGGCTTCAAGAGCGAGTGCGAGGCCCTGGCCGCCGCCGTCCGGGCAGAAATGGGACTCGGCACCCTTGAGCGTCTCGACCCGCGGGCGCTGGCCGCGGACCTGGGCATTGCGGTGCACCCGTTGTCGTCGCTCGCCGGGAACCGCGCGACCGCCGCCGCCATCGACCACGTGCGGACCGTCGACCCGTCGGTCATGTCCGCGATGACGATCTTTCCCGACTGGCCACTGCGACACCGGGTCATCATCTTCAACGACGCGAACACCGCCCAGCGGCAGGCCTCGGATCTCGCTCACGAGCTCTCCCACGGCCTGCGCATGCACGAGCCCCGGCATGCCATCGTCGCGGGATGCCGGGACTACTCCAGGGCCGAGGAGGACGAGGCCGCATGGCTCAGCGGATGCCTGCTGGTCCCGCGGGACGCAGCCCTGGCCGTGGCCATGTCCGGCACGCCGATCCAGAGCGCGGCCGCGGAATACGGGGTGAGCGACCAGATGATGTCGTGGCGGCTCAACGCGACCGGGGCCAGGGCCCAGGCAGCCCTCCACACCGGGCCGGAATGCCTGCCTGATCGCCCTGCGGCGCCAGAGCGCTAGGGCATATCCCTTGGATCTCGATCTCGGGAATTGCGGCAGACCGCGCCCTAACTGGCAGTGTCGTGGCGACGTTCGCGCACTTGACGCCGACGGCGAACATGTAGCGGATCCGGCGGCCGCCGCGGAGGCCGTGCATTCGCCCCGGAGAACCCCGCGCCGCCCCGAGCCTGCGGTAGCGGTGGAAGATTCTCACCGACTGCGGCCTGCCCGGCACCGTGGTACACGGCGACTTCCAACCCCGGGCAACTGGCGCCGCGACTACCTGCCACCAGGCCGGCGCTGCACGCCGGCAAGTGCCCAGATGAAAACGTGCTCATGCGCGCGCGGAAGCTCACCATACCCGGCAATCCGGCGATACGAGATCTGTACACGATCGCTACGACAGCTCTTCGCGACGCTGCGGCCTGGACTTTCAACCCCGCACAGCCCCAGGCACGCCCGGCATCTCCAGATCGCCGGACCCGCACTGACCGAATTCGTTCTGCTCGACGTCGGCACCTCGATTTGGGTGCTGCCGGGGCGCGGCATAACAGGTAGTCCGGCGCAGCAGTAGCCGCAGGATGCTACGCCGGCGCCGGGCAGCGCAGCAGCACGATTGTGCTGGTGTGCGGCTAGTGGCACTCTGGGCTGTTCAGCCCGCTCAGGGGCAACCGGGTGACCGCGGCCCCGGTGCCCGGTCCTTGCGCATTCCGCCCGGCGGCGTGACGCCGTAAGCGGAGACCGATGCCGGCACCGGACCTGCACGTCGATGCCTGGGATCTGGCCGGATTCCCTGGCCCGGACCGGGGATCACGTCCGGTGAACAGACATCGGTGGCCTGCGTGCAGGATGATTGTTCCGTGAGTGCCTGGACGTCGGGCTTGAGCGTGGCAGAGTTCGCGTGCTTGCGTGCGGCGGGCTTCCAGCCGGTCGGCCAGGTCACCGGGAATGCGGTGCTGAATTTCGCGTGGTGGACCAAGGACGGCCGCAGGCCGGGACAGGGTCTGCGGCAGCAATATCCGTCGAGGTTCATCAACCTGCCCCCGGGACGGCTGATGCAGGCGTATGCGGAGACGCTGTATCTTGGCCGGCGCCTGGCGGCGCAGCGGATGGCTGCCCAGTGCACGGCAGCGGGCGGCGATGGGGTGGTGGCGATCCGGACCGCGGTGGCGCCCTATCCCGGCAACCGGGAGGCCCGCCAGTTCACCGCGGCGGGCACCGCGGTGCGTGCCGCCGGGGACGTCCGGGCGCCGGAGCCGTTCCTGGCTCATATGAGCGCGCAGGATTTCGGCAAGCTGATCACTTCGGGCTGGATCGCGACCAGCATTGCCATCGGCACCGCAGTCAGTCAGGGACGCTGGCCGGGCGCTTTGGCGCCCCGCCGCTGGGATGACTCCGGCCGGGAGCTGGAGCCCTGGACGAATGCTGTCAATGCAGCGCGCGCCGAAGCCCGCGATCGGCTGGCGGCCGACGCTGGCCGCACAGGCGGCGAGGGAGTCGTCCTGGCAAGCATGGACATGCATGCAGGGGTCTTCAACTCAGGTCCGTGGCGCGGCGCCGGCGGGTACTGCATCATCGAGGTCACCTTCGTCGGCACCGCGATCGCGGCATTCGGCTTCTCCGCCCGGCCAGGCCGCCTGGCCTTGCCGGTCATAGACCAGCGGGCCACGGCACCACCGAGCACGACACCGGTCACCACCCCCGTCCGCAATGGTGCAGATCCGGCAGGACGGAACAGTGATCGCCCTCGGCCGCTCACCACGCTGCGTGATCAGGCGTGATCCGCAGCCCGCTCCAAGAACCGCCGATATGCATATAACCAGCCTCTGAACTCAGGTCACAGCGGCGTCATGCATAACTGGTCATTCTGTGTTCGGAGCAGCCGAAGGGTGGGAGGCGGGCGATCAGTCCGACAATCTCCAGCTGCTGTAGAAGTGTCTGAAGCCCTCTAGCGTTCCGCGATCCATACCTGCACCTTCCCGACGTGAGCGGCCCACCATTCGAACCGTGCTTTCCTGTTCTTGTATATGCCCTCCGTGATCAAGTTCAACTCAACAGCCTTGCCGTAGAAGCCGTCACCGGCATCGTTCTCACGCATGAACTTGCATAGCGCAGAGATCATCACCGGCTCTGTACCAGCGGCTACGCACTCGGCGTAGCTCCGGTCCGATAGCACGCCGAGGAGGTGTGCTATCGCGTTCCTGTCTGCCGGGTTGCTGAAATTCCAAGGTGGCTGACCGGTTATCCTGGCTAGATCGTTATTAAGTTCCGCGTAAGTGGTCAGTCTTAGGCTGCAGTTCAGAAGCAGATCCCATCCGGCTGCTTCCAGCTCTTCCCATTCAAACCCGGTACGCCCAAAGGAAACGTCGCGAGTGTCGGCCACAGCCAGCTCCTGAATATCAATGCAATCCCGTACGAGTCTTAATCACCTGACATGCAACTTAGGCCGAAGTGCCAATAATTTCCGAGAGACGCTTCTGCTCAAGGTTAACCTCTTCTCTATATTTATCGTAGTCGCGGACATGCTGATAAAGACGATAGGAACGGATGCCGATCATGAGAACCACAGTCAGGAGTATCGTGCCTATCAATGACTCCGCAGCCTGAGTCAAAGCTGCCGTCGTGCTCAGAGGGGCATAGGACCGCGCCAGATCCGCTGCCCCATACTGAAAATTCACGGCAATTCCAATGATATAATCGACAACCTCCTGGCCTATCCAGAGTATGCTAACAAGCAGCAGCCGCCCCAGCAGATACTCCTGAAGTCTATGTGGATCTTGTTTGTAGCTTTCGACTTGAAGAAGACTGTGCCGGAGCTCCTCGTCGCGTATCGCCGCCTTAGACTTACTCTTGACTGCGCGCCGTTTCTTCAACCACTCAGTGCCGAATGGAGAAAAGAGTGAAATAGGTACCGCAACGGCGGCGGTTATCAGAATTAGAAGCCAGTCCTTTAAGGTCATCCTTCCTCCAGGATATGTTGAACGGGGCTGCTACAGGCCCAGAATGCTTACAGACTTGTAGAGACGCTCGGCTTGAGGAAAATACGTCCGAAGCCCATCCGCCGCGCCAGCAGCAGATCGGCAGCATTCAGCGAACGGAACACACGATGCGCACAGCAGTTCGACAGCCATCCACCCACCTGCCGATAGCGTCCAGGTCATCCCAAAGGGAGACCATGTCAGTCCCGCCTGCATCGGCACCAGCAGCCTGGTCCCGATCACACCCACCGCGGTGACAGCGCTACTGGCCACCCGCGTATTATCACCTGCATCGGCCCGGAGGCCAACATGGCCCTGACGGCCCATACCCGAAGATCAACCAGTCTCGGTCGGCAAGACCCGCCAGACATGGCCACGCCTGCATCCAGCTGATCCGGCGTACGATGCCGCCGATCGGGATCAGGAGAATCGGCCCGCAGCGACTTACACTGCGTGGCCAGACTCGGGCACGAGCTAGACGCTCAGTGCCGCCTGATCTGTGTTGTGTTAGGCGATTATCGGCTGACAAGCGTAACCGCACAGAGGTGATCCGCACGGGCCCGCATCGGGCCGACAAGGCCGAAGTGCCGCTCGGATCGCCCAACGACGGACGGGTGCCGGCCGGAGTACGTCGCTCGAGACATTTCGGCACTTACCGGGGCGTTGCTGTGAACTCGACTCCCGGCCCGACACTGCTGCCTGGGTAACTTGGCACCGCTCGGATATGATCGCGGAGCGACGGCGACGCGACGGGATCTCGGGCCAAGGTTCATGACATGATTTATTTCATGACTTCAAAGTTCCAGGTCGGAGACACCGTCCTAGTCCCGGCAGCACGAATGTCTAATCCTGAACGAGAGGCGCACGCTCTCGTATTGCGAAAGGTCTTGGCGCAAACTAATCGTTCCATAACGGTCGATAATGGTGCATATGGGACGGTGAATGTCGCATCTAGGCTAGTCCATCCGAGAAACCTCGGCTTTCTCATCTTGTGCGTAGGTGATTTCCGCACGGAGGCGACTCTTCTGAATCCACTTGCCAAGAGCGTCCTTCAGTTTTTGCGTCTCCTCCTTCCTGATGACGATGTGCGTTCAATAAACATAAGAACACTCGCCGAACTTGGTGCACACTGGAGCGCCCAACACGCGGTGACGAGTCATGTCGTGATCATCGGTCACGGTTCTTTCGATAGCGTCTCGTTTATCGATGCTGGCCCAGTGAAAGGGAAAGATCTCGTGCACCGACTCTCCACAGCGGCGCCTGCAGCGACCCCAAAACTCTTCGTATCCCTAGCATGCCAGACAGGGCGAGCGGCTTTCGCTAAGCCTTTTAGTCAATCCGCAATATGTCGAGACCTCATTGCTCCATTTAACTCAGTACATGGAGCCGGCGCATCGCAGTTTTGCCAAAGCTTTTTTGCGTCGCACCTATTGGGTGGGACGGAGATTCCGGCTGCTTTCTCGCAAGCGAGAGGAGCGGCCGTTAGCGGGGGAGCTTTCCGCCGATGGCGTAACGGCTCCATGTGCTAAGCTGGACATCGAGTTCAACGGGCTCGAAGAGTACGATTTCGACAGCATGACATCTGCATTAGAGCGCTTGAAACGAGGTAGGCCGGAGGTCAGCGAGAAGGCTGACGCGGTTGGATAGTCGGGAATCCCTTGATGCCTCCCGCCATCCCCACTACGTGGCAGCTGCGGCGGATCGCCGGTACGCGCATCATGAGTGGCTTACATGCAGATCGGGATGATCTGCGCCGGACCTAGATGATCAGGTCCCTCAGTTCTAGCGGCGCCGATTCGGCGTTCGGATTGTTCCTGCTCAGGGTTACGGTCACCGAGCGCGACGTTCGGCAGTGCTGTCAGCATCATGACGACGCGCCTGCATGACGTAGCGATGAGCCCGCGCGCGCCGTAACAGTACGCTGGGCCGGCCCTCGTCCAGGCACCGATCAAGCTCCCGTGACAGTGCCTATGTCTGCCTCGCGGTCGTCCCTGGCGCCGGCCGGGCGTGCACCTTCCGTGGACCTGGCATCGACCTTCCGTAGACCCGCCGTCCGCAGTGCCGG
>Ga0307479_10005736_pt1 | contig 11358 bp, 11 predicted proteins | sample atmos_gasesECM4C_FD_203743 | JGI IMG/M metagenome (GOLD analysis project Ga0307479, IMG submission 203743) | Hardwood forest soil microbial communities from Morgan-Monroe State Forest, Indiana, United States - atmos_gasesECM4C_515 | ecosystem: Environmental > Terrestrial > Soil > Temperate... | reverse complement strand
GCAACATCCGCGACGTGCGCTACGTGCGCGGCGTCGATATCGGCCTGACGCAGACCAACATCCTCAACAGCTTCCGCCGCTCGAACGAGCGGCTGGGCCAGTTTGACGACAAGATCGTCTACATCGCCAAGCTGTTCAACGAGGAAGTCCATCTGGTCGCAAGGCCCAACATCACCTCGATTGCGCAGCTCAAAGGCCTCAAGGTCAACCTCGACGCCAGGGGCAGCGGCACGAGCTACTCGATGCGGGACCTCTTCAATACGCTCGGAATCGATGTGCAGGAAGTCAGCCTGTCCCAGGTCGATGCCATCGAAAGGGTCAAAAGCGGCGAAATCGCCGCCACCGTGCTGATCGCTGGCAAGCCGGTCCGTTCGATGTCGAAGCTCGGCCAGGAGGATGGGCTGCATTTCGTTCCGATCCCCTATCCCAAGCAGCTCGCCGACGACTACCTACCGGCGACCCTTACCCACGACGACTACCCGGCACTCGTTCGACCTGGCGAAACCGTGAGCACGGTCGCGGTCGGTGCCGTTCTGATCGCGTATAACTGGCCGAAGACCAATATGGATCGTTACGCGCGGGTCCAGCGGTTCGTGGAGGCCTTCTTTCCGAAGATCGCCGAATTGCAGAAGCCGCCACGCCACGCCAAATGGCGCGAAGTCAATCTCGCGGCCACCTTACCGGGCTGGAAACGCTTCGATGCGGCGCAGGCGTGGCTCGACCAGCACAACGGTCCCGTCACGAGCAGCAATGAGTCGGCCGCCGCAGACCAAGCCACGGAGCCCCGCCAGGCCGGTGGCGCCGAGCAGCCTCTGCCGCCGCGGGATTCTGCGCTCTACCGGGAATTTCTGAGGTGGCGACAGACGCGGGGCCAGTGACGGGCCGGCCCCGCTTCGCGCTCCGAAGCGGCGATGCCGCGTTGCTATCGTCATCCCGGCGGCCGCCACGTCTCAAACGTGGATCGCCGATTCCAGGTTCCGCGTCGCTGCTGGAAGTGACCGGATCATAGCGCCTCCGAATAGGGAAAGATCAACCGTCCGGACGCCAGCGCGTTTGGTGAGACCACGACCTGTCTCGATCCATCCTTGAACTGCTCGGCCTCATGTCCGGCGATGCCCTGAAACTGGACCTGCAGGACGCGCGGGTGTGCCCATTCCCCGTTCGTGTCGAATTTGACGTCGCCCATCACCGTGTTGAAGGTCGCGTCCCTCGCGAAGGCCGACAGGGCGGTGTCATCAAGGCTGCCGGTGGCCTCGATGGCCCGGGCGACGACCTGCATCTGGGCAAACGCCAGCGGCGCCATGTAGTGTCCGAGCGGATCGACGCCGGCGTCGCCGGCGCGCGCCTGGTAGGTGCTGAGAAATTCCTGTACGCCGGGGAACATCATCTTGGAGACCGGCGCCCAATATTCGTAGTTCACAAAGCCGTTGAGCATCGGGCCGAGCGTAGTTTTCACCGCCGTGTTCTGCGGACCAATCATGCCGGCACCGACCATCTTCGGGCGGAACGGGTGTGCATGGATGGTGCGCACGAGGCCGATCGAGTCATCGAGATACGAACAGAGAAACAGCAGGTCGCAGTTGCTGTTGGCGACGGCGTCGATGACCGGCTTGAAATCCTCGGTGCTGAGCGGATAGGTGGCCTCGTAGACGATGTGGAAGCCATATTTCTCGGCATTGGCCTTTGCGCCGAGAATCGGATTGCGCGAGAATTCGGCGTCGGCCGACAACAGCGCCACCGTCGCGGGCCGCGGCCTTTGCTCCGCGGCGAGAGCAAAAAATCCTTCCGTGAGCGCGGCGTTCGGATCCGGTCCGGTCGGGATCATGGCGAAGTAGTTCGGATAGGCCAGCGCGTTGTTGACGCCGAGGCCCATCAACCCGACGAAGAAGCGCTGCCGCTCCATGATCAACGGCATCGCCGGCAACAGGCTGTTGGTGCCGTAACCGCCGATGACGAGATCGACCTTGTCGTCGTCCAGCAGCCGTTTGTAGAGGCCGGCAACGCGCGAAGCGTCCGCATGATCGTCGTAGCAGACGAATTCGATGGGGCGCCCGAGCAAACCGCCGCGTTTGTTGACATCTTCCCGCCAAATGTCATGGGTGAGCCGCGCCGACTGGCTGTTGCCCGCGACCGGACCCGTCAGCGACAGGCAATACCCGATACGGATGGGCGCTGACGTGGTCGACATGACTACCTCTTCAGGCGCCCGCTCTCGCGCGCCCGGCGAGCAGCTGCAGTTCCCAGGCCAGGGCGACACCGCTGGCACCGCCATGCTCGGCAACGACACCGGCGACGCCGGCGGCCGTCTTCTCGCGCGCCCAATCGCGCTGCCATTCGCCGAGCACGGCGAGCCAGGTGATCGGCACCGCACCGGCGGCGACCATGCGGCGCACGGCCATGTCATGGGCTTCCAGCGAGACGCCGCCCGAGGCATCGGTGACGACGAAGACGTCATAGCCCTCGGCGAGCGCCTGGATCGCCGGCATGGCGAGGCAGATCTCGGTGTAGAGCGCAGCCAGCACGAGCTGCTTGCGCCCGCTCTTCTTCACGATCTCGACGACCTTCGCGTCCTGCCAGGTATTGATGAAGGTGCGGTCGATCGGCTTCTGCTCCGGGAAGACATCCTGCAGCCCCTTGATCAGATAGCCGCCGCGCTCCTCGATCACCGTGGTCAGGATCGTCGGCACGTTGAAGACTTTCGCCGTCTTGGCGAGGCCGATGACGTTGTTGACGATCATCGTCGGCTCGTGACTGTTCAGATTGGCGAACTGATAGGGCTGATGGTCGATCAGGACGAGGATGCTGTCTTCCGGACGCAGCAGGGCGTCGAGGCCGGTCTTGGCTGGCATGATTGCTCCTTGGACGTACGGTCGGCGGCTCAGGCACCGGTGGGATCGAGAAAGACGTGGAGGGTCTGGATTCGGCCGTCTTCGATCTGCGCGACATCGGTTCCGGTCACGGCCGCGGGGCCGTTCGGCGGACCGGACCGCCAGCGCAGCCGTCCCATGCCGTGGTGGCCGACCGCGGGACCAATCGCCGTGAAGACGAAACTGGGCGGCATCTGCGCCAAGAGTGCGTCCACTGCCTGGCTGATCGCGGCATGGCCCGTCGCCGTGGCATCCGGCGGTTCATACAGTGTCGCATCGTCGGCATAGAGCTCTGCGATGGCCTTCATCCGGCGCGAGGCGTCGCGCTCGCCGAACACCCGTGCGAGGTTGGCCTGCATCAGGCCGTCATAGTCGATTGTCTTGGCGGTCATGTTCTGCCTTCCGGGGGTAGGAGTTCCGGAAGGCGAGTATCGTCAGGCGCTCAAATGGTTTCGCTCACCGGTCCGGTCGAGCGACTATGATGCCGCCGCCTGGGGATGGCACTGTTCGTTCCTGCTGTCGGCAGTCCGAATCCGCTGTCGGGAATTGTGCTCAGTTCTTGCGGTCGTGTCGCCACGCCGCCGGCGTCGCTCCGGTGAGCTTCCGGAACGTCCGCCCGAAATGCACGGCATCGGCAAAGCCGGTGGCCTCGGCCACATCGTCGAGCGAGGCGCTGGTATCGATCAGCAGTGTCTGTGCGCGCCGGATGCGTGCGTCGAGCTGCCAGCGATAGGGCGCCATCCCCGTCGAAGCCTTGAACGCCCGGCTGAAGTGCGACTGCGACAGGCCCGCCAACGCAGCCAGACGCGCAAGGTCAACGCGCCCGGGCAGATGCGCGTCGAGATACTCGACCACCCGCCGAAGCTGGCAGGGAGCCAGACCCTTGACGTCCGCGCCGGGCGCCGGTGGCTCGGCAAAGAGCCGCGCTGCGATCGCCGCGATCAGCCCGTCGCCATAGAGTTGCGAAGACGGATCGGAATCGGTCACCGCCTCGGCGAGCAGCCTGACCAGGGTCCAGACCCGATCGTCGGAAAAGCGCAGCCGCGGTGCGGTGGTCGCAGTAGCGTCGAATTCAATGGCCCGACGCTCGCGCAGCACCGTGAGATCGAACGTCAGCGTAGCGTCCTTCACAAAGCGCGCGTCGGCGCTGTAGCCCCACAACTCCATGCCGGCGGGAGCGAAGTCCATGTGCCGGGGCAAATAGCCGATGCGGCACGGTTGGTTCTGGCGCAACCGCGGTTCGCACGGGCTGCCGACCTCTTCCAGCACGGCGATGAGGCGGTTTTCCGACTGGTGGCGAAACTGGTGCGTCACCACGCCGGCGCAACGCCATTCGGTTACCTCGACACACGCACCGTTCCACGCCCGGCGAGATTCCGACGAGCTCAGAATGTTTTCGGGCAGGGGTGTCACGACGTTGGCGCGGGTAAGCAGGTATGACTACTCCAACTGCTGAAACCAAGCGCGCCATTTGTAGTCGAAAAGGTCGAAAGCCCAAAACGCTGTTTTGCGCGCGACCGGCACGCCGAAGGCGAGACCTGCTGGCTTTGCCATCTTGCGGAATTTGCGCGGCCGGGATCGCGGTCCTCAGATCGCCTTCTCTTGCCGCATCTTCCTGACCTCCTCGGGCGAGCAGCCCAGCCACTCGCCATAGATCGCCTCGCAATCCGCTCCGAGAACCGGGGCGCATTTCAGCGGGACCAGGCTATCCGACATCCGCAGTGGCCAACCCGCGACGGTGACCGGCCCGCGCACCGGATGTTCAATGGTCTGCATCATCCCGCGCTGATGCAGATCGGGATCATGCAGGAGCTCGAGCGTGGTGAGGACGGCGCCGCAGGGAACACCGGCGCCGGCGATAATCCGGGTTACCTCATGCTTGCTGCGCTTCGACGTCCATTCAGTAATGGCCGTATCCACGGCCTCCCGGTTCCGGCCGCGGGTGGCGCCGTCGACCATACGCGGATCGTTGAGCAGGTCCTCGCGGCCGATCGCCTTCACCAGGCGGCGCCAATGCTCATCGTTGTTGCCCCGAGCGGCATAGATGTAGCACCAGTCGTCGAGCCCCCCCGGCGCGCATTTGTAGAGGCCGCTTGGCGCAGTCCCGATCACCATGTTGCCGCCACGCGGCAGCTGGTCGTCGCGGGCGGCCTGGCGGCTCATCGGTGTGCGGCAGTAGTTCAGCATCGCGTCGCGCATGGCGATCTGGATGTGCTGGCCGCGGCCGGTTGTCATGCGCTGGTAGAGCGCGGCGATGATACCCATGGCGCAAAGCATGCCGGTGCCGGTATCGCCGATGGTCGGCCCCGGCCGGACCGGTGGCTGGTCGGGATGGCCGTTCACCGCCATGGTGCCGCCCATTGCTTGGGCGATCATGTCGAAGGCCAGATAGTTGGCGTGCTCGCTCTCCGGCGCAAAGCCCTTGACCTGGGCGAAGATCAATCGCGGATTGAGCGCGCTCAGCCGCGGATAGTCGAAGCCCAGGCGTGCGAAGGTGCCCGGGGCCATGTTCTCGATCAGGACATCGGCCTTGCCGATCATCCGCGTCAGCAGCGCCTTGCCCGCATCGCTCTTGAGATTGCAGGTAACGCTGCGCTTGTTGAGGTTGTAGTAGATGAAATAGTGCGAATCGGCGTCGGGGCGATCGCTGAATCCCCAGCGCCCCGGCTCGCCGCGATGGGGCTCCTCCACCTTGACGACGTCGGCGCCAAGCCAGGCCAGCGCCTCGGTGCAGGACGGCCCCGCCTCGAATTGGGTGAGGTCGAGCACCTTGATCCCCTTGAGCGCCGGCTGCATCCCGGTCGCGATCTCTGGCTGCACTACTTGTTCCCGCATGGCGACCCCTCCCAATGAGGGCCGCGTTGGGAATGGCGCGGCCCTTTGATGTGTCATTCCATCAGCTATGCCAGGCGAACTCCTGCGCCTTGCGGGCGGAGCCCTGCGAGATCACGACGTTGACCAGGGCGGGACCGCGGAAGTTCATCGCCTCGTCGAGGGCACCGCGCAGGTCCTTCGGGTCCTCGACCAGGAATCCCTTGCCGCCGAAGGCCTCCATCACCCGGTCATAGCGCGCGCCCCAAATCAGTGCGTTGGGCTTCAGGTTGAACATCGGGCTTTCCGGGATCTGCGGCATACCGGGGCCGATGCCGCCATTGTTCAGGACGATGATCTTGGCCGGAAGGTTGTAGCGGACCAGCGTCTCCATCTCCATGCCGGAAAAGCCGATCGCGGAGTCGCCCGAGAGGTGGATGACCGGCCGGTCGGGATGCGCCACGCAGGCGGCGATGGCCTGGCCGAGGCCGACCCCCATCGTGCCGTAGGTGCCGGCGTTGAGGCAGGAACGGGCGTTGAAGCTCGGCAATTGTGTGAGGCCGATATCCATCGTGCCGGCACCCTCGGCGCTGAGGATCGCGTCTCGCGGCATCCAGCCGGCGACGTCGCGCAACGCCCGGTAGTAGCCGGCCGGCGCCCGATCGTCATCAATCTGCGGCCGGATCTGCGCCGCATTATCGGCCGTCTTCTTGGCGATCGCCTGTCGCCACGGCGAGTCCTTTGCATGGAACCACTGGCGATTGTCGAGCGCCTTGTTGAGCTGCCCGACGATGGCCTTGCCGTCGCCGACCAGCGCCACTTCGGTCGCCTTGTTGTGGCCGATCTCCTCGGGCGCGATGTCGAGCTGGATGACCTTGACGTCCTTCGCATAGCGCGGCGATTGGCCGAAGTGAAAGATCCAGTTCAGCCGCGCGCCCATCAGGAAGATGACGTCGGCCTGCTGCAGCGCCAGCGTGCGCGCCGCCCCGGCCGACAGCGGATGCTCGTCCGGCATCACGCCCTTGCCCATCGGCGAGCGCACGAACGGCAGTTGCGTGCGCTCGATGAAGGCGCGGACCTCGTCTTCGGCGCGCGACCACGCCATGCCCTTGCCGAGGAGAACGAGCGGTCGCTCGGCCCGTTCGAGCAGGTTCAAGGCCGCTTCGACCTTCTCCGTCGGCGCCACCATGCGCGGTGGTTCGGGTGCGCGGTCGACCTCAACGACTTTGTCGAGGTCGCATTTGGCCCTGATGATGTCGTCGGGCATGTCGAGATAGGTGGCGCCGGGGCGACCGTAGAGCGCGTGCCGGGTTGCCATCTCGACATAGTAGGGGATGCGGTGCACGCTCTCGATGCCGTGCGCGAACTTGCAGAACGGCGAGGCGATCAACACCTGCCGCTCTTCCTGGAACGCACCCATCCCGCCGCGATAGGTCTCCGACGCCCCGCCGATCAGGATCATGGGCCAGCAATTCTGCTGGGCATTGGCAAGACCGGCGAGGCCGTGCACCACGCCCGGGCCGGTGACGGTGAGGCAGGCGCCGGGGCGGCCGGTAAGATAGCCATAGGCCGCTGCCGCGTAGGCGGCGCTCTGCTCGTTGCGCATGCCGAGATAGGCGATGCCTTCCTTCTGCGCCGCAACGGCGATCGCGGTGACCGGAAACCCGACGATCCCGAACAGGTGATCGATGCCCTGCTGTTTGAGGCTCCTCGCCATCAGGGTAGCGCCATCGACTTCGCTCATGGTTTCCCCCTCGTGATTATTATTATTGAACTTCCGTCGCGGGATTATGCACGGATGGCAGGGTCGCGGCTATTCTCCGATGCGCGATGCAGCCCAGCCATGCGGCTTCGTGCGTTCGGGCGTCATTGGCACGTTTGAGACACGCCGGCGAACATCAAGAATGTTGATTCAAACGTTGGCGGCGGCGATCCGGACACTGACAGATCGTCGATGCCTTGCTGCATTGCGCCAATTCCCACGCGCGATGTCTGCGTTTGCAGCCATACACTGCGCCAAACATAATCCCTTCATGCACCTGGCAGGCAATGATGCGGCAATCGATGGACAACCGGGCACATTATGTGGGCGGCGAGTCGAGGTAGACATATAGAGCCGCGATCTTGCCGTCCCGTGCGATAATGAAATCCACACCGGTGTACTGGGGCGTTTCGCCTTTCTGCCCCGAGCCCCACGCCAGGCGTCCCGAATTGTGCAGAACCTGGGGCGCGCCATGAGGCGTATAAACGAAATGAGGATGCGTCGCTCGGAGATCGCCAGCGAACTTGTCCAGTGCGTCGTGACCGACGAACGTGCCGGGCGGCGCGTATAGCACACAGTCTTCAGTGTAAAGTTCCTGAATTGCAGCCCTTCGGCGAGCCGAATCACCTTCACCGAAAACTTCCGGAAGATTGCGGTTGAGTAGCGTCTCGATGCCACTCACATCTGCGCCCACGGACGGCGGGACGCTGGCCTTGCTGGCGTGCTGGTTCATCAGAGGACTCCTTGTCTGCGCCACGATGATGTGGTCCTGGGAGCGACCCGCGAAACGGCGAGAGTGGAAACTCATCGTTTCCGGTTGTTGGTGCATGAGTCGATATTGATTGCCTGAAAATTAGAGCGTCGAGGTGACTCCGATGGTTTTCTGGATAGCGAGTGTGGTCGGATTGGCGATCGCTTATCTCTTGGGTTCTACGCCAACGGGCTATCTGGCGGGGAAATTGCTCAAGGGCATTGATATCCGCGAGCATGGCTCCAGATCCATTGGGGCAACGAACGTATTGCGAACCCTGGGGAAATGGCCTGCGTTGGTGGTGCTCCTGGTAGATGTGCTGAAAGGCGTGGGGGCGATCGTCGTTGCCCGCTGGTTCTATCCTTGGTTCTATACATTGCCGTCCGTCACGCCACCGACCGCGCTTGATCTGCAAACCTTCGTGCCTTGGGCTGTTTGCTTGGTCGGACTTGCCGTTTTGTTGGGGCATGGCCGTTCGATCTGGTTGAATTTTACAGGCGGCAAATCCGCGGCGACCGGGCTGGGCGTATTGCTGGCGATCTCTTGGCCAGTGGGTTTGGGTGCTGCGACGGTTTTTGGCGTTGTGCTGGCTATTTTTCGGATTGTTTCCCTTGGTTCGATGCTGGCTGCGTTGACTGCGATCGCCGTCATCTGCGGCTTGGAGCAACCGTTGCCCTATCGGTTACTGGTGATTGCAGGCTGCATTTACGTGATTGTGCGCCATCGAGCCAACATTGTGCGGCTACTGGCTGGGACAGAGCCGCGCTTGGGACAAGTAGCCTAGAATCGAAAAATTTAGTGCGTGCACTTTGGGACTGTCGAGATCGCCAACATGGGCTGCTTGTGCACGATGCTGGCAATCCGGGATGTCCGCTAGACGATCGCTTTCGAGGGGAAAGCGGAAGTCGCATGAACAGGCCATTTCGGTAGCGTTTGACCCATTGCGGTCATCGCGGAACGGAGGCAAGGTCGTTTACGATCCACGAGGTCTGGCCCACCATGGGGAACAGGATGGCGCAAGAAAGCATTGCGGCCGCAGGCAATACGGATGTCCCAGCGTATCTCACCCTAATCGAACTTGGATATTCCGTTGATCGTATCGATAAGGACGGCGAGGAGCGCTGGATCGCGAAGAAAGGAATTCTCCAGCTTGTGGCCGCGTGCCCGCTGGAACTCCTCGGCCTCTCCCTTCTGAGAGGCGAGCGAGGGCTACGTTGGCAGGCAAGCGATAGCGAGATTGATGAGTTTCTGACCCGGTTCTACCCGTCCGCTGGACGGCCATAATCACCATCGTGCGATTTGGCAAGGTCGCTTGATGGCCCGCTACACTAACCGCAACGTCCGCCTTCACATCAGCTATCGGAGCCGTCGCTTTGAGGATGTAGAGGTTTGTCTGCCATGATCGCCCCGAAGCCAATGTTGCATATTGACGGGCTCGAGTTTTCAACTTTGGAAGGATTTTTCGATCACGTCAGCTCCCGCATTGTCCCAGGTGCTACGTGGGGCCGGAACCTTAACGCGTTTAACGACATACTGCGAGGTGGGTTCGGGACGCCAGAGGGAGGCTTCGTTTTCTGCTGGAAGAATCACGACATCTCCAAGCGGCGTCTTGGGCATGAAGAGACTGCTCGGCAGCTGCGGAAGCGGCTAGAGCGATGTCATCCAAGTCATTTTGCTTCAGTCGAAACCGAACTGGCTGCGGCGCTCAGGCACGAAGGAGCTACGGTATTCGACTGGCTCGTCGAGATCATCCAGCTCCATTGTCCTGGCGGCGAGGAGCAAGACGATGGGATCGAGCTAATTCTGCAATAACATATTCCGTCACTTCCGCGATGTCCGGAATTGGCCCGTTCGAGACATGCCGACGAACACCAAGGATGTCCGCTGATCGGGGTAGACCGGAAAAGGGCCGACCGACAGCCAAAGTGACGCGATTGACCCCAATGTAAGAATTCTGTGTACGTGAAAGTGCAGGCCAATACGTCAGAAGAGATCGACCTGTGCACTTCAGCCGGGCAGATTCATCACGGAAGGAAACCGGGGTAAACGCCATCACTCGTGATCTTCGTTAGTGCCATAGCTCGGTCGACAATCAATAACGACCGCCATCGCGCTCTTGTCGCTTGACCCATTCCGACAACGTCCTTGGTGTTGATCCCGAAGTCCTGCGACCGGATTGGCTCGACGTTGCCTTGAGATTGTTCCGGATGGTCTTCTCCGGGTGCTCTCGCTGACGCACCGCTGTTTCCGTCTGCAAGACGGCTCTTGCAGCAATGCCTGGTTTCTCCGCGGCCTCCCTTTCGAGACGGAGTTTTCTCAGTCGCTCCATCTTCTGGCGTTCGGCTTCTGCTTGCGCGCTTTGAGGTGAAAGCGTCTTCTGATGCGCTACCTCGGCCGAGACCAACAGTCCGATGATGGCTCGTTCCCCAAGCGCTTTGCACGCTTCCAGCCGATGAAGCCCCTCGACCAGAACGAAGCGGTCTTCGTCGGGCCGAACAAGAATTGGAGCCTGTTGTCCGATTTCCAGAATACTCTCGGCGATCTCCTGAACCAATTCAGGCTTGAGAGCTTTCCTCCTCTTCACGGGAACGTAGATCTTGTCGATTGGGAAGCTTTCCGGTTTGGGCACAGCTTCTACTCCGTAAGTCGACCGAGCCCCATCCAAAGCGCCACGCGCCACCTGCAATGGCTCCGAGAAGCGGAACCAGCACTCGGGGGGCGAAATGGAGGTACGAAACCATACAGTAATAATGTTCAGTTGCGTACCGCAAGCGTGACGATCCAATCCTCATATGGAACAAGGAAGCGCACTTGGCGCCCCTCATCCGTTCTTCGCATAGCGGGTCCGTTTACGGCTCCTCTGCATCGAGTTGGACTGGCACTATCCGTTGTTGGCACCAACCCGACATGCCGGGGCGGTCTGACGATGTCTGTTGATCGGGGTCGACCGGAAGGCGCCGTCCGACGGCCAAAGTGACGCGATTGACCCATCGCGGACGCATATGCCCAAGTCCGCGTGGCGGCTTCATGGTTGAATGATCTTGTCGCGAACAGCGATCATCACAGCTTGGGTGCGGGTCACTGCACCAAGCCTTCGACAAAGATGCTTGATGTGTTCTTTGACTGTTCGGCCGCTGATGTGAAGCGTCTCGCCAATCTCCCACGTT
>Ga0307479_10005735_pt1 | contig 11358 bp, 12 predicted proteins | sample atmos_gasesECM4C_FD_203743 | JGI IMG/M metagenome (GOLD analysis project Ga0307479, IMG submission 203743) | Hardwood forest soil microbial communities from Morgan-Monroe State Forest, Indiana, United States - atmos_gasesECM4C_515 | ecosystem: Environmental > Terrestrial > Soil > Temperate... | reverse complement strand
TCATCCGTCAGGTATTCCTATTCCCTTTGACAGTTTCGGCCAGTTGAACTTGGCCGAGCAGCAGGCGATGATACGGAGTATGATGCCGTTCCTTGGGAGTGATGGGAAGTCCGCTATGGTCTGGGCTGCTTTGGCGAATGAGCCTTACTCTGATCAGGCGATTGCGACTGTGGCTCGTATTCGTGCAAATGTGGATGTTCTGAAGGGTGAGGCGCCTTTGTTGGCTTCTTCCACGATGTTTGTGGGCGGGGCGACGGCGTCGGTCAGTGATCTTGCAACCTCGAGCGGTTCTGATTATCTGAATCTCACGGCTCTCGTTCTGATAGGAGTCTTCATTGTATTGCTAGTGGCTCTAGGCTCGGTGTTTACCCCGATTCGTTTGATCTTTACGATTCTGCTCAGTATTTCGTGGGCGATGGCTGCGACGGTCTACTTCTTCAAGACATACTTCTCCACGGAGCTGATCTGGATTCTTCCGATCATGCTCTTGGTGATCATGGTTGGGCTTGGACTCGACTATGATATTTTCCTGGTGACTAGGATACGCGAGTATGTTGCTGGGGGTGCGAAGGACGAGGAGGCGATCGAGACAGCCGTGGAACGTACTGGTGGGATAATCACGGTGACTGGTCTAGTTACTGCGGGGGCGTATGGGACGATGATGCTGTCGCAGATTCCCATGCTGCAACAGCTGGGGCTGGCGATCTTCATCGTGGTATTGCTCGATGCGACCCTGACTCGGATCTATCTAGTGCCGTCGATCATGATGATGATGAAACGGTTGAACTGGTGGGCGCCAGGTCGACTGCGGAGAGTCCCGCCTCGTCCAGAGGACAAGTTGATCCCGCCAATTCCGTTCAAGACCAAGTTTGGAGTGATCGCGGAGACCGGCGCGATCATTGGGCTCTTGTCAGTATTATACCTCGACTACTCCAACAACGCCTACTTCCAAAACTATGTTGGCCGAACAACCGCTGCAATCCTATCGGGCATCAACGTCTGGACGGGAGCGATACTAGGAATCACCTCATTCCTGGCCACGTACTTCCTCTTGCAAGACAGATCGAAGGCGAAGGGCCCGAGCGGAGTAACGATCCGATTCCAGCAGTTGACTAGCAGACTTCGTATTCGACCGAGAAAGATCGCAAAGATCGCTCCTACCGTATCTGGACTAACGCTTGGTCTACCGTCTATGGAGCAGACACTCGTCGCTTCCCGGGCGAGGACTGAGACGCGTGTCGAGGCAGCTGGGAAACCTGTTCCCGAGAAGAAGCAAGAAAGCTAGTTCTGGGAGTACTGTTCTGCGTCGCGAGGAGCAACTACTTTTGAGAATTCTCGGAGAGGCGATCGCAGACTGAAGCTTTTCTGCTTTAGTTTTCCCTTATAGGGCTGATAATCGAAGAGTCAGTCAATTTAGTGGGCGCAAAATATCAGCATGATTCAGCGTGAGAATCCGGCAGATTCAAAATCGCCTGCTCCGTTACCGGATCTGGGCTTGCTCTGCGCCTTCCCGGTTTGAACCAGAACAGTCTCCTGTTCGAAGCGGGAGGAGGTTACTGTTTGTTAATTCCCTCCCAAACGCGGGTTTTGAGTCGCGGGAAATAATTTTTTGTGAATTCTAGGAAAGATCTATCTCCTGTGTGAAACATTTCTGGGCGACATTGTCGGTTCGTAGTGCAGAACAGGCGACTCAGCCGTCTTTCCAGAGAGCGCCAACTGCATCAACGCATGCTTGAACTCAGCTTCATACGAAACACCCCTGTCAAATTCCAGATCAGGGTTCATTCTGCGCTAATTGCTGAAACGGGAGAACTTAGTTTTCCGAAACAATATCTCGCTGTTTAACATGACTTGGCGGATGACGAGGCTGCTTGAATGAAGTATTATGATGCGGAAAAGATGCGAGAAATTCAGGACGAACTCGAAAAAGAGATTCTGAACTGGCCGGGAGTCTCGAGCAGGGAGATGATGGGACGCCTCTGCTACCTCCACTGAAAGAACATGATAGCGTTCCTCGTAACTGATGGCATTGTCATATCGAAGCTTTCTGAACAGGAGACGAATAACTTGTCGAAAATGAGCAAACGGACAGCTTTCAAGATGAGCGGGAAAACCTTTAGGAAACCAGTGTGGGAGCTGAAGACCCGAGAGAACCTGCGGACGATCCTACCTTTTCTAAAGAAGAGCTACCAGGCTACCGCAACGAACGAGAAATAGTTCGCGAGATTCGCGCAAGAAGGGCGGATCAGCCAGATTTCTTGGCCTGCAAGTATTCAGCTAAGTCGAGTTCGAGGAAGACTTCCCCAATGTCTCCCACGGTCTGCTTGAAATGATGCCTTTCGTAAAGCTGTCTCGCGCGCGTGTGTATTGTTGAGGTCTCCACACCAACGGCGCCTCTCGCGAGCGAGTCAGCAATCGCACACTCTAACAGAAGAGATCCTACCCCTTTTCCTCTGTCTCTCTCCGAAACATAGAATGCGGAAATGAACGCGTTCGGGCTCCCATCTATAACATCCTCATGCATGACATAGTGAATGAAACCGATGACTCTGGAGCCAGTTTTGGCTACCAGGAGTTCCTCCTTTCTGACCGCTCTTCTTACAGAAGATAGCCGTCCAGAGATAGGTTTCCAATCAAACCATTCGGACAGAAGATTGTCCACAGCGAGGGCATCGGCCATCAAGGCTTTCCCGACGACAAGTTCCTTCGACAAGACTCATCCAAACCCCTCCGGTAGAGAGGACAGTTTCCGGCAGACGGGATAAACCCTTCGCGGGTATGTATGATGACGTTGTGCCGATGGTGCGGGCTGATCCTACCCGATGTAGCGAGGACTGGAAGAAGCCTGGAACGACCTGAGAACTCTCAGCAAGGTTTCCTCAGCTGTTCTCCGGTCGGTGTAGTGCTCTTTTAGCGCAGAGGTCCACAGATGGTAGACCATTCCTCCCTGTTCGGCAGCCTGGAAGAAGCCGAGTTCCTCGAGAGACCGAGACAACTGCATCATCCTATCCGAGAGAATCGATAGACCAGCGGTTATCGTCCAGTCTCCCGTCTGGTCAAGCATTACATGTACGATTCCGTCAGAGAACGTCAGCGAAATACTTCCACCCGGTCTGAGCGAGGAATCCACTAGCCCCGCCATCGAAAGGGGATCTATGGCTTCGCCACGCTGGATGGGCGCATTCGCTGTCATGGTGACCTTTCGTCTTCAAGAACAGGCTTAACACTCGTGTAACTCGGTCCCGCAAACTTGTGGAACTCGTGAACGAATTCTGGACGTTTATATCGAACAGAAGCCTCCCAAAGGCTTCCCTCAGGCTTGACCATGTCCATGTATGATCTTGAGGAGGATAGGCTCGTAGCGGAGATAACGGGTAGAGGTGTCCGAAGGTTACTGATACAGCTACCCGACGGGCTGAAAAACGAAGGACCCCGACTCGCCAGCCTCATCCGGGCGAAAACGGGCGCGGAAGTGTTCGTCTCAGCATCCTCGGCCTGGGGTGCTTGCGACCTATCCCTCGACGCGGCAGCGCGTCTCAAGGCCGACCTCCTAGTCCACTATGGTCACAACGAATTTCTTCGCGACGGGTCCAACGGCATACCCGTCGTCTACATCCCCGCCAAAAGCAGACACGAGATAATCCCCGTCGTAGAGAAAGCAATACCATTCCTCCAAGGAACACGCATCGGACTCGCCACAGTCGTCCAACACCTTCACACTCTACCCAAAACCGCAGAGTTCCTCGAAGAGAAAGGATTCACGGTTCAACTTCCGGGGCGCGGACCCTGGTCACATGAAACGGGCCAAGTTCTAGGATGCGACTATTTCGGACTCAAACGAATCGAACCACAAGTAGACTCATTCCTAATCGTAGGAAGCTACTTCCACGGGCTCGGTGCAGCACTATCGCTAGAAAAGCCGACAATCCTCGCCGACCCCTACGACAAGACCGTACGATCATTAGATCAAGATCGCGCAAAAATCATACGCCAGAGATACGCCATGGTTGAGAAAGCTCGACAGGCAAACAATTTCGGAATAATAGTCTCTACCAAGCCCGGCCAGTCAAACCCGACCATCGCACTCAACATTCAGCGCCAACTAGAAGAGAACGGCAAGAAAGCAGTCATTCTATACGCCGACGAAATCATACCAGAAAAACTGCTAGATTTCTCAGAAGTAGACGCCTTTGTAGATACAGCATGCCCAAGACTAGCCCTTGACGATCCCGAAAGATTCTCGAAACCCATCGTCTCGCGAGACGAGATCATGGTCGTAATGGGTACATGGACCTGGGAACAACTTCTAGAACGCGGGCTAGTCCGCCTCTAAGAAAGGCCGACCCGCGGCCCTCAAAGAGACGTCTAGAGATCCAGCTCGGCAGACTGAAAATTCTCGAAAAACCCAACCTCCGACTAGAACAGTACCCCGTGTCTGCAGAAACTGCAAGCGAACTCCTCTACATGGCTGGCTTCGAACACAACGACCTAGACGGTCGGATCATCGACCTCGGTACCGGAACCGGTCGTCTCGCCATCGGCGCAGCTCTGATGGGCGCACAGGACGTTCTAGGAGTAGACTTGGACGAGCATGCCCTCGCCTTGGCAAAGGAGAACGCGGAGACAGCTGGAGTGCGAGTGGAATGGATTCAATCCGAAACAGAGAAGGTCAATGGTAGATTTGACGCTGTAATAATGAATCCTCCCTACGGAACCCGGACATCACATGCTGACACGCGCTTTCTGGAGAAAGCCCTGCAACTTGCCCCCGTAGTCTATTCGATTCACAAATCATCAACCAGAGATTTCCTGCTAAAGTTCGTGAAAAAGCTAGGTGCCCAGGTAGACCAAGTTCGATCCATGAAGATGGCGATTCCCCACCTCTTCGAATTCCACGAGAAGAGACAAGAGATCGTCGAAATTGATCTTTATAGAATCATTCAAGAACAATAGCTAGGCTTTCCGCCTATCAGGAGATCGGGTTTCTAGCAATGTGAAGGTATGTTTGACCCATGTTGTACGGGTCCGCGTAAGGCTTGACCTCTACCTCTCGGAATCCGTTCTTCTTCAGCATATACTCGATGACCCATGGCGCCCACAAATATGTCTTGTACACGTCGTGTTTCGCGCGGCTGTAGAAGAGACGTTCGAAATATCCGTGTCTAGCATTGAGACTGCTGTGAACGCTGAAGACTGGCGGATCGAGGTTATGCGTCATCGCGTCCTTGTACTGTGGGAGGATTCTGAAAATCAGATCCGACTGATCAATCATGAACACCCCGTTCTTCGCGATCAGCTTCCTCACCCCGTTGATCGTCAGGTCGAAGTCGAAGATGCTAATGTGTGGAAGCGGCTGTCCGAGGACTGTTACTAGGTCAAATTTTCCGTTGACGAGTTTTGAGACTTCTCGCACGTCGCCTTTGATGACGTGAAGTTTCAGCTTTCTCTTCTTGGCCTCTTTCAGACCTTTGCTCAAGAGTCGCTCTTGTAGATCAATACATGTTACGTCCGCGTCGTAGACACTTGCGAAGGCTATTCCTTCAATACAAGACCCAGCCATAAGACAGAGAATCCGCGGTTTTTTTGGGAGAACTATCTCAGCAAAGCTCAACAGCCCGGGAAGATTTTTGATCTGGGCCTCAAGCCGTTCCTTTCCCTTCTTCGTATCTAGTCTGTAGGCATTTAGCTCATCAAAGCCGTAAAGCCACTCAAGACTCATGTCAGGCGGGAATCTCTATCGGCTGCGGTAATGAGGGTTTGCGAGTCACCACTTCGCGGACAGTCCCATTTTCCATCTCGATAACAGTGTCGGCTTCTGATTCTAGATCTCCTACGTGGCTGATGAGGAAGATCTGTTTGAAGTTCTGTGACAGCTCCTTGTGCATCAGCTCGAGTATTCCTTCACGTCGGACCTTGTCTGAGCTACCGAGAGGCTCGTCAAGGAATAGAAATTCTGGATTGCGACCCTTAGCTTGAGGAATCAACGCGAGGGCAAAAGCAAGCCTCATGGCTAGCAGTAGCTGGTCCTCAGTCCCACCTGAGAATACTTCTTTCGGCCGAAACTCTCCCGCCTCGGGATCAAAGACCCTGACGGTGTAGTCGTCTTCTAGTTGGACTGCTTTGTATCGGCCGGAAGTAATTACCGGCAAGATCTGACTCATGTAACGTTCGACTTGTGGCTTGACCCGGTTTCTCAATGATTCAGACGTCTGTTCTAGTCCTTTGATAGAATACTTGACTACAGCGAGTTGCTTTTGCAAGAGCAGAACTTTCCGTTTCTGCTCGTCAACCTGTTCCTCTAGTCCCTTGTTTTCTTCTAAGAACTGTTTCAGATCGATGATCCGAGTCATCGATTCTTCGATCTGGGTCTTGACTCGGGAGACCGATTCGTTCAAGCTGTCGCGCATCTGGCTCGCCTCGTCGAGCAGGTCCGGGGAGAATTCAACGCCTGGAGGTAATGACGGGAGTGGTGTGTTCTTCAGTCTCCTTTCTACTGTTGCGATGTCCAGCTGGGCTTGAGCGAGTTGTTGTTTCAGCATCGGCTCTTCTCCAAGCCGTTTCTCGAGCATGTTGACCCGCTCTGTCACCGCGCTGAGTGATTGTTTGTCCTGGTTATAGATCAACGAAGCTTGGTCTACTATCTCTCTCGGATCCTTAAGGCCTTCAAGGTAGCTGGAATATGACGGGATTGCGCCCAGGACATTCAGAATCTGGCTGGATCCTTGCCTGATAGTCACATCCGCCGTATCACGGTTCTTCTTCACCTCTTCTAACTCGTTACCCCACGAAGCGACCAGCTGAGCGCTGGCTAGACGTTCTTGCTGCTGCTTAGATGCATCAGCTTGTTGTGAGAGAGATACGATCTGCCGGGTTAACAGAAGGAGTGATACGACTGCGAGAGATCCGAGAACGATGGTTAGTGCCGCGAAGGCAAGTATGAAGGATAGAATTGCTCCGGCACCGAACGCAGCAGTCGAGATTAGGTAAGACCATATTCTGCGAGGCTTGGTTGAGGACGCGATTTGTGATTCGTCCGCACTCGTGACCTTCTTGTTTGTCTCGGAAATCTGTCCTTGTAGTCTCTGCTCTCGTTCGTCGAGCTGCGCTCTCTGAAGTTCAGCACTCCGGACTTTCTCGAGAACTTCTGAGGCTCGTGTTATTGCTTTCTCAGCTTCAGCAAGATCGGCATACTTTTTGACCTCTGCCTCGGCTTTGCTAAGCTCAGCTCTTTGCGCGTCGACGCTTGCGAGTTGTTGCTGAAGATTGTTTGTTAGGAGGCCCTTGTCCTCGATCTCCCGCTGGAGGGAATCTCGCTGTTTGACGGCTTCTCCGTACTCGTTAAGCGTCTTGTACAGATTGTCCGTATCGACAAACTGCTTCTCCTGATGCTGTTGGTCTTTCTTGAGCCTCTCGACCTTTACATTCAGACTGTCTAGTTGAACGGTTGTGTCTTTGTACTCGTTCAGCTGCTCGTTGAGAGTCTCAAGTCGCTCCCTCTCTACCGTGAGGTGTCCCGGGGTCCTACTGGTTCCTTCGATTCCATTTCGTTCGGTATCGAGTTGATCTTGGACCTTGTTGAAGCTCTCAAGGTTTAGGAATACATTGATGACTTTCCTTCGATCGTCAAGCCGTTGTTTGATCAGCCGCTCAAGGTCCTTCTGGGCGACGACGCTACTTGCAACAATCTCATCGTACGTGATCCCTCCTAGTAACCGTTCAATCTCAGCGGTGACGTCCTTGACGGAACTCGCGAGAGCCTTCGTCGTCCCGTTAGGTCTCACCTCGACCAACGTCGCCCGGTTGGGTCGGGTCTTGTGAACTTCCCGGAGTACGCGATACCTGATTTCACCAATGTCGAATTCTAGACGGACTTGCGCCTCCCCGTTACCGTAGCTGATGATGTCCTCGTTGCTCGGCATCTTGCTGGGACGAATCACGCGTCCGAACAAAGCATACAGTACTGCGTCCAGGATCGTTGACTTGCCACTCTCGTTGAGACCAGTGATGAGGATAATGCCCTCGGAGAGTGGAAGCGGTTTGCTGATCTTCAGTTTCTTGAAGTTCTGGGCCTGGAGGCTCACTAGTCTCAGCCTACTCCCTCCTCCTGCAGTCTCGCAACGGTCGCCTTCCACGCTTCGTGAACAAGCGGTCGCTCGTCCTCTTTCACATTGGAAAGAAGGGATTGAAATGAACGACCCAGCTCTTCGAGCGGTGTAGTCTTCGGCAAGGACTCTATGGCTTCCGACGTCAGAACATTCAAACCATCTTCATCAAACTCGGTGTGGAAGAAACGCTCCTGGCAGTATGATTGTAGGGCTGATCGCTTGTAGGTCGAGAGTTGGTCAAGAGAGACTCGACCTGTGACTCGAATGCGCAGAATCTTCTCAGCACCGCGTCTCTTTTCGAGAACATCTTGTATTTGCCGGGTTAGGCTTCCACCTTCGCCAGTGACCCGGGAATCTAGCGTCTCCATTGGCCGCGCAGGCGTTGAGTGAAATTCTTGGTGGAGTATTCCAGACTTGTCGAGTTCGAGCCAGCAGAATCCTTTCTCTTCTCCTTCCTCGTTGAAGCTGACCCGTTCTGTACTTCCCGGATACATGACGGGTGTTCCATTGATTGTATTCTTCTGGTGTTTGTGAAGATGACCAGACGCGAACAGCTGGAAGTTTCGGGGAATCGAAGATTTTCCGATGTGTGTCTCTTGTCCGAAGTAGCCTTCGAACCCTTCGATGGGATAATGAGTTAGGAATATCTTCACGTCCCCGTCATGGGACAATTCTTGTCCGGCCAGTGGATCCTGCTCGGGACCGAGTCCCGGGCTGAGACTCATTCCGGTAACATTGACAGTCTCGGCTCCGAAATGGAACATCTTGGGGGTGGGACGAGGGTCTTGTAGGAAGTAGACGTGTCCCGTTTTGGCGTGGACGGATAATGGTGAAGCTCCTTGCTCGATGCTTCTAGGGGTATCATGATGACCACTGACTAGAACTACTTTGATTTCTTTCTCGTGGAGTCGTTTGAACTGTTCGGCTACGTAGGCCCTTGTCGGATTGCCAGGTAAGATGCCATCGTAAAAGTCGCCTCCTATCAGGAAGAGGTCTGGCCGGTTCTCTAGGGCAAAGTTGACTAGGACGTCGAAGGAGTGTTGGAAGTCTCGTTTCCTTTCGAACCTTCTTGGACCGTATTGGACGGCGGAGGGGTCGAGGTGGTTGTCGGCTGTGAGGAGAACGTGAACTGTCATTATCCTCTATGTTCCCAAGCGACTAGAACAGTCCGAATACTCGCCGGTCAACTAGTTCCATATTAAATCTGGAGGCGGTCGAACGTGAAGCATTCAGCTGTAACTCCGCTATCTAAGTCGAGGTTTCGACATAGCAATATCCCATTCCCATAGCGATATCTTTCCAAGTGTAAGAAATGACTGATTCAACCTCGAACAAGACCTGGGGCGCTTTCACCCCTGTCATGCCTTCGTTCATACGCCTCGTCGTCGGAGTCATTGTACTAGTGATAGTCGAAGCGGTCGTACTAGGATTCCCTGGAATAACAAACAACATCACCGGATCAACCATCTCTATCGCGAACATTGTAGTCTTCATGATCGGCCTCATTGTCTGCTTCGTAGTCCTCAAATTCGGCACTCAGCTCGCCAATACCGTCCAAGACGCGTACAAGGCTTACAAGGCATGGACGCCGCTGCTCGCGTTCTTCTTCCAGATCGTAGCAATCGGAATACTCTACGCAGTAACCGCCGGAATCGCAGCGCCATACTTCGCAGCAGATCCATGGGCATTCCCACTGATCTTCCTTCTTATCGCACTAATCCCAACACTCAAAGCCGTAACCAGCATAGTCCATGCCCTAGAAGGAACTAGTGCCACGAAGCATAGCCAAGCCTAATCAAGCAAGCCGCCCCTCGAAACTGCGCAAGTAACTTTCTTTCACAGACTCTTTGTTTGAGTCTGTGTTTTTATTCCTGCGAACTAGATAGACCACGACCCCGACAATTACGGCAAACCCCAAAATCCCGGCAATAATTCCGAACATGACAAGGTCCGGTAGAAACGAACTAAACGCTCTACCGGGAACAACTTGCTCCAAAGCTATTGATGCCCATGCAGTGTCTAGAGCGTTGGACCCAGGTGAAGACCGAGTGCTGTCTCTAAATCCTCCATCCGAATTTTGGTGAGATTGTATGAATGCTATTGCATCACTTGCTAAGGCCGTCCGCCCAAAAGTGTAGAAGGCAAGTGCTGAGAGTGAGGCCGAATAGACCGCGCTGGTGTCATTCATTACAGGTGAATATTTGGAAGCGGTAGCGCTCAGAAAATTCAATCCTTTGGCTACGTGCGCGTTGGTGTCTGAGTATGACGCGTCTCTCAAGGAGAGAAGCACAAGCGCGGTTATGCTGACCGGTTCTGGTCCCTGTGAGTAGATCGGATCGTATGCCTTGGTGCTGGTTAGATTGAAGCTCCCGTCAGAATTCTGAAGTGAAAAGAGATAGTTGACTGCCGATTGTTGGCTCGATGCGTTTATGGCCTTGGCGGCGATCAATCCCCGCAGAGCTTCGGATGTGTCAACGCTGCTCGATACAGATTGTCCCAGATTCGTGGAGTAGTAGCCGAAGAACCCGCCATTCGACTCCTGGAATTGCAATAGGTTTGAGGTGACGGTGCCAGTTTGAGTTAGGTGAAGGTTTCCGCTAGCTGCTACGCTGAAGAGACTTGCTCCCGGAACATCGGCCTCGCCGTAGTTTCCCCAGAACCAGTTTCCAGAATCATCTAACTGGCCGGCTAGCCACTTGTATGTTAGTGAAGCTGTCGAAGATTGTGTATTGTTGAGCCATAACGCGTAGGCAGCAGCAGCTGCCCAGTGTTGGTAATATGTGCCGTATGATCCATCGGATGACTGATTGCTCGATAGCCATCGTAGCGCAGCGTTCAGGCCCGACGTTCCCGTAGTAGCCATAGGGATCGACGAGTCACCTCTCCACCCATTAGTTGAGCCGGCAAAAACTGTGAAGGTCGATGAGACGAGAAGAGTAATGATAATCACGACTAGTCGGTAGGCGGGCAAAGTTACCCGCTTATTTTAGGACTTGGAATATAAGGATTAGTAATCGAAGCTCTCAGGGATCATGAACAGGAGTTCACGGTTCTTGCATTCCGTACGGGGGGCGCTGGATTGTTGATCGACGACGAAGCTCCGTAAGCCCAAGCCAATGTCTGACCGTTTGCTAACGAGATCTGATCAACCCCGACTTGAGAGTACGCCCAGGCATTCGTGGGTTGACAGAGCATCCAGATGCTCCAAGAGAAACTACCCTGATTGCTGACTCCGTTTATCGCGGTAACGAAG
>Ga0307479_10005734_pt1 | contig 11359 bp, 19 predicted proteins | sample atmos_gasesECM4C_FD_203743 | JGI IMG/M metagenome (GOLD analysis project Ga0307479, IMG submission 203743) | Hardwood forest soil microbial communities from Morgan-Monroe State Forest, Indiana, United States - atmos_gasesECM4C_515 | ecosystem: Environmental > Terrestrial > Soil > Temperate... | reverse complement strand
AACCGCACCAGCTCGCGCGCCGGGTTGTTACCGTCCGCCTCGAACAGGACGACATGAGCGCCGCCGTCGACCAGGCCGATGTGATGACTCGGGCTCGTCAGCTCAGCAGGAATGCGCCCGGCGTAGAAACCGAAGTACCCCGCCCAGAAGCACGCGAAGCACCTGTCTTCGTCAGCCAGCTCGCTGACCGCGATTTCCTCCAGTGCGTGCCCGGACGCCAGGACGGACCCCGGGTCGAACCGGGTGATCTCACGCTCGGTGAAGTCCTCGAACAGGACCACCTGACCGTCAATCTGCTGAACGAGGTACCGCTCGCTCGGAAGCCTTGCCATTGTCGTGCCTACCCTTCGGTTGTGGTTACAGGTACGCGAGGTCGGACGGGCTCATGTCCGCCATGCGCTTGCTGATCTCGTCTTGCAGCCCGGTGATGCGCTCCTCAACCCCGGTCAGGGCGAGTTGCGCAGCTTCGATACGGCGGGCAGCGCTCTTGTCGGCAGCGCTGAGGTCACCGGTACCGAAGTGCGCTTCGTTCCGGAGCGCCCAGGCAGCGCTCTCATGGTCACCCTGTGCCGCCCTGATCTCATCGTGGTAGGTGTGCGCCAGTGCTTCCTGCCGGCCGATAGCGGTGCGCAACGACAGGATGCGCTGCAACTGCTGCTCGATAGCCGGGTCCGGGTGCGGCTGGCGCGGCGGAACCTGGGGCTTCCTGCGGAACCAGCTCACAGCTCCTCCAGGATGTCACCGGTCACCGGCTGCTCGCGGCCCATCGTCAGGGTCTCGACGTACGCGTTGTCGTACACGCGCATGCACGTCTCCTGGTGCCAGAACCCGACACCCTTGCTCACCAGGTACTCGTGTACCTCGCTCGGCCAGCGCTGCTCGTGCCTGCACATGGCGTCCTCGTCGCCGAGGAACCGGAGATACATCCGCGCCTGGGACGGCGGGCGGGCACCGAACACGGCCGGTGAGACGGACAACAGCTCCGCTGTCGACGGGTACGCCTGGTCCGGGCATGAGGCCAGTTCATCGTCCAAGGGCGGGAAAGGCCGGAGGGGCTCACCGTCTGACCGGCGCGGCGGCAGCTCAGTCAGGCCCGGCTTGTACGGGCTGTCCAGGTGGAACTTCGTGATGCCGTAGACAGCCAGCTCCATGCTTGCGATGGCCAGCCAGTCGACCCGCTTGCAAGCGGGGGGAGCTTCGACCACTGCCCGCGCCCTGCGCCGCTCCTGCATCGCCGCCATGTCACGGTCGACCAGCTTGTACACATGTGACACGTACGCAGGCCAGGCCACTGTCACCGCGAGGAACACCACGATAAACATCACGTACATCATGTCGAAGACAGCCCAGCTACCGTGCGCTATGAGCTGGCAGAGCGTGCTCCAGAGCCAGTCGAAAATCAGCAGCTTGCGGAGTCGCGGCCACGTCATCTTGCCCATCGTGCCTGCCCTTTCGTCGGTTACAGGCCCAGCTTACCGGGTGTACTTGACTCAAGTCAAGGGAAAGGCCCGGCCGCCGTAGCGAACCGGGCCTCAGCGCGGGACAACCGTCAGGGCGCCTTCACGCAGTGGTAGTAGCGGGTCCCGGCCTTGACGCCGGAGCCGTCCCCCGCGTGTGCCACCTCGACCGTGCACACCGGCAGCTCGCTCGGCCCTACATCGGTGATGGAAGCCGTGGCGCTGTCCCAGACCGCCGCACCGGACTCGGTGAACACGTCACCCTCCCAGTAGGTCAGCTTGGGCGTGCCCGAGGACGTGACGCACAGCACGTAGGTGCCGGAGCTGGACGTCGGCGCGTAGGTGCCGTTCGGGTCCATCTGGGCTACCGCGATGCCGCCGTCCGTGGTCTGCGGCCCGTTATACGGCTGGAGCGGGTTGCTCAGGCTCGTGGTGTTCGGCACGGGCTCGCCCTGCGAGGGACAGGTCTTGAAGGGCTTCGAGCCCGCCACGCCCGGACCCATGCCCGGCGGGAAGAAGAACGTCGTGGTCGGCGTGCCGAGCGCCTGGATGGCCTCGATGGTGATGGCGTTGAGCCGGTAGGCCGACGTCGGGAAGATGGGCAGCGGCTGGTTCTGCTCGATCAAGTTCGTGCTGGCCTGCTGCGCCGTGCTCTCGGCGGCGTTGCCGTTCGAGCTGCTGGTGCAGGCGGCCACCGAGATGCCGGCGGTGCCGACCAGGACGGCCACGGCCAGCGCCCGCTTGATGCTGATGTGCTTCATGGGCTACTTAGTTCCTTCCGGATGTGTTTTCTGGGTTGGCAGGGCTCAGCCCTGGGGAACCGGGTTGGCCAGCGGCGGGTCGGCGGCCAGCGTGCCCGCTGACGTGCAGTTAGCCTGGATGGTGCTCTCGACGCTCGCGCCGTTGGGGAAGTCCCCCGCGATGAACGTCGTGGACTCCGAGCAGAACTGCTGCAACTCATTAAGCTGGCTCGCCCGGAGAGTAGCCTGCTCCGCTGAGTTCGCGGGAACGCCCAGCCGGGTGTTCGCCACGTCACCGACATTGGTCAGGTGCTGCTGCATCTCATTGAGCAGGCTGGTCTGGTACTGCTGGCTGTTCACCGTGTTGTTGAACTGCCGCTGGATTTGATGGGTCTGGAACCAGCCGCCGATGAAATAGCCAGGCACGAGGATTCCGGCCGTGATGACCAGCACAAACGTCACCAGCACGAACACTGCCGTGCCTGACCAGCGCCGGACCTCCCGTCGCACCTCGCGCGGGCTTACGTCGTACATGCTCACCTCTCGTTTGTTCGATTAGACGGGGACCGTCACTGGCCGCTCAGGTTGAGCGGAGCCTGGCTGATGTACAGCTCGTCATTGCCGGAATACCGGGCGACCCGCCCGGACGCGAAGGTGACCACCGTGGGCGGGTTCTCGAAGTACGAGGTCCCCTCGGTCGCGACGTACTCGCTACGCACGCATCGTCCATCAGCACCCTGCGCTCATCATGCTTGCGCGCCGCCACGGTGAACGGCTCGCCTGTCCGCTGCATGCGAGCCCGGATAGCCCGGGACCTCGCCCGTCCCTCAGCCACGGCGCCTCCACTCCAGCCAGCCGATCCAGCCGAGCCCTACGGCTACCACGCCGATAGAGGCCAGCAGCCAGACTGCCTCGAAGGTATGCGCGCTCACGCCCGGCTCCGGCCCGACCGGTGATGGCCAGCCGGACGGCGCACCCGCGCGGTGGGCGGTACCTGACCGGCTGGCCACACAGACTCGATCGTGTCCGCGCCGCGTCCGCCGATAACCCGGCGCGTCCGTTCGTGATAGGCGCCCGTACGGTCGGTCCACGCCTTGACCGGCGTCCACCTGGCGGGCTGACTCGGCCCGGCCGCGAACTCCGCACGGAGCCGGGCAGCTACCGACGCCTGGTGCCGCCTGATCCCGCGCTCGGTACGGCGGCCGGCGAACCACCGGCTGAAGTCCGGAGGCCAGCGCCAGTTACCGCTCTTCGATACCCGCATAAGAAAACCTCCTCAGCACCGAACCGGGGGATGTCCGGCTCTTCGCGCCAGCCCTGATACGGTACGGGAGCGGCTGGCCTGGCGGGCGTCTCTTCGGGCCACCGGATGCGCTCCGAGCGCTGCACGTCGACCTCAGCGCCGTACGACAGCAGCATCGCGGCGCGCCACCAGGCGCCCGAGGCGGACAGGAACATCCGCTCGCGCGGCCACCGGAACTCGCGGTGCTTCAGCGCCCTGCGCTCGTCCCGGGGCAGCCTCTTCAGGAACTCCGGGTCATCCCAGATCGCCGGGCGCCAGCCCTTCTCGTGCGACCCTTCGGGATAGGCGACCTTCAGCCGCCAGACGTACCTGTATGCGCTCACCGGGTCCGGCTCCTCTGCGCTCGCGGGCGTGCCGGGTGCGCCCTGGTCTTGTGGTCCAGGGCTTCCTCCACGGCCTGGCGGCCATCGCGGTACGGCCCGGCGAACCGGCGGCACCTGGGCTCCCGGCAGCGCCAGAACGTACCCTCATCCGACATCCCGGTCTCCATCTTCGAGACGTAGGTATGCCACGGCATGTAGGTCATGGCGGGGGCGCGGCCCTGCCGCACGGGCACGTCTTGCAGCACCTGAGCCGGTGACCACCTGACCGCGCCGACCTCCCACGAGGTAGTGTCCTCAGCCATTGCCCCGCTCCAGAGCCTTGCGCTCCGGCGCGGACTCGACGATCTCGCCCTCGGCAACCTCGGCATCCGCCAGCGCCAGCGCGATGCTCTCGCGGTCGCCCTCGGTGATGCCGAACCGCAGCAGCTCGCCCAACGTCGCGTAGCGGTTGGTGTACGAGGCGCACTGGCAGCCGTGGCCGGTGTAGTCCTCGCCCTCCACCAGCAGACCGAACGACCCGTCAGCCAGCCGGACGACCACAACCGAGTCCGACTCGCTCTCCGTCTTCGGCATGGGCTGGTAATCCTCATCACCGCAGCCGCGCCAGCCCGCCCACAGCACCTCAGCGACCTCCGGCGGCGCCCATTGCGCCGTGTGCAGGCAGCACCCCGCCAGGTACGTGAAGAGGTCCGTCAGCTCATCGACCGTGAACACCTGGTCGACTTCCGTGCGACGCTGAATGTCGTTCATGCCCGTGCCTGCCCTTGCTGTGGCCCCCGGCGGGAGCGCTACATCCATTATGCGCGATAGCTTGACTCAAGTCAAGACTAGCTCTCCTCGTAAATCGCGGTGCCCGGCGGGAACTGCGCGTCGCAGCGCGGGTAATTCGCGCAGACCCACCGGAGCAGCTCGCCGTCGCCCGCGATGACAGGAACGATCTTCTCATGACGGCACGGACCTGGCACGGTGCGGGTCGGCGCGGCCCCGGGCGGGGCGGGCATGACCGCAGCGGGGACCATGGCCTCGCTAGGACGCGATGACACGTCCGGGTACGGGAGCCCCGCCTTGGCGCGGGCCAGCTCGATACGGTACTGGCGGCGCCGCGCGACCGCCTTGCGGCGCGACTTCAGCGCATGGCGCCAGATTTCCTCGACCGTGCCGCCGAAGAACCAGATCGCGATGACGACCCACAGCCAGTTCTGCGACCACCAGCTAGCGATTGCGTGCGCGGTCACCAGTACCTCCGTCCCCGGCCAGCGCGAGGAGGCGCGCCCGGCGAAGCTCATCGAGCTGGCGGCCCAGCTCTTCCCTGCGCTGAAGTGTGCCCTCAGCGGCGCGCCTAGCGGTGTCCAGGGCCTTGACAGCCTGGCTGTGGTCATACTCCGCCTGGCGGTAGGCCGTCGCGAGAGCGGCCTCCTCCGTGGCACCGGTGGCCGCGTCCAGCGCGGTCAGCTCGCGGAGTCCTTCCTCGGTCAGCGCGTACCGGGCCACGCTCAGCACGGTGCGCCGCGCGATGACGTGCTTGCGGTACAGCCCGGCAGCCACGCGGGTCAGCTCCGCCACGGAGGTGTCCGGCGCGAGATGCCGCTCGCTCACGAGGTCGGCCAGCTTGTGCCACTCGCGGTACCCGGCCGGCTTGCCTTGCTCCTGCCTCAGCAGGTCGGATGCGCAGCGCAGCGCGTGCGCCAGTGTCAGCTCGCTGTCGGTGAACGTGATCGCCATGTGCCTGCCCTCTCGTCGATAGGACCAGCGTACCGGAGGACTTGACTTGAGTCAAGTACGGAGCTGGCCAGCACAGCAAAAAGCCCGGCCACTGGCCGGGCCTCCTGCTCTCCCTCCCGTCAGCTCAGTGCTTGACCAGGGTCATGAGCTTGGCGTGCGCCGTGCTCTTGATGTCGTCGTCCGAGCCCTCCAGCATCGCGGTGGCGCGGGCGGCGGCCAGCTTGTCCCCGGTCACCCGGCGGGGCGACACGTGATCCAGCCAGTCCGTCACGGAGCGCTCGGCAGCGTAGGCCGTCCGGCCCAGCTCGCCCGCGTACCGGCCGAACATCTCGTGCAGCTCGGTCTCGCGCCGGTCGGCCACGGTGGTGGTCCTCTTGGACTCCTCCATCCGGTCCCGCTCGCCCCACACCTCGGCGATGAGGGCGTCGAACTCGTCCAGCTTGATGGGGGTGCTCGCCAGCGCGTTCTCCTCGGCCACGAACCGCTCCGCGTACTTCCGGGTGAGCCCCAGCGTCCGCTGCGCCTCCTTGACCCGATCGGGAGCGGTGGTCGTGTGGCGGATGCCCCAGCGGGCCACGGCGTCGCGGAGCGCGAACCGCTCGGTGTTGCCGCACCGGATGCGCCACGGGGTGGCGATGGCCTGGAACTTGCCGTTGCCGTCGAACCGGTCGACGACTGCTATGTGCATCTGAACCGGGTCGCTGATGCCCTCCGCGTCAATCACCATGTGCTCGGGAAGCAGGCAGGTGATGAAGATGCGGGCACCTCCGGCCATGGCGCCGGCGCTCTCGATGATGACGTCGCCGTCGTCGACCAGCTTCTGGAGGAACTCCATGCTCTGGGCCGGCTGGATCGCGGTGTACACCTTGCCGACCGTGGCCAGCAGGGCGCCGGTGTCGCTGCGGTAGTTGACGAACTTGGCCGGGTCGACCGTGAACACGTCCTCGCCGTCCGGACCCGGCAGCATCGCGCCGGAGGGACGGGAGAGAACGCTGAAGTTCAGCCCGGCCGCCTTGAGGACGGACGGGATGCTGCTCAGCCCGGCCGGGATGATGGTGCCCAGCTCGTGCCACTCGGGGTACCGGCTGTACAGCGCGGCCTGGCCTGAGCTGGTGTCGAGCCCGTGCTCCGGCATGACCAGGAGCTGGCGGAGGTCACTGCCGCTCCGCTGGACCTGGAACACCTCGCCGTTGTCCCACGAACCCGGCTCGTTGACCTCGTACCGGCCGTTACCGAGGTTGATCATGGTGCCGTTCGCCACGCGGGCCTCGAACCGGGCCGAAGCCTCGGCCTGCTGCTGCGCGATGCGGTCGGCGTTGCCAGCGTTCCACGCGGTGGCCTCGGCGTTGTAAGCGGCCACGTCGGCCTGCTGCTGCCTGCGCTCTGCGTCGAATGCGGCGTTGACGTCGGTCATCTCTTGCCTGCCCTTCTAGGTTCCGGAGCCCTTCGGCTCCTTGCTTGACTTCAGTCTATGAGACTAGCTTGCTCCGTGTCAAGCTATGGAGGAGGCTGTCTCGATAATTTTCTTAGACGGCAGCTCAGCGACCCAGACCACCCGGACGGCGAACGCCAGCAACCCGGCCAGTTCGGCGCTCGCCGCAGCCAGCAGCAGCGGGGTACCCGCATGCAGCAGGTAAGCAACAACCGCGCTTACCCCGGGCAGCACGAACGCGATGAGGTCAACCGCGAGCTGACCTGCCTTACGGGAACGCCATGACTGATCATGCCGGTAGCCACGCTCCCAGCCCAGCAAGGGGACCGTGCCGCCGGTCACTTCCTCCAGCCGGGGAGTCAGCTCGTCCCGCAGGTACCGGCCAATCGAGCTGACCAGCTCATCATTCGAGAGGTAGGTCCAGCCCAGCACCAGGGCCACGGGCGGGATGAGCAGGAGCACCGCGAAGGTGCGCCAGGTAACCGTCGCTCCCAGCACCAGGGCGATGGCACCCATCGTGGTGTACAGCAAGCCGTCGCGGGTCCCGATGCGGCTGTGCTGCTCGGCCTTGAGCTGTCCGTACTCGGCAAGCAGCACCTCGCGGGCAGGCGCCAGATCAGGGCGAAGAGCTGTCCGCGCGGGCATCACGCATGCTCTTCCAGCTCGCTGGCTGCCCGGCGGAGCATGTCCGGCCGCTCTTCGGCACCCGCGTCCTCCAGCTCATTGGCCAGCTCGCGGAGCTGGCGCACGAGGTCCGGCACGTCGCGCTTCAGCGCGGCCAGCTCGGCGGCGTCCGGCCAGGACAGCAGCCGGCTGAGCACGCCTTGCAGCGCTCCGAGCATCCACAGCCGGTAGTGCAGGTCCATGTCCTCGACATGGCCCGCGTAGCGCGCCATCGCCGCGACAAGCACGCGGTCTCCCGGCTGCTCAGGCTGCGTCACCCGCGCCACGTGCCAGTCCAGGTACTGATTGCGCCTGGTCAGGTCGGTGAGGTTGTCCTCAGCGAGAGCGCGTACATAATCAGGGTCCGGCAGCGTGCCGTCGCCCTTCAGCTCGATCCGGAGATTCAGCAGCACGTCCATCAGATGTCGCCTGCCTCCTCCGGCGCGGCCAGCTCCACGGCACTTGTCCCACGACGGCGGGCGACTCGCTGGCTCGTCCAGGTGCAGCCAGTCCGACCGCCCAAGCTCAGGAGCGCCAGAGCGGCCCTCGAACGCCTCCGCCGCGTCCCTCAGCCGGGCCATGCCGGCCTCAGCGTCCGGCAGCATCGGCGGGCGGCCCGGCCCGCGCGAGAGCGGGCGGCTGACCAGGTGACGGGTAGCCTCGCGGACAAGACCGGTCGATGCTATGACAGTCGGCCAGCCCCGCTGTACGAGATGCCAGCGAGTCAGCTTGACCAGGCAGTCCGCCTCATCGAACCACACCAGGTAGCCGAGACGGTCACCTTCGGCGAAGTACACGCCAGGCTCCACCACACGCCACTTCATGACGTCCTCAGCGCCGGACGGCGCGAGTGGCTCCAGGCAGTGGCCCAGTACAGGTCTTCGCCCTGCTCGAACCGGTCGGCCAGCCGGCGTCCCTCGGCCGTCGAACTCACTTCGATAGAGGTCTCCAGGGCCTCGTGCGTCCGGCTGTCGTTCAGCTCCGGCTGCCTGTCGTTCTCGCGGGACCACCTGGCCAGCAGGCAGCGCTCGTAGGCGGTGCGCAGCACCAGGTAGGTGAACTCCGAGCCCCGGGCCACCCACGAGCACGGGTGATGGACGGCATTGGAGCCGTACGGCTCCCAGCTCAGCACTGTCGTAGCCGGAGGCAACAGCCGCGCCCTGAGCAGGAGCTTCTTCACGCTGAGCACGGTCAGCGGCTCCCGCATGATGCACAGCGCGATGACCGCGAACCGCGCACCCAGCAGGTCCAGCTCAGCGCCATGCGCCTCGTAGAACGGGTCCGTCTCCGCCACGAACGTGTCATGCGCGTCAGCCATGTCAATCAGGTCGTCCGCGTGCGCGCCGTGCAGGTGCGAGCCCTCGGGCGCGAACCGCGCCAGGATACGGCTGGTCTCGTCCTCGGTCAGTGCCGCCACAAGGCGGGCGAGTACCTCGTCCCGCCCCGCCTCGGCGTCGTCGTTGCTCATCTGTCTCCTAGCTACTCAGTCGGAAATGCCGTCGAGCTGGAACAGCTCGGCAGTCACGCGCTCAAGCTCCGTAGCGAGCAGAGCCTTCCGCTCGCGCAGCGCCTCGATGCGGGTGTCGCGGTCATGCAGCCAGGCGGTGACGACGGCCACGGCCATGACAGCCAGCGGCTGCGCCAGGTGCGCGCCCGTTCCCCTCACTTCGACATCAAGCAGCGAGGTCGACGGCTCGTCCTCGCCACCGGACTCGTGCGAGACGGTCACGTACGCCGGCCAGGTGCTCGCGGGCGTGTACTCGTCCGGCTGCCTGCCGGTGAAGTCCGGAGGATTCCGGAACTGCGGCTTGAGCCCGGCAGTCACCCACCAGCCCCGCGACCCCTCGGGATACGTGCCCGCCTCTTCCAGCCACGGACTGTGGAGGTCAGTACGGACGACGAGCCCGGCGGCCTGGGCAGTCTCGGCGAGCGCCTCGCGGAACGCGGTGATGAACGCCTGGGCGTTGGCCGCGCGGAACGCGGCCTCGCGGTCGCTCATCAGAAGACCCGTGACGGGAAGGACGGCAGGGGCCTGGTCAGCTCAACGGCCTGAGCGTACGGCATGGGGCCGACCATCGGGGTGCCGGCCTGCGCTGACAGCTTCTCGTCCGCCAGCCGCTGCGCGGTCACTAGCTCATCCGGCGTATACAGCCGGACGGTCACCACCACGGAGCCGTCCAGGCTGGCCAGCCCGTGCGGACGGCCCTGGAGGACGTCGACCAGCTCGGCATTGGTGACCAGGATTTCCGGCCGCTGCGCGGTATCCCGCACGGGCTGCCAGCCCTGGTCCGTCTTCTCGAACCCGGCTCGCGCCAGCGCGGCCCTGGCCTCGTCCAGCTCTTCGCTCACGCGCACCAGCGCGTCCTCCGCGTATCCCATGTGTGCCTGCCCTTCATTGCTTACCCCGAGCCTACCGGAGCCCTTGACTCAAGTCAAGTACAGGAGCGGCTGGCTACATGAGCGCGGCGACGATGCCGGACAGCGCCAGCAGCACCACGCCGGCCCTGGCCAGGTCGACCGCCACCTGGGTGAGCCGGTACTTGGACCGGAGCAGGGTCGCGGCCATGGCCAGGTCCTCCACCGCCATGTCCTCCGGATGGTCGGCCACGCCCGTCTCGCGCGGGTCGGTGTGGAACGAGCGCCTGGGCTGCATGCTGCTCTCCAGGCGCCGGACCCCGCCCCAGCTCAGCCCCGCGTACCGGCACCACCCGCTGCGGCCGAGCTTCGGCCGGACAGCGGACAGCAGCGCGAACACGGACGCGGCCAGCGTGAGGGCGGACAGCGCGGCCAGCACGCGCGGCGCGAGGTGCCCGTGCTGAGTGGACAGCAGCAGCGCCACGGCGCCGATACCGGTTACCACGGCGGCGTTGATGCCGCACTTGCTGTCCACCCGGGACAGCTCGGCCTGCGCGGCGGCCAGCTCGCGCTCGATGAACGCGCTCATGACCGGCGACCCCTGTTCCCCTGGCCGCCCCTGTTCTCCCGGTTCATGCGGTCGGTCAGCTCGCTGAAACGCGCAATCACAGCAGGCGTGCTGTTCCGCCAGATGGCCTCGAACCGAGCCCGCGCCTGCCGCAACCCGGGCTCATCCCCTGCCTGGCGGGCAGTCCAGCCATCCACGCCGGCATCGACCAGGCGCCGGAGCTGCTCGTCATCCGGACTATTCGTGCTCATGAATTATTTCTCCTGCTCAGCGGGTACGTTTCGCCCGTCCGATGTTCAGGCCAGCCTCACGCCGGATCGCCGCTACCGAGTTCGCCAGGCTCCGGGCGTTGCTCAGGTGCGACCCGACGAGCGCCACCCCGAGCGGGCCGGTCACCCGGAAGTGCCCGCGCTCGGTCTGCTCCGCCGTTCCCCCGGCTCGCCGGACGGCTGCGACCAGCTCCCTTGCTTCCTTGGTCGAGAACCGCTTTCGCGGCTGCGGTTGCTGCCTTGCCCTGTCGCGGTTGCGCTCCACGTGCCTGCCCTTTCGCCGTCGCCCTGCCCTTGGCGGGCGTCCTGGTCGCTGTCGCGCGCTTTGCCGGGCTCTTAGCCCGCTCCTGGGTACCGCCGACCCGGCGGCGGCTGAACGGCCACCACAGCGCGCAGCCGTGGCCGGTGAACTCGTCCTCGGTGATGTGCAGTGCCATGCCGAGCGCGAACAGCCACCACAGCGCGCCCGGGTCGAACTTCAGCGCGCACCAGGCCACCAGCGCGGCGGCCAGCAGGGCGCCGAACGC
>Ga0307479_10005733_pt1 | contig 11360 bp, 9 predicted proteins | sample atmos_gasesECM4C_FD_203743 | JGI IMG/M metagenome (GOLD analysis project Ga0307479, IMG submission 203743) | Hardwood forest soil microbial communities from Morgan-Monroe State Forest, Indiana, United States - atmos_gasesECM4C_515 | ecosystem: Environmental > Terrestrial > Soil > Temperate... | reverse complement strand
CGGATGAGACGCGGGCCGAAAAGACCATCCACCAGCTCAAGAAGCTCGGCATTTCCCTCGCCATCGACGACTTTGGCATCGACTACTCGCGCTTTGGCCGGCTGCGCAACCTAGCGGTCGATCGGCTCAAGATCGCCGGCTCGTTCGTAACCAGCATCACGGAAGGGGGCGACGATCGCGCGATCGCGGCGGCGATCATCGCCATGTCACGCTCGCTGCGCATCAACGTCACCGCCGAGGGCGTGGAGAATTTTCCGCAGCTCGCTTTCCTGCAGGAGCAGGACTGCCAGGACGCGCAGGGATTCCTGCTCAGCGGGCCGTTGCAGGCCGAGGAAGCGCGCGCGCTCCTGAAGCGCTCGGGCGAGCTCGGCGACGGTTCGCGCTCGCAACGCTTCAAGGCGCTCATCGGCTGACGCGATGCGTCCGCGCCCCCGCGCGCAATTCGGCTTACAATCCCCCTGCAGGCACGCTCGGTGCGCGACTGCGGGGAGGTTATGCGGACCGCGCTCGCCGATTTCATCAGGGACACACCTGAGGGACGCGAGGCGCAGGCGATTCTGCGCGCCTGCGTGCACTGCGGTTTCTGTCTTCCGGCCTGTCCCACCTACCAATTACTGGGCGATGAGCTCGACAGTCCGCGCGGGCGTATCTACCTCGTGAAGCAGCTGCTCGAGGGTGCGCCGGTCAGCGCGCGCACCCAGCTGCATCTGGACCGCTGTCTGACCTGCCGCGCCTGCGAGACTGCCTGTCCGTCGGGCGTGCAGTACGGACGGCTGCTGGACATCGGGCGCGCGATCACCGAAGAGCGCGTCACCCGCACTCCCGCCTCGCTCCTCAAACGCTACCTGCTGCGCAAGCTGGTGCCGCACACCCGCCGGATGCGCGCGCTGCTGCGTGTGGCGCGCATCGCGCGGCCGCTGTTGCCGCGACACCTGGCGGCGCCCGCGTCCGCGGCGCGCGCCGCGCACTCGAACCGCCCCTGGCCGAGCGCGCGCCATGCGCGGCGGGTGTTGCTGCTGCCGGGGTGCGTGCAGCCGGCTTTGCGACCGGGCATCGACGCGGCCGCCGCGCAGGTGCTGGATCGTGTGGGAATCTCGACCGTTGCGGTCGCCGGCACCGGCTGCTGCGGCGCGCTCACCCATCATCTCTCCGGTGAGCGGGAAACGCTGCATCAGGTGCGGTGCAACGTGGACGCGCTGTGGCCGCACATCGAGGCGGGCGCCGAGGCGGTGGTGATCACCGCCAGCGCCTGCGCTGCGATGCTGAGCGAGTACGGACGCCTGCTGCAGGAGGATCCGGACTACGCGGCGCGGGCGGCGCGCGTGAGTGCGCTGGCGCGCGACATCGCTCAAGTGGTGGCCGCCGAGAGTGGGGCACTCGCCGCGGCGCTGCAGCGCGCGGCGCGCCAGCAGGCGCCGAGCGCGGCGCGGGTCGCCTTCCATGCGCCGTGCACTCTGCAGCACGCCCTGAAGGTCACCGGCACGGTCGAGGGGTTGCTGACCGGCGCGGGATTTGCCCTCACCCCGGTTACCGACCGCCACCAATGCTGCGGTTCGGCGGGAACCTACTCCATCCTGCAGCCGCAGCTGTCGGCGCGGCTGCTGCGCCAGAAAGTCGCGGCCCTGGAGAGCGGCACGCCGGAGCTCATCGCCACCGCCAACATCGGCTGCCTCACGCATATCGGCGGCGGCACCTCGGTGCCGGTGTGTCACTGGGTCGAACTGCTAGCGCAGAGACTTGATGGCTGACCAGTGGGGCGAGCGCATGCCGCGCTCGGTGAGCCTGCTGCAGACCGTCGCCGTGTCGGTGGGCGTTGCCATCGGCAGTGGAATCTTCCGTGTTCCGGCCACGGTCGCCGCGCAGCTGCACGCGCCTGGCCCGATCATCGCCTGCTGGGTACTGGGCGGCATCATCGCGCTGTGCGGTACCCTCACCGTCGCCGAGCTGGCGGCGGCGCTGCCGCGCTCCGGGGGCATCTTCGCCTGGCTGCTGGAGAGCTACGGTCCGCTGCCGGCGTTCCTGTTCGGCTGGACCGAGCTCATCGTGATCCGCGCCGCCGCGCTGGGCGCCATCGCGACCATCTTCGCGGAGTATCTGGGATATTTTGTGCCGCTGAGCGCTGCGCAGGTGCGCTACACGGCGGCGCTCGCCATCGTGCTCATCGGTGCGATCAACTACCTCGGCGTGCAGCGCGCGGCCGCGGTGCTCAGTGCCACCACCGCGCTCAAGTACGCCGTGCTCGCGGGGCTGGGGCTGCTCGCCTTCACCGCCACCGGTGGGAGCGGTGCGCATTTCAGCCCCGCGTGGCCCGCAGGCGTGCCGCTGTCGCTGCTCGCGAGCGCCCTGATCCCGGTGCTGTGGACCTACGACGGCTGGGCCGACCCGGCCACCATGGCGGGGGAGATCAGCGACCCGCAGCGCAACCTGCCGCGGGCCCTGATCGCCGGTGCGCTGTGCGTCATGCTGGTCTACCTGGTAGTCAACATCGGCTTCGTGTATGCGCTCGCGCCGGCGCAGATGGCCGGCTCGCAGCTCATTGCCTCCACCGTGGCCGCACGCATCCCGCTGCTCGGTGGGCTTGGGGCGGGTGTGGTCGCCGCCGCCGTGATGGTGTCCGCCTTCAGCGGCCTGAACGCCTCGATGATGACCGGATCGCGGGTGTTTTTCGCGATGGCCGATCGCGGTCTGTTCTTTCATGCCGCGGCGCGCGTATCCCCGCGTTTCGACAGCCCGGCGGTCGCCATCTGGCTGGCCACCGCGCTGGGTGTCGCCTACGTGCTCGAGAACGACTTCGCGCAGCTGGCCGACAAGTTCATCCTCGGCATCTGGCCCTTCTACGCACTCGCGGTGGCGGGCGTATTCGTGTTGCGCCGCCGGCGTCCCGAGCTGCCGCGGCCGTATCGGGTGTGGGGTTACCCGCTGGTGCCGGCCGTGTTCCTGCTCGCCTCGGGCCTGATGGTGCTCAACGCGCTGTTCACCGATCCGCGCAACACCGGTGTTACCCTGCTCATCATCGTGGCGGGGGCGCCGGTGTACTGGCTGCGCGCGCAGCTCGCGCACCGGCGCTAATTCTTCAGCGGTTGGTGCGCGGCACTGCGCGAGGGGCCTGCACGCAAGCACAATATCGACTAAGGAGCGGGCGGTGGGCGAGGGCACGACAACAACACCTAAGCGGCGCGGGCCGCACAGCGAGCGTGTGGCGTGAACCGGCGCGTGAGGCTGGTCGCGGCCGCATGCGCACTCGTGCTGGCGGGGCTGGCATGGTATCTGTGGCGCGCACACCGCGCGGACGACCCCAACGCCGCTCTCTCGCTGTCGGGCAATGTGGACGTGCACCAGGTGGAGCTTGCCTTCCGCGTGACCGGCAGGATCTCGCAGATGAGCGTGCAGGAGGGCGACAAGGTCACCGCAGGCGAGACGCTCGCACAACTGGACCGCGTGCCGTTTGCGACCGACGTCGCCGCTGCCAGCGCGGACGTGGCTCAGGCGCAGGCCCAACTGGACAAGGCCCAGCGCGGCTACCGTGTGGAGGAGATCGCCCAGGCACGCGCGACCGTGCAGCAGCGCGCCGCCGACCTCGAGAACGCGCGCGTATCGCTGCAGCGCCAGCAGCAGCTGGTGGCGGCCGGCCTGGTCACTCACCAGCAGATCGACGACGCCGAGGCGCGCGTGCGCATGAGCGAAGCGCAGCTCGCCGGGGCCCGTGACCAGCTGACCCTGGAGATACGCGGCTCGCGTATCGAGGACATCCAGACCCAGAAGGCCATGCTGGCGTCCGCCCAGGCGCGGCTCGAGAAGGCACAGACCGCGCTGGCGGATGCCACCCTGCTCGCCCCCAGCGCCGGCATCATTTCCGTGCGTGCGCGTGAGGCCGGCGCGATCGTCCAGGCGGGACAGACGGTGTACACCCTGACGCTGAACGATCCGGTATGGATCCGCGCCTACGTGCCGCAGCCGCGCCTCGGGCGCATCAAGCCGGGGATGGCGGTCAGCGTGAGCATCGATTCGATGCCGGGCAAGCACTACCAGGGCACGGTGGGCTTCATCTCCCCGGATGCCGAGTTCACTCCCAAGAGCGTGCAGACAGATCAGGTGCGTGACGATCTGGTGTACCGCCTGCGCGTGATCGCCAACGATCCCGACAACGTGTTCCGGCAGGGCATGCCGGTGACGGTGCTGGTGCCGGCGGCGCAGCCACCGGCACTGGCGCGCAATCACTAGGGTCCCGTGGTGAGCGTCCCCGCACCGGCAACCCCCGCGCCGCCGGCGGCCGCGCGACCGGCGGCGCGGGTGGTCGGACTGGTGAAGAGCTTCGGCACGGCCACCGCGCTCGCAGGGATCAGCGCCGCGCTGCCGCCGGGGAGAATCCTCGGGCTGGTGGGTCCGGACGGGGCGGGCAAGACGACGCTCATCCGGCTGCTCGCAGGCCTGATGAAGCCCACTGCCGGTACGGTCGAGGTGCTCGGCAGCACCCCGTGCGCCGAGGGTGGCGCCCGCCAGGCGCAGACCGGTTACATGCCGCAGCGCTTCGGGTTGTACGAGGATCTCTCGGTGCTCGACAACCTCAATCTGTACGCCAACCTGCGCGCGCTGGATGCTGCGACGCGCCGGCAGCGCTTTGCGCAGCTGCTGCGCTTCACCGACCTCGGCTCATTTACCGGGCGCCTCGCCGGCAATCTCTCCGGTGGCATGAAACAGAAGCTCGGACTCGCCTGTGCGCTGCTCGGACGCCCGCGCCTGTTGTTGCTGGATGAGCCGGGCGTGGGAGTCGACCCGCTGTCGCGGCGCGAGCTGTGGCGCATGGTGAACGATCTGGTCGCCGACGGGGTCACGGTGCTGTGGTCGACCGCCTACCTGGAAGAGGCCGAGCGCTGCGCGCACATCTGGCTGCTCGATGGCGGGCGGTTGCTGTACGACGGGGAGCCGGCCGCCTTGAGCGAGCGGGTGCGCGGGCGCGTGTTCCGCCGCCGCGTCGCCCCCGGCCAGGCGCGACAGACGGCGGAGAGCGAGCTCTCGCGCGAGGCGGTGCTCGATGCCGTGATTCAGGGTGCCAGCGTACGGGTGGTGGCGAAGCCCGGGGGTGCGGGCGAATTCCACGCGGCCGCCTACGAACCGGTGACCCCGCGCCTGGAGGATGCCTACGTGGAGCTGCTCGGAGGCGCGCGCAAGGGCGAGAGCCTGCTGGCGCGCGGCTGGCCGACGGGTGCGCAGGAGGCGCACAGGCCGCCGGCTCGCGACGCCCTCGCGGCGGCCGACGGCGTGCTGGTGCGTGCCGAGGGCCTGACGCGGCGTTTCGGGGACTTCGTGGCGGCCGACAACGTCGGTTTCCAGGTGCATGCCGGGGAGATCTACGGCCTGCTGGGACCCAACGGCGCCGGCAAGTCGACCACCTTCCGCATGCTGTGCGGGCTGCTCATGCCCAGCAGCGGTGCTGCCAGCGTCGCGGGGGTGAATCTGTCGCACGCCGCGAGCCGCGCCCGCGCGCGCCTGGGCTACATGGCACAGAAATTCTCGCTCTATGGCGATCTGTCGGTGGCCCAGAACCTCGACTATTTCGCCGACATCTACGGCTTGAAGCGCGCCGCCAAGCGCGAGCGGGTGGGGGCGATGGTCGAGATGTTCGAGTTCGCGCCGCTCCTGCACTCGAACGCGGCGCTGCTGCCGCTGGGCTTCAAGCAGCGCCTGGCGCTTGCCTGTGCCACGCTGCACGCCCCCAGGGTGCTGTTTCTGGATGAGCCCACCAGCGGCGTCGATCCCCTCATGCGACGCGAGTTCTGGCACCACATCAACGCGCTCACCACCAAGGGGGTGGCGGTCGTGGTCACCACGCACTTCATGGAGGAGGCGGAGTATTGCGATCGCATCGGCCTCATCTGGCGCGGCAGGAAGATCGCCGAAGGCACGCCCGATGAGCTCAAGGAGCGCGTGCGCAGCGCGGCGCGTCCCGAGCCGACGCTCGAGGACGCGTTCATCGCGCTCATCGAGGGCGAGGCGGCATGAGCGACACGCTCACCCGGATGCGCGCCTGGTGGCAGCAACTCGCCGCCATCATGATCAAGGAGGGCAAGCAGGTCACGCGCGACCCGTCCAGCTGGATCATCGCGGTGGTGTTGCCGCTCACCTTCCTGTTCCTGTTCGGCTTCGGCATTTCCCTCGACACCACGGTCGTCAAGATCGCCATGGTGCGCGAGGACGGCGGCCGCGACGCGCGCGCCTTGGCGGCTGCGCTCACCAGCTCCAGATGGTTCCTGGTGGTTCCAGCCACCGATCGGCTCTCCGCTGAGCGCCTGCTGCAGGACCAGAACGTCAAGGCAGTGGTCATCATTCCCGCCGAGTTCGGCACGCGTCTCAACGCGCAGGACACGACCGCCCAGGTGCAGGTGCTGGTCGACGGCGCGGAACCCAACACCGCCAACTACGTGCACGGCTACCTGGAGGCGATCTGGAACGGCTTTCTGGCGGCGCGTGGCCTCGAGCAGGGCGGCGCGCTCGCCGCTCCGGTCAGCCTCGAGGTGCGCTACTGGTACAACGCCAACGCCGTGAGCCGCTGGTTCCTGATCCCCGGCTCGATGACGGTGATCATGACGCTGCTGGGGACGCTGCTGACCTCACTGGTGATCGCGCGCGAGAACGAACGCGGCACGCTGGAGGCGCTGTACGCGACGCCCCTGACGCGCGGCCAGATCCTGATCGGCAAGACCCTGCCGTATTTCCTGCTGGCGATGGTGTCGATGCTGGTGTGCGTGCTGACGGCGCTGCTGCTGTTCAAGCTGCCGCTGCGCGGCTCGTTCCTGGCACTCGGCCTGGTGTCGGCGGTGTTCCTGGTGCCGGCGCTCGGGCAGGGCCTGCTGATATCGGTGACCATGAGAACGCAGATGGCCGCGGCGCAGCTCGGGCTCATGACCGGTTACCTGCCGGCGATGATGCTGTCGGGCTTTCTGTTCGATATCCACTCCATGCCGCCGTGGCTGCAGGCGATCACGCTGGCGATCCCGGCGCGCTACATGAACGTGTCGCTGCAGACGGTATTCCTGGCCGGCGATCTGTGGCCGGTGCTGATTCCCAACATGCTGTTCATGCTCGCCGTGGGAGCGCTGTTCTTCGGCCTCACCTGGCGGCGCCTGCGCAAGCGGCTGGACTAGAGGAGCATCGAGCGCATGCTGCAGCGGCTGCTGGCCATCGTTCGCAAGGAATTGATCACCATGCTGCGCGATCCGCGCGCACGGCTGTCGCTGATCATCCCGCCCATCATCCAGCTGTTCGTCTTTTCCTCCGCCGCCACCATGGAGGTGAAGAACATCGCCTTGGCGGTCGTGGATCTGGACCGCGGACCGTACGCCCTTGACGTGCGGCAGCGCCTGGCCGGCTCGCGCAGCTTCACCCGGCTGCCGCGCTACGCGAACGTCGCCTCCGCCCGCGGCGCACTCGAGCGCGAGCAGGTCATCGGAATCCTGGTGCTGCCGAGCGGATTTTCCGCCGACCTCACCGCCGGCCGGCCGGCGAGCGCGCAACTGCTGCTCGACGGACGCCGTTCCAACGCCGCGCAGATCAGCGCCCAGTACGTCAGTACCATCATGGCGGCCGAAGGCGCGCCCTTGAGCGGTGCGCCGCCGGACGCCAGGCCCGCCGGCGCCGCGGGGCCGGTTTTCCCAGCCAACGCCGAGGTCGTGATCGACAACTGGTTCAACCCCAATCTCGAGTACCAGTGGTTCATGATGCCGAACCTGGTCGGCATGCTGAGCCTCGGCGTCGCGCTCATGATCACCGCGCTGTCGGTCGCGCGCGAGCGCGAGCTCGGCACCTTCGACCAGACGCTGGTCTCTCCGGCGACGCCGATCGAGATTGCGCTCGGGAAGCTCCTGCCGCCGCTGTTGGTGGCGAGCGTGCAGGCGACGCTGTACCTGCTGATCGTGACGCTGCTGTACGGCGTGCCGTTCCGCGGCAACCTGCTGGTTTTCTACGCGGCGATACTGACCTTCGCGGAAGCCTGCGCCGGGGTGGGGTTGTTCATCTCCTCCCTGGTGCACACCCAGCAACAGGCCTTTCTGGGCGCGTTCGCGGTACTGCTGCCATTCGCACTGCTGTCGGGATTCGCAACGCCGGTGGAGAACATGCCAGGGTGGCTGCAGTTCGTCACCACCATCAATCCGCTCGCCCACATGCTGCGACTCATGCAGGGGCTGTTCCTCAAGGGCGCATCGGTGGCCTCCATGACACCGGACCTGGTGAAACTGCTCGAGATCGCGCTGTGCACCACCGCCGCCGCGGTGCTGTTGTTCCGCAGGAAGGCCGCGTAGCGCTTCGTATAAGATAGCGCGCCGTCACCCAAGAACCCTCATGAGCTTGCGCAAAGCCGGCCACGGCGCCTTCGTGTTCATTTTCGTCGCGGTGCTGGTCGACTCGATCGGCTTTGGCATCATCCTGCCGGTCCTGCCGCGGCTCATCATGCAGCTCACCGGAGTGAGCGTGGATCGGGCCGCCGCTTACGGCGGCTGGCTGTCATTCGTGTTCGCGCTGATGCAGTTCTTCTGCGCGCCGGTGCTCGGCAACCTGAGCGATCGCTTCGGGCGCCGGCCGGTGCTGCTGTTTGCGCTGCTCGCGCTCGGGTGCGACTACCTGATCATGGGATGTGCGCCGGTGATCTCCTGGCTGTTCGTCGGGCGCATGGTCGCGGGCGTGGCGGGGGCTTCCTTCACCCCGGCCTACGCCTACGTCGCGGACATCACCGAGCCTGCGCGCCGGGCGCAGAATTTCGGTCTCCTGGGCGCGGCGTTCGGTGTCGGCTTCATCGTCGGTCCCGCCATCGGTGGGCTGCTGGGGAACCTTGGACCGCGGGCGCCGTTCTTCACCGCTGGCGCCATCGCGCTCGCCAACACCGCATTCGGCTACTTCGCGCTGCCGGAGTCGCTGCCGCGGGGATCGCGCCGCGCGTTTCACTGGATCCGCGCCAATCCGCTCGGCACGCTGCTGCAGATCCTCAAGTTCCCGCTGGTGAGCTGGCTGCTCGGTGCGCTGCTCCTGTGGCAACTCGCTCACCAGGTCCTGCCCAGCACCTGGGCGTTCTATACCATCTCCAAGTTTCACTGGAGCAGCGCCGAGGTTGGTTATTCGCTCGCCTTCGTGGGCCTGCTCATGGCCGTGGCCCAGGGCGTACTCACGCGGGTGCTGATCCCCTGGCTCGGCGGGGCGCGGCGCGCCGCCGCCGCGGGCATGGCCGCGGCGATCGTTGCCTACGTCGGATATGCCTTCGTCACCCAGGGCTGGATGATGTACGTCGTAGGGCTCACCACCTTTGTGTTCGCGCTCACCTATCCGTCGATGAACGCGCTGGCCTCGCAGCAGATCCCCGCCGACGCCCAGGGTGAGCTGCAGGGCGCGGTCGCCTGTCTGTACAGCCTGAGCTCGATCATCGGGCCGCCGCTCATGACCCAGGTGTTCGGCCATTTCTCCGCCCGCTCGGCCGGTGTGTATTTCCCGGGCGCGGCGTTTCTCACCGCGGCCATGCTCACCGCAGGCAGCGCGCTGCTGTTTGCGCGGGCGATGCGCTTTGCGCCGCAGCGCGCGGCAGCGGCAGCGGCCGCATCACCCGAGGTCTGAAATGGCGGCGCGACTCTCTGGCACGACTCTGCTGGCTGTGGCGCTCATCGGTTGCAGCCGCGCCCCGCCGCCCCCGGTCCAGGCGCCGCCGCCGATCCGGCACGTGTTCGTGCTGTTGCTGGAGAATCAGGCTTACGAGGCGACTTTCGGCCCTGGGCCAGCGGCGCCGTATCTGGCGCGCACGCTTCCCGCGCAGGGAGCATTGCTCACCCGGTACTACGCGATCGGACACGCGAGCCTCGGCAATTACGTGGCGCTCATCAGCGGCCAGGCAGCGAACGAGGCGACGCAGCTGGACTGCCCGACGTTTGAGGATTTCAAGGCCGGCGCTGCCGGGCTGGATGCGCACGGCCAGCTGCGGGGAACCGGCTGCGTCTACCCGAAGATCGTGCCGACGCTGCCCGACCAGCTGGAGGCGGCGGGACTCACCTGGAAGGCGTACCTGGAGGACATGGGCAAGGACCCGGCGCGCGAGTCCGCCACCTGCGGACACGTGCGGCTCGGAGCGCTGGAGACCACCAACGTCGCGAAGCCATCGGACCAGTACGCCGCCAAGCACAATCCGTTCGTGTATTTCCATTCCATTATCGACGATCAGGCGCGCTGCGACGCGCACGTGGTGAATCTCGAGCATCTGCCGCAGGATCTGCACAGCATCGCCACGACCGCGAACTACATCTTCATCACCCCGAACCTGTGCAACGACGGCCACGACGCCGCGTGCGTCGATGGCCGGCGCGGCGGGCTGTTCGCCATCGACGTGTTCCTGAGGCGCTGGGTGCCGTTGATCGAGGGCTCGCCGGCCTTCCAGGCGGATGGGTTGCTGGTCATCACCTTCGATGAGTCCGACGGCGCGGGACCTGCGGGCTCGGCCGCTTGCTGCGGTGAGCGGCCCTTGCCCGGGGCCCGCTTCAGGCCCGGGTTCGGCGGACCGGGGGGCGGGCGCATCGGGGCGGTCGTGCTGTCTCGGTTCGTGAGAGCGGGAACCGTGTCTGCCGTGCCCTACAACCACTATTCGCTGTTGCGCACCGTGGCGGCGATCTTCTCACTGCCGCCGCTGGGGTATGCGGCGGAGCCCGATCTCGCGCCGTTCGGGCCGGACGTGTTCAGCGCCGCCGCGCCGCCTCCACCCGCTCGATGAGCTCGCTGGCGAGCTTATTCCTGACAAATGGCGCGAACAACGACTGCGGCGGGCAAAAACTGACCTCCCGGCCGAAGCGGCCCGGCTGGCGCAGGGTGAGCGTGATCCGCGGCGGGTTGACGAACTGCGTGTAGCCGACGTTGATGATGTCGGTGAGCGCGACGCGCTCCTCGTCGGAGCCGAAGCGCACCCGCAGCGCATCGCCTTCGTCGAACACTTCATCGGCCAGATCGAGCACCAGCTTGCGCATGACGACGTAGCCGATCACGAACAGCAGCAACGGCACGATGAACACCGTGGGCGGCACCGCCTTGCCGGCGCGCGCGCCCGCCAGTCCCGCCACCACCGCCAGGACCACCATGCCGAACCACAGCGCCGGGAAGACGCGTTTCAGAAAGAACGTCTGGCGCGATGAGATGCGATTACCGGTGTGCATGGCCCAACACCCTAATTGTCCCGCTGCTGCGCCGGACCGACGACGGCACCGCCGCCGGGGGCGGCGTCGCTGCGCGCCTGCCCCGGCTCATCGAGCTCATCGCCCATGAGCCGGCGCACAGCGCGATGAGGGTGGCGGCGGCAGGCGCGCGCGACAGCCTCGTCCGTGCGAACGACCTCAGATACC
>Ga0307479_10005732_pt1 | contig 11361 bp, 5 predicted proteins | sample atmos_gasesECM4C_FD_203743 | JGI IMG/M metagenome (GOLD analysis project Ga0307479, IMG submission 203743) | Hardwood forest soil microbial communities from Morgan-Monroe State Forest, Indiana, United States - atmos_gasesECM4C_515 | ecosystem: Environmental > Terrestrial > Soil > Temperate... | reverse complement strand
CCCCCGGCGCCGGCTGTCCCACCGGGGGGGGGGGGGGGGGGCCCCCCCATGGAGGACCGCGGTGGCGGAGAGCGGTCGTTCGCGGACGCAGTCGCGCGGTGCGACGTCGGGTCGCAAACGCAGAAACGTGGGATGCCGCATCGTTCCGGCCGAAGTCCACTCGGTAAAGCGAACCTCGCACACAACCTCCGGCGCCACCCACGTCGCCGGCGTCAACGTGTGCGGCTCCTCCGCAAACGGCGCGCCCTCACGCCGCAACGGCGTGAGCATCTCCAGCAATCCCCGGATCATCTCCCGATCCAACCCACTCCCCGCCTGCCCGGCGTGCACCAACGCCCCATCCTCGTACACGCCCAGCACCAACGCCCCCAACGACCCGCGCGCACCGCGCCCCTCCGTCCACCCCGCAATCACGCAATCCTGCGTGTTCCACGCCTTCACCTTCACCCAGTGCCGCGACCGCCTCCCCATCTCGTATCGCGAGTCGACCTGCTTGCCGACGATCCCCTCCAACCCCTGCGCCTTCACCGCCTCGAAGAACGCCTCCCCTTCGCGCGCCACGTCGTCGACGTACACGACCCCCGGCGCATCGCGCAGCACCGCCCGCAACGCCCGTTTCCGTTGCCGCAGCGGCAGATCGCGCAGGTCCCGCCCGTCCGCCCACAGCATGTCGAACGCCGCGTACGCAATCGGGACCTGCGCCGCAGCGCGCGCGACGTCCGCATCACGCACCACGTTGATCCGCGACTGCAGCCGCTCGAACGATGGCTTGCCGTCGTCCCCGAAGGCGACCACCTCACCGTCGATCACCGCATCGCGGAGCAGCAGCGCGCCGGCGACGCGGCGCAGCTCCGGGTAGCGCGCCGTCTCGTCGCGTCCCTTGCGCCCCAGCACCGACACCGCGCCATCGCGCACCGACACCAGCGCGCGCACGCCGTCGTACTTCAGCTCCCACACCCAGCCGTCCGCGGTGAACGCGCGGTCCACGCGCTCGGCGAGCATCGGTCGCAGCTCGCGCGGCAGCTCGCGTTGCGGCGCGCCGTCGAGCAGCTCGCTCAGCTGCACGTCGTTGCTGCGCCAGATCTCCTCGACGTGCGCGCCGCGCCCGGCCGCGATCTCCTCCATAGTGCGTCCGGTCTTCACCGACCAGGCGTTCCCCGCAGCGGCGGCATCCCACCCGGGAACGACCTCGTCTCCCTTCTTCTTGATGAGCAGCCAGTTCTTGTCGGAGTCGTCGCGGCCGAAGCCGCCACTGCGCACCAGGGCGAACCGTCCGCGCAGCTTGGCGCCGTGCAGGACGAACTTGAGGTCGCCCTTGCGCAGCGCGGCGTCGACGTCGGCGGCGGTGTCGGGTTCCCACTCGCGAACGCCCGCGTCCCAGAGCATCACGGTGCCGGCGCCGTAGCCGTCGGGGATGCTGCCCTCGAAGTCGCCGTACTCGACGGGGTGGTCTTCCACATGCACGGCGAGACGTCGTATGGTGTTGTCCAGGGTCGGCCCCTTGGGCACGGCCCAGGACAGGAGCACGCCGTTGTGCTCCAGGCGGAGGTCCCAATGCAGGCGGGTTGCACGGTGCATTTGGACGCAGAAGCGTTGCCCGGCGGGCAGCGCGTCCCAGCCCGGGAAGGCGGTACCCGGGGCAGCTCCCTGGCGCTCGGCCCCCTCTCCCCCGCGCGGCTCGGGGGTGCGCTCGAAGTCACGCTTGCGGCGGTACTCCTCGAGGGGCATGGAAAGAGGCTACGCGGTTCTTTCCCGCGCGCTGACGCGCGCAACGTCGGGGGCCTCCCCCAGGCCATCATCCGCCGCTGGAGTGCGACCGGATGACAGCCTTCCCCCTGTCGACCATATGTGTGATAGACACGCTGACACCTTGACTGCTATCGTGCCACCAACGATTAGCGAGAGGAGTCCTACCGCCCATGGCTGATCCCACGCGGCGTGGGACCGGGGCCGTCGAGGCCCCGGCGACGCGCACCGACAGCAGGGGCGCCAGCCGAGCGTGGTCCCCCACGTCCCCGGCAGACTCGAGCCCGCGCGATCGCGAGCTGGTCGGCACCCCCGCCACCGCTGCCCCGAGCAGCACCCCCAAACCCGCGCCCACCCCGGCTGCCGAAGCGGCTGCGGCGGAGCGCACCACCCTCACGACCGGCGTCAGCCCGCTGCGCCGGCTCAGCCAGATGGTCATGCTCCTTTGGCTGGTGTCGGAGCTGCTCGTCGGGCTCCGGGTCGTCTTCAAGGCGGTCAACGCCAACCCGGACGCCGGGTTCGTCAGCTTCATCTACGGGATCGCGGGCCCGCTGGTGGCGCCGTTCACGCCCATGGTCCGCAACCACCACATCGGCGACGGCCTCCTGGAGACCGGCGCGGTGATCGCCATGCTCGTCTTCCTGGCGGCGGCGCTCATCGTCATCGTCGCCCTGCGCATCGTGTCCCCGGCGCGGCCGCGCAAGGCCGTCTGACCCCTCCTTCGCCCCCCTCCCTTCCGCCCCTGGAGCGGCTTCACCGCTGCTCCGGGGGTTTATCTATGTGTGGCCCCCGCCGATCAGGCGACCCACCACGTTTGTGACACCCGCGGCACAAACACCGACGGTCACCATCTCCATGCCGCTGCGCAGCACGCTGCGCGAGGTCACCAGCGTCTTGCTCGCGCCCATCAGGAACAGCGCGACGACGCTGAGCACCGCGGCGGCGATCAGCGCGCCGGTGCCGGACGCGACCAGGAACGGCAGCAGCGGCACCAGCGCCCCGGTGGCGAAACCGCCGCCCGCGAACAGCGCGTCAGTCAGCGGCGGCGGACCGGGATTGGCGGAGAAGCCCAGCTCCTCGGTGACCAGCGCGTCCAGCCAGCGCTGTTTGTCCGCGGTGATGCGGCGGACGAGGAGGTCGACCTCCTCCTCGGTGAACCCCTTGCGGCGGTAGATGCGGCGCAGCTCGTCGCGCTCCTCGTTGGGCGCGTACTCGATCTCCTCGGCCTCGCGGCGGATCTCCTCGGCGACCACCTCGCGCTGCGACTTGTTGCTCAGGTAGCCGCCCGCGGCCATCGACACCGCGCCCGCGATCAGTCCGGCGACGCCGGCGAGCAGGACGACGCTGTGCGACGTGTCCGCACCGGCCACGCCGGCGATGAGGCTGAAGTTGCTGACCACCCCGTCGTTGAGCCCGAAGATCAGGTCGCGCACGTAGTCGCCGACGTGCGCCGCGGATCGCGACCGGGTGCCCTCCGGAACGCCGCGCAGGCGGGCCGCGGCGCCCTGGTGGAGCCGCTCGTCGGGGATGATCGAGCCGGCGATCTCGCGCGACGCCTGGTCGGGGAGCAGCTGCGACTGCCGGATGTAGTCGAGCTTGCCGCGCGCCTCGCCGCCCTCGATCAGGGTGAGCACGCTGCTGAGCCCGAAGGTTCGGGCCAGGGCGGGCACGATCAGCTCGCGCGGCCCGGTGCGGATCGCCGGGGCGTGGCCGCCGAGCTCTTCGAGGCGGCGGCGCCAGTGGTAGGCATGGCGCAGCTCGTGTCCCGACATCTCGATGAGCACCGCGCGGGCCGGCCCTTCCGCCTGGCTCTGGGCGAGCCGGCGGTAGAGGCGCGCCGACTGCATCTCCTCGCGCCAGTTGCGGCGCAGCTGGGCGATCAGGCGGCGGCGCTGGACGTCGGAGAGGTCGGGGAGGGCGGGGGCGGCACGGTCGGACATCGCGGGCTCTCAGGGTACTGTTCCTCAGCGCGCAGGAGGGTGCCTCTGACGGGGGCGGCCGACTGACTCGGCCGCTGAGGCGGGCTGGGTGCGCCGGACGTGTCCCTCCACGAGTCCTGGGGGTGCGCGGCGCAGAACGCGCCAGAGGGGCCGCGACGGGGCTTGGGCCTGGTAGAATTGTGTCTGTTCTCCCCTCGCCAGCCGGTTTGCCGGCCGAGGACGGAGCGCGCTTCCTGGAGCCTCCCCCTGACAGATACCGCACGCCCTGACGACCTCGAACCCGACCAGGCGCCGACCACTCCCCAACCCGACGGCACCCCTGTCCCCGAGGCGGCCGCACCGGCCCCCAAGCCGGGGCGCGGCAGAAAGGGAGGCGGCGACTACGGCGCCCAGCAGATCCAGGTCCTCGAAGGCCTGGAGCCGGTGCGCCGGCGGCCGGGCATGTACATCGGCTCGACCGACTCGCGCGGCCTGCACCACCTGATCTGGGAGCTGGTCGACAACGCCATCGACGAGGCGCTGGCCGGGTACTCCGACCTGATCATCGTCACCATGCACGCGGACGGCTCGGTGTCGGTGCTCGACAACGGGCGCGGCATCCCCGTCGACATGCACCCCACCGAGAAGCGCTCCGCGCTCGAGGTGGTGCTCACCAAGCTGCACGCCGGCGGCAAGTTCGGCGGTGGCGGCTACAAGGTGTCGGGCGGGTTGCACGGCGTGGGCCTGTCCGTGGTCAACGCGCTGGCCGAGCGGCTCGACGTCGAGGTCTACAAGGACGGCACGCTGTACACGCAGTCGTACGCGCGCGGCGTGCCCCAGGCGCCGGTGGCGCAGGTGGGCCCGACCACCAAGCAGGGCACCCTGGTGCGCTTCTGGCCCGACCCGCTGGTCTTCCCCGAGCGCGAGTTCTCCTGGGAGATCGTCGCCAACCGCCTGCGCGAGCTGGCCTTCCTGAACAAGGCGATCACCATCGTGCTCCGCGACGAGGAGCGCGGCTACGACTACTCCTTCTACTTCGAGGGCGGCATCGAGGCCTTCGTGCGCCACCTCAACGCGGTGCGCAACGTGGTCAACGCCCGGCCCATGTACGTGGAGCGGGAGATCGAGGGCAACGTCGTCGAGATCGCCCTGCAGTACCAGAACACGACCTTCACCGAGCACGTCCTCACCTACGCCAACAACATCAACACCGAGGAGGGCGGCGCGCACCTCACCGGGTTCCGGTCGGCGTTGACCTCAACGCTGAACCGCTACGCCCGCAAGGCGGCGGTGCTCAAGGACCAGGACGCCAACCTCACCGGCGAGGACGTCCGCGACGGGCTCACCGCGGTGATCTCGGTCAAGCTGCAGGAGCCGCAGTTCGAGGGCCAGACCAAGACCAAGCTGGGCAACAGCGAGGTGGTGGGACAGGTGTCGACGGTGCTGTCCGAAGCGCTCATGCAGTACCTGGAGGAGAACCCCGGGGACGCGCGGCGCATCATCGAGCAGTCGCTGACCGCGGCACGGGCGCGGCAGGCAGCGGCGCGCGCGCGCGACCTGGTGCAGCGCAAGTCGCTGCTGGAGTCCGCGACGTTGCCGGGAAAGCTCGCCGACTGCTCGGAGCGCGATCCGTCGCAGTGCGAGATCTTCATCGTCGAGGGCGACTCGGCAGGCGGCTCGGCCAAGCAGGGACGCGAGCGTCGCAACCAGGCGATCCTCCCCCTGCGCGGCAAGATCCTCAACGTCGAGAAGGCGCGCGCCGACAAGATCCTGGCCAACGAGGAGATCAAGAACCTGATCACCGCGCTGGGCGTCGGCTTCGGCGAGAACTTCTCGCTGGAGAAGCTGCGCTACCACCGCGTGGTGCTGATGGTCGACGCCGACGTCGACGGGTCGCACATCCGCACCCTGCTGCTGACCTTCTTCTGGCGCCACCTGCAGGACCTCATCAAGGGCGGCCACCTGTTCCTGGCGCAGCCGCCGCTGTACAAGCTGGAGAAGGGGCGGCGCGTGGAGTACGCCTACAGCGACACCGAGCGCGACGCCAAGCTCAAGGAGATCGGCGGCAAGATCGACGTCAGCCGCTACAAGGGACTCGGCGAGATGAACCCCGAGCAGCTGTGGGAGACCACCATGGATCCCGAGAAGCGGGTGCTGCTGCAGGTCGCCGTCGAGGACTCGCTGAAGGCGGACGACATCTTCGACCGGCTGATGGGTTCGGACGTCGAGCCGCGCAAGCGGTTCATCCAGACGCACGCGAAGTCTGTGCGCAACCTGGACATCTGAGGTGCTGCATCCGGCTGGACTCGCCGATCTCCGCGTCAGCTTCTCCGCGCGCTCGCTCACGGGCACAAGCCCGCTCGCTCACGTGCTCGGCGCTTCCTTGACCTCGTCGGCCCAGCCGGCGCATCACGCGCGTGGCTGATTCGAGCCTGCCCATCGCGCTGGATGCGATGGGCGGCGACAACGCTCCGCGGGAGATCGTCCGCGGTGCGCTGCTGGGCGCGTCGCGGTTGGGCGTGTCGGTGACGCTGGTGGGGCGGCGCGACGTGGTGGAGCGCGAGCTCGACGCGGCGGTTGCTGCCGGTGGCGACGCGGCGGCGCGGGCGCGGGTCTCGATCGTCGACGCAGCGTCGGTGATCGAGATGGACGAGCATCCGGCCGCCGCGGTGCGCGCCAAGAAGGACGCGTCGGTGGTGGTGGCGTGCGGGCTGGTGGCGTCGGGACAGGCGTCCGCGGTCGTCAGCGCCGGCAACAGCGGCGCGGTGCTCGCGGCGGCGCTGTTCCACGTCAAGCGTCTGCCCGGCGTTGCGCGGCCCGCGATCGGCACCGCACTGCCGCGCTCGGACGGTCTGTCGACCTTCGTCGTGGACGTCGGCGCCAACGCCGACTGCCGCCCCGAGTGGCTGGCGCAGTTCGGCGTCATGGGGTCGGTGTACGCGCGGGTCATGATGGACGTGGCCTCGCCGCGGGTCGGATTGTTGAGCAACGGTGAGGAGCCGGGCAAGGGCTCTGCGCTGGTGCAGGCGGCGTCGCCGCTGCTCGCCGCGGCGCCGATCGACTTCGTCGGCAACGTCGAGGGCAAGGACCTCTTCCGCGACGTCTGCGACGTGGCGGTGACCGACGGCTTCACCGGCAACATCGCCCTGAAGACGGCCGAGGGCATCGGCGAGTTCCTCTTCGCCGCGATCTCCGCGGAGGCGCGGAAGTCGTTGCAGGGCAAGATCGGTGGCGCGCTGCTCAAGCCCAAGCTGCGTCCCCTCCGCGACCGCGCCGACTACCGCAGCACCGGCGGCGCGCTGCTGCTCGGCGTCAACGGCGAGGTGGTGATCGCCCACGGCCGCTCCGACGCCGAGGCGATCGTCAGCGCACTGCGGGTCGCGCGCACCGCTGCTGACCGCTCGGTCCACAGTGCCATCGGCGCCGCCATCGCTTCCACCGCACCCACCGAAGCCATCGAGGAACCCGTCGCCCCATGAGCATCTTCAATCCCGGCACCATCCGGCCCATCGAGCTCGAGCAGGAGATGCGCTCGTCCTACATGGACTACGCGATGAGCGTGATCATCTCGCGCGCCCTCCCCGACGTCCGCGACGGGCTCAAGCCGGTGCAGCGCCGCATCCTCTACGCCATGCTCGAACAGGGCATGACCTCGGGGGCGCGCTACCAGAAGTCGGCGGCCATCGTCGGCGAGGTGCTCAAGAACTACCACCCCCACGGTGACGCGTCGGTCTACGACACCATGGTCCGCCTCGCTCAACCCTGGGTGATGCGCTACCCCCTGATCGACGGCCAGGGCAACTTCGGCTCGGTCGACGGCGACCCGGCAGCTGCATACAGGTACTGCATCGCCGGCGACACGCGCGTGCGCCTGGCGGACGGGTCGAGTCCACGCATCGCCGACCTCGCCGACGTCGAGCCGGACAGCGAACGTGACGTCGACGTGCAGGTGCTCGACAAGGACGGCCGGGCGGTGCGCGCCACCAAGCTGTTCCACTCCGGCGTGCATCCGACCAAGCGAATCACCACCGACGGCGGCTTCCAGCTGCAGGGAACGCACAACCATCCGGTGCTGTGCCTGGTGCCGGTGATGGGCGTGCCGATGCTGCAGTGGCTGCGGCTGGACGAAGTGCGCGAGGGCACCGTCGTGGTGCTGTCGCGCAATGCACGGGCCGAAGCGGTGCCCACCACCGAGGAGCGCCGCCTCGGTGTGCTGCTCGGGGCGTGGGTGTCGGAAGGCTGGTGCTCGGAGCGGCGCGCCGGCTTCAACAACACCGACCGCGCGTTCTTCGACGAGGTGGCGGCGGCGTACGACGAGCTGGTTGGTGGCCCGCACTACGTGACGATGCGGCGCAACACCTCGTCGGGCCGGATGCTGTACGAGATCGACGTGCAGAACCTCGACTGGATCAAGTCGAGTGCGCTGCGCTCGCAAGTGGGGTTGCGCGCCGCGGCCAAGCGCGTTCCCGAGGAGGTGTGGCGGGGCACGCCGGGGCTGAAGCGCGCCTTCCTGATGGCCCTCTTCGAAGGCGACGGCGGTGTGGTGGTCGACAAGCGCTCGACCGTCCGGGTCGATTACTCCACCGACAGCCTGCGGTTGGCCCGCGACGTGCAGCAGCTCCTGCTGGAGTTCGGCGTGTACGCCTCGCTGTGCACCGACACCCGGCGCGGCTCCCACAAGCTCAACATCACCAACAAGACGACGGTGCGGAGCTTCGCCGACCGCGTCGGCTTCCTGGGTGCCAAGCAGGCGGTGCTGCGCGACGCCATCGCGCAGGTTCCGGTCGGCACGCGGTCGCTCGACCGCGACTTCGTCCCCTTCGTCGCCCGGTTCGTCCGCGACGAGGCGCCACGAGGTGGGCGCGAGTGGCTGAGCCGGCGCAACTTCGACCGCTTCGAGCGCTGGCAGCGCGACGGCGTGCAGGTCATGGAGAAGATCGCCGACGCCGACATCGTGGCCACGGTGCGGCCGCTGATGGAGAGCGGCTACCGCTACGTCAAGGTCACGCGCGTCGAGGACGCCGGACCCGCCGAGGTCTACTCGATCCGCGTCGACAGTCCTGACCACTCCTTCCTGGCCGGCGGCTTCGTCAACCACAACACCGAGGCACGCATGTCGGCGGTGGCGATGACGCTGACCGAGGACATCGACAAGGACACGGTCGACTTTGTCGACAACTTCTCGTCGACGACCAAGGAGCCGTCGGTGCTGCCGGCGCTGCTGCCCAACCTGCTGGTCAACGGGGCCAGCGGGATCGCGGTGGGCATGGCCACCAACATCCCGCCGCACAACCTGCGCGAGGTGTGCAACGGGCTCATCGAGCTCGTCGACAACCCCGAGGCGACCACCGAGGACCTTGCCAGGCACGTCAAGGGGCCTGACTTCCCGACCGGCGGCATCATCTACGCCCGCGACATCGCGACCGTGTACGGCACCGGGCACGGACGCATCGTGATGCGCGCGCAGGTGGAGTTCGAGGAGTCGAAGCAGGGACGCGAGCAGATCATCGTCCGCGAGCTGGCCTACCAGGTGAACAAGTCACGGCTGATGTCGACCATCGCCGAGCTGGTCAACGACCGCAAGATCGAGGGCATCCACGACCTCCGCGACGAGTCGGGACGCGTCGAGGCGACGCGCATCGTCATCGAGCTGAAGTCGAACGCGCGGCCGCACACGGTGCTCAACAACCTCTACAAGCACACCCAGCTGCAGACGACGTTCGGCGCCATCATGCTCGCGCTGGTCGACGGGCGTCCGCAGGTGCTCGGGCTCAAGGCGCTGCTGCAGCACTACATCGACTACCGCCGCAGCGTGGTGACGCGGCGCACCAGGTACGAGCTGGAGAAGGCCAAGGAGCGCGCCCACATCCTCGAAGGGTTGATGAAGGCGCTGACCAACCTGGACGAGGTCATCCGCATCATCCGGGCGGCGCCCGACGAGAGCACGGCGCAGAAGAACCTGGAGGCGGCCTTCGAGCTGTCCGAGCGGCAGTCGAAGGCGATCGTCGACCTTCGCCTCGGGCGGCTCACGCGGCTGGAGGCGGACAAGATCCGCGGCGAGTACGAGGAGCTGATCAAGACCATCGCGCGCCTCGAGGACATCCTCAACGACGCGCGCAAGGTCGACGCCATCGTCAAGGAGGAGCTCACCGGTCTGGCCAAGAAGTTCGGCGACGACCGGCGCACCGAGATCCGCCACGGCGAGGTCGAGCTCAACGAGGAGGACCTGATCCCCCGCGAGCACGTCTTCGTGACGCTGACGGCGCGCGGCTACATCAAGCGCATCCCCCTCGACGCCTACCGCATGCAGCATCGCGGCGGCAAGGGCGTGGTCGGTGCCAAGCGGTCGACGGACGAGGACTACGTGGTCCACTCCAACACCGCCGACACGCACACCGACATGCTCTTCTTCACCAACCGTGGCCGCGTCTTCCGCCTGCGCACCCACGAGATCCCCGACGTCAAGCGGCAGGCCAAGGGCATGCCGGTGCAGGCGCTGATCGACATCGACCACCCGGTCGAGAAGGTGACCTCGCTGATCTCGATCGCCGAGTTCTCCGAGGACAAGTACCTGGTCATGGTCACCAAGTTGGGCATGATCAAGAAGACGCCGGCGTCGGCCTACGCGTCGGTGCGTCGCAACGGGCTCATCGCCATCAACCTCCAGGACGGCGACGAGCTCAACTGGGTGCACGAGTCGTCGGGCCACGACGAGCTGCTGGTGGTGACCCGCGACGGCAAGGGGTCGCGCTTCTCCGAGAAGGAGGTGCGGCCGATGGGCCGGGACACCATGGGCGTCGGCGCCATCCGGCTGCGCAAGGGCGACGAGGTGGCGGGCTTCGACATCGTCTCGCCCAGCGGCTACGTGCTGGTGGTCACCCAGCAGGGGTACGGCAAGCTGACGCCGATGAACGACTACCCGATCAAGAGCCGCAACATCCAGGGCGTCTACACCGTGGACCAGACCGCGATCCCCAAGATCGGGCAGATCGTCGGCATGCGCATCATCAACGACCTCAGCGAGGAGCTGATGGTGATCAGCACCCAGGGGCAGGTGATCCGCATCCCGCTGGAGCAGGTGCGCGTCAGCGGGCGGCAGACGCGGGGCGTGATCATCATGCGGCTCGCCGAGGGCGACATGGTGGGCTCGATCGCGGGCGTCGGCGAGGCGGGGTCGCTGGAGGCGTAGCAGGGGCGCGCGGCACCCGGGGTGGGGCGTTGCTGCGTTACGTCATGGCCGTGCTCCGGGCAGAGCGCGCAGGACGCGGCGCACCACCGGTGAGCGCGCAAGGCGCGTCCACGGCCGCTGCGACTGGGTGTGCGTGGTGATGCCCATGAGCGTGCGCGCGCCGGAGTGCAGATGTGACAGCCGCGCCGTGACCCGAAGCTCCGGCACCGCGTGCGTGGAGACGTGTGCGACCGAGTCGAGCAGCGGCATGCGGACGGCAGGGTCCATCGAGGTCAGCAGCGCGCGCACTCGCGGCATCGACGGCAGCCCGGTGCGCAGCTCGGTGTCGAGGACGTGCAGCACGTCGGCGGCGTGGCCGACGAGGTCGGAGCTGATCGACGATGGCCGCCACGCCAGGCTGAGCAGATCGACGCCACGCCGGCCGCTCGACATCAGCGCCTCCGCCGCGGTCATGGTCTGGTGCATCGGCAGCTCGTCGGCGAGGACGTGCGAAGCGACCGCCGGCAT
>Ga0307479_10005730_pt1 | contig 11363 bp, 7 predicted proteins | sample atmos_gasesECM4C_FD_203743 | JGI IMG/M metagenome (GOLD analysis project Ga0307479, IMG submission 203743) | Hardwood forest soil microbial communities from Morgan-Monroe State Forest, Indiana, United States - atmos_gasesECM4C_515 | ecosystem: Environmental > Terrestrial > Soil > Temperate... | reverse complement strand
GAAAGACTCCGCGCCCTTCGATTCCAGGTAGTTCTTAAGAAACCTGGCGTGGCTGATCTCGTCGTCGGTATTGTCATGGATGTATTGCGGCATGTCGCCGTCAAGGAGTTGCAGCGCTTGTGAATAGGCAGCGTTACCGCCGGTGAGTCCGCTGAATTCGTTATCCTGCGTACCGCCGAGTTCCGCGTACTGCCGCCAAAGGTCTTCTTCAACCGCTTCGAGGGCTTGCAAAAACCTTAGAATCGCAATGTCGCCCTTGGTGATTGACGCGCGGCCGTCCTCATCTTCGCGGTCGAGCGCAAACGCTTTGCCTGACAGCAGCCCGGCGCCCATTGTTGCCGCGCCTGCCACCGTTCCATTCTTCAAGAATGAACGCCGACTACTGCCCTTCGTGAACATATTCACTTCTTTCTTCATCGGTCTTTCCTCCCTCTTTTCGATTCGTAAATTGAGAACAGCGAAACAATGTCGAGCCTCCTGAAGCCTGGGTCCTGGCCGTGTAGGGCTGAAGTTCGTCCAACTGACATCGCATCAGATCGCGTGTCAGTCCGCTGCACAGCGGAGGAAGAGGGGCCAGTACGGGCCAGCCGCCGGCCCCTCTTTGTTATTGGACGGTGAGAGTGACGGAAGTTGAGTGCGTGAGACTTCCCGAAGTTCCGGTAACCATCACCGTGGCCATGCCACGTTGTGTTCCGTTCCCGAAATTGTTCATGCCGTTGCCGCCGCAACCGCTAGCAGCGAGCAGGCAGGCCGTCGCAAACAAGAGAACCAGGCTGCCCGCAAGGCTGGGGATCCACTTGTTCCCTGCCGCACGGCTTCTCCAGATATTTCCGGCGAGGAACGCCCCCAGAAAAACCAGCGCGGCGACCGCAAGCATCATGGCGTAGCGTCCGCCGCTTTGATTCCCGCTTATTAGTCCCGCGTGCATATAGGGCAAGGAGGAAGTGCCGATCATCATCATGGACGTCACCATCCCGCCGCTGGAAGGCGTGACGGATGCGGGCGAAAAATTGCACGTGGAGTTCACGGGCTGCCCGGAGCACGTGAGGGTGACGGCGGATTTGAAGCCGTTGAGCCCGCCCACCGTCACGGTGAACGAAGCGGTTTGCCCCGCGCTGATCATGGAGGTCGATGGCGATGCGCTGATGTTGAAATCGCCGGTGGGCGCCGGCGTGGCATTCGCCGTGATCGCCGAAAAGAGTCCGTGTAGTTCATTGGCCAGGCCCGCCGTGATGTACATAGTGTTGGGATCGCCGGAAGACCCTCCGCCGCCGAAGACCATGTCCCACAGCGAGACATTCGTGATGACTGTGCCGTTCTGATCTTTCATCTGGTCGACGAAGGCGCCGGTCGCGAAGTTGTAGGCGTTAATTGTGCCATCGCCGAAATTTCCGACCAGCAGATTGCCGCTGGCGCCGAACGAGCCGAAACTCGCGGGCGGAATCACTACGCCCCAAGGTGCGTTGAGATGGGAGTCATTGGTAATTCGGCGGACCATTGTGCCATCGACGCTGAAGAGGTCCACGAAGCCCGCTCCGGCGATGTGCAACGGATCGTGCATGGGAGTGTCCTGCAGGGCGTACGTCACCACCACCATGGCGGTGTTGTTGACAGTGATGGCTTTAATGCCGAACGGCGCATATCCGGGGGAACCCGAGCCCGCAGGGACCGCCGGCGGGGCCGGATCATTAAACGCACCCGCACCGAGAATCTGCGTTTGCATGAAGCTGGTGTCGTAAACCTCGACCTTGCCGGACCTGAAATTGGTGGCCAAAAGAAAGCTGCCGGTGGTGTTCTTAATCAGCGTCAGGCCCTTATAAACGGCGCCGGCAGCCGCTGAAGGGATGGCGGAATTGTCCACCGTCAAGATGGTTGAGGCTCCGCCCGTCCATCCGGAGATCGTTCCGTCTTCGGTGTCAAAGATAAAAAGCGCCGGCTGGCCGTTTACATTAAAAGCCGCACCGGACGGTGGCGCGACAATCCCCGTTGGCGTCGCAGGATTCGAGCTGCCTTTCGGTGGGGCCACCGTAAAGGAACCGTTCAAGGCGCCGTTTTGGTCATACAGCGTAGTAAAGCCGCTGTTGTTGTCGGAAATCCAGAAGGGATTACCAGGGACAAAAGCGATGCCCCAGGGATTCACCAGCTTGGCGTCCGTGTTGGCCGCCATCCCGGCCGTATCCGATACCAGATTGGTCTGCTTGTAGCTGTTCGTCTGCGCGTACGCGGACGGGAGTGGCAAGGCGCCGATGCAAACCAGCCCCAGTACGACTGTCCAGAGTCTCTTCATGATGGCAGGGTGCTCCTCTTTGAGTTAAGGCAGCCGTGACGGGTATGCCCGAATGTTCCTTAGGCTAAGATGCCAAAAGTTCGCCGGGAATAAATCAGCGGATGGACAAGTCTTTATCCACGTACAGACCACTCGGCCGATAAGACTTACGAGAAAAGGTCAATTCAGAACGAATAGAGTCAGCAGGCAACCCGTGCCGGGGCCGGGCAAGCCGCTGGGAAAGAGCTATGAACGACACTCAGAGTGCGGCCCCGTTGGTGCGTTTCGGCACCTTTGAAGTCAATCTCCATTCGCGCGAACTTCGCAAGCATGGAATGCGAATCCGGCTGGAAGAAAAGCCCTTCCAAATTCTGGAGTTGTTACTGGAGCGTGCCGGACATGTTGTAACGCGGAGAGCGCTCCGCGAAAAACTCTGGCCCGATACGGTTGTGAGCTACGAGCACGGGCTGAATACCGCCGTCAACAAACTCCGCGATCTGCTGGGGGACTCCTCACGGAGTCCCCGTTTCGTCGAGACCCTCCCCCGGCTTGGCTATCGTTTCATTGCCCCGGTAGTGCAGCCGGGGAACACATGGGCGGCGGCCAAGAGAATGCTCCTCGTCCTTCCCTTCGAGAATTTATGCGGTGATTGCGAGCAGGAATACTTTGTGGAGGGGCTGACGGAGGAGATGATCTCGCAGCTCGGACAGCTTGACCCCAAGCGGCTGGGCGTGATCGCGAGAACTTCCGCCGTCCAATACAAGGCCACGAAGAAATCCATCGGAGAAATTGCCGCGGAGTTGCACGTCGACTGCGTGCTGGAGGGAAGCGTGCGCTGCGATGGCGGCCGCGTTCGCATTACCGGCCAGTTGATCGAGGCGCGCGATCAAACCCACCTGTGGTCGGCCACGTATGACCGCGATTTCCGCGACGTTCTCGACGTTCAAACGGAGGTTGCGCGCCAGATTGGAAAGGCGCTGGCGCCCGAATTGCTCCCCGATTAGGGCGCCGTCGGCTCCACGTTCCAACCTTCCACTACCAGTTCGGGGGGCGCACCTTGAAGTAATGCGAAATCAAACCTGGCGGTGACGGACTTTTTCTCGCCTGGCAGCAAGGAGAAATAGTTGTCGGTCCAGAAAATGGGGGTAACGTCTTCCCCACCCTTGCCGCGCGTGAGCCGCAGATGCACCATGAACGCCACGCTGCTGCTCTTATTCTCAGCGATAACGGTAAACAAGGGGTTCTTTCCAGCAAAGTCTAGCCTCCTCGTGACGGCCACTTTTGCGGTGGGGAGGCCGTTCAGCCCGGTGAGGTCGCCGAATTCTTTCTGCGGCGTGTAGACGGTGTCGGTTCTCTTGGCCCAGTCGAGCACGTCGGCTTTTGTTGATAGCCAGTAGAAATTGTCGCTGAGCAGCTTGCCGGCCGCGTCATGCAGTTCGAGCTTCAGGAAATAGGTCGGCGTCAGTCCATCCGGTTTGGGAAGATCGAACGCTTTCGTGCTGCTGTCCGGCGCGAAATCAAGAGTCGCTTCGCGAGAGGCTTTTTGCTTGGCATCAATGCTGAAAATTTTCGCGCTGACCTTCGTGCCTTTGATGGATTCATACGTTCCGTTGATCACCGCGACGGAGTTGTCGTCGTACGAATACTGCACATGGACCGGCTCGCAGGCCTTTTTCGTTCCGAAATATCCACCGGCTGGAACGAGGTAGTAATCGTAAAGATGCCAGATCAGGGAAGGCCATGCGTTGTTCAGCATCCACTGAATCACGCCCGTGGAAGTGTATTTGTTCCGCGCGTAGGCCTCGAACATCGCGCGCTGGCCGTCGTAGGTCATGGCTTGCGCCTTGCGCTCGTAATCGTCCAGCGACGACGCCTGTCCGTAGCGGCGGTTCAAACCATCGGTAAAAACATTGACGGTCGTGAAGCGCTCGCCGCCCGCGTGATAGTTCCAGACGTCATCGATCGGCCAGAGATGCTCCTTGGGGATGAATTTCTCCAGTGATTCCCGTGGGGGAATTGCCGGCCCCGGACTTGTCTCCGTGTTGTAGCCGTAGGCGCCGCCTGCTTGCGTGTCGGTCAGCCAGTACACCGGAGGCACGTATTCGTAGGGGCCGGTCATCTTGACACCCGATTCTCCGCTGACCGCAGCCTTCTGCTCCGAAGCGGACGAGACGACCGGATTCGGCCACTGCAACTCTTTCTCGATGTCCAAATACATTTTTTCGACGTCCGCAGGCGGGGGGTTGTCGCTGCCGTTCAGCCACACAAAGACGCTCGGATGATTTCGCAGCCGGGTGATTTGATCGCGCAGCGAGGCCGCCGCAACTCGGCGCTGATCGCCTTTCCAATCGCCCCAGCGCTCCCAGGCGTCGCAGCACGTCCACCCGGGCATGACCAGAATGCCCATCTGGTCCGTCTTCTCGAAAAATTCGTCGCGGTCTAGCCGCCCTTCCAGGCGGATGGTGTTCATGCCCATATGGCGCACATAGGCCAAATCCGCATCCAGCCGCACTGACGACCACCGGAAGAGCAGATCCGGCGCCCAAGCCGCGCCGCGGATCAAGACTTTTTTTCCATTGATCTTGAACAACCGGTGCCCCTTCTCTGTCAGCTCCGAAGTGACCTCGCGAATTCCAAATGTCGCGCTGGCCGCATCCGAAACCTGCTTGCCGATTTCGAAGCGGAGCTTCGCCGTATAAAGATGCGGCGTCCCCATCTGGTAGGGCCACCACAGCCGCGGATGCGCGAGCTTCAGCTTTGCAAATTGTTCTGGCGCGAATTTCACGAGCTTGGATTCACCCCCGCTCAGTTCCACAGGCTGTTGCAACTCGAACCCATCGACCTCCGCGCGCAGCACGCCTTTCACAGGTTCATTCGAAACGTTGCGCACTTCCCCGCTGATGGTCAGCTCGGCCGTTTGGTATTCCGCATCCAGCTTGGTTGCGACGAACGGATTGCGCACCGCTACGTCCCCGCTCGACCTCAGAAAAACTTCCTTCCAGATCCCCATGTCTTTGTCGGGAGGCGTGGGATTCCAATCCACCCAGGTGATCTCCAGGTCGTCTTTTCCGGGAGCGAAAACCTCGACCGCCAGCACATTCGCTTTCCCCGGCTGCAAAAACTTGCTCACGTTGAATTCAAACGCGCGGTACGTGCCCGCCACATCGTTCGCGTCTTCCACCTTGTGCCCGTTGATCCAGATGTTCGCGCGGTAGTTGATGCCCAGAAAATTCAACCACTCGGTTTTCTTCACCTCTCCGGCATGCGGCGTGAATTCCGTGCGGTACCACCACGAGCAGCGAAACGGACTCCCCTCCGGCATGTCCTGATTGGCAAAAAAAGTCTTGTCCGAATAATTCATCCCCGGAAGGGACTTCAAATTGGTTCCGTAGTTTGGATCGGGATAGGTCTTGTCCGTAACCAGCGCGCCTACTACCGTCGCCGGAATGTCCGCCTTGTGCCAACTCTTCGCGTCGAAGCCCGTGGAGGAAATTTGCTCGCCTGCGGCCTTCACCTCGCACGACGACTGAATCTGCCAATTCTTGTGCAGATACATTTGCGTAGGATGCTCGCTCGGCTCATCGGCGGCATAGCTGCGGGGGCCGAAAATCGCGCCCAGCGCAAAAACAAGGAGGTACAACGAACGCAAGCGTGGCATCAGGCTCCTTCAAACTCAGCTATTGCAAATTTGGCGATCGAGAGCAACCCTTCTCAAAGGCCAAGCGGCGCTATATTAAACCGTTTGAATGCTTGAAACACATTCTTTTTTTTTCCCTGGGCTTGCCGGATGACGCTCGGTCGGCGAGGGGCCATGTTGTTTCAAAATCGGGAGGTGGTCCCGGAGGAGGGGGTCGAACCCACACGGTACTAAGTACCACTGGATTTTGAGTCCAGCGCGTCTGCCAGTTCCGCCACTCCGGGGCAACAATTCAAAATAGCACGCCTGCGGCCTGCGCTCAAGGCACCCCGCCGCTTGGTCTCAAGCGCCCATCGGGCCATGCGAGTTGGGCGTGCCAATGAGAGTACATCCGCGTTGCAAAGCTGAGAATTAGGGGTGCACAGCCAGTACAATACGATAGATAGCTGCCGGTCTGCATTTAAGCAGCGGACCTTTCGCTCCTTTTTGGAAAATCACTATGACCTTCACTTCCCGAGACAAGATTGCTGCGCTTGCTGCCCTTGGTTCGGGGATCGTTTTTGGGTACCTCATCCAGCTAGCTCCATATGCTGGCCTTCTGGTCGGCGGGTTCTATGCGTTGGGGATCATTCCGCTTGTGGCCTTCTACATTGCAGATCAGAGAAAATTTCTGGCGTGGCAGGCATGCGTAATTTCCTTGGTGCTTGTACTTGTCGTGGAAGGCGTTCTTTCGGGTCCAATGCGGCATAATCCTAAGGAAGCCCTAAAATTTGCGTTCGTGTCTTGGATCGCAGGCTCTGTCCTTTCTTGTCCTACCCCTCTTTTCCTATACCTGAAGCACAGGAAAAGACAAAAGTCCTTCTGGCTTCAATTCTCCTTGCTCGGAGGATTCTTGCTCGGGCTAATTTCAAGTCTGTGGGGCGATCTATTCATCGTTGTCAGCTTGGAAATTGTCTGGACACTGGTTTGGTTGGTGAGATTCGTTTGGGAATATCGTACTGCCGCGGACCGGGATGTTCCCAGGAAAGCAACCCGAGTTGCCTTGGTTGCCTTCATTTTAGTCTCCTCGATTCCAATCCTGACTGTCCTGCTCTTCAAACAACAAGCGTTCCGCATGGCAATTACGCAGGGCCATTACGGGACTGCTAGGTGGCTAGTGGCCAGAGGTGCGGATGTAAACGGGTTAGATTCATTTGGAGAACCGGCCCTGGTGAACGCAGCGTGGAGTGGCGACGCAAATGGGGTGGCTGCTCTCCTATCAATGGGAGCAAAGGTTGACCTGGAACAAAGAGGGCAGTTCCGGGGGCTCTTGCCAAGTGGGACTGCTCTAGCGGTAGCGGGCTCTGCCGGACGGACCGAAATCTGCAAGTCCCTTCTAGCGGCGGGTGCAGACGTGAACAAGAAAAATCAACGCGGCAATACTCCATTGTTAGCAGCATTCACCCACGGAGATATTCAGTGCGTCCCGGCAATGCTAGAGTACGGCGCAGAGGTGAACGTCCGCGATGCGCTGGGTGAAACCCCACTTATGTTGGTCTCACGATGGGATCCAAGTGATCCGACTGTTCGGCATGTGCTCGAAGAACTGCTGGCAAAGGGTGGTGATGTCATGGCCAAAGACGATAAAGGACGGACACCTGAAGATTGGGCTGTTTTGTATCACAGCAAGGAGCTAGCAGAACGATTTCGGAAAATGCGGGAATCGAAGGCCGAAAAGTAGCGAAACTGGTTGCTTTTGACGCGGCGGTGCGGGCACTGGCGCGTCAGCTCCGCATAAGCCAACCAATCGAAGCCCGACCCAACACCCGCCGCTTCGAGGGCGTCCGTAATTTCAGGAATCCTAGAACGAAAGTCTGGCACCCAACTGGATTTCGCGTCCCGGCATTATCGGCATGGTGATCGTCGCAAACTGCGGCGTATTCACGAAGCGTTTGGCGTGCCCAGGTTTACCTTACTTCAGCGCGTTGTCTGGCTCGCACGCACCCGAATTTTTTCCACAGGCCCTGGCTGGACTCAGCCCTGCCCAGGCGCTACCCTATAGGACCCGCTCGGCAGGGGTCTTCGCGCAACGAAGACGTCCGAGCGGATTTCCGAGGCTGTACATGGCTGCTGTCACAACGCTTCCCTCCGGCGCACAGCCGGAGCATCGCGGCCTATCTTTTTGGATGGACCGCGTCGTCCAGGAGTTGGAAAACGTCCGTTCGTCTCCCGATGCGGACGCCGTCCATGATCTTCGCGTGGCCATTCGCCGCTGCCGCTCCATCGCGGCGGCGATGGAAGAGGTGGACCCCGATCCGGCGTGGGCGGCCATGCGCAAAGTGGCGCGCAGACTCTTCCGCGAGCTCGGCGCCCTTCGCGACGCGCAAGTGATGGTCGAGTGGGTCAGAAAGCTGGCTCCGGAGACGGACCCTGTCCGCACGCATCTGCAAACCGCGTTCGAATCGAAGGGATCGAATCTGCGAGAAAACGCACATCGCGTGGCCGGCAAATTCGACCAAAAAACCTGGAAGCGCCTCGAGCGCACTCTGCGCCAACGCTCGCGCCTCGTGCCCATTGGGGGTCTCGCGGCCGAAAGTCTGGCGCTGGAACGATTCGAGAGCGCCAAGGAGCTCCACGCCAAGGCCCTGCGCACCGAAAAGCCCAAACCCTGGCACGCCTTGCGCATTGGCTTGAAGCGCTTCCGCTACACCGTCGAAGGCCTGCTCCCCGAGCACTACGCTCGCTGGAGCGACAATCTCAAGCGTCTTCAGGACATGCTCGGAGAAATCCACGATCTGGACGTCCTCGCCGAAGCCGTTAACAAGTCTGACTTCTACGAAACCGAAGACTCGCTCAAGACTTGGCGCGAAGCCATCGAGCGCGAGCGCCACGAGCGCATCGAAACCTATCGTCAGCTCACTCTCGGCAAGACCAGCCTCTGGAACATCTGGCGTTCCGGGCTCCCCACAAATGGCCGCGTCGAAGCCTCCGCATTGGCCCGCTTGCGCGCCACAGCCCGCGCCGCTGACCCGCATGCGCGCCGCACTTCGCAGACCTCCCGCATCGCCTTCGCCCTTTTCGACACCTTCAAGCGCTCGGACTCCGCCCCCGGGTTCAGCGACGCGGCACTTCGCCGGGTTTTGCTGGCTGCGGCGCGCTTGCATGGCGTTGGCGACGCGCATGCCGGCAAGTCGCCTCAAAAAGCCGCGCGCAAATTCCTTCTCGGTCTCACCCTTCCTCCCGGCTGGAGCAACGAAGATTGGGAGCTGCTCGCTCTTGCGGTCCGCTACCATCGCGGCGCGGAACCCCGCGCGAAGGACGGTCCTTTTTCCAGGCTTTCGGCGGAGCGGCAGAACAGCGTCCGTGGCGTTGCGGGCGTTTTGCGCTTGGCGCGCGCACTTCGTAAGTGCGGTGTGGAGAGCGGCGCGGGCCTCCACGCCGAAAAATCCACGGACGCCGTAGTCTTGCGCGTGCCGGGTCTGGCCGATGATGTCGAGACTGCCGCGCGCCTTGCGGCTGGCAAGCATCTCCTGGAAGAGTATCTGGGCGCGCCTTTGATCGTGAAGGCCGTTGCGAAGCCGGAAAAGGTCGTGGCTCTGGCCCCGCGGCAAATCCCGGAACTCTCGGTCATCGCTTCCGACTGAGCCAAATTCCACGCGCGCAGGAACAATCCGCGCACCATCAGCCTTCTCCAAGGCGCGCTTTCCTGGCTGTACTTGAAGGCTGCACACGGACGGCAAGACAGCGAATTCGCTTGACACCTCAAGCGGCACGCCCATACTCGAATCAGCTACCGCCGCTAGACTGCTTTCTTACGAAACAGGACCGGAAGTCTATCTGCTCCAGCACAGAAGATTCGCAAGGCATTGTTGAGTGGAAGTGTCTACGAAGACCTGCGTCAGCTCAACATCCAGCAAGGAGCAAGATGGTTAAAATTTCAATGAGGGGCAATTGCAAGAATATTCAGTTCACTCCGAAGAATGGCGAACCCGCTCGTGGTATGGTTCGAGTCGAACTGGATCACAATGTTTCTCCAGCGTTCCATCTTTTTGACATTCAGCTTTTCGTGCCCACCGAATTTGCCTCGCTGCTGGAAATCGGTATACCGGTCACCATCACCCTGGAGCAAAACGGGGGCTGAACGGCAGTACGAAGAACAAAACAGACGCGCCAGCCGGAAACTTTTCCGCCACCGGCTCATTTGTCGATTTATTTCCCTGCTCGCCGCAGCAACTTCGGTGTGGCCAGCCACACCAGTTCGCCAATCGGCGGAGAGAGCCGCTTGAGTTCCACAAAAGCCACTCCCGCCTTTTTCAAACCCGTCAGGTGTTTCTTCGAGCCCAGCGCGATGGCGATGACGTCGTCGAGCTGCGGTGCATGCCCAAACAGAAAAACCGCGGACGCCTGTTTGTCCTTGGCAAGCTCCCGAAAAAGCTGCGAAGGCTCCGCTCCCGGCAACAGCAAATCCGTTCGCCGAATTTTCTGCTTGGCGTAATGGAGCGCGCTCGCAAAAATCTCCGCCGTCTGCGCCGCGCGCACGTAAGGGCTCGTCAGGAACAAATCGCCCGTCACTCCGAGCGCCGCCACGCCCTTGGCCACCTGCTTGGTCTTCTCGACGCCCTCTTCGGTCAGATACCGTTCCGGGTCGGGAGGGCACTTCGGATCTTCGCGGTCAATGGCGATCCCGTGCCGGACAATGTAAAGCTGCATGATTCCCTCTCCACTGGACCTTAGAATAAGCGCTGCAGGCAGCCTTTTACAAAAGTCCCGGACTTCTTTTCTCGGACTGCCAACTTTCAACGGTGAACTGTCAACAGGCCGGCGACGGCCGGAAATAGAGCCTCACATGAAACTCCTTTTCAAACAGTTCCGTGCTGCGATTCGCATCTCGCAGGTCTTCCGCGGCATCGCCCCGCACGTGCACCTGCAATGCCACCGCTCCGCCCTGAAATGATGCGCGGATCTTCATTACCCGCTGCCGGTGTGAATGATCCAGAGCCTCGGCAATTCGCAAGATCGCCGCAAGCCTCCGCATCATGCGTTTGTCCGCGGTGTTCAGCGAGGAATAAGCGCTGTGATGTCCCGCCGGCTCCGACTTTCGATTGTGATACCGAACCAGTGCCGATGCCACCGCGCGGTCGCGCCCTTCCAGCCCCGGTATATCCCCGTTCAGCGCCAGATATTCCCCATGTTTGTGATGCCCGCGATGGCTGATCATGTGTCCGGTATCGTGCAAAAGCGCGCCAGCCTCCAGCAGCACCCGCGAATGCGCCAAGAGGTGATGTACTGGCTGCAACTGATCGAACAGTTGGATACTCAGTTCCCGCACGTGTTCCGCGTGCTGCTGTTCATATCCAAGCCGCCGCGCAAAACTGCGCGTGCCTACGAGCAGCTGCCGCTCTGCCGCGTTGTACCGGTGCGGTTCCTTGCGCGAGAACGCTTCCCGCGCAATTTCCTGAAGCAGACCTTCCCGCACGCCCA